>Ga0209023_10008801_pt1 | contig 10044 bp, 8 predicted proteins | sample LakOneMetagenome_FD_187468 | JGI IMG/M metagenome (GOLD analysis project Ga0209023, IMG submission 187468) | Freshwater and sediment microbial communities from Lake Erie, Canada (SPAdes) (version 2) | ecosystem: Environmental > Aquatic > Freshwater > Lentic | place: Lake Erie, Canada | collected... | reverse complement strand
ACCGCGGCGCCGATGCGCCAGCCGCCGTCGGCTGTCGCTGCGATGTCCTTGACGCCGGGTATCTTCTTGAGGTCGATCAGGTCGTCGGGTGTTATCATGCCCGCTCGTAACTGCACCAGAACGTCTGTCCCGCCGGCCAGAAACCGCGTGGTTCCGCCGCCAGCTGCCGCCAAAGCCGCTGCTTCGGCAAAACTTGTCGGAGAATGGTATCTCATATTGCCTCCCTTCGGGATGTTCACACCGTGCCGGTCAGACCAGCGCCGGACCTGTCCCGCTTATCGGATGGAAATTGCGCGAACTGCGGAAGAACTGCAACCGGTCAATCGGTGCGACGACCATTCGGGCGGTTTCGGTCCTGCGCAGGGTACGGCTGCGAGAGCGAAGTTTGCGATCGCTGTATTGCTACTCTGACGGTGTGCGTGGTCGTGGCCCTGCCATGACGAAATTGTCCCAAAGTGCTCCCCTCCATTCCAGAGAAAGGATCGCACCATCAAACCGTGGGATCAAACAACTAGCACCAACCCCAAGGAGGTGAACCCACTGTCCCCCTGCGCTTGGGGCATTGGTAGGGGCACTTCTGTGGCCTCAGGGGAGACCACAACCTTGGTAGGTTCATCCGGAGGTGAGCTGGCTGTGCAGGCAGTCTCGAGCAAGGCGGTCTCAAAGGCCGAAAGCCGGTTTACAGGGAATTAACAGCGTATGTGACGCTCTGGAGGCGATCTGGCGGTCAAAACACCCCGAATTCCAACGCGATTACAAGGCGTTGCGGCGCAATTCCCTGCACCGATAGAACAGGGAAAGAAATAGCCCGGATCAGCGTATTAAATCACGCAGAACAGGGAATTATTTGCAAAGAACAGCCAATTAACAGGAATCTGGGGGGCTGCTGTCCCCGTACCCTCAAGAAAACAGCGCCAAATCAGCAGTTTGCACGGCCGCTCCGGTCGTTCCTGTTAATCGACAGAACAGGCCTGTTTGAGCGCAATAACAGGTGCTGCAACAGCAAGAACAGGCCTCGAGATGCGCAATAGCAGATGATTTAGTTGAGCCCGATTTGGCCGCCACCAGCTATGGTGATCGACGGCATCGACAGGGCTTGAGTTCCACTTTTGTTCTGATATGCTTGCTTCGAGCGATTCTGCGCTGAGCACTGTCGTATCGATGTGGACTACCCTGACTAAGGCGCCGCCGGTAGGCCTGCCCCTGAACAGGGATCCGATGATAGCCGCCTCAGGAACCTGACCGCGGCAAATCCTTCCAAATTCCACACGGCCGAACGCAGTCATGCGGACCAAGCAAATCAGACTGATCGGCCAGCTCTCCGAAGGAGACAATCGTGACTTTCAAGACAGTGCTCGTCAATACGAGCGACTTGCGGCCGTGGGCAAAGAACGCGCGGACGCATTCAAAAAAACAGCTTCGCCAGATAAGTGAAAGCATCCGCACTTTTGGTTTTACCAACCCGGTGCTGATTGATGGCGAGAACACCATCCTTGCCGGGCATGGCCGGGTCGAGGCGGCAAAACTCATCGGCATGGTGACGGTGCCCTGTGTTCGGTTGGAGCACATGACGCCCGATCAGAAGCGTGCCTACGTCATCGCAGACAACAAGCTGGCGCTGAATGCCGGATGGGACGAAGATCTGCTGGCCGAAGAGCTGAAGGCGCTCCTCGACGCCGACGGATTGGGGTTTGACCTCGATGTGACCGGCTTTGAGATTGCCGAGGTCGACGCGTTGATCGAAGGGCTGACCCCAGAGGAACCTGGCGATCCAGAGGATGATTACCTGCCACCGTCGGCGCGCCAACGCGTGGCGCACGGCGATATCTGGCAGTTGGGGCGTCACCGTTTGATCTGCGGGGACGCCCTGGAGGATATGGTTGTTGGTGATTTGATGTGCGGGCGCCTCGCCCAAATGATCTTTGCGGATCCACCTTACAACGTGAAGATCGACGGGCATGTCGGCGGCTCCGGGAAAATCCACCACGCCGAGTTTGCCATGGCCTCCGGTGAAATGAGCGCTCTGGAGTTCACCGACTTCCTGCGTCGGGCGTTCCGCAACCTTGCTGACCACAGTGAGGACGGATCGATCCACTATGTCTGTATGGACTGGCGCCACATGGGTGAAATGCTGGCTGCGGCTGAAGGGGTCTATGCCGAACTGAAGAACCTCATTGTCTGGGTCAAGGACAATGGTGGCATGGGAACCTTCTACAGATCACGGCATGAACTCATCTTTGCCTTCAAGAAGGGCACTGCACCTCACATCAACAGCTTCGAATTGGGACAGCACGGACGCTACCGGACCAATGTCTGGCAGTACCGGGGAATGAACAGCATGCGGGCGGGGCGGATGGAGGAACTGGCCCTCCATCCGACTGTGAAGCCGGTGCAGATGATCGCGGATGCAATCAAGGACGTATCTGCCAGGGGTGATATTGTGCTCGACTTGTTCGGGGGCTCGGGCTCGACGCTGATTGCAGCCGAGAAGACTGGCCGCACAGGCTATCTCTGTGAAATTGATCCGGTCTACTGCGACCGCATCCTCTCCCGGTGGGAGACCTACGCGAAAGACGAGGTTGAACAACTTGTCTGCGGCTGGCCCAAGGCTGCGCCCGTCGCTCGTCAGGAGGCCGCAGAATGAGTGACGATGGTGAGAAGTTGAAGGGCGCGCTTATCGCGCGCCCTGGCTATGAGGTTGGGTTTGCCCGCCCCCCGGTTGCCACGCGGTTCCAGAAGGGGCGGTCTGGCAATCCCGCGGGTCGACCGAAAGGCGCCAAATCCAAAACCACCAACCTTGGAGCGGAGCGGATGAAGTCGATCATTCTGGCGGAAGCCTATCGTACCATCACGGTCCGTGACGGAGATCGCAACGTGACAGTGCCGATGGCACAGGCGGTGATGCGATCTATGGCGGTGAATGCCGCCAAGGGTCAACATCGAGCGCAGCGCCTGTTTGCTGAGCTTCTGTCGGCGACAGAACGACAAAACCTAGAGCGCGACTTGCGCAATCTGGAAGCCGCGATCGAGTACAAGCAGGCGTGGGAACGCGAGCTTGATCGGCGGCGGCTCAACAACATCACGCATTTGCCCGACCCCATTCCGCATCCAGATCACCTAATCGTGGACATCCGAAACGGTACGATCCGCGTCGTCGGTCCCATGAACACGGAAGAGAAGGAAAAGCTCAGACTATGGGCCGAAAACAAAGAAAAACTCCGCGAAGCCATTGCCAACCTGCGCGCGGAACTCCTCGTAGAAGAGGACCTCGACGAGCGCGCTGACATAGAAAAGGCGATCGCCAAGGGAGAGCGGCTTTTGCGGCAGATCATGGAGGCAGTACCGGATTAATAGTTGAGCAATGGAAATGCGCCGACGCGCCAGTTAGTGCGGACCCCAAGCCCACTTGAGTTCGAGATAAAGGCCGGACTGGTTTAACTGAATATCCACCAAACCGATGCTAGGCTGGACACGAATTTCTTAGCGTTGCGCGCGATCAGTCTGTCTCGCAGTCGGACGCCCGCTCCAAGACTAGCGCAACTATTCCATGTTATTGGGCGAGGACAGGTCACCTACGATACATTCGGCCGAGGGTTCAAGCGGCACCAGAACGGTACCTGCGCGCCAAAAGTAGAACACATCATCGTCTTCGGTGCCCGCCCCCTCGGTTGCCAGTTTGAATTGCCATGGATAGTAGACCTTGTCCCCAACAGTCACTGACTTGATAAAAAGGTTGGTGTCGCCAGTCTTCCCATCGCCCGCCCAATCGTCATTAAGAAATTTGATTTCGACTGTCCGCGGGCAAGAGCCAATGTCTGCCGATAGACTATAGTCTGCCACGTGCTCGAGCGCTGTTGCCCATTCAACTTGGTGATCTGCGTTCGAAATCGCGCTCGTGACGGAAATCTCGCCAATATCTACACCGTCCAAGCGGAGCGTAGCTTTAGGCGGACCAGCAAACTCTGTTCCGGAGGCTCGGATCGAAATTGTTGATGGACCTCCTGCCGTTTCATGACTTTCAGTCGAAGATCCAAGGATGACTTCGGTGCGATGCTCTTGAAGCCGCACCCAAGATGCCAGCTTGTCTCGGGCCGCCGCGAGCTTTTCAGGCTGAGACTTTGAGAGATCGTTGCGCTCATCGGGGTCCGCTGCAAGGTCATAAAGTCGCCTGGAGCCAGTATTGGCGTTCAAGACAAATTTGGTGCTCCCTTCTCGATAGCCAATCTGCATGCCATTCCAAGCGGTAAAAAACATCACCCCATTCGGATGGTTTTCGGAAAAAATGCTCTTGCCTTGCCAGCTATCTGGAACGTTGAGGTTCAGGAGGTCCGCAATTGTTGGTGCGACGTCAGACATCCCCACAATTCGGTCAGCGGTTTGGCCAGAAAAGAGCCGCGGGTTGACGAAATAGAGTGGAATTCGGATGTTCTCTTCATATATTTCTGATGCGTGGCTGTACTGGCCGTGCTCTCCAAATGCCTCACCATGGTCGCCCAAGATGACGATCAAGGTGTCGTCTAGCAAGTTCCGCTCTTTCAGGCCTTGAACGAGCTGGCCAAGGGCCGCATCGCTTTCTCGTACAGCATTCAGGTATTTGTTTTCATCATCGTCTTCGACGTACTTTTGCGGATTTGGTCCGGGAAAATATGGATAGTGAGCCATTCCAGTCCACAGCATCGTGAAAAACGGTCGGCCTGGCTCACTATCGATGAAATCCAGAACAGGTGGCACAAGACAATTGTCGTTCGATGTATCGAGGAAATTCTCCGTCGATCCTTCATAACTGTAGCGGCCCAGGGAACAAGGCCAGTCGCGACTATCTTTGACCGTCTCAAATCCGGCCCGGGATGCAAAATCGCCCGTCCCCTGAAACCGGTTGTCAGGAGAAGCGAAAAACCCTGTCCTGTACCCCTGCGCGGCAAACAATGCAGGCATACCATCAAACTTAAGATCAGGGCGATTGTCGGCCATGCCGTAGGGTGAGAGCTCTGGTACGATTCCGGCTAACAGTGCTACAAGCGAGTAGCTCGACGCAGGCGCATGTGCGTAAGCATCTGTAACCTTGAGCCCGGTAGAGGCCAGCGACGCAATTACTGGGGTAATTTCGTGTTCCGGGCCATATCCATGGACAAACCGTGAGGCGGTTGATTCCATCACATAAATTATAACGTTGTGGATTTTGGTGCTAGATGTGTCAGGACGAGGCACCGCTGGCAGCACTTCGGTGAATTTCTCCGCAGGCTGCCATTCTGAAGCACTTGTCCGTTCGCTAGCGAGAAGATCAGCAGAAATCGGTGAGGGACTTACAGCGGAACCTAAGAAAGCTATGAGAGGGTTTGCCGCCTTGCCTCCAAGGTCGGTGCCACTGCTGGACACTGCTACGAGAATTAGCGGAATCAAAAGCGAACCGACGGACCTAAACCAATGGAATGGCAAAAACCGAGCTATGCCTGCTGTAACGCCCAAAAACACGAAAACCGCTGCCAAGAAACCGAATAGCCACGCTGGCTTCATTGCAGCGAGAAGCACTTCAATCATGTAGCTGCTGTTCGCAATATCCGCAAACGCTAGCCACTGGACAGTTATTGGCCCGCCCAGCATGCGGACGGCATTGACGTTCGCGATCGCAGCCCCCGCTAGGATGAGAGCTAGGCCAACAAACGAATATGCAACGACGTCGTGTCGCTGAGTACGTTTGGCAGCAAAAATGAAAGCGAATGCTGCGATCCAACAGACCGCCCAATCCGCCATCGTAGCGCGAAACACGAGGCTGGCCGCTGCAAGCGAGTGTAAGTTCGCAATCTGGGCGAATAGAATAGCACCACGGCAAAGAAACATTGTGGCAGCAAGTACCACTGCTGCGGCCAAAATAATCCTAACGCTTATTTGAGTGCCCAGCTTCAGTGGCCAAGCAAACTTCATCGGATTGTACAACTCAACCTCAAATGTCTTCCTTTCGACAATCTATTTGCCGTGCATTCGCCTATAAAAATTTCCAACAATTTGCTAGCGGAGAGCCCCTTGTCGCGCAAGCTGTATCGTGGAACTGCGCCGATTTGGTTCTGCTGTTCTGAGAGCAACCGTTGACGTCGAGGGAACTGGATGTGACCTTCCCCCCGGTCGTCCCTCGTTCATAGTGAGAGTCCTTGGGGTTGATAGTGGTCGGTTTTAGGTTCGGCAAGCGCGCCAAGCGCGAAGCCATCAAGTAGCTCAAGCGCCCGGCGCGTCTCTGCGGGGTTCTTGTTGGCCGGCGATGAAGGCGGCCTGACGTTGTTGTAGTCTTAGGTGGTGTTGACAAAAGGGATTCACAGGGAGCGTTGCTCGTGATTCAAGCTGGTATCTGCGATGGAGACCGGCTTGGCTCGAGACTTGATGTCGGACGAGGAATGGGCGTTTCATGAGCGCTTCATCCTGGCGGTCCGCGCCCCAAATGGACGTAAACCCACGAACCATCGTCTTGTTCTTGATGGTATTTTCTGGATAGCCCGGACGGGATCGCCGTGGCGTGACTTGCCGGAAGAATTCGGCAAATGGTCTAGCGTTTACCGCCAGTTCCGACGTTGGACCTTGGCCGGGCTGTGGGAGCAGATCATGGATGCGCTGAACGAGGCCAGGGTGGTCCCCGACGCCCTGCAGATGATCGACAGCACCGTGGTTCGCGCCCATCATCAGGCAGCGGGCGCAAGAGGGGGACTCCGAGACAGGGCTTTGGCCGTTCAAGGGGTGGCTTCACGACCAAGATCCACCTCCGCGTCAATGGCGTCGGCCTGCCCATGAGGTCGGAAATCACGCCCGGGCAGACGTCGGACTATCTGGGCTTCGATCTGGTCATGGCCGACAATCTGCCCGAGCCGAGCGTCCTGCTCGCAGATCGCGGCTATGACTCTGACAATGTTCGCAAAACCATGGAGGCGCGCAATGTGGTGCCGGTCATCGCCATGCGCAACACCCGCAAGCTGCGCGTTGCCGTGGATTGCACCCTCTACCGGCCGCGCAACCTCGTCGAGCGGTGCTTCAACAGGCTGAAGAACGCCCGCCGCGTCGCAACCCGCTACGACAAGACCGCCGAAAGCTTCCTGGGCTTCATCGATATAACGTCGATCCGCCTCTGGCTCCGCCATTTGTCAACATGACCTAGCTCAAGGTGGAAGATGAGAGTATTGAATCCAACAAGTTTGCCGGGACTATGCGTCGCAACTTCCTGCAAGTAATCACGCGATGAAAGAAATTGTATGTCACGCTTCGCGATTTCGAATATCGGAACCTTGTCAGATGGGAAAGGAAGTGATTCTGCCCGAAATAGCTCCTGATGGCACACTATCTCCGGATGCTGGTCTAGGTCATTTATCAGCGCACTTGAGCCAGTTCTGCCGCGCGTCAAAACCGTGAAAAAGTCAATTTTAAGCTCCGGTGCTTGTTTCTAGGGTGGTTGGTTGCCTTAGTGTAAGGGGTCGCGGGTTTGCCGTCGCTAAATATCAAGTCAGCTGGTTCATGCACGATCCTTGACGGAACTCAGGTATTCTCTGACTGCGGCCAGATCGACGCCAGCGAAACAACTCGGAGTGCTTTTGCTCATCAGTGTTTCAATGGCGCGGTAAGACACAAAATGAATTTCTGCTCTGTTGCCGGTTCTGTGTTCTTTCTCAGCAACTTCGACAGGGTTACTCAGTGAAATACTTCCCACAGGTTCCCATTTCCTGAGACCTCGTAAGAGGGTAAAAACATCGCTAGAGTTGCGAGCAATCTCGTTCACGATGTATCGGCCGCATTGTTCTGCCTCTTCCGGGGTCTCTTTTTCGGCTGGTGACCGAGGAATCTGCAACGCCAGATAGAAATCCGCAAACTTCTCGCGAAACAGCGGTTCGATTAGTTCAGCCGTCATCTTTTTGTCCAGGGTTTGGAAGAAAACCGCACTGTTGACAGGCCGGCCTCTGCCTTGGTTTCGCACAGAAGCCACTGTCCCTCTTTCGAAACGCGATGACAAGACTGCTGCGATCCCTCCTAGGCGCCAGACTCATAAACTCTCACAGCCAGAAGAGCACGGTGGCTGCGAGGGTGATGGCGGAGAGGAAGACCTTGGGGCGTCTGTCGTTGCGGTTGGGAATCCTACGCCAGTCCTTGAGCCTGCCGAAATTGATCTCGAACCTGTTACGCCTTTTGTAACGGCGGCGATCGAAGCGAATCTTTTTTCCGGCTCTTCCGGCCCGGGATGCACACCCGTATCCCCCTGTCTTTCAATGCTTCTCGACACCAATCCGCGCCATACCCCTGAGCTGCGAGAAGCCATTCTGCTTTTGGCATGTGGCCTAGCAGGGCCGGAGCACCGGTGCTGTCGCTGACCTCGCCAGCGGTCATGAAGAACTTCAGGACGAGGACAAAAGGGCAGTCCTCGAACTCCTTGGTGCGATCCTGGGCGAATTGCGCGCGGGTGCCCTGATGATGGAGGATTACATGGACGCTGCCCGCGACCTCTTGACCGGCGCGCGCGCCATTGGTGATGGGCGGCAGGCGCAGGGTCAAGCTGCAACGCACGAGCCGGCCGGTATGCCCTGGTTCGGCACCGCTGAAGACGCGCCTGTCAAGGGTGGGTCAAGTCTTTGACCAAGGCAATCACAGGCCATCCGTCTGACTCTTCTTTCTCCCGCCAATCGAGATCGAGGAGCAGACCATGGCAAGTCGAACAGTCGAGGTCATCAGCAGCGAAGTGGGCGACGCGCCCATGCTGCCCGAGTTTCTGGACCAGATCCCGCCGGGCCGGGAGATCGGCAACGTCACTGCCGACAGTGCCGACGACTCCCGAAAGTGCCATGACGCCATCACTGGACGTGGAGGCGATGCCATCATGCCGCGTCGCAAGAATGCCAGACCGTGGAAGGCGATCACCGAGGGTGCGGTCGCGCGCACCGACGCCCTGCGCGCATCGAAGCGCGTCGGTCGAACTATCTGGCGAGGATGGGGCGGCTATCACCGCCGAAGATATGCAAAGACCAAGATGCACTGTGTGAAACTGCAGGGCTGGCGCCCCATGGCGCGGGACTTCGACCGTCAGGTCGCGGAGTTTCAGGTCCGTGTTACCGTGCTGAACGGCTTCACCGCGATCGGCGGACGCAGCATGTTGCCGAGTCAACCAATCGGCTCCCCTCTTGGCTCTTGGGCAGCTGTGTCGCCATCGAGATCGTGAAAGCGAAATATCGTGGAAGCAGGAGCCCTGGCGGTTGGCAGATCAGCGGCGATAGGCCGATCCTGAGCCCGCTTCGCGGGCACCGGCGTATAGCGGATTTCCCCATAGTCCCGGCCCTCAGCCGCCATTCGATACCAATGTGATTGACGGCTGCTTTGCGATAGTTTGCACGTGGCTTCGGTCAGTCCCACATGCGGGAGGGCACGCGACTGCGGGCGAACCTTCTCTGGGGCGTAACATATTGATTTATAAAGATCAGCCTGCTATCGACGTGTTTCCTCAGGCTTCTGCTGAGCAAATCACCACAAGCCTCCACCACCAAAGCCGCACCGTCTCGTGGCTGATCTCGATGCCACGTTCGTGCAGCAGATCCTCGACATTGCGCAGCGAGAACGGGTATCGAACATACATCATAACCGCCAATCGGATGATTCCGGGCGACGTCTTGAAGTACCGAAACGGGCCGGGTTTTGTTATTCGCTCAGGCTAGGCGGCCGCTCAGCCCCACGCAAGAATTTGCTCTGACAGAGCCTTCACAATGCCTGACGACAGGCTTCGGGACGACCCAGCCGGTCTCAACCGATGTTCCTTTGGGACTGCCCTTCGTATAGGCGGAGGTCCTGTTCTGAGTCGATCTCTCCCCACTGGCCTGTGTAACGAACGCCGCGGACTTGCACCCGACCTCGTTCGATCACCTTCTGAAGAGCGCTAGTCATGTCTAGACGATCGCGAGCGGCGGGTTCCATCTCTGAACGTATCCGCTCCATTTCTTGCCAGCCAGAACTTTCGAACCGCAGCAGCCCCATATACTGCCCCTCGACTTCTGTCACGGTCGTGGGGCGCTTGCCGATTTCGGTCAGACA
>Ga0209023_10008798_pt1 | contig 10049 bp, 6 predicted proteins | sample LakOneMetagenome_FD_187468 | JGI IMG/M metagenome (GOLD analysis project Ga0209023, IMG submission 187468) | Freshwater and sediment microbial communities from Lake Erie, Canada (SPAdes) (version 2) | ecosystem: Environmental > Aquatic > Freshwater > Lentic | place: Lake Erie, Canada | collected... | reverse complement strand
CCCCCTCACCCAGAGCGACCTCCGGGCCGGCCAGCTCCAGCGCGGCGAAGAGCTGTACCTCACGTCCTGCGTGAGCTGCCACGGCGTGCGCGGCGTCGGTGGGGTCGAGATCGATGGCACCCCGGCGCCGGCCCTGATCGCGTCCGGCGAGGCCAGCGCCAGCTTCTACCTGCAGACCGGTCGCATGCCCCTCGCCGCGCCGTCGCCCCAGCCTCCGCAGAAGCCGGTCGCGTACTCCCAGGAACAGATCCAGGATCTCGTCACCTACGTGGGCTCGCTCTGCGACACGCGCACCTACACGTGCCCCCCGATCCCGGATGTCGCGAACCCCGCCGGCAACCTGCAGGACGGCGGCGCGCTGTTCCTCGCCAACTGCGCGCCCTGCCACAACTCCGTCGCCATCGGCGGGGCGCTCAGCCGCGGCCGTCACGCCCCCTCGCTGCAGGAGACCGCGCCCCAGCAGGTCGGGGAGGCCATCCGCACCGGCCCCGGCCAGATGCCCCAGTTCGGCCAGAAGGAGCTGTCCGACGAGCAGGTGAACTCGATCGTGACCTACGTGCAGTACCTCCACTCGCCCGACCACCCCGGCGGTACGCCGCTCGGCTACACGGGGCCGGTGTCCGAGGGCTTCGTGGCGCTGCTGATCGGGCTGGGCGGGTTGATCCTCATCATCCGCTGGATCACCCGGGAGTCGCCGGCCGGCGAGGTGCCCGAGTCCGGCGCGGTGTCGGCGTCGCGCCGGGTCCCGGCGTCCGCGACCCCGGCGGGCCGCGCCGGCGGGCCGCCGGAAGCTGAGGGGGACGGGTGACGCACCGTGCTGGCAGGATGAACGCATCAGGAGGCGCCCGTCGTGAGACCGCGAGAGCTGCTGCAGAGGAACGGGGTGGGGACTGATGGCTGAGCCGCAGCGCCGCGCCCCAGGGCACCCGGCGGGCTCGTCGAAGCGCGGGGGCGAAGGGCTGCCTGCGGTTGCGTTCGTGATCGCGACGATCGCAGCCATCGGGTTCGCGGCGGTCTACGTCCAGACGGGCAACACGCAGGTCCTCGGCGTCCTGCTGTTCCTCATGATGGGCGGCGTCGGCGTCGGCTTGATCGTGTGGGCCCAGCGCTTCATGACCCCACCGGAGCCCGAGATCGAGCCACGCGGCCAGCTGGAGTCCACCGAGGAGGACATCGAGGCGTTCAAGGCGGACTTCAACGTCGGCGAGTACGAGCTCGAGCGCCGCGGGATGCTCACCAAGCTGCTCGGCATCTCCGCGGGGGCCGTCGGCATCGCCGCCATCTTCCCGTTGAAGTCCCTCGGTCCGTCGGCGAAGGAGAGCTTCAAGGAGACGCCCTGGGCGAGCGGGAAGCGCGTCGTCGACGAGCAGGGTCGGCCCATCCTCGCCAACAAGGTGAACACCGACGGCGTGTTGACCGTCTTCCCCGAGGGCGATGTCGGTGACGAGTTCGCCCAGACCCTGCTGATCGGTCTGCGCCCCGGCCAGCTCGTGCCGGTCCCGGGCCGCGAGACCTGGACCCCGAACAACATCGCCGCGTTCTCGAAGGTCTGCACGCACGTCGGGTGCCCCGTCGGGCTGTTCGAGGCATCGACCGGCCAGTTGCTGTGCCCGTGCCACCAGTCGACCTTCGACGTGTACCAGGCCTGCCAACCCGTGTTCGGTCCGGCCGCCACGCCGCTGCCGCAGCTGCCGCTCGGGATCGACCAGAACGGCTTCCTCGTCGCCCTCGGGGACTTCTCGAGCCCGCCTGGCCCTGCGTACTGGGATCAGAGGAAGCCGTCGTGAGCTCCGACGACGCCGACGATCCGGCCGCCGTCTCGGGCAACGGCGCGGGTGCCTCGAACGGGTCGAAGGACGCGCCCACGACGGCGACGAAGGCGGGGACGGAGACAGTCACGAAGACGGGCGTGGAGGCGAAGGCACACCACCACCGCCACGGCAAGGCTCCCGCTGCGGGCAAGGACCGCACGCGGCTCGCCAAAGCCGCGCGTTGGTTCGATGCTCGCGTCGGCGGGGCGCGCATCGGGCGCGGCGCCCTGCAGAAGATCTTCCCGAACCACTGGTCGTTCCTCCTCGGCGAGGTGGCGCTGTACTCGTTCCTGGTCCTGGTGCTGACCGGCATCTACCTGTCGCTGTTCTTCGACGCCAACACCGACGTCACCACCTACAGCGGGAGCTACGCGCCGCTGCAGGGCCAGCAGATGTCGAACGCGTACGCCTCGTCGATCGGGTTGAGCTTCGACGTGAAGGGTGGGTTGCTGATCCGCCAGATCCACCACTGGGCCGCGCTCATCTTCCTCGGCGCGATCGTCGTGCACCTGCTGCGGGTGTTCTTCACGGGCGCGTTCCGCCGCCCCCGGGAGATCAACTGGACCATCGGCGTCACGCTCTTCACGCTGGCGCTGATGAACGGCTTCGCCGGGTACTCGCTGCTCGACGACCAGCTCTCGGGCACGGGCCTGCGCATCGGGTACTCGGTGCTGATCTCGGTCCCGTTCGTCGGCCCGTGGCTCGCGTCCCTGATCTTCGGCGGCAACTTCCCGGGCACCGACATCATCCCCCGGCTGTTCGTGATCCACATCCTGATCGTGCCGGTCGCTCTGTTGATGCTGATCACGTTCCACCTCGCGATCCTCATCAAGCACAAGCACGCGCACTTCCCGGGGCACGGCGCCCGCGACGACAACGTGGTCGGCGAACGCCTCTGGCCGACGTACACCTTCAAGGCCGCCGGCCTCTTCTTCATGGTGGCGGCGGTGCAGGGCCTGCTCGGCGGCGTGGCCCAGATCAACCCCATCTGGCTGTACGGGCCGTTCAAGGCCGAGAACGTCTCCTCGGCCTCCCAACCCGACTGGTACATGGGGTGGCTCGAAGGTGCCTTGCGCCTCATGCCGAACTGGGAGACCAGGATCGGCTGGTTCACGATCCCCAACCAGTTCTACAGCGGGGTCGTCGTCGGCGGCATCGCCTTCGGGTCGATGTACGCGTGGCCCTGGATCGAGAAGCGCATCACGAAGGACCGCTCGGAGCACCACGTGCTCGACCGCCCGCGCGACGTGCCGTGGCGCACGGCGGTGGGGGTGTTCGCCATCGCGTTCTACACGGTGCTCGGCTTCGCCGGCTCCGACGACGTCCTCGCGGTCGCGTTCGGCATCTCAGTGAACTTCCTCGTGTGGGCGTTCCGCATCGGCCTCTTCGTCGTGCCGACCATCGCCGCCCTCGTGACCTACAAGCTCTGCCTCGAGCTGCAGAAGCGCGACGGTCCCTTCATCGATCCGGTGCTCGAAGCCGAGGACGCGGCGGCGGGCGACGGTGGGGCCGACGGCCGTGGCGGAAAGGATGAAGGCGGTGGCGGGGGGGACGACGGCGATGATGGTGGACCGGAGATCGATCCCTCCTCCGCGACGCCTGGCGACCTCGAGCCCGCGACCAGCTGAGGACGGCGACCACCTCGAGATCGGGTGGCCTGTGGCCTGTGGCCTGCGGAGGCAGCGGCGGCCGAGGGGGGTGGTGATGCTCAGACGCCGCCGCCGACGGGCGGGATGTCGAGGTCGCGATAGGTGAGGAGCGGTTCGTAGGGGATGGCCCGCTCCTCGAAGTACGTGCGGGCGACCTCCCCGCGGTCGACCGTGGTGATGGCGAAGACGACTTCGGCACCCTCGGCGTCGACGCGCTCGTGCGCCTTCTGGATCGAGCCGCCGGTGGTGACGATGTCGTCGACGAGCAGCACCCGCACGCCCGGCCCCAGCGGTGTGCCCTCGACCCACTGATCGGTGCCGCGCCCCTTCGGTTGCTTGCGGATCACGAACCAGCCGGCGCCGGTCACGATGGCGACGCCGTGCGCGAATTGGTCGGCGCCGAGCGTCAGCCCGCCGACGGCGTCGAACTCGACGCCCGCCTCGGCCACGATCTCGGCCATCGCGCGGCACGCCGTGGCGAGGTCCTCCCCGCGGGCCAGGGCGAGCTTGGCGTCGATGAAGTCCTGGCTGTACTCGCCCGAGGACAGCTGCAGCGGCTCGTCGAAGTGGCGCAGGCCCTTGTCGCGGATCAGCTCGAGCACCGCCGTGCGCAGCGCGGAACGGGGGCGATCGGAAGCGGCGGTGTCGGTCATGGCGGCGACACTACCGACTGCGCAGGCGGGCGCTCGACCCGCTGACGGGGCGCTACGGCAGGTAGTTGCGGGGGTTCACGACGGACCCGTTGACGCGGGTCTCGAAGTGGAGGTGGCACCCGGTGGAGTTGCCGGTGGTGCCCTCGAAGCCGACCTGCTGGCCCTGGCTCACGCTCTGGCCGACCGACACCGTCAGGGACTGATGGTGGGCGTAGGCCGTGGAGAAGCCGCCGCCGTGGTCGATCACCACGAGGTTGCCGTAGCCGCCGTTGTTCATGCCGGCGATGATGACCGTGCCGGCCTTGGCCGCGTAGGTCGGAGTGCCGCACGGAGCGAAGATGTCCATGCCGGGGTGACCGTTGGCGCCACCGAACTCCTGGCTGACGCGACCGGCGATGGGCCAGATGAGGCCGCCGACGCTGGGGGTGGGGCTCGGTGCGGGTGTGGTGCCGGCGCTCTTGGCCGTGGTCGAGGTGGTGCCGCCACCAGAGGCCGCGGAGGTGCCGGGGGCCGAGCCGACGACGGCCGCGCTCGACGGCGCCGCGCTCTGGCGGGCGGCGGCCTGCTGGGCCTGCTGGGCCCGGGCGTTGGCCTCGGCCTGGGCTTGGGCCTGCGCGGCGGCGGCCTGACGAGCGGCCTCCTCACGAGCCCGCTGCTCGGCCTCGGCCTGCTGGATCTGCGCGGTCAGGTCGGCGTCGGCGGCGTCGAGCGACGACTCCTGGGAGTGCAGGCCGCTGAGGCGCTTGTCCCACTCGGCCTTCACCTTGGCCTGATCGGCCCGGGCGGAGGCGAGGGTGTCGAGCTGGCCCTGCTCGTCCTGGCGTCGCTGATCGGCGTCGGCCCGGGCCTGATCGGTCTCGGCCTGCAGATCGGCGAGCTGCGCCTTGGCGGACTTGAGCTCGTCGATCACGTCGCGGTCGTTGCCGGTGACGGTCTGGGCCAGCACCTTGCGCTGCTCGGCCTGATCGATGTCGTTCGACTGCAGGAACTTCGTGCTGTCGAAGTCGCCGCCGGGGTTGACGTAGCTCTGGATCGCCCGCTTGCGCACGGCGTCCTCGATCTTGGCGATGTCCGCCTGGGACTGGCTGATCTGGACCTTCAGGTCCTCGATGCGCTGCTCGGCATCGGCGACGGCCTGCTTGGCGTCAGCGACCTTGGCTTCCTGCGCGTGGACGTTGTTGTCGATCGTCGTGAGCGCGGCGGCGACCTCTTCGTCGGACGCCTTGACCAGATCGATCTCGGAGGCCAGCGCGGCCTTCTGGCGGCGCACCTCTTCCCGCTTGGCCTTCGCTTCGGCGCCCGGTTCCTGGGCGCCAGCGCCGGCGACCGGGAGCACGAGGGAGACCGCGACGACGAGGCTGGCGAAGCCATGAGCCCGGCGTCGCCGACGGGCGGGAGCCACCCCTTCGGCGGTCCGCGGCGTGTACGGGAGGAAGAATCGAGTCGTCGGGGAGGTCATAAAGAGTTGGCACTCTCGCGGCGGTTCGGCACCACGGTTCGTCGCAATGCGAGCGTAACACAACCGCAATCTCGGACGCACTCCTGTCGTGGACAGTTTTGCGAAGCTGGGGGCGGGTCCGCCCGAAACATCATCTGACCAGCGATTACGCGGCGCCGACATCCCGCCGGCGGGCGTGACCGCCGTCACCGATGAGCCGGGCAGATGGGTCTCGGTGCCTACCACCACCGGTCAGCGCGGCGCCTCGCGTGTTGCTCTTTCGTGTCGGGTCGTAGCACTTCGGCCGCACCGGTCGGTGGATGCGGGGCCAGCTCGGGCGCCTCTCGCGGGCCGGCAGCGTCAGGCGAGGTCGCTCGGTTCGATGCGCCACGGGGTCCGCACGAGCGCGGTGAGGTCGACGCGGGTGGCGAGCTCGAGCAGGGCCGCGCGATCGATCGGCGCGTCGGTGGCCACCAGCGCAGTGCTGGCGAGGAGCCACCCGACGACGGCGGCGGCGCCGTCACCGCGCGCCGCCCGGTCGGCAAGCGTCACGGCGCCGTCGCGCTTGGCCAGGCGCGCGCCGGTCGGACCGAGGACGAGGGGGACGTGGGCGTAGGCCGGCGGCGTCAGCCGGAGCAGCGTCGCGAGGTGGAGCTGGCGAGGGGTGGACGAGAGCAGGTCGTCGCCCCGCACGACCTCGTCGATGCCCTGGGCGACGTCGTCCACGACGACGGCGAGGTTGTAGGCGGGCGTCCCGTCGTTGCGGCGCACGACCACGTCGTCGACGACGCCCTCATGCGGACCGCACACGCGGTCGACGAACGCGACCCGGATTCCGTCGCTGCGCACTCGCAGGGCGGGCGGCCGGCCGCGCCGTTCGCGCTCGGCCCGCTCGGCGGTCGACAGTTCGCGGCACGTACCGGGGTACGCCCCGTCCGGACCCGGACCGTGCGGCGCGCTCGCCGCCTCCTGGATCTCGCGGCGTGTGCAGTAGCACCGGTACGTGAGGCCCTCGCGCTGGAGCTGGGCGATCGCCTCGGCGTAGTGGTCGTGGCGATCGGACTGGCGAACGACCGGCCCGTCCCAGTCGAGGCCGATCGCCTCGAGGTCTGCGAGCTGGCCGTCGTAGTGCGCGGCCCGCACGCTCCCGCGGTCCAGGTCCTCCATGCGGACGAGGAAGCGGCCGGCTGAGCGGCGGGCGAACAACCAGGCGAGCAGCGCCGTGCGGAGGTTGCCGAGGTGGAGGGGACCGGTGGGGCTGGGGGCGAAGCGTCCGTCGGCCATGGCCCGCCCATCGTGGCACGCGCCGACGCCTCGCTACCGGGGCGGGGTGTCGATGTCGTTCGCCTTCGCGGATCGCGGCGGAGGCGGTTCGCTCGCCCCGCGCGTCGGTCGCGGGGCGGGACGCGTCGTGGGCTCGATGCCGACGTCGGGGTTGGGGGTCTCGCCGACGAAGATCGGCACGGCCGCGACGACGGTGTTCGGTCGCAGGTGCAGGCGGGCGCGCAGCATCACGACGTTCTGGTTGTGCAGCATCTGCGCCCACCAGTGCGAGAGGACGTATTCGGCCATCACGATCGTCACGATCTCGTCGGGGTCGTCACGATCGAGCTCGTCGAGCAGGGCCAGGACGGGCTCGATCAGGTCGTGCGTCGGCGCCACGGTCACCCGCAGGTCGCCCGGTGCCTCGCGCCGCGCCCACTCCCGGCGCACGTCGTCCGCCGCGCTCTCGTCGGCCACGACCGCGAGGCACTCGAGGCGCTGGGGCCGCAGCGACCGCGCGTAGGTCAACGCGTCGAGCACCCCGCGGTGCATCCGATCGAACAGCACCACCACGGTGTCGGAGTGCCGGCCGACCACGTAGTCGTCGGGGATGGCGAGCCGGTCGAGCACCCGTTGGTAGTGGGTGTGGATCCGCAGGAAGAGCAGGACCAGCACCGGGATGAGCACGAGGGGGATCCACGCGCCGTACGTGAACTTCGACACCGCCACGACCCCGAGGACCACGAGGGTGGTGACGGCACCCACGGCGTTGATGGCCAGCCGCAACGGCCACCCGGACTCCCGGCGCTTCCAGTGGCGGACCACCATCCCCGTCTGCGAGAGCGTGAACGCGGTGAACACCCCGATCGCGTAGAGCGGCACGAGCAGGTCGGTGTCGCCGTGGAACACCACGATCAGCAGCCCGGCGACGAGGGCCAGCAGGATGATGCCGTTCGAGTACACGAGCCGATCGCCGCGGTCCATGAGCTGGCGAGGCAGGTAGCCGTCACGGGCCATGATCGATGAGACGCGGGGGAAGTCGGCGAAGCTCGTGTTGGCGGCGAGGGTCAGGATCGCGAACGTGCTCACCTGCAGCAGGTAGAAGAGGACGCTGCTCGACCCGAACACCGCCCCGCCCATCGACGACAGCACGGTCTGGGTGTCGGTGGGGATCGGCTGCAGCCGATCGGTGAGCCAGCTCACCCCGAAGAACCCGCCGCCCAGGATCAGGGCCATGAACAGCATCGTGAGGGCGGCGTTGTTCGGGGCGGGCTTGCGGAACGCGGGCACGCCGTTGGAGATGGCCTCGACACCGGTGAGCGCGACGGCCCCTGAAGAGAACGCCCGCAGCAGCACGATGAAGGTGACGCCCCCCGCCGCCGTCGAGGCGAGGTCGGCGCGTGCGGCCTCGGTGGCCGGGTCGTGGATCGCCTGCAGCGATCCGGTGAACACGCCGTACGCGCCGGCGAGCAGGAGCAGCGCCAGCATGACGACGTACGCGTACGTGGGTCCGACGAAGACCTTGCCCGAAGCTCGCAGCCCCCGGAGGTTGGCGAACATCATCCCGCCGATGGCGATCAGGCACAGCGACACCCGGTGCGGGGCGAGGTCGGGGATGGCCGCGATCACTGCGGCGACGCCGGCTGACACGGACACCGCGACGGTGAGCACGTAGTCGACCAGCAGCGACGCGCCGGCGACGAGGGCGGCGTTGACGCCGAGGTTCTCTCGGCTCACGACGTAGGAGCCGCCGCCGGTCGGGTACGCGAACACCGTCTGGCGGTAGCTCAGGGTGACGACGCCCAGCAGCACGACGACGACGAGCGAGATGGGCACCAGGTAGGAGAGCGCGGCCAGGCCGGCGAACGGCACGAGCACGCCGAGGATCTGCTGGGTCGCGTACGCCGTGCTCGAGATGGCGTCCGACGCGAACACGGCGAGACCGGTCGGCTTGCCGAGGCGTTCCGACTCCTCCTCGCGGATCGACAGCGGTGGGCCCACCACCAGTCGCTTGAACGACGAGTACATCGTGTAGCCCCCGGCCTCGGTCGGTCCTTCCGCGACGCTTCGAGCGGCCCCCGCTCGCAACGGGCCTCCCGCCCCTCTCCCGCCCTGCGCAGCGTACGCATCAACGGCCGGGCGGGCCGATGATCGTCAGGACGCGCGGTCGCGGTCGACGGGGAGCGCGCTCCTGGACGTTCGTCGCGGGAGCAGGACGCGCTCTCGACCACGAGGCCGTGACGGCTACCTTGGCGAGGACACGAGGGGCCTGGGAGGTGCCGCGATGACCGACATCTCAGCGCCGCAGCCAGGCGCGTCCCGCGCCCCGTCACCTCGGGCGGCGGGCATGAAGACGCCGTCGTCGACAAGGGTGGCGGCGGGCTCAGGGCTCGTGCCCTGGTCGCGCCGCACGTGGTCGATCCTCATCGGCCTCGCGGCGCTGTCGCTGGTCCTGGCGTGGGCGATCGCCGCGCGGGAGCTCGCCGAGACGCTCGACTCGCCCTACATGCTCGACCTGCGCATTTACCTGGGGGCATCGAGCCGGATCGGCCGCGGCTCGATCTACGACTACGCCGATCCGATGCTCAACCTCGGCTCGACGTACCCGCCGATCGCCAGCGTCCTCTTCGTCCCGCTGACCTGGGTGACGCGGCGCCAGGCCGAGGTCGCGTGGACGGTGGTCAACTGCGCGTGCCTCTTCGGTGTCGGCGCCCTGATCGCGCGCCGCCACCTGCGCTTCGATCGCGCCCAGGCCGTCGTCATCGGGGCGATCGCGCTCGCCCCGGTGCTGTACCTACGGCCGACGTTCAAGACCGTGGGTCTCGGACAGGTGAACATCGTGCTCTGGACGATCGTCCTCGTGGACCTGTTCGCGATCGGGCGCCGGAGCCGGGCCGGGGGCATCGGCATCGGCATCGCCACCGCCTGCAAGCTGGTGCCCGGGATCTTCATCGTCCTGCTCCTCGCCGCCCGGCAGTGGGCTGCCGCCGCGCGCGCCACTGCGGCGTTCGCCGCCATGGCGGCCCTGGCGTGGGTGCTCGATCCGGCGGACTCGAAGACCTACTGGACGAAGCTGCTGTGGCAGTCCGACCGCGTCGGGCCGTTGGGTGACGCGCAGAACAACTCGTTGCGGTTCCTGTACGCGAACACGTCGTTGGCCGAGCGCGCGCAGGTGGTGCTGTGGGTGCTGAGCGCAGCGGCGATCGTGGGCATCGGGTTGTGGCGCTCGGCCGTG
>Ga0209023_10008797_pt1 | contig 10049 bp, 10 predicted proteins | sample LakOneMetagenome_FD_187468 | JGI IMG/M metagenome (GOLD analysis project Ga0209023, IMG submission 187468) | Freshwater and sediment microbial communities from Lake Erie, Canada (SPAdes) (version 2) | ecosystem: Environmental > Aquatic > Freshwater > Lentic | place: Lake Erie, Canada... | reverse complement strand
AGATACCGGCGCTGCGCGAGCGCCCGCCGACATTCTCGAACTCGCGCAGCATTTCGCGAAGAAGTATGCGGACGCCAACGGCGTTCCGCTGCGGCCGATTTCCACCGAAGCGCGCCGCGTGCTCACCACCAATCGCTGGCAAGGCAACGTCCGCGAGTTGGAAAACACCATGCACCGCGCGGTGCTGATGGCGAGCGGCGACGAGATCGGACCGGACGCGATCATCTCGCCGGATGGCGACCGCCTCGACACCGCGAAAACGCCACCCGCCGTGGCTCATGCGACCTTCGCCGCCGAACAGGTAACCCGCGCGCTGGTCGGCCGTACCGTGGCCGATGTCGAACGTGACCTGATCCTCGAAACGCTGAAGCACTGCCTCGGCAACCGGACTCATGCCGCCAACATTCTCGGCATCTCGATCCGTACCCTGCGCAACAAGCTCAACGAATATGCCGACGACGGTCAGCCGATCCCGCCGCCGAATTCCGGCGACATGCGCGGCATCGCTGCTGCCTGACCGAATAAATGAAAATACGAAGCCGGCGCCGACTAGTTCTGCGCCGGCTTTTTCGTGCCCGCTTCCGCGATCCGCTTGATACCCGCAAGGCCCTTTTCCATCTCGCCGCCCAGCACCTTGTCCATGCTGACAAAGAGACAGATCGCCTTGCCGATAAAGTCGTTCTGTCCGGACATGCTCCATGTCAGGGCGGTGCCGTCACCTTCCGGCTTCAAGGTGAAGTCGGAATAGCTGGTGCCGACGAACGGCTTGACGAAATCAGTCCTGATTTTCACCAGCGCGCCGGGCTGGCTCTCGATCAGCGTCATGCGGCCCTCGCCGACTTCATTGTTGCCCGACCATGCGAATACAGCGCCCTTGCCGCTTGCAGGCCCGTCGAACGACGTCTTCGCCTTTGGATCGCGCTCCGCCCAGGGCGACCACGCCTGCCAGCGATGGAAGTCGTCGATCTGGGCAAACACATCCTGCGCGGGCGCAGATATCACCGTCGATCGAGCGATGCGGTAGTCCGATGGCTGCAGCAGGATCAGCGCCACGAACGAGCCGATGGTGGCGATCAGACCGATCAGAATCTTCTGCATCATCCGAATTAACTCTTGTTCCGTTCCACATTAGCGCTGCGGCTCGGCACACCGAACTCCTTGCGGCAGACTTCAGCCAGCGCGGCAACACCGTCGCGGATTTCCTGCACCGACGGGCTCGCAAAACACAGCCGCAGGCGGCTCTTGCTATGCCCGGCATTGACCGACCATTCCGTGCCGGGATTGATCGCGATGCCGGACGCCAATGCTGCCTGATACAGCTTCATCGTGTCGACATTGTCCGGCAATTTGACCCAAAGAAAGATTCCGCCCGGCGGATCGTCGAATTCAGCGGCGGTGCCGAACTGTTCCGCCAGTGCCTCCATCATCGCTTCCAGTTTGACGCGCAGGCCCCGCGCCAGCTTCGGAACATGGTCATTGAAGTGCGCGGCGCAGAATTCCGCCAGCACCATCTGCTCCAGCGCGCCGGAGCCTGCATCGGTTTTAATGGGGAGGATGCGTGACAGCACCGCCCACGGCGCCACGATGTAACCGACACGCAGCGCTGGCGCGACCGACTTGGAAAACGAGCCGATGTGGATGACGCCGCCGCTCTTGCTCATGGCATAAAGCGCAGGCGGTCGCTTCCCGCTCCAGATCAGATCGGCATAACAATCGTCCTCGAAGATCGGCACGCCGTAGTCTTCCGACAGCTTCAGCAGCTCACGCCGCCGCTGTTCGCTCATGATCGTGCCGGTGGGATTCTGCACCGTCGGAATGGTGTAGATGTATTTCGGACGAATGCCTTTGCTCTTGAGATCCTTGAGCGCGGCTTCCACTGCGTCTACCCGCATCCCGTCGCCATCGAGCGGAATGCCGACGATGTTGACTCCGCGCCGCGTCAGCCGTGTGATCGATCCTTGATAGCATTCCTGCTCGATCAGCACGGTATCGCCCGGCGAGAGCAGCAGGCTGTTGACCAGATCGAGACCTTGCAATGACCCGGACGTAATCAGGATTTCATCCGCCGTACAGGTGATGCCCGCATCGCGCTTCAGCTTGCCGACCAAAAACTCCCGTAGCGGACGATAGCCGAGCGGCCCGCTGTTGAGGCCGTAAGTCGCGAGCGACGCGCCTTCCCGCGTCAAGACTGCGGTCGATGCTTCAAGCAGCTTCGCAACCGGCACCTGATCGGCATCGTTGTTACCGCCAACGAAATTGTATTTTGGAAAGCCGTTCCACTTTGCCGCGGCAGGCGGGAGGCCAACGGCCAGCAATGGTGTGAAATCGAACGATCCTGAGGTGGCAGTCATTGCAGGCATCTCCCGTTTGTTGTTGTTTTGCATGAGGAGGCCCTCATCGCCGGCGTTGCACCGGACCCATGACGTCAACTTACCGAACCGGGCCGAGGTGACGCAACCGGCATGGCGTCTCAGGATCAGGCGCGCGAGGGCCGCTCGGAGCGCTCATAGATCACCGGCGGCGGCTGATCGCCTGCCTTATAGCGCTGATAGAAATTCCAGGCGAACAGGCCGAATACCACGGCAATGAATGCGAGGGCCACAATGACAGCAATGCGCTTGAGGACGGCCATTGGAGGTCAATGCGAATGCAGCGCAGCGCGTTTGGCGATATGCCGCTGCAACAGCCACAACAGCGGTGCATAGACCAGCGCCATGAACAGGCCGAACAGCGCGCCGACGCTGGGAATGCCATGCAGCGTGACGGAATAGAGTTCGGCCAACCCGCCCAGCACGATCATGAACGTCAGAATGCCGAACCGCTCACCATGACGCTCGACATGAGGGATCGCGCACAGCAGCACAATGCCCATGCCCGCCATGACACCGGACAGGAGACGGAAGTAGTTATCCACCGTGATCGTGCCGGCTCCATGCATGAACTGAACGCCCAGAATCATGCCGCACAGTCCGAGACCGAGCAGCACCAGCGCACTGAACGCCGTGGCGATCTGAAGAAAGAGGCGTTCCATGCACGCACCGGATTTTGGATATTTCAGGCCCGACCTTATATGAGAAGCGCCCGCGATGGCGACGGATGTTTTGTCACGATCCGCTCCAATTATTGTCATCGCAAGGGTCACGAGTCAGCTATGGAGACATATCCCGCCACGGCGCGTTTATCCGCTTGCGCCGGGCAGTATATTAAGTATCCAGCACATCACGATGACCACCTTCACCCCGCACCAGGATCAGGCGCTGAGCGCCGTCGCCGACTGGCTCAAGGCCAAGCCGGGCAGGAACGGCACGCCACAGGTGTTCCGGCTGTTCGGCTATGCCGGAACCGGCAAGACCACGCTGGCCCGGCATATCGCGGACGGCGTCAACGGCAGTGTGAAGTTCGCGGCTTTCACCGGCAAGGCGGCGCTGGTGATGCGCAACAAGGGCTGCGACAACGCCTCGACCATTCACTCGCTGATCTATCGCGCGCGCGAGTCCGGCGAGGAACAGCCGAGCTTTGAATTGTGGGACGACGCGCCCGCTTCCAAAGCCAAGCTGATCGTGATTGACGAATGCTCGATGGTCGACGCCGAACTCGGCCGCGACCTGATGTCGTTCGATTGCCCGCTGCTGGTGCTGGGCGATCCGGCGCAATTGCCGCCGATCCAGGGCGGCGGCTTCTTCACCGATGCCGAACCGGACGCGATGCTGACTGAAGTGCATCGGCAGGCGCAGGATGATCCGATCGTGCGGATGTCGATGGCGGTGCGCGAGGGCCGCAGTCTCGATCTCGGCATCTTCGGCGAAAGCGAGGTCGTGCGCCGCGACGGACTCGATCCGGACCGCGTGATGGCGGCGGATCAGGTTCTGGTCGGCCGCAACAACACCCGGCGCGCCTACAACATGCGGGTGCGCCAGAAGCAGGGGATCGAAGACCCGTTGCCGGTGGCCGGTGACAAGCTGGTTTGCCTGCGCAACAACCGCAAGAAAGCACTGTTCAACGGCGGACTGTGGCGGGTGAAATCGCGCACGCCGTCGAAATCGAAGATCCTCACCATGCGGCTGTCACCGGACGAGGATGTCAGCACCGCCAAGGTCACCAAAGTCTCGGTGCGGCAGGACTGCTTCAGTGGCGGAATCGAGGACATTCCGTGGGAGCAGCGCCGCCCCTATGACGAATTCGACTACGGCTATGTGCTCACGGTCCACAAATCGCAGGGCTCGCAGTGGGATGACGTCGTGCTGTTCGACGAGAGCTTTGCCTTTCAGGACAGCCGCGCCCGCTGGCTCTACACCGGCATCACCCGGGCTGCGAAACGGTTAACGGTGGTGGTCTGATACTTTTTGCTGACCCCTTCTTTCGCAACGCAAAATGCATTTTTCTTGAGTAAGTACCTTTTCCACACCTATGCTTGACCCAAGCTGGCCGAAAAAGGCCGGCTTCGCCGTGGGGGCATGGCGAGCGCGCCACCGAAAAACATAACCGCGCGCTGAAAGAATGCGGCTGGGGATTTCTGGAGAATGACCGACTCCACGAGCGGCGGGCTGGATCTGTCCGCCCGCGAACTGACAGGCTCTCGTCTCGGCGAGCGGCTGCGACGGGTCATGCAATGGCTCAGCCAGCGTAATGTTTTCGATCTCGCGTCCTGCGCCGCGCTTGCTGCTCTGGTCGTCATCGCGCTGTGGACGTTCCAGAACTATGCCATCTCCAACGACGAAGGCGTGCAACATCAATATGGCGAACTGATCATCGCCTACTACAAGAGCTGGTTCACCGACCGCTCGGTATTCAAGCTCGACAATCTCTATTTGTATGGCGGCCTGTTCGATCTTCTCAGCCTCGGACTCAGCTACGTCATTCCGGTCGATCAGTATGAACTGCGTCATTTGCTGTGCGCGCTGATCGGCATCGGCGGCATTTCCGCAGCGGCGGCCACCGCCCGGCTGGTCGCAGGCCCGCGCGCGGCCTTCTTCACCATTGTCGCGCTGGCGCTTTGCGGCTCGTGGTATGGCGCGATGTACAATCACACCAAGGGCATTCCGCTGGCTGCATTCATGGCCGGCGCGATGTACTTCCTGATCCGCGCCAGCCGTGATCTGCCGACCCCGCGCATGCGCGATGTGATCGGCTTCGGAATCATGACCGGCGCCGCGCTCGGCATCAGATCGCTTAGCCTGCTGCTGCTCGGATATCTCGGCTTCACAATCCTGATCAATCTGCCGCGCCCTGTGATCGGCCACTGGCAGGAACGCGCGCGGTTCGCGTTGCGCTCCATGCTGTGGTTTCTGCCGGCGCTGGTGATCGCCTATCTCATCATGATCGCGACCTGGCCCTGGGCGGCGCTGTCACCGCTCAATCCGGTTCGCGGACTGATGTCGTTCGGCGAGTTTCACTATCACATCCGCACCATCCTGTTCGGTCAGGTCTACGAGATGGCGGACGTGCCGCGCGCCTATGTGCCGACCTACATCGCGATACGCTTGCCTCTGCTGACACTCGGCGCGACGTTGTTCGCAATGCTTCTGCTGATCCTGCCCGCGCGCATCAGCGGAATTGGCGGCACCCGCCGTGAACTCGGCCTGATCGCATTCACCGCGATCTTCCCTGTGGCATGTCAGGTCGTGGTTGAAGGACCAGCATTCGATGGCTGCCGGCATTTCCTGTTCGTGTTTCCGCCGATCGCCATCCTTGCTGGCGTGGGTTTGAGCACCTCAATCGGCGCGCTGGCGCGGTTTCATCGCAGCACGCTGATCGTCTGGCTCTCCGTGGTTGCGACTTGCTACACATGGACTGCAGGCAAGCTCTACCATCTGCATCCGTACGAATATCTCTATTACAATCAGCTTGTCGGCGGACTTGAAGGCGCATCACGGCGTTTCGTCACCGACTACTGGGTCAACAGCATGCCGGAGGCTGTCGAGGAATTGCATGATTTCCTCGACCGCACCGAGCCTGCCACCGCGCAGACCAAGCAATACAAGGTCGCTGTATGCGGCGAGCGTGTCTCCTATGAAGAGTATGCCCGACCGAACCTGCAATGGATCAGGATGAATGACTGGCGGTTTGCCGATTTCTACATCGCGCCGACGCACATGAACTGCGACCGCATTCTTGCCGGAAAGGTCATCGCCAGGGTCGAACGCATGGGCGTGACCATCGGTGTGGTGAAAGACCGCCGCAGGGTTCGCGAAACGGAAGAATGATCCCGTTCGCGCGGAAGAGACACGGACTTGTGTCCGGCCATCGCAATTGAGGTGCGATGATACGGAACCTTTTGAGCCGCAAAGGGTTACCATTTACCCGTCCTGGCGAATGTTCGCCAGCGCGATGCCGCGTTTTAAATTCCCACCTGAACTAAAGGAAAGTCCATGCGAACTGCAAAACTTCTCGCAGCAGCCTTGCTTGCAGGCTCGACAACCCTCGCCGCGTCTCAGCCCGCAGCCGCTGCGCCGCTGATGAACAGCACGGTCCTGTCCGGCGCGGCCTCGGCCTCAAGCGACATCGAGAACGTGCAGTACTATCGTCGCCATCACTATCATCGCCGTGGGTATGGCGGCACGGCGGCTGGTGTCGGCATCGGCCTCGCGGCAGGCGCCATCATCGGCGGCGCGATTGCCGCCTCTCAGGCACAGGCTCAGCAGAATGCTGCCTATTGTTCGCAGCGCTATCGCTCCTACGATCCGGCGTCCGGCACGTATCTCAACAGGGACGGCAACCGCTATCCCTGCCCATAATCGCTGGCGCAACTTCGAAGAATCACAGTCAACCGCGAGACATCCGTCTCGCGGTTTTTTTATTGCACATATGACCGCAATATCTGTGGTTTGCGGCAAGGTGCTCGGTTAGGGTTTCCGCAAGACCAGCCAAGAACAACTATCCAAGAACAACTGCCGGGGAAATGCCATGACGACACACACCGCACGATACGCCTTTGCCTTGCTCACCATTGCCGGAGTTAACATGGTGCTTTCCACCGGATCGGACGCACAAAATGCCCAGCCGCTGCCGACCGCGGCGCAGACCGATCCGAAGACGCTCGGACTGATGCAGGGTTTTCCCCCGCCGCCCGACAAGACCATCCGTTTCATTGACGGTTCGTCGTCGCGTTTCCCGAACACGCGCTGGTCGTTCAGCCATTTCCGTGAACTGGTGCCGACCGCGACCGTTTCTCGTGGCGAAGGGCCGACCGTTCCGCTGCCGCGCGCCGAACGCGACCTTGGCGGCGTCGCCATCACCACCATGGACGGGAAGCCGATCACCTTCAACGACGCGCTGCAGCTGACCTACACCGACGGCATCGTGGTGCTGCACAAGGGCAGGATCATCTACGAAAAGTATTTCGGCGAAGGCGGCCCGCAGCAGCCGCACATTGCATTCTCCGTGACGAAATCCTTTGTCGGCACGCTGGCTGCCGTTCTTGCTGCCAAGGGCAAGCTCGATCCCGCAGCGCCCGTGACAAAGTATGTCCCCGAGTTGAAGGACAGCGCCTATGGCGACGCCACCGTGCGTCAGGTGATGGACATGACCATCGGCGTAAAATACTCGGAGAACTATTCCGATCCGAAAGCCGAAGTGTTCGACTATGCCCGCGCCGGCGGCATGATGCCGCTCCCGCCGGGCTATGACGGACCGCGCAGCTTCTACGACTTCCTCGTCAAGCTGCAGAAGGAAGGCGCGCACGGCGACGCGTTTGCCTACAAGACATCGAATGCCGAAGTGCTGGCATGGATCGTCAAGCGCGCATCGAACCAGTCGCTGGCCGCGCTGCTGTCGTCCGAGATCTGGTCGAAGCTCGGCGCGGAACAGGACGGCTATTTCATGGTCGACAGCGTCGGCACCGAATCCGGCGGCGGCGGCTACAACACCGTGCTGCGCGACCTGGCGCGATTCGGCGAGATGATGCGCAACAAGGGCAAGTACAACGGCCAGCAGGTTATTCCGGAAGCCGCTGTCGCCGATATCACCCAGGGCGGCAAGAAGGACGACTTCGTCAAGGCTGGCTATACGCTGCTGAAGGGCTGGTCCTATCGCGACATGTGGTGGATCACACATAACGAGCACAACGCCTACACGGCACGCGGCATCTACGGCCAGAGCATCTATATCGACCCGACCGCCGAGATGGTGGTCGCGCGCTACGCCTCGCATCCGATGGCGGCCAATGGCGCCAACGATCCGGTCTCGCTGCCGATGTACATGGCGCTGGCGAAAGAACTGATGAAGTAAGAGCTATCGCTCATCAGTCCAGACTGGCCCCCGCTACAGTGTCGTCCCCGCTTTCGCGGGGGCGGCGAGACATCGCGTTACGCGACACTCCGCTGCGGCATGGCCATCAGGCCGTGCGCTTCGACCGCATCCAGCACCTGCCGCAACTCTTCCTCCAGATATTCGTTCGCGATAATCAGCGCCTTGAGCGCACCGCGCAGATCGCCGCCACAGGTGGCGATCGCGCTGTCGACGGCGCGTTCATAGCGATCAATGTCGGTCTGTGTGGCCGGTGTGAACATGATGGCTCCTTCCCCATGCTGACGGCGCTTCACCGCGAAATCCTTCACGCGGCGAGTCGCAGCGATATACTGTTCCCTATTTGTTCTTTATGATGCCTGCCCTGTCAAGCATCGATCCGGCTTCCCCCATGATCCGCAAACCCCGCTGACAGCTTGTGGATAACGCGCCCTGTCACATCCCTGTAGCGCGCGTCCCCTAGCGTTCAGGTGCTCGATCCGCGCCCCCGTCACGGATCGCGCGTTTCGGGCGGTCCCCGGCTGCGTAAATCCCCTCCGCGCTGCATCCAGCCGGGGCCGCACTTTTTCTTCGCAGAAGCGCCATCGTTCCGTCCGCGTTATCGCTTTCGATCATTGTTCTGCATCCGCTATAACGGGCCTCCGTGTTGACCGTCTTGTTTACGATACCGGCACAGGTTTCATGATCCGCTCTGTCTATGTGGCCATCGTCATGGCCATCGTCGCTCTCGTCCTGCTGCCGTTCCAGCTTGCCGGCATTTTGCTCAACAACCGGCTGCAGCGAATCGTGCCGAACCTGTTTCATCGCGCAGCCTGCGCTGTGATCGGCATCCGCATCAATCAGGTCGGCGAACGCACGCGCGATAATCCGGCGCTGATCCTCTCCAACCACGCTTCATGGCTGGACATCATCGTGCTTGGCGCCATCGCGCCTGTGGTGTTCGTCGCGAAATCCGAAGTCGCCAACTGGCCGCTGTTCGGGCAACTGGCGAAGCTGCAGCGCACGGTGTTCGTGGAACGCGAACGCCGCCACAAGACCGGCGACGCGGCGCGCGCCATGAGCGAGCGTTTACTTGGCGGCGATGCCGTGGTGCTGTTTCCGGAAGGCACCTCCAGCGACGGCATCCGCATCCTGCCGTTCCGCTCCGCGCTGATCGGCGCGGTGCATCACGCCATTGGCGATTCAACCCATCATGATTGCGTCACCGTACAGCCGGTGTCGCTCGCTTATGTCCGCTTTGGCGGAGTGCCGGTCGGGCGTGCGCTGCGCGAGAAAGTGGCGTGGTATGGCGATGTCGATCTTGTGCCGCATCTGCTCGGTGTGTTCGCGGCGGGGGCCGTCGACGTCACCGTGAGCTGGGGTGCGCCGGTCAGCTACGGCATGGACGCGAACCGCAAGGAGATCGCGCGGGAGGCTGAAAACGCTGTGCGGCGCATGACGGCGCGCGCTTTGCGCTCGCCTGCGGCGCAGCCGTCGGGTAGTGAGGAAGCGGCGGCAAATGCCGTCCCGGCCTTCGACCAAACCTGACAGGAAAGATCATGGAAATCAGAAATCTGGGCGGCTCCGGCCTGCGTGTGTCCGCTGTCGGCCTCGGCTGCAACAATTTTGGCCAGCGCACTGATTTAGAGACTTCGCGCAAGGTCATTCACAAGGCCATCGACCTCGGCATCACGCTGTTCGACACCGCCGACATCTATGCCGGGCGTGGCGGTTCCGAAACCGTGCTGGGCGAAGTGCTCGGCGACCGCCGCAAGGATATCGTGCTCGCCACAAAGTACTCCAAGCCGATGAGCGATGACAGATCG
>Ga0209023_10008796_pt1 | contig 10049 bp, 7 predicted proteins | sample LakOneMetagenome_FD_187468 | JGI IMG/M metagenome (GOLD analysis project Ga0209023, IMG submission 187468) | Freshwater and sediment microbial communities from Lake Erie, Canada (SPAdes) (version 2) | ecosystem: Environmental > Aquatic > Freshwater > Lentic | place: Lake Erie, Canada | collected... | reverse complement strand
CAGTGTATAGACAGGCGGATACCGATGGCATTGAATCTGATGATGAGTGACCGCGAGGAGCTGAAGCCGAGAATTACGGTTTTCGGCGTCGGTGGTGCGGGCGGTAACGCCGTCAACAATATGATTGAGAAGCAACTTGAGGGCGTCGAATTTGTCGTCGCCAACACGGATGCTCAGGCTCTTCAGCAGAGCCACTCGAAAGCGCGTATCCAGATGGGTGTGCGGGTCACCGAAGGACTGGGTGCAGGCGCGCGCCCGTCCGTGGGTGCGGCTGCGGCCGAGGAGACGATCGAAGAAATCGTCGACCATCTGGCGGGCGCACATATGTGCTTCATCACCGCCGGTATGGGTGGCGGCACCGGCACCGGCGCTGCACCGATCATTGCGCAGGCCGCGCGCGAGCTGGGCGTACTGACCGTTGGCGTGGTAACCAAGCCCTTCCAGTTCGAAGGTGCAAAGCGGATGCGTCAGGCCGATGAGGGTATTGAAGCCCTGCAAAAGGTCGTCGATACGCTGATCATCATTCCAAACCAGAACCTGTTCCGTCTGGCCAATGAAAAGACCACCTTCACCGAAGCCTTCGCAATGGCTGATGACGTGCTCTATCAGGGCGTCAAGGGTGTGACGGACCTGATGGTGCGTCCCGGCCTCATCAACCTCGACTTTGCCGACGTTCGTGCCGTGATGGACGAAATGGGCAAAGCGATGATGGGCACCGGTGAAGCGTCGGGCGAAGATCGCGCCATTCAGGCGGCCGAAAAGGCAATTGCCAACCCGCTGCTGGACGAGATCAGCCTGCGCGGCGCCAAGGGTGTGTTGATCAACATCACCGGTGGCACAGACCTGACTCTGTTCGAACTGGACGAAGCGGCCAACCGCATTCGTGAAGAAGTCGATCCCGATGCGAACATCATCGTTGGCTCGACGATGGACGAGTCGATGCAGGGCATGATGCGCGTGTCGGTCGTGGCGACCGGCATAGATGCGCAAGCGCAAATTGAAACCCCGGTCACGCGCCGCCGGATGGCCGAGCCGCTTCAGGCAGCCCCGGCACCTGTCCAGCAACAGCGCCCGGCCCCGCAACCGGCTCCGGTCCGCGAAACCCCGGTCCAACAGCAGGCCCCCGCACCGCAGTATGCTCCGGCACCTGCGCAACAGATGCACAGGGAAGAGCCCCGCGCCGCTGCCCCGGTGCAGTATCGTCAGACAGAACCCGAGCCGTCGCTTTTCGGTGACGAAGAGCCCGAGTCGATCGAGGGTGAACTGCCGCCGCCGGCCTATCGCCCGCAACCGGCCCAGGTTCAGGCCAACCGCGATTTCCACGTTGAAGACGATGCAAGCGCCTTTGTTGCGCCGCGTCCACGCACGCCGGGAACGCCGTCACCGGAGGCGCTTCAGCGTTTGCAAGCGGCCGTCAGCCGTGCGCCGCAAGCCGCCGGAACCCATCGCCCGCAGCCTGCTGGCGCGGTTGCCCAACCGGCCGCGCAGCACGCCGACCGGCCTCGGTTCGGGATCAACTCGCTGATCAACCGCATGACCGGAGGGCATTCCCCGGCTGCGGCGGCACCGGCAGAGCGCGCGATGCCCGCAATGCGGACCCAGCCACGTCTTTCGGCTGACTATGAAGAAGAGCAGGCGCCCGACCCGGATCAGGAACGCATCGAAATCCCGGCTTTCCTGCGTCGTCAGGCCAACTGAGACGTTACGTCACCGTGATCGAGCAAGGCCGGGGAGACCCGGCCTTTTTCATTTGAATCAATGAGTTGTTAGTGGCTGTCGGAAAAGTTTCTGCAACGCGGCGTATTGTTTCAGTCCGTTACAAAGAGTGAATTGAGAATAATTTGTAACGGCACTACCTCATCATCAGCAAAGCGCCCGCCTGGGCGCGAGAAGAATGGGGCTCATGGTGCAAACCACGATCAGAAGCGCAGCGACGTTCCAGGGAATCGGTCTTCACACCGGTGCCCGTGTTCGTATGACTGTCCGTCCCGCCTCGGCGAACTATGGTATCTGGTTTCGCCGGTCTGACGTGATCGGTCGCAATGCGATGATCCCGGCGATCTGGGATGCTGTCACTCCATCGCGGCTGTGTACGGTGCTTGAGAATGCCGCAGGCGTCAGCGTATCGACCGTCGAACATATCATGGCGGCACTGGCTGGTTGCGGCATCCACAATGCGTTGATCGAGATCAACGGGCCGGAAGTTCCGATTCTTGACGGATCAGCGAAGCCGTTTGTTTCGGCAATTCTGGGCCGTGGCCTGCAAGAGCTTGACGAACCGGTGCGCTGCATCGAGATCATCGCCCCGGTTGAATATCGCGAAGGAGAGGCCGTTGCGCGGCTTGAGCCTGCGATGGCGCTTGAGATCGACTTCTCGATCGATTTTACCGATGCGGCTATTGGCCGTCAGCACAAGCGTCTGTCGATGGCGAACGGATCTTTCGTGCGCGAACTTAGCGATTGCCGGACTTTCTGCCGTCAGTCTGACGTGGATGCGATGCGCGCCAATGGGCTGGCGCTTGGCGGATCCTACGAAAACGCGGTCGTTGTCGAAGGCGAAAAGATCCTGACACCGGGCGGCTTCCGCCGCTCCGACGAGGCTGTTCGCCACAAGATGCTCGACGCGCTTGGCGATCTGGCTTTGGCTGGCGGACCGATCCTTGGGCGCTATACGGGCAACCGTGCGGGTCACGCGATGACGAACAAACTGCTGCGCGCACTTTTCGCGCAGCCCGAGGCTTATCGGATCGTGGAATGCGACGAATATCGCAGTCGCAACCTTCCCGGTGCAGGTGTTCGCATCGGCGATATTCCCGCTGTCGCTTGAGCCCTTCCGAAAACATCGAAAGGCGTTTTGCGCAGCCGATTTTTCTGTGCTAGGACGAGGCGAAGCGGGCTGGCTCTGCTCCGGTCGGAGCCTGCCTGAAGGAAAATAGAAGCGGGGTAGGCGGGTTATGGTGCGGGGCAGGAGAGCGGCAAAGTTTGTCGGAAGCCTTGCTTTGGTGGCTGCGCTTTCTGCTTGCGCAGGCGGGTCCAACAAGGAACCGCCGCTGGATACGCTGACCGCCGAAGATATCTACAAGCGTGGTGAGTATTCGCTGGAGACCAGCAAGAAGGGCAAAGACGCCATTCGCTACTTCAGCGAGGTCGAGCGCCTTTATCCTTATTCGGAATGGGCTAAACGCGCCTTGATCATGGAGGCTTTTGCCTATCACAAGGATCGCGACTACGAGAACAGCCGCTCGACCGCGCAGCGCTATATCGATACCTACCCTGCGGAAGAAGACGCAGCTTACGCGAAGTATCTGCTGGCGTTGAGCTACTACGACCAGATCGACGAAGTCGGTCGGGATCAGGGGCTGACATTCCAGGCGCTTCAGGCTTTGCGTGCTGTTATCGAGGAATATCCTGACAGCGAGTATGCCAAATCGTCGATGATGAAGTTCGATCTGGCCTTCGATCACCTTGCCGCCAAGGAGATGGAGATCGGTCGCTATTACCTGAAGCGGAAGAACTTCACGGCGGCGTTGAACCGCTTCCGTGTTGTAGTCGAGCAGTACCAGACAACGACGCAGACGCCAGAAGCGCTGTATCGTCTGATCGAATGCTATCTGTCGCTTGGTATCACTGACGAAGCACAGACGGCCGGTGCGATCTTGGGCCACAACTTCCAGTCGACGGATTGGTATCAGGATGGCTATGCGCTTTTGACCAAGAACGGGCTGAAGCCCGAGACCAAAGGCAACAACTGGCTGGCTGCGATCTATCGTCAGGTCATCAAGGGCGAATGGATGTGACGCGGGAGGTGCGTGGCAGCACGCACCCCGCAGGTCCGCAGGCGGGGGCTTGAATGCTCAGGACGCTTGAAATCCGCGACATGCTGATCATCGATCGGCTGGAGTTGCAGTTCCAACCGGGATTGAATGTTCTTACCGGCGAGACCGGAGCCGGCAAGTCGATCCTGCTCGATTGTCTTGGCTTTGTCCTTGGCTGGCGAGGACGGGCCGATCTTGTGCGGCAGGGTGCTGCGCAAGGTGAAGTGACCGCCGAATTCGATCTTCCTGTTGGCCATCCGGCCCGCGCGGTTCTGGGCGAGGCAGGGATCGACGTGTCGGAGGAGCTTATATTGCGGCGGGTGACGACACCTGACGGCCGTAAGACAGCCTATGTGAATGATCGCCGCACGTCAGGCGAGATATTGCGAACCCTGTCGGATCTTCTTGTCGAGTTGCACGGTCAGCAAGATGACCGTGGGCTGCTTAACCCGCGAGGACATCGGCAGTTGCTTGATGACTTTGCCGGGGCTGATCTGGGGGCCATGCGCGGAGCGTGGCAAGCCCGCTCGGCGGCACGTAAGGCTCTGTCGGTCGCTCAGGCCGAGCAGGAGGCGCTGAAGGCCGAGGAAGATTTCCTGCGCCACGCGGTGAAGGAACTGAATCAGCTTGACCCGCAGCCCGGCGAAGAAGCGACGCTGGACAGCAAGCGACGGCTGATGCAGGCAGGGGCGCGCATTCGAGAGGACATTGCGCGCGCACTTCAGGCTTTGGGGTCGGACGGGGCAGAAGGGATGATGGGCGATGCAATGCGCTGGCTGGATGCGGTCGCCGATCGAGCTGAGGGGCAGCTAGACGAACCCATCACGGCGCTCGGTCGGGCGTTGAGCGAACTTGGCGAGGTATCGCAAGGTGTCGAACGGGCGCTGGATGCCCTGTCATTCGATCCCGCTGAGCTGGAGCAGACCGAGGAACGGCTTTTTGCCATTCGGGCACTTGCTCGCAAACATTCGATTGCCGCCGATGACCTTGGAACCTTTGCCGATGGGTTGCGCCAGCGTCTTGAACAACTGGATGGTGCTGCCGTCAACCTCAAATCCCTGAATGCGGCGGTGGCTGCGGCTGACGCTGGCTATGAGGCGGCGGCAGAAGCGCTGACCGTGCTCCGGCAGAGTGCGGCCGGGAAACTCGACAAGGCCATCGTCGGCGAGCTTGCGCCATTGAAGATGGAGCGCGCCCATTTTGAGACCTTGATCAGTTCTGGCGAGGCGGGGCCCGAGGGGCACGATAGCGTCGAGTTTACCGTGGCGACCAATCCGGGGATGCCGGCTGGGGCACTTAACAAGATCGCCTCGGGTGGTGAGTTGTCGCGTTTTTTGCTGGCGTTAAAGGTTTGTCTTGCCCGTGGCGGTGATACCCTGACCATGATCTTCGACGAGATCGACCGCGGGGTAGGAGGTGCCACGGCGGATGCCGTTGGGCGGCGACTTGAGAAGTTGGCGGAAGGTGCGCAAATTCTGGTCGTGACCCACTCGCCGCAGGTAGCGGCGCGTGGTGCTCATCACTGGCGCGTCGAAAAGATAGTGTCTGGCGGAACAACTTCGTCGACTGTAGTGCCGCTCGGCTCGCAGGAACGTGTGGACGAAATCGCGCGCATGATGGCGGGCGCTGAAATCACCGGGGGCGCAAGGGCCGCGGCAGAGGCTCTGCTGGCCAGGTAACACCCCCGGTCAGTCTTTTCCCAGCATGTCGTCACGATCAACCGCACGGGCGGCCTCTTCGGACGCAATTTTCAGGAGCGCTGTCAGATAGGTTTCACCGATCTGACTCGCCATTCGGCTGAGTTCAAGCGACAACTGCCGAATATAGTCGGCGATATTGACCTCTGTGACCCGAGTGGTCTGCGATCTGGACAGAGCTTGAGCCCTGCCCAATCTCGTCGGGGTACTGGGGCGATCATCCATTGCCTAGTCCTCCAGCAAGCCGACAAGTTCTCGGAAGTGGCAAAGCCACAGCCAAACCCGACGGCAAATATTCTCTCGATTTTGCGCAAATGCATCCGCAGCGACGGCCGTGTGGAGTCATTTGCTCGGGATTTTCTGTGTCAGTTGATCTTTCGCGCCACCATCGCGCTTCTGATCAACGGGCTTCCCAATATCTAAATACTAGCAAAATCTAGGAAAATTCCAACTATCGCCGCGTAGCATTCGGTGACTGATTCAAGTTGACGTGGCGTAATTGATCAATTCCAAACCAATTGAATGAGTCTTTGAGAGATAAGTGCCGCATAGGTAGAGTTGTGGATTCTGGCCGACATCTCAGTCTGGGAAGCAAAGTTGCCCGTCATCCGGCTACAAATTTCATTTGCCAGCCGATGCTCTCCGCAGGTGGGCTGCCATCTGTGTCGAAGACGGGTGAGCTGTTTGTGATCAGCTGGAGCGGTTGGAAAAGGCACGGCGGAGGGACCCTGGCGGTCTTCCGTGCCAACCCGTTACGGCGCGGCTGTAGGCTGCAGTGGAACTGTAGCCACAGCGGTTTGCAATCTCGAGCAGGCTCAGTTCTTCGTTACTTAGAAGAATGTCAGACAGTGCCCGGCGCGCTTCGTCGATCAGCGTACCGAAGGATGTGCCTCTTTCGGCAAGCCGCCGTTGCAGGCTGCGCTCACTCATGGCCATCTGGTGCGCTACGTTGGCAAGGTCAGCCCTGCCAGTTTGCAGAAGGCCCATGATCACGTTGCGGGCACGGACCATTACGTCAAGCCGCGTGTTCAGCGCCGACCAAGCGTCAAGGCAGGCTTGCGACATGATCCCATAAACACGCTCGTCTGCATTCGGAAGTTTGCAATCAAAGTATTTGCGCGGGAAAATGCAGCGGTTGTGTCGTGCTCCAAAATTTATCACAGTTCCAAATGCGGCATGAAACGGAGCCAGATCCCCTTCGGGTTTCGGACGTTGGAGGTCCATCAGAATCGGTTCCCAGTCTCGACCAGTAAAGTTCCGAATGTGCCGCACGAAGATCGCGGTTCCCATGTCTGAGAACGGTGCAAACCGGGTCACGGTCGGAGAGTAGGACCATTCGTTGATGACGAGATCGCCTTCCTCGCGGATGCTGTAGTAAGTCGCGTCTACGACGAGTTCGGCGACGCGCGCAAACAGCGTCCACATGGTCCGAAGATCGGGAGCATTGAGCATGGCGAAGCCAAGCGGACCAGTGTCGCCCAGCCGGTAGGCATCGGCATATTTGAGAGCGAATGCCGGGTCTTTCGTTTCTTGCGCCAGAAGTTCGAACAGATAGCCGAGCCGATCGAAGCTTATCCGAGCAGTCGTGTCCCTGAACGTCGCAGCATCAAGGCCGCAGGTGTCAAGAAAGCGCGAGATATCGACGCCCCGCTGCTCGGAATATTGCGTCAAACCTCCCGCAAGCGAAGCTGCAACGAGCGCGTGATCACTAAAGCTGACACTGAACTCAAGGGGCACGGTAGATGCACTCGTCCGTTAGACTTCGTTAATGATAACACGAACAAATTGACCGAAAAGCGTATATCGAAAGATTAGAAAACACCTATAGGTTGTTGTGATTGGCTGGATTTTTGCGATTTCCTTGCCGACGTGGCGACAGCGCGGTCACTTCTGTGAATGCCAACGTTTTTGACCTTTCATCCAGGAACCACGGCACCCTAGACTGCCGGCAAACCCGCGAGGATGAATATGTCAGAAGCCACCGTTACGAATGCCGATCAGCTCAAGGACGCGCTCAGGGGAGCGACGGGGGGCGAGACGATTGTGGCGCAAGGTGTATTCGGCGCTGTCAGCCTGTCTGATATCCGCCCTTCAAGCGCCGTTACCATTGTTGGGAACGCGGGTGCCCACTTCGAGAAGATCGACATGCGAAGCTGCGCCAACCTGCACTGGACCGGGCTGTCGTGCTGGCCAATGCGCAGTGTCGCCGAACTGTCGGTGAATCAGTCGGGTCAACCGGGCAAGGCCATTCCCTATCTGGTGATGGCAGATCCGGCCTCGGAAAACATCGAGCTGTCGAACTGCGTTTTTCGCGGGAGGAAAGACAGCGACAATCATGGCAGTTGGTCGTTGGCTGACTGGCAGGACGCCAAGATTGGCGCGGTGATCTTGCATGGACCGAAAGGTGTCGTGCGGAGCAACAAGGCAATCGGGGTAAGCTTCGGGTTTACGGTGCGCGGTTCCTCGTCAGAGATTTTCGACAACCTCGTCTACGGTTTTAGCGGCGATGGGCTGCGCGTCGGAGGTGACAATACCGTCGTCATAGGCAATCGCGTTACTGATGCCGTCCTGATCGACAAGAACCATCCGGACGCCGTTCAGGCGTTCAAACCAAAGGAACTGCTGAAGGGGCTGGTCATCAAGGACAATGTCATTCTCGAATGGACGATCCGGCGCGACAACCCGCTTCGGGCGAAGCTGCAGGGGATCGGAATGCATGACGGTCCATATTCTGATGTCGTCATCCGAGACAACAGGATTTCCTCGTCCAGCTATAACGGGATCAGGGTGCATGGTACGACGAATGTGGAGGTCGTCGGCAATCAGGTGCGTCATGCCGACGGGCTGCGGGGACAGTTTCCGCGTATACGGCTAGATGGCTGTTCGGGCCGCATCGTCGTCCAGAACAACACGGCAGAAAAGTTCATTCCGGCCGCAGATGCAAGCAACGGCAAGCCGGACTATTCGAAGGCCTGGTAGTTCAAAGCGCGACGCAAGCCGCCTTGAGCCAGTCGAGCGCCTTTTCCGAAACGCGCGGGCCAATCCTGGCCAACACGTCGGCATGGTACGCATCGATCCAGTCGACTTCCGCTCTGGTCAGTAGCTGCGCCGCAATCAGGCGTCGGTCTATTGGCACATAAGTCAGGGTTCGCATGGCCAGCATCTCGCGCGAGGTATCGCCTGTTGACGGGGGCACGGCGGGCTCGACCACGACGAGATTTTCGATGCGGATGCCAAAGGCACCTTCCCGGTAGTAGCCGGGCTCGTTCGACAAGATCATCCCGGCCTCAAGGGGAATGTCATAGCGCCGTGACAGGCCGGCTGGACCTTCATGGACGGACAGATAAGCGCCGACACCGTGGCCTGTGCCGTGGTCATAGTCCTGATGGGCGAGCCACAGCGGATAGCGCGCCAGCGCGTCGAGGTGCGATCCGGCCAGTCCCTTGGGCCAGCGCAGGCGGGAAATCGCGATCATACCCTGAAGCACTCGGGTGAAGCAGGCACGTACTTCGTCAGCGGCCGGGCCGATGGCGATGGTCCGGGTGATGTCGGTGGTGCCATCGACATATTGCCCGCCAGAATCCACGACGACGATCTCGCCTTCGCGCAGCGGCTGGTTCGTCACGTCTGACACCCGATAGTGCATGATTGCCCCGTTCGGGCCGGTGCCGCAGATGGTTTCGAAGCTGATTTCCTTCAGCATGTTGGTTGCGCGACGGAAGCCTTCGAGTGCACGAACTACGTCGATTTCAGCCAGCGTGCCCTTGGGTGCTTCGTGGTCCAGCCAGCACAGGAATTCCACCATCGCCGCGCCGTCGCGCAGATGGGCCTCGGTCATACCGGCAATCTCTGTCGCATTCTTGCGGGCCTTGGGCAGCAGGCAGGGATCCGCGCCCCAGACCATATCAATCCCGGCTGATTTCAATATGCGCGAAACCTTGAGCGGCGCGGTGCCACGATCGACTCTGACCGGACCTTTCAACGCCCGCAGAGCAGGTTCAAAGCTGTCCGTATGCTGCAACTGGACCCGTGAGCCCAGATGCGAGACGAGCGGGTCGGTGATCTTGGCGGGGTCGATGAACAGTTCAGCCTTGCCATCGGCATGCAAGATGGCAAGCGCCTGTACCACCGGGTTGCGTGCTACGTCGCTGCCGCGGATATTGAAGAGCCACGAAATTGAATCCGGTAGCGTAAGCACAACAGAGGACTGGCCAGCCTTGCGCAACTCCTCGCCAAGTCTTGCGCGCTTTGACGACGAGCTTTCTCCAGAAAGTTCGAGCGGATGGATACTGACGAGACCACTGGGCGGGGCGGGGCGATCTTGCCAGATGCTGTCGACGTAGTTCTTGCTTTCTACCAGAACAACACCGGTTCCCTGGAGCCGCTCCTCAAGGTCGGCAATTTCGCGAGCAGTATGGAGCCAGGGATCGAAGGCAATCTTGCCGCCGTCTGGCAACTGTTCTGCAAGCCAGTCACCGGGCTTTACCTCGGGCCACGGCACCGGCGTAAAGTGGGCAAGATCCACCTGCGTATTGAC
>Ga0209023_10008795_pt1 | contig 10050 bp, 7 predicted proteins | sample LakOneMetagenome_FD_187468 | JGI IMG/M metagenome (GOLD analysis project Ga0209023, IMG submission 187468) | Freshwater and sediment microbial communities from Lake Erie, Canada (SPAdes) (version 2) | ecosystem: Environmental > Aquatic > Freshwater > Lentic | place: Lake Erie, Canada | collected... | reverse complement strand
TGGTGTCGCACGCGCGATCCCCAGTCGATCACCGAGACGTGTTCCACGTCGGCGTCGTCGGCGGCGAAGATCTCGACCACCGTGGAGACGTTGACCGTGCCGGTGAGATCGGCTGAGCGGTAGCGGTCGATGATCGTGACGTTCGCGCCGCGTTCGGCGACCACCAGTGTGCGACCGAACACCTGGCCGGCGGTGCCGGTCACCGAGGCGGTGGCCTCGATCGGGAGCTCCACCGTCACGCCCGTCGGGACATAGACGAACAATCCGGATTCCCACCGCGCAGCGTTGAGTGCACCCGGCTTGTCGTCGAAACCGACGATCGAGTAGAGACGGTCACGCACCAGGGCCTCGTGGCTGCCGAGGGCCTCGGCGAGGTCGGCCACGATGACGCCGTCGGGGAGGGCAAGTGACGTGACCGGTGCGCTGAGCGCGCCGTCGACGAATTCGATCGTCGCCGAGCGCCCCTCACTCGACCCGTGCCGCGCGTCGAGCACCGGCGTGCTGGAAGCCGGAGTCGGTCCCTCGAGCGCGAGATCGGTGGGGGGAGTGAATCGCCACTCCTCTTCCTGGCCGGTGAGTTCGGGAAGCGCGGCGAGCGCCGTAGCGGCACGCGTCTTCGCGGCCTCGGCCCACGCCGGTGCACTAGCCAATCGAACCCTCCATTTGCAATTCGATGAGTCGGTTGAGCTCGACGGCGTATTCCATCGGCAGTTCTTTGGCGATCGGCTCGATGAAGCCGCGCACGATCATGGCCATGGCCTCTTCTTCGGAGAGTCCGCGGCTCATGAGGTAGAACACCTGGTCGTCCGCGACCTTGGACACCGTGGCCTCATGGCCGATCGAGGTGTCTTCCGCCTGGATGTCCATGTAGGGGTAGGTGTCCGAACGGCTGTCCTCGTCGAGCAACAGCGCGTCACAGACCACGTTCGCCTTGACGCGCTGGGCGCCCGGCTCCACACGAACCAAGCCACGGTAGCTGGTGCGCCCGCCGCCCTTGGAGATGGACTTGCTGATGATCGTCGACGAGGTGTCCGGAGCGACGTGCACCATCTTGGCGCCGGCGTCCTGATGCATGCCTTCGCTTGCAAACGCGATGGAGAGCACCTCGCCGCGTGCGTGCGGTCCGACCATCCAGACGGCCGGGTATTTCATCGTCAGCTTGCTGCCGAGGTTGCCGTCGACCCACTCCATCGTGGCGCCCTCATGGCAGACGGCGCGCTTGGTGACCAGGTTGTAGACGTTGGTCGACCAGTTCTGGATGGTGGTGTAGCGGCAGCGCGAGCCCTTCTTGCAGATGATCTCGACCACGGCCGAGTGCAGGGAGTCGCTGGAATACACCGGCGCGGTGCATCCCTCGACGTAATGCACGAAGGAGTCTTCCTCGCAGATGATGAGCGTCCGCTCGAACTGGCCCATGTTCTCCTGGTTGATCCGGAAGTAGGCCTGCAGCGGGATCTCCACGCGCACACCCGGTGGAACCCAGATGAACGAGCCACCGGACCACACGGCGCTGTTGAGCGCAGAGAACTTGTTGTCGCCGGGCGGGATGACCGTCGCCCAGTGCTCTTTGAAGATGTCCTCGTGCTCGCGAAGGGCGGTGTCGGTGTCACAGAAGATGACGCCCTGTTTGGAGAGATCCTCGCGGATGGAGTGGTAGACGACTTCGCTCTCGTACTGGGCGGAGACGCCGGCCAGGAACTTGCGCTCGGCTTCGGGGATGCCCAGGCGGTCGAAGGTGTTCTTGATGTCGTCCGGCACTTCATCCCAGCTGCGGCCCTGCCGGTCGCTGGCGCGGATGTAGTAGTAGATGTCCTGGAAATCCATGTCGTCCATGTCGCCGCCCCAGCCCGGCATGGGCTTGCGGTCGAAGATCTCGAGCGCGCGAAGTCGGAACTTCGTCATCCATTCCGGCTCGTTCTTGATCGCCGAGATCTCGCGGACGACATCGGGGCTCAGACCCTTTTTGGGCGTGAACACGGAGTGACTGGGGTCATGCCAGCCGAACTTGTATTGGTCCAGGCCCTCGACTTCTGCGGGGGGCGGAATCGTCGACACGAGGTGCTCCTGACGTGTTGCAGACGTTCTAACGGATATCTACGTTACCGTAATATGTGGTTTCCCGCTCCACAAGGGGTCGGGTACAGTTTGGGGCAATCGCCCCGGAAGGTGCGGATTTGTCGTTGGAACGTCCACAGACCGAGCAAGAGATCGAGCGCATGGCGGGCGCGCTCGGTGATCCGACGCGTCGCAAAGTGTTTTTTGCGGTGCGCGAGGCCGGCACGCCGCGCACCAAAGACGACATCGCCGAGCAGGTCGGCATCGATCGTCGGCTCGCCGGGTTTCACCTGGACAAGCTGGTTGAACAAGGCTTTCTGGAGGCCGACTTCCGCAAGCGCGAGAAGGGCGGTCCGGGTGCAGGGCGTCCACCAAAGGTCTACACCCTTGCGGCCAGCGAAGCCACGGTCACGCTGCCGGAGCGCCACTACGACGTGCTCGCGCAGCTGTTGCTCGAGGCCATGAGTGCCCCGGGCGATCCGGACGAGCAACTCGAGCGGGTCGGATTCGCGTTCGGGCAGTCCCTCGCCAAGGACCAGATCGAACGTGGGGAGTCGGTGTTCACACCGACGCAGGCGATCGCCGAGGTGGTGCGCATCCTCACCCGGTTCGGCTTTTCGGCGCAGTCCGACGCCGACGTTACGACGAAGCCGACGATCATGGCGTGCTCGTGTCCGTTCGAAGAGATGGCCTTCCATGATCCGGCCCGCGTCTGCGGCTTGGACCGCTCGATCTGGAAGGGCGTGCTGTCGGTCTACGCGCCTGGCGCGACGCTCGCCAACACCGCGACGCGCGCCGAGGGTGACGAGGCCTGCGTGGCCGAGGTGGTCACACCGGGCAAGTGATCGGCGCGGCTTCCCGGCTTCGCTTTGTACGTAACCGTTTTGGTGTCAGACGCCAGAGCGGTTGACGAGGAGCGCCCGACGCGACTCTCACTCCTGCATCTCAGCAGCGCGGACGGTCATCCGGACACGTGCATTGCTCGTCCACGGGCACCGTTGCCATCACCTGCTCGACATGGCAACCACACCCCGCCCATGTGATCTTGCTGCACTCGGGGCAGTGAACCGGATAACACATCGTTGACCCTCCGCGGTCGGTAGCTCCGGTCATTATACCCCATGGGGTATCGTCTGCGTGTGGCATCGCAATCCGTCGCGGCTCGACGGGCGCCGCCATGAACTCGCGGTGGGCGCGTAATGCAGCCGGACTGACCGCGCTCGCAGAAGATCGGGGGGCGAACCGAATCTTTTCTCCATAACGGCTTTGTATGTTCTTGTCGGGTGGGTTCCACGGCCGATGAGGAGATGCGTGTGTGCTGTTGCGTGTTCGAACCGCTCGGGTCTGATCGTCTCTGCCGTGGCGCCGGCGGCTCGTGGCCGATCGGACTGCGATGACAGGGATGCGCGTCCGGCTTGACGATGCGGTCCGCACACTCAGCCCGGGCTACTTCGCACTGGTGATGGCCACCGGCATCGTGTCGGTCGCCTTCCATCTGGAGGGGCATCTGCTCGCCTCGCAGGTCCTGTTCGGGCTCGCCGGCACCGCATACGCCGCCCAAGTCCTCCTGAACGGCTGGCGTGCCGGCGCCCACCGCGCGAGCCTTGTCGGCGACTTTCGCAGTTCACGCCGCGCCTTCGGGTTCTTCACATTCGTGGCAGGCACGAACGTGCTGGGTGCTCGCGCTGCTCTGGAGGGGTGGTACCCGGTCGCCGGTGCCCTGCTGATCGTCGCGGGGCTCACCTGGATGGTGTTCGGGTATGTCATTCCTTGGAGTGCGGTTCTTGGCCGTGACGCGCGGCCGGTGCTTGCCGCCGCCAACGGCACCTGGTTCGTTTGGGTTGTGGCCAGCCAGTCGGTGGCGGTTGCCGCCGCCGCGCTTGAGCCGGTGTACTCCAACGCACGGGCGGGACTGGCGATCGCAGCGGTGCTGGCGTGGTCCGTCGGGGTGTTCTTGTACGGGGCCTCGGCGGTCTTCGTGTCGCTGCGGTTGATGCTGTATCCGATTGATGTGCGCGACATCGATCCCCCGTACTGGGTGGCGATGGGAGCGGTTGCGATCACGGTGGTCGCGGGAGCCATGATCGTGGACATGTCAACGGCGCCGATGGTCGATGCGGTGCGCGGCCTCGTGGCTGGGCTTTCGGTGTTCTTCTGGTGCTTTGCGACCTGGCTGATTCCGGTACTCGTCGCGATGGGGTGGTGGCGGCATCGAATCATGAAGGTCCCACTGACCTACGAGGCCGACCTGTGGAGCATGATCTTCCCGCTGGGCATGTACGCCGTGGCGAGCATCGTTCTGGGGCGGGCCGACCACTTGTCGTGGGTGGAGAACGTCGGCAGCGCATGGGTGTGGGTCGCGGCGGCCGGATGGGGCGCGACCTTCCTGGCGATGGTGCGGCACATCGTGCGCACGATCATCGCGCCACGTCCCGGCGGCCCCGCATGCGATCCGCCGAACCCCACCTGACCGCGTCCTGCGCCGGGCCGGATCAGGGACGGGCGCCGAGGTCACTGCAACGCACGAGTGCTCGCGCGACGAACGACTGCGTTGGTACCTGCGGGATGCGGATTCCTGATCGGCGGAGTCCGCTCGGCCGCCGTGGACGGGTCGCCCGACCCGAGTCTGTTCAGCGGCCGCCGAACAGGCGCATCAACAGGCCAGGTTTCGCATCCGGATCGGCAGGCGTGTCGGCACACGTGCAGCGCTGATTCTTCGGCACCTTGGCCATCACCTGACCAACGTGGCGCCCACATCCGGCCCATGTCGTCTTCTTGCACTTCCGGCACTGGACTGCTCGACACACGAGCGCTCCTTCGGGTCGTTCTCGCGATTTCCATAATACCCTATGGGGTATAGGTGCGTCCAGTCCGGGTAAGTTCCTCGAATGGGTTTGATCGAAGACCATCCACGGCGTGTTCTCGCCGTCACGAGCATCGGATCATTCATGGGGCCGCTCGACGTGACCGTCGTGGCGCTGGCACTGCCGGCCATGGGGCGGGACCTCGGGCTCAGTTTCTCGGGCGGCATCTGGGTGTCGGCCCTGTATCTCGTCGTCTACACGCTCGTGCTGGTCCCCGCGGGACGGCTGGCCGACGAGTGGGGGCGCTTGCGCGTCTGGCGGATCGGCGCCGCGGTCTTCGTGGCCGCTTCCCTCGCTTCGGGGCTGGCGCAAGGCACGGTCATGCTCCTGATTTCGCGGGCGTTTCAGGGGGTGGGGGGCGCGATCCTGGCGTCGACTGCCGCCGCGCTCATCACTGCGGTCTATCCGCCGGAGCATCGCGGGCGCGCCATCGGCATCAACGTGACCATCCTCTATCTGGGCCTCGCCACCGGGCCGCTGATCGGCGGACTGATCAGTCAGCATTTCGGGTGGCGCTGGATCTTTCTGATCAACATCCCGGTGGGGCTGTGTGCGCTTGCAATCTCGGCCGATCTACACGAAGAACGCGTGCATCACGGGCGACCACGCCTCGATCTGATGGGCACTGCGCTCCTCGGAGCCGGTCTTGCGCTCACGATGGTGGCGCTCACCTTCGGACCCCTTTGGGGGTGGACCTCGGGTCGGGTGATCACGTTGGGCGGTGCAGGCGTCGCCCTGCTCGGTGCATTCGTGCTGGCGGAACTTCGCACCGATGCGCCGCTGATCGATCTTGGGATGTTTCGGCGAAGTCGCATCTTCGCCGCGGGAAGCATCGCGGCACTGCTGAACTACACGGCGATGTTCGGCGTGATCACCTTGACTGCGATCTTGCTGCAGGTGGAGGGGCGCAGGAGCGCCGCACACGCCGGATGGATCCTGGTCGTGCTGCCATCGGTGATGGTGCTCCTGACGCCGTTTGCGGGGCGGCTGTCGGATCGCATCGGCTCCCGGTTGCTCTCGACGAGTGGCATGGTCATTGTGGCTGCCGGGCTGGTGGTGCTTGCCATGGTGCCGGGTGGGGCACCCACCGGACGGGTGATCGACGGGCTGCTGATCATCGGTGTGGGGATGGCGCTGTTCAGCTCGCCGAACACCTCCGCCGTCATGGGCGCGGCTCCGCGTGACCGACTCGCGGTCGCGTCGAGCATCGTTTCGATGATGCGAAGCACCGGCCAGACGTTGTCGCTTGCGATCTTGGGAACCATTGCCGCCGCACCCCTCGGGCCTCACGGCGGGTCACTGCTTTTTCGTGGTGAAGGCGGGGTTGGGTACCTTGGGGGGTATCACCGGGCGATGCTCGCCGGAGCTGCCATCGCCGTGGTCGGGGCCCTCGCCTCGAGTGTGCGCGGCCCGTTGAAAGGTCCCAGCTGAGCCCGTTTGCGGGTCGGCGGTGCGTTCCACATTCAACGTGCGCGATGGCACCTCGGCGAACCTGAGGAGCGCGCACGTAGAATGATCCGAATGGGCGCAGACGAAAACGGATTGTTCGACTTCTCCACTGTTTTCGCCGAGCGCACCACGCGCATGGACGCCAGTGTGATTCGCGAGATTTTGAAGGTCGCGCAGCGACCCGATGTGATCAGCTTTGCCGGCGGGTTGCCTGCCCCGGAGCTCTTTCCGGTGGAAGAGGTTCGTCAGGCTGCCGACCTGGTGTTGACCCGCGATGGGGCATCGGCGCTGCAGTACTCCACAACTGAGGGCTACGTGCCGCTTCGCGAGTGGATTGCGGCGCGTCAGGGCGGGATTCCCGTCGAGAACGTGCAGATCGTCACCGGCAGCCAGCAAGGCCTCGACCTGCTTGGCAAGATCCTGCTGTCGCGAGGCGACGTGGTACTCGTGGAGTCGCCCACATATCTGGGCGCATTGCAGTCGTTCAACCCGTACGGCCCGCAGTATGTGCAGATCCCGACCGACGACCATGGGATCGATGTCGATGCGCTGGCCGACCAGCTGGAACATCAGCCTGCAAAGTTGCTGTACGCGGTACCGAACTTCCAGAACCCCACCGGTCGCACCCTGAGTCTCGATCGGCGTCGGCGCCTCGTTGAGATCACCGCCAAGCACAACGTGCTGGTGATCGAGGACGACCCCTACGGTGAGCTGCGCTTCACCGGGGAGTCGCTCCCCAGCTTGTACTCGATCGGGTTGGAGCTTGCCGACGGCGATGTGGACAACAATCACATCATCCACAGCGGCTCGTTCTCGAAGACACTCGTGCCCGGGCTGCGCGACGCATGGGTGCAGGCCGCGCATCCGATCATCGAGAAGCTGATCCAGGCGAAGCAGGGGTCGGACCTGCACACGCCCACGTTCAACCAGATGATCATTGCCGAGTTGGTGCATGAGGTGCTGCCGCGCCAGGTGGAACGGGTCAAGCGCGTCTACGGTGAGCGGGCGCTCCACATGATCGGTCGCATCACCGAGCGGTTTCCCGCCGGGATCGAGCACACGACGCCGGAAGGCGGCATGTTCTTGTGGCTGACGCTCCCCGACGGCGTCGACACTGAAGGCATGCTCATCAAGGCCGTCAAACGCGGTGTGGCCTACGTGCCCGGTTCGCCGTTCTTCGCGCTCGGCGGCGGCGAGAATACGATGCGCCTCAGCTACAGCTGCGCGACGCTCGACCAGATCGACGTGGGCATTGACGCGCTGGCCCAGACGATTCGCGACGAGCTCAGGTAAGGCGGAGGGGCGGCCGTCCGTGCGAGAAGTCGTCGATGCTGACTATTGGGTCGCAATGCTTGTTCGCCGTCGCGGCGTTGACCGCGACGGCGAACCTCTGCGTCTCTGAGATGGGGGAGCGGGTTCTGTCGTTCGCTACGGCGAACTCGACGATCCACACGGTGGCACGTCCCAGATCCACTCGGAATCGTTTGCACGTGCCGGGCGCCATCCTTCGAGGTCCCAGGTGGGCCCTCCCCACCAGCCACCGCTTGCGAATTTCTTGGTGCCCCAGTAGGCATGACAGTCAAACTGTTGGCGAATGGTCGTCTTGCCGAGAAGTTCTTTCACCTTCGTGTGCGAGGGAGCACAGGCGGTCATCGCTGCCCAACCCACGCTGAAATCGTAGTTTGCGAATATGCGGCCGTTGATGGTGGGCGCAATCTGTAGCTGATACCCCGAGCCCGGGTAGTAGTAGAGGCGAACGAAGTTGTAAAGGTCCGCGCCTCTCCACGGTGCGCACTTCCCGCTGTTAGCGACGAGCGTCTGAGCCTGCGCTTGCGTTGGTTGGCTGGCCACAGCCATCGAGGCAACAGCTCCGAGTGCTGCGAGGCAGGCGAGGCGGGGAAAGCGATGGAAACGCGTGCGCTTGACGGAACGTCTGTCTGGCAAGGTCACCTCCCGATCGATTCCTGGCGACGCTACCAGCGCGCTCCGTTGGAGGCAACGCTTTCGACGGATCGTGCTGCTTTCCGAGCTGGCTGGTGGATCTACGCCGGACGGGCCTTCGTTCGAGGCGAGATGACGTCCTAGATGTAGTCCTTCCACCGTGTGATCGCGAAGAGGTACGCGATCCACAGGCAAAGGCCGGTGAGGACAAACGCGGGGATCAAGTCCAAATGCTTCGGCAGACGTCCGATCGCGATGAACCCTTCGATCAGGAACGCGATGCCAAGGCCGCCGAACAGGCTGAATCCCAACCAGTTGGCCCAGCCGGTCGGCAGGAACTTCTTGATTCCGGTGAGCTCGACCTTGGGCTCGTAATTGCGACGGCGTCCGCCGGTTGTCTTCTTCTTCGTACTTGCCACGGGCACGAGAATAGCAGTCGGCTCAGGCATCTGATCGCGTCGCGTGGGTCCGCGGCGCGCGCCCGATATCGCCCAGGCGCTGGACGATATTCAGGCGTGGCCTGACGCCGGGTATGCGGGTGCGTTCGTGATTGGCGCGCTCAGAGCATGTCGAGCCCGGCCACAGATGCGTGTCCGGCGACGCAAGCCTCGACGTAGAAGGGAAGGATCAGGTCGCCGGTCCACAGTGCATGGCGCCCATGGCCCACCGCGGCGCGTTCGGCCTCGCACTGCGCGAGGGCGTGCATCGCGAACGCGCGGGCGCGGTCCAGCCAGTGCTGCTGCCCGGTCCGCTCCCAGAGCGCGAGCAGCGCGTAGCCGTTGCCAGCCGTCCCGTGGCACAAACCCGGTCCGCGGGAGATCGGGCCGGCCCGCCACGTCGCCTCCCCGGCCGCCACGAGCATCTCGTCCAACAGTGGGCTCGCACCTGCAGGGACGGCGGCCAGGCCGATGACGATCCCGGGCGCACCGTGGCAGATCTGCACGCGTCGCAGCGGCTCGTCGCGGTCCACGTCCGGTGGCCAGTTCGCGGCGCCGTCGTCCCAGACTGCGGTCGCGTCGAGGACCCGCGTCGCGATGTCGACAAGCTCGGCGCACCTGGCGTCGCCGAGCAGGTCGCCAGCGCGCAGGAGCGCGTGCACGTTGCCGGCGAATCCATGGCCGAGGCCGAGCAGCCGCTGGCGGTGCCCGTAGAGATCCTGCGTCCACAGCCGCAGGCCACGTTCGTCCGGTGCGTCAAGCGTCCGCCACAGCTCATCAACGGCGCGCGCGGCGAGATCGAGCCAGCGCGGCTCCCCTGTGTGCGCGTGCGCCGCGAGCGCAGCGTGGATTGCACCGGGCGCGGCCCACAGCAGCTCCCGCTCGGTTCGTGGAATGGCCTGGCGGATCGCCGCAGCGAGGCGCTCGCCGTGGTCAGCTGCACCGCCGAGCTCGAGTGCGACGAGTGCCACGCCGACCTCGCCGAGCAGCAAACCGTAGGTCATGTCCGGCATGTCCGGTTCGGCGTCGAAGGCGGTGAGCAACCCGTCCGCGTCGATCGGCGACGTGCCCGTCAGCCGGTGCAGCGCCCAGGCGACGCCCGCCGCACCGAGGTAGAGCGACGTGAACCCGCGTAAGCGGCCGACGTCGACTGGCTCGACGTCACGCGGGTGACACGGCCACAGGCGCCCCGACTCGAACGCCGCGAGCGCCTCGGTGACGGTCCGGTGCGCGCCGTCGCGCGCGGCGTCGGCGTCCCAGAGTGCGCCGCCGAGTGGCTCATGGGCGGACGGGTCGTGCAGCAC
>Ga0209023_10008794_pt1 | contig 10052 bp, 4 predicted proteins | sample LakOneMetagenome_FD_187468 | JGI IMG/M metagenome (GOLD analysis project Ga0209023, IMG submission 187468) | Freshwater and sediment microbial communities from Lake Erie, Canada (SPAdes) (version 2) | ecosystem: Environmental > Aquatic > Freshwater > Lentic | place: Lake Erie, Canada | collected... | reverse complement strand
CCGGCCCCGTCGTAGCCCACGGTGCGCTCGAGCGGTGCAAGGAGGAGGAGGCAATCCATCTCGCGATCGTCCCACGCGGCGCGCAGCCGATCAAGCGCGGGGGTGCCGTCGTCCACCCAGAAGCTGTCGCTGTTGATGACGAAGAAGGGTTCGGCACCCAGAAGTGGAAGGGCCCGGGCCACACCACCGCCGGTATCGAGGATTTCGCCACGTTCGTCGGAAATGACGATGCGGGGTGCCGCCTGGCGCCTGGCCCAGGCTTCGATCTGCTCCGGCAGGTAGTGCACGTTCACCACCGCCGTCTCGACACCCGCCGCGCGCAGCCGGTCGAAGCCATGCTCGATCAGCGCCTTGCCGGCGACCTCCACCAGCGGCTTGGGCCTGGTCAGGGTCAAGGGCCGCATGCGCTGGCCATAGCCGGCGGCGAGAACCATCGCGGTTGAACCGGGTCGGCGCGTCATGTCTGCTCGCGCCGCAGCGGCGGCAGATGGGTGTCGAACCAGCGCCTGAGCCCTGCCAGCCGCGGATGTGCGAGATTGCGTTCGAGGTAGCGCGAGACGCGCGGGATGTGACGGAGATAGCCGTGCTTGCCGTCGCGCATCGAGAGCCTGGCGAAGATGCCGAGGATCTTGGTGGCGCGCTGCGCGCCGAGGATGGCGAAGGCGACGTCGAATTCCGCGCGCTCGAATTGCGGGTCTTCCCGGCGCAGCGCGCAGTAGTGCTCGTAGAGCCTATCGGCGAGCGCGCCGTCGATGTCGACGCGGGCATCCTGCAGCATCGAGGCGAGGTCATAGGCCGGGTGGCCCATCAGCGCATCCTGCGTGTCGATGATGCCGACGCGGGCGAGGCCATGGCGTTCGGGCAGCCACAGGAGGTTGGGCGAATGATAGTCGCGCAGTGCCCAGACGCGGTGGCCCTTCTGGGTGAGCGGCAGCAGTTCCATCCACAGCGCCGCGAACTCGGCCCGTGCCGCCGCCGGAATTTCGCTGCCGTTGAGATGCGGCCAGAACCACGAAGGCAGCAGGTCGACCTCGATCAGCTGCGCCTCGACGTCATACGACGGCACGCGATAGGTCTGGCCGTCGAGCGGCACGTCACGGGGCCAGTCGCGCGCCGCCATGTCGGCCAGCACCGCGACGGCTGCCGCCATCGGCTCTGCCATGTCCTCGCCTTCGCGCATCATCCGGCCATAGACGTTGCGGCCGAGGTCCTCCATCACCGCGAAGCCGCGGGCGAGGTCATGGGCCTCGGCCCGTGGTGCGCTGTAGCCGCGCTCGCAGAGCACGGCGTTGATGGCGATCACCGCGCGGATGTCTTCGGCGAGATGCGCGATGGCGCTGTAGGGCTTGCCGTATTTGACCGGCGGACCATCGGGCCGTGCCGGCATGTCCATGAGGATCGCCACATCGTTCCCAAGCTGCAGCGTCTCGTAGCGGCGGAACGATGCGTCGCCCTCGAGGAAGCGCCGCTGCGCCCCGGCCCAGCGCGTGCCGGCGAGGAAATCATTGATCGCCGCATTGCGGGCCAGCGCCTGCGCCCATGCGCCGGATGCGGTGATCGTCGCGTCGCGATGGTTGCCGGAGCCCGACAGTTCGATCAGCAACCGGTCGGCATGGCGTTGGTCCAGAATCTTCTCCGGCCATTCGACGGCGAGAACATGGGTCGTGAGCAGTTCCTCGAAGCCCAGCTCGCCGAGTTCCTGCACCGAGCCGATGCGGTAGAGATCGGCATGGGCCACCGGCACGCGCGTCTCGTCATAGCTCTGCACCAGGGTGAAGGTGGGACTCGGCACGTCGAATTCCGCAGCATCGGCCAGGGCGCGGATGAAGGCGCGGGCGAAGGTCGACTTGCCGGTGCCGAGATCGCCCTTGAGCAGCAGCACCATGCCGGGGCGGGCGAAGAGCGAGAGCTCGGCGGCAAAGCCTTCCAGCGCGGCGGCCTGCTCGAAGCGGCGGGTGAATTGCATGGCGATCAGGCCAGCTTGCGCACGTCTGCCCGTTGCGCGGCACCCGGCCCGTCGAGCGGGAAGGTGCAGAGGACGGTGGTGCCCTGGTTGATCTTGGAGAGCAGCGACACCTGCCCCTCATGCAGCTCGACGAAGCTCTTGACGATGGCGAGGCCGAGGCCGGGGCCGCGGTGGCCGCCGGGAACGGGACGCGACTGGAAGCGGTCGAAGGCCTGCTTCTGGAATTCGGGCTCGATGCCGCGGCCCTGGTCGGAGACCCACAGCTGCAGTGCCCCGCGCGTCTTCTTCGCGCCCATGCGGATCGTCGCACCGCGGTCGGAGAAGCCGATGGCATTGGAGAGAAGGTTGGAGAGGATCTGCTCAACCCGCTTCGGATCGGCAACGAAGGCGTTGACGTCGGCGCCGACCTCGATGTTCAGCGTCAGGTCGCGCTCGTCGATCTGGTTCGCCAGCTTTTCCGCCACCGCCTCGAGCAGGCCCGTCACCTCGACGTGCTCGAGCTTCAGCTCCAGCGCGCCGGCGTCGATGGCGGTCAAGTCGATGATCGCGTCGATGATGGTCTTGAGGTCGGTCGAGGAGCGGCGAATGTCGCGCACATAGTCCTGCTGCTTGGGCGTCAGCGGACCGGCGAGGCCGATCTGCAGGCCTTCGGCGAAGCCGAGGATCGAGGTGAGCGGGGTACGGATCTCGTAGGAGACGTTGGAGAGGAACATGTTCTTCAGGCGGTCTGCCGCCTCCAGCGCATCGGCGCGGTCGCGCAGGGCGCGCTCCATGCGGGCCGAATCGGAAATGTCGGCGAAGGTGAGCAGCGTGTTGCCGTCAGGCAGCGGCACGGCGACGAACTGCAGCACCCGCCCGGCGACATCGATCTTGCCGGTGACGGGCTTCCGCTCGGCATCGAGCCTGGTGACGCTGTAGCGCACCTCGTCCCATGAGCCGGAACCGGCGGTGAGGCGGCTGCCGTGCTGGGCGAGCTCCTCGATGTGGGGCTGCGCCTCGAGCGTTGCCGGGTCGAGCTGCCAGAATTGCGCGAAGGCCGGGTTGTGGAGCTTGAGGCGGCCATCGGAACCGAGCAGGGCAATGCCCTCCTCGAGATTGTCCAGCGTCTCGCGCTGCACGCCGATCAACTCGTTGTAGCGGCTCTCGAGGGCCAGCTCGTCGGTGACGTTCTCGTAGAGATAGGTGATGCCGCCGAAGGGATGCTGCTCGCACACCACGTGCAGGGTGCGGCCGTCGGGCAGGTGCCACCAGTCCTCGCGCGGCTCGATGGTGGTGTAGGCGGTGAGCTGCTTGGCGCGCCATTCGCGGTAGTTCGCCTGCTCGGGAATGCAGCGCTGGTTCCGCAGCCGGTCGAGGATCTCGGCATCGGGCGGGTGGCTTGCCAGCCATTCCGGGTCGAGCGGCCAGAGCTCGGCATAGGCCGCGTTGTGGAAGCGCAGCCGCTGGTCGGGACCGAAGATGGCGATCGCCGTATCGAGCTTGTCGAGCGTCGAGGTGTGGGCCTTGATGTGGCGGTCGAGTTCCTTCTCGGCATTCTCCAGCACCGTCATGTCGATGGCGAAGCCTGCCGTGCCGCCGGAAACCGGAACCTCGAACACGTCGAGCGCGCGCATCGAGCCGGCGACCACGGCGTGGATGCGGCCGAGGCAGCCGGTGGCCGGGCGCGCCGCGCTGCGGTCCATGGCGGCCCGCCCGGCAAGCTCGGTGCCCTGGCCCACCACCACGTCCGGGTCCTTGGCATCGACGGCGGCGGCATAGCACTGGTTGACCCACAGCAGCTTGCCCTCGGCCCCCCTGAGCCAGACCGGCAGGGGTGCGGCATCGAGCACGGCGCTGAGGCGCTCGACCTGCTTGCCGAGGCGATGCGCCTCGTGGGCCAGCGCCGCGATGTTGCGGCGTTCGCCCGCCAGCGGCCGGAAGCGCAGCGTGGCGAGGCCCCCGGCGGTGCGGCCATCGGCCTCCAGCAATTCGTCCGACAGGCTCTTGATGGCGATGTTGAAGGGAGTGCCGTCCTGGCGGAGCTCGCGCAGGCAGTCGGCCAGGGCCGAGGCCGAATCACGGTCGAGCCAGGCCGGGAAGTCGATCAGGGCTTCGGGGCTGCCGGGCAGCGTGGCGGCGCCATGCATCGAGCCCAGCACCCGGTCGGGGAGCACGGCCTTGCCGCGCCAGATGACCAGCACATGGGCTTCGGCGGCAAGCGCCGTTTCCGCCTCGTTGAGGCGGGCCTCGAGATCGGCGATGCGCTGGCGGGCGGAACTGCCGCCCCAGCGGCGCAGCAGGCGGCGGGAAAGCAGGAAAACGCCGGTGGCGGCCAAAACGGCAATGAGGGCGACCCCATCGCCCGCCAAGCTGTTGCCGAAACCGGCGTCCATGTCTTCTCCGGTCCAAGTGCCCGGATGGTGTGCCGAATCAGCACGCCCATCCACCCCGGTCCGGTATAACCAAAACCGGGGCGAGCCGGAATCCTCAGTAGCGGTAATATTCCGGCTTGAACGGCCCCTGCGGGGTGACGCCGATATAGGCCGCCTGGTCGTCACGCAGTTTCGTCAGCTTCACGCCCAGCTTTTCGAGATGGAGGCGCGCCACCTTCTCGTCGAGGTGCTTGGGCAGCACGTAGACCTCGTTCTTGTACTTGCCCGAGCCGGCCGAGGTGAAGAGCTCGATCTGCGCCAGCGTCTGGTTGGTGAAGGAGGCCGACATCACGAAGCTCGGGTGGCCGGTGGCGTTGCCGAGGTTCACCAGGCGGCCCTGCGACAGCAGGATGACGCGCGCGCCCGACGGCATGTGGATCATGTCGACCTGCGGCTTGATGTTGGTGGTCTTGAAGTTCCTGAGCTCCGCCACCTGGATCTCGTTGTCGAAGTGGCCGATGTTGCAGACGATGGCCATGTCCTTCATCTGCTTCATGTGATCGACCGTGATCACGTCCTTGTTGCCGGTGGCGGTGACGAAGATGTCGGCCGTTCCCACCACGTCTTCCATGGTCTGCACGGCGAAGCCGTCCATCGCCGCCTGCAGCGCGCAGATCGGATCGACTTCGGTGACGATGACGCGCGCGCCCGAACCCTTGAGCGAGGCCGCCGAGCCCTTGCCGACGTCGCCATAGCCCGCGACCACGGCGACCTTGCCGGCCATCATCACGTCGGTGCCGCGGCGGATCGCGTCGACGAGGGATTCACGGCAGCCATACTTGTTGTCGAACTTCGACTTGGTCACCGAGTCGTTGACGTTGATCGCCGGGAAGGGCAGCTCGCCCTTCTTCTGCAGCTCGTAGAGGCGGTGCACGCCGGTCGTCGTCTCTTCCGACACGCCCTTGATCGAGGCCTTCACCTTGTCGAACCAGCCCGGCTGTTCCTTGATGCGCTTCTTGATGGCGGCGAAGAGATATTCCTCCTCCTCGCTCTTCGGGTGGGCGATGAGGCTCGGGTCCTTCTCGGCCTTGGAGCCGAGCAGGATGTAGAGCGTGGCGTCGCCGCCGTCATCGAGGATCATGTTGGAGGGCTGGCCATCCGGCCAGTCGAAGATCCTGGCGGTGAAATCCCAGTATTCCTTCAGGCTCTCGCCCTTGAAGGCGAAGACCGGGATGCCGGCGGCGGCGATGGCCGCGGCGGCATGGTCCTGGGTCGAGTAGATGTTGCAGGAGGCCCAGCGCACGTCGGCGCCGAGCGCCACGAGGGTCTCGATCAGCACCGCAGTCTGGATGGTCATGTGCAGCGAGCCGGAAATGCGGGCGCCGCGCAGCGGCTGCAGCGACTTGTATTCGGCGCGGGTCGCCATCAGGCCCGGCATCTCGACCTCGGCCATGTCGAGTTCCTTGCGGCCCCAGTCCGCAAGCTTGATGTCGGCAACGTGATAATCATGGGTGCGGGTCATGGCCTGTCCTCTGGATGCTGGAATGGCGGGTGCTGTAGCAGAGCTTCCGGGCCCTGTCCATGAGGACATAAAGAATTCTTTATGTCGCCCCGGGGTGGGAACTTCCGCTCGCTCCGCCCTATATTGCAGGCCATGACCGAAGCTCACGCCATCGCCTTCGACAACAGCTATGCCCGATTGCCGGGCTCCATGCATGTGGGGGTGACCCCCACCCCGGTCGCCGCCCCCCGGCTGATCAGGGTGAACGAAGCCCTGGCGCGCGAGCTGGGGATCGACCCCGCCGGGCTCGATGCCGAGGTGGCGGTGGGCAACCGGCTGCTGCCGGGGTCGACCCCGATCGCCCAGGCCTATGCCGGGCACCAGTTCGGCAATTTCGTGCCGCAGCTCGGCGATGGCCGGGCCATCCTGCTGGGCGAGGTGGTGGACGTTCACGGCCGGCGCCGCGACATTCAGCTGAAAGGCTCCGGCCGCACCCCGTTCTCGCGCGGCGGCGACGGGCGCGCGGCGCTGGGGCCGGTGCTGCGCGAATACTTGGTGAGCGAGGCGATGAACGCGCTGGGGATTCCCACGACCCGGGCCCTGATGGCGGCGACCACCGGCGAGCGTGTGTACCGCGACGCGGTGCTGCCGGGTGCGGTATTGACGCGGGTGGCGGCAAGCCACATTCGGGTGGGGACCTTCCAGTTCTTCGCGGTGCGCAAGGATTTCGAGGCGCTGCGGCTGCTGGTCGCGCACGTGATCGCGCGGCACTACCCGGAGCTCGAAGGTGCGGAGAACCCGTCGCTGGCGCTGCTCGACGCGGTGTTGGAGGCGCAGGGCGCGCTCGTCGCGCGCTGGGTGCAGGTCGGCTTCATCCATGGCGTGATGAACACTGACAACAGCTCCGTCTCGGGCGAGACCATCGACTATGGCCCCTGCGCCTTCATGGATGCCTATGATCCCGAGACGGTGTTCAGCTCGATCGACACCCATGGCCGCTATGCCTTTGCCAACCAGGCGCCGATCGCGCAGTGGAACCTTGCACGGCTGGCGGAGACGCTGCTGGCCTTCATCGCCACGGACCGCGAGGAGGCGATCCGTATCGCCACCGAGCGCATCGAGGCGTTCCCCGCGATCTACACGAAACATTGGCTCTCCGGCTTCCGGAAGAAGATCGGGCTCGTCTCCGAGGAGGACGGCGATCTCGATCTCGTGCAGGCGCTGCTCGATGCCCTGCAGCTGGCGCGGGCGGATTTCACGCTATCGTTCCGTGAGCTGAGCAATGGTGACGAGCCGGAGGCGCTGAAGGACTGGCTGCCCAAGTGGCGCGACAGGCTGGCGCGCGACCCGCAGCCGGCGGAGGAGCGGCGGAAACTGATGCGGTCGGTGAACCCGGCCTATATCCCGCGCAACCACCTGGTGGAGGAAATGATCAGCGCCGCCATCGAGGAGCAGGACTTCGCGCCCTTCGAAGAAATGCTCCGGGTGCTGATGAACCCCTGTGAGGAGCAGGCCGGGGCAGAGAGATTTGCCGCGGCGCCCGGCGAGGTAAATCCGGGGTATCGGACCTACTGCGGAACTTAGGCCTGCACTACCCCCTGCTCCGTCGCCCCCATTTTTCCGTCACCCCTTTACTCCGTCACCCCGGCGAAAGCCGGGGCCCCGCTTTCTCACCTCACGTGCTGGACCAAAGTGACGGCCGAGAGTGGGGAGAGGCTTATGAGCGGCCTCTAATGGAATAAAATCCTTTACTTTCGGTTATGCCTATGCTAGGTATCGTTTCACAACGTGCTTCCTGCTGATTGACATCGTGAATCCTAATGGGCGGCTTCCCAGTTCTGCGCCGCCCGCGCGTCCACCTGGAGGGGGACGCTCAGCTTCACCACCGGATCGGGGGCGGAGATCATCACCCGCTTGACCAGTTCCATGGTGCGGTCCGCCTCATCATCCGCGCATTCGAAGATCAGCTCGTCATGCACCTGCAGCAGCATGCGGGCGCGGAGGCCGGCCTCCTTCAGCGCATCCGGCATGCGGATCATGGCGCGGCGGATGATGTCGGCGGCGGCACCCTGGATCGGGGCGTTGATGGCGGCGCGCTCGAGGAAGGCGCGCTCCGAGGGGTTGGGCGACTTGATGCGCGGGAAATGCATGCGGCGGCCGAAGACCGTTTCGACATAGCCCTGCTCGCGCGCCGCCTGCTTGGTCGCCTCCATGTAGTCGCGGATGCCGGGGAAGCGTTTGAAATAGGTGCGGATGTACTCGCCCGCCTCCTCCCGCCCGATGCCGAGCTGGTTGGCGAGGCCGAAGGCCGAGATGCCGTAGATGATGCCGAAGTTGATGGCCTTGGCGCGGCGCCGCACCATCGGGTCCATGCCCTCGACCGGCACGTTGAACATCTCGGACGCGGTCATCGCATGAATGTCCTGGCCCTCGGCGAAGGCCTTCTTGAGCTGCGCGATGTCCGCCACATGGGCCACCACGCGCAGTTCGATCTGGCTGTAGTCGGCGCTCACCAGCTTCGAGCCCTCGGGTGCTATGAAGGCGGCGCGGATCTTGCGGCCTTCCTCGGTGCGCACCGGGATGTTCTGCAGGTTCGGGTCGGTGGAGGCGAGGCGGCCCGTCGAGGTGGCCGCCATCGAGTAGGAGGTGTGGACGCGCTTGGTCTCCGGGTTGATGTAGTTGGGCAGTGCATCGGTGTAGGTGGAGCGCAGCTTCGACAGTTGCCGCCAGTCGAGCACCCGGCGGGCGAGCTCGATGCCCTGGCCGGCGAGATCCTCCAGCGCATCCGAATCGGTGCTCCACGCGCCCGTTGCAGTCTTGCGGCCGCCGGGAAGCGCCATGCGGCCGAACAGCATGTCGCCGAGCTGCTTGGGCGAGCCGATGTTGAAGCGCTCGCCGGCGAGATCATAGACCTCGACCTCGATCGCCGCCGCGGCGGTGGCGAGGTCGTTCGACAGGCGGCGCAGCAGCTCGGGGTCGATGAGGATGCCCTCCATCTCCATCGCGGCCAGCACCTCGACCAGCGGGCGCTCCAGCGTCTCATAGACCGCGAGCTTGCCCATCGCGGCGAGACGCGGCTTGAGCAGCAGCCAGAGGCGGAGCGTCACATCCGCATCCTCCGCCGCATAGCGCGTGGCATCGGCCACCGGCACGCGGTCGAAGGTGATCATCGACTTGCCGGAGCCCGCCACGTCCTTGAAGGCGATGCACTTGTGGTTGAGGTGGCGGAGCGCCAGCTCGTCCATGCCGTGGCCGACGTCGCCCGACTCGAGCACGTAGGAGATCAGCATGGTGTCGTCGATGGGATCCACCGCGATGCCATGACGCCTCAGCACCTCGATGTCGTATTTCAGGTTCTGGCCGATCTTGAGGATGGAGGGGTCCTCGAGCAGCGGCTTCAGCACGGCGAGAGCTTCGGCCAACGGCACCTGGTCCGCCACCAGCTCGCCGCCGAACAGCCCGCCACCCGTCGCCTTGTGCTGCAGCGGAATGTAGCAGGCCCTTCCGGGGGCGGTTGCCAGCGACACGCCGACGAGATTGGCGCGCATCGAATCGAGCGAGTCCGTTTCGGTGTCGAGCGCGATGTAGCCCTTGTCGTAGGCCGTGGCGCACCAATCCTTCAGGGCACTGAACGTCGTCACCGTCTCGTAGTCGGCGTGAGTGACCGGTATGGCGAGGAGTGCTGCATCGCTACGGCCCGATGGCGTCTCGGCAGTGGCTGCAGGCGCTGCTTCAGCGGGTTCCGGTTTCTTCGCGGCGAAGCGCGGCGGCGGCAGGGCCACCCCCTCGCCGCCTTCCGGCGGCCAGAACCTGACCTCGACCGGAACCGCATCGATGGCGGTCGAATCGGCGTCGAGCTCGCCCGCCACCTTCTTGGTGAAGGAGGTGAACTCCAGCGCCTTGGTGAAGCCGATGAGCTGCGAGGCCTTGGGCGTGTCCACCGCGAAGCCGCTCACCTCGTGCTCCACCGGCACGTGGTCGTCGAGCGTCACCAGACGCTTCGAGATGCGCGCCTGCTCGGCGAATTCGATGAGGTTCTCGCGGCGCTTCTGCTGCTTGATCTCGGGGGCGCGGGCAAGCAGCGTTTCGAGATCGCCATATTCGGTGATGAGCTGGGCCGCGGTCTTGACGCCGATGCCGGGGACACCCGGCACGTTGTCGACCGAGTCGCCCGCCAGCGCCTGGATGTCGATGACCTTGTCGGGGGTGACGCCGAATTTCTCCAAGATCGGAA
>Ga0209023_10008793_pt1 | contig 10053 bp, 10 predicted proteins | sample LakOneMetagenome_FD_187468 | JGI IMG/M metagenome (GOLD analysis project Ga0209023, IMG submission 187468) | Freshwater and sediment microbial communities from Lake Erie, Canada (SPAdes) (version 2) | ecosystem: Environmental > Aquatic > Freshwater > Lentic | place: Lake Erie, Canada... | reverse complement strand
TTGATGTTGCCGGCGGGCGAGATGTGGTCGGTGGTGATGGAGTCGCCGAACAGGCCGAGCACCCGCGCGCCGCGGATGTCCTCGATCGAGCCCACCTCCATCGTCATGCCGTCGAAGTAGGGCGGGTTCTTGATGTAGGTCGAGGCCGCGTCCCACGCGAACGACTCGCCTTCCGGCGATTCGATCCGGTTCCAGCGCGAATCGCCCTTGAACACGTCGGCGTAGTTCTGCGCGAACAGCTCCGGGCCGACCGTCGCGGCGATGGTGTCGCCGATCTCCTTGTTGCTCGGCCAGATGTCGCGCAGGTACACGTCCTGGCCATCGCTGCCCTTGCCGAGCGGTTCCTTCGTGAGGTCGATGTTCACCGTCCCGGCGATCGCATAGGCCACGACCAGCGGCGGCGAGGCGAGATAGTTCGCCTTCACTTCCGGGTGCACGCGGCCTTCGAAGTTGCGGTTGCCCGAAAGCACCGAGGCGACGACGAGCTCGTTCTCGGCGATGCCAGCGGAGACTTCGTCCGGAAGCGGGCCGGAATTGCCGATGCAGGTGGTGCAGCCGTAGCCGACCACGTAGAAGCCGAGTTTCTCGAGATCCTCGAGCACGCCGGCCTTCTTCAGGTAGTCGGTGACGACGAGCGAGCCCGGGCCGAGCGAAGTCTTCACCCATGGCGCGGAACCCAGGCCCCGGGCCACGGCATTGCGCGCGAGCAGGCCGGCGCCGAGCATCACCGCCGGGTTCGAGGTGTTCGTGCACGAGGTGATCGCGGCGATCACGACCGAACCGTCGGTCAGTTCGGCGTCCTGGTCCTTGATCCGGATCTTCGAAATCGGCTTCGCAGCCAGGCGCTCGGCCTGCGGCTGCGCGCCGCCTTCGCCCTTGAGTTCCTCGATCGCGCAACCGACGCCCTTGGGCTTGCGGTTCGCGACCAGGGGGCCCAGGTTCTCGGCGAAATTGGCGGGCACGCCCTGCAGCAGGACGCGGTCCTGCGGGCGCTTCGGACCGGCGAGCGAGGGCTGCACGCCGCCCATGTCCAGTTCCAGGGTGGACGAGTAGCTGGCATGCGGCGCGTCCGGCGCGTGCCACAGGCCCTGCGCCTTCGCGTAGGCCTCGACCAGCGCGATCTGTTCCTGGCTGCGGCCCGAAAGCCGGAGGTAGTTCAGCGCTTCGGCATCGATCGGGAAGATGCCGCAGGTCGCGCCGTATTCCGGCGCCATGTTGGCGATCGTCGCGCGGTCGGCCAACGGCAGGTGCTGCAGTCCGTCGCCGTAGAACTCGACGAACTTGCCGACGACCCCGTGCTTGCGCAGCATCTGGGTGACGGTCAGGACCAGGTCGGTCGCGGTCGCGCCTTCCGGCAGCCTGCCGGTGAGCTTGAAGCCGACGACCTGCGGAATCAGCATCGACGAGGGCTGGCCGAGCATCGCCGCCTCCGCTTCGATGCCGCCCACGCCCCAGCCGAGCACGCCGATGCCGTTGATCATCGTGGTGTGCGAATCGGTGCCGAACACCGTGTCCGGGAAGGCCCAGGTCGCGCCGTCGATGTCGCGTTCGACCACCACGCGGGCGAGGTGCTCGAGGTTCACCTGGTGCACGATGCCGGTGTTCGGCGGCACCACCTTGAAATTGCCGAAGGCCTTCTGGCCCCAGCGCAGGAAGCTGTAGCGCTCCTGGTTGCGTTCGAATTCGATCTTGCCGTTGAGGTCGAGCGCGTCGGGGCGGCCGTACACGTCGACCTGCACCGAGTGGTCGATCACCAGTTCCGACGGGATCAGCGGGTTGATCTGCTCGGCCCTGCCGCCGAGCCTCGCGACGGCATCGCGCATCGCGGCGAGGTCGACCACGCAGGGCACCCCGGTGAAATCCTGCAGCACCACGCGCGCCGGCATGAACGCGATTTCGGTATCCGGCTCCTTCGCCGCATCCCAGTTCGCCACCGCGTGGATGTGGTCGGGCGACACGCTGACGCCGTCCTCGTGCCGGAGCAGGTTCTCCAGCAGGATCTTCATCGAGTAGGGCAGGTTCGCCACTCCGCCGAATCGTTCGCCCAGCTTCGGCAGGCTGGAATACGTGTAGGTCTTGCCGTTGACGGCGAGGTGGGCGCGGGTGGCGAAGGAATCGGCCATTGGGGGAACTCCGGTGGCTGGGGCGAGGACGCCTCGCGGGTGCCGTCGCAGCGACGGGCAGGACGCTAGTATGCCAGATTGAATATGCCGGTAAAAGTATGTATGTTCTTTACATACTTGCCCCGGATGCGGAGGTGCGCCATGGAAGCGACGGTGGCCGAACGCGGCCAGATCACCCTGCCCAAGCCGGTGCGCGATGCGCTCGGACTGACCAAGGGCAGCGTGCTGACGGTGGAACTCGAGGGTAGTCGCATCGTGTTGCGGAAGAGCGTCGACGATGCGATCTCGCGCGTTCGCGGCAAATTCGCGCTGGAGCCGCCTGCGCCCGGCAAGGGCGGGGGCGGATGATCGCCGTCGACGCCCCGGTATTGATCGAACTGCTGGCCGACGGCGCGCGCGCCGACGCAGTGGAGGCGTGCCTGCGGCAATCGCTCGGCAGCGGTCGCGTCGTGGTCTGCGATGCGGCGCTGGCGCAGGTCTGCGCCGCGCTGCGCAATGGTGCGGACGCGCTCGCGGCGCTCGAGGAAATGGGCGTGCACTTCCAGCCGGTCGAAGCCAAATCCGCGCTCCGTGCCGGCGAGATGCACCGGCGCCATCGGCAGCGCACGGGCGAGGACCGACCGATCGCCGATTTCCTGGTGGGGGCGCACGCATTGCTGCAGTGCGATGGCCTGGTCACCTTCGACACCGCGCTGCACCGCGATTATTTCAAGGGCCTGAAACTGATCGTGCCAGCGACCTAGGCCAGCAGCGCGTCGATGCCGGCGAGCAGCGCGCGCTTGCGCAGCAGGAAATCCCAGAGGCTGCCGTCGAGCTGGCGCCAAAGCACCGCCGAGCGCAGGCCTGCGAGGAGCGCCGCGCGCACCTCGCCGACGAGGTCGGCCTGGGCGAGATAGTGCGGATTGCCCTGGACCATGATCCGCGGCCGCAACGGACTGATGTGTTCGACGTAGCCGCGGGCGAGGCCCGACAGCACTTCGCGGTCGAGCGGGCCGCGGGACTGCGCCAGCGGCGCCAGGGCTTCGATCCGTTCGCGCACGCCGCGGACCGCCGCCTCGTCGGCGACGAAATGCCGTTCGACCTGCAGCAGCGCCAGCGCCAGTCGCGACAGCATCGGATCGCGCGACTGCTCGCCGAAGTGCGCGCGCAGGATGCGCAGCCCGGGCGCAACCGCGGCGACGCCGCCATAGACCGCTGCCGGAGTTTCGGCATCGATCCGGAACACGCTTCCGATCAGTGGTTGCAGGTGCGCGCCGTCGGCCTGGCCGGTGTCGGCGAGGCGACGCACCTGCGCCAAGGCCTGGGCCATGCCGGCGAGCGCGACCAGGCGGTCGTCGAACGCACTCATGCGGCGACACCGGCGGCGAGGCTCGGGGCGTCGGTGCGTTCGATCACGCCGCCGCCAAGGCAAAGAGGGCCGTCGTACAGGACGAGCGACTGGCCGGGAGTGACAGCACGCTGGGGATTCGCGAAGCGCACTTGCACACCGCCGTCGTCGAGAACGAGTACTTCGCAGGCTTCGTCCGGCTGGCGATAGCGCGCCTGGGCGGTGCATGCGAAACGCGTGGAGGGAGGACTACCGGCGATCCAGTGGATCGGCTCCGACCACAGCGCGCGCGACAGCAGCCATGGACTGTCGTGTCCCTGGTCGACGTACAGGATGTTGCGGGCGACATCCTTGCCCACCACGAACCAGGGCGCCTGCAGGCGACCGCGCACGCCGCCGAGCTGCAGGCCCTCGCGCTGTCCCAGGGTGTAGAAAAAGGTGCCGGGGTGTTCGCCCACGCGCGCCCCGTCCGGCGTCCGGATCTCGCCCGCGCGCATCGGCAGATAGCGCGAGAGGAAGTCGCGGAAATCGCGTTCGCCGATGAAGCAGATGCCGGTTGAATCCTTTTTCGCCGCGGTCGGCAAGCCGGCTTCGGCCGCGATCCGGCGCACTTCGCCCTTGTGCATTTCGCCGAGCGGGAAGCGCGTCGCCTCGAGTTGTTCCTGCCCGAGCTGGTGCAGAAAATAGCTCTGGTCCTTGCCGCGGTCGAGCGCGCGAAGCAAGCGGAATCCGTCGCCTCCGCGGGCGATGCGCGCGTAATGGCCGGTTGCGATCGCGGCCGCGCCCAACTCGCGCGCCGCATCGAGGAAATGCCGGAACTTGATCTCGCGGTTGCACAGCACGTCCGGGTTGGGCGTGCGCCCGGCGGCGTATTCGGCGAGGAAATGGGAAAACACGCCATCCCGGTATTCGCGGGAGAAATCGCGGAAATGCACGGGGATGCCGAGCCTGCCACAGACCGCGACCGCGTCGCGGCGGTCGTCCTCGGCCCGGCAATCGCCCTGGTCCTCGTCGTTCCAGTTGCGCATGAAGAGGCCGGACACGTCCGTTCCATCCCGCTGCAGCAGCAACGCCGCGACCGAAGAATCGACGCCGCCGGACATCCCGACCAGCACCTTGCCCGAGGTCACGGCAGGTGCTTCGCGATGTCGAGCGGATGCCGGCGCCCAGCGAGGAAATCCTCGACCGCCAGCGCCACCAGCGGGCTGCGGTGGCGTTCGCGCGCGGAAAGCAGTTCCGCGGGGGTCGCCCAGAATGCCCGCACGATGCCCTCGTCGAGACTGCGAGCCGGATCGTGGCCGACGGGCTCGGCCGCGAAGGCGAAGCGCAGGTAATGGCGACCGGTTTCCGCCGCTTTCCACTGGTATGCACCGACGAAGGCTGTCAGGCGCACGTCCCAGCCGGTCTCCTCGCGGGTCTCGCGCAGGGCGGCTTCGGCCAGGCTCTCGTCGGGCTCGAGGTGCCCGGCCGGCTGGTTCAGCACCAATCGGCCCGAAACGCGCTCCTCGACCATCAACAGCCGCCCGTCGTGGAGCACCACCGTCGCAACGGTGACATCCGGCTGCCAGAAGCGTCCCTCGCGATAGCTCATCCGGTCAGAGGTCGTCCGACTTCGAGTGTTCCAGTTCGAAGTTGTCGGCGGTCTCCGCCGCCAGCGACAGGATCTTGTCGAACTGCTCGGCGGTCAGTTTCCCGGCAGGGACCTTGATCGCGTAGTACGCGCCGTCGCCGCGCAGTTCCCAAGCCCCGAGCTTGAGCCCGCCGCTGGCCTTCAGCAGGGCATTGGCGTCCGCCTGGCTCAATCCGCCGTCCTCCACCGGCAGCGCCGGGGAAAACACGTCGTACACCGGCATTTCGTCGAAGGTTTCGGGCGTGCCGCCGACGTAAACAAGCTGCGAGCGCTTTTCCTTGCTCCATTCGATCACGACCTTGTAATCGCCGTCCTTGTCGATCTCGTAAGGCGTGCCGGACTGCTTGAGCAGCGATTCGATGGCCGGATCCGCCGCGTCGGCGCGGACTGGGGCCAAGGCGATGGCGGCGGCGATTGCAGCAAGAACGATGGCGTGGCGCGACATGGCGTGCTCCGGTTTTTCCCGGGATCCCCCTCCCGGGTTCCGGGCCATTGTCCGGGCTGGCGGCGGCGGCGTCCATCGCCGACCTTGCGACGCCGGCCTGTAAAATGGACGCATGCCGACCGAACGCGACCACGAACACGAACAGGGGCACGGAGTGGCGGTTGAAACCGCCAAGCCCGAACTCGCCCGGCCGCCGCTGTACAGCGTGCTGCTGCTCAACGACGACTACACCCCGATGGACTTCGTGGTGGATGTGCTGACGCGATTCTTCGCCATGGACATCGAGCGCGCCACGCAGGTGATGCTCCACGTCCATACCCGCGGCCGGGGCGTCTGCGGCCTGTACACCCGCGAGGTGGCCGAGTCCAAGGTCGCGCAGGTGAACGAATATTCACGGTTGAACCAGCACCCGCTGCTTTGCACGATGGAAAAGGCGTAGAAGGGACTTGTGCCGGGGCGGTGGCCGCCCCCACATCGTGACCATCGATTCGGAGGTTCACGCCCCATGTTCAGCAAGGATCTCGAGCACACCATCGGCCAGTGCTACAAGCGCGCCCGCGAGGCCCGCCACGAGTACATGACGGTCGAGCACCTGCTGCTCGCGCTGCTTGACAACCCGTCCGCGGAGGCCGTGCTCAAGGCGACCGGAGCCGACATCGCCCGCCTGCATGCCGACCTGGAGCAATCGATCGCCGATTCGGTCTCGATCCTGCAGGACGACATCGAGCGCGACACCCAGCCCACGCTGGGCTTCCAGCGGGTGCTGCAGCGCGCGGTCTACCACGTGCAGTCCTCGGGCCGGAAGGAAGTCACCGGCGCCAATGTGCTGGTGGCGATCTTCGGCGAGAAGGATTCGCACGCGGTCTATCACCTCAACCAGCAGGACGTGACCCGGCTGGACGTCGTCAACTACATCTCGCACGGCATCGCCAAGCACGGCGAGGAAGGCCAGGAGCAGGGCGAGGAACGCAAGTCCGACGGAGAGCAGGAAGGCGAGGGCAAGGGCGATGCGCTGCTGGAATTCGCCAGCAACCTAAACCAGCTGGCGGTCGAAGGCCGCATCGATCCGCTGGTGGGGCGGGCCGACGAGGTCGAACGGACGATCCAGGTGCTCTGCCGCCGGCGCAAGAACAACCCGCTCTACGTCGGCGAAGCCGGCGTGGGCAAGACCGCGCTCGCCGAAGGGTTGGCCAAGCGCATCGTGGAGGGCGACGTCCCGGCGGTCCTCATGGACGCGACCATCTATTCGCTGGACCTGGGCGCGCTGGTCGCCGGGACCAAGTACCGCGGCGACTTCGAGAAGCGGCTGAAGGCGGTGCTCGCGCAGCTCAAGAAGATTCCGAACGCGATCCTCTTCATCGACGAGATCCACACAATCATCGGCGCCGGTTCCGCCTCGGGCGGGACGATGGACGCCAGCAACCTGGTCAAGCCTGCGCTGGCGTCGGGCGAACTGCGCTGCATCGGCTCGACCACGTTCGAGGAATACCGCGGCATCTTCGGCAAGGACCGGGCGCTGGCCCGGCGGTTCCAGAAGATCGACATCGTGGAACCGACGGTCGGCGAGGCGATCGAGATCCTGCAGGGCCTGAAGCCGCGCTACGAACAGCACCACGGCGTGAGCTACGCGGACGAGGCGATCAAGGCCGCGGTGGACCTGTCGGTGAAGCACATCGGCGACCGCCTGCTCCCCGACAAGGCCATCGACGTGATCGACGAGGCCGGCGCGCGCCAGCGCCTTTTGCCGCCGGAAACACGCAAGAGCCTGATCGACGTCGAGGAGATCGAGACCATCGTCGCGAAGATGGCGCGGATCCCGGCCAAGCAGGTCAGCACCTCGGACAAGGACGTGCTGCAGCACCTCGAGCGCAACCTGAAGATGGTGATCTTCGGGCAGGATCCCGCGATCGAGACCCTGTCCTCGGCGATCAAGCTCGCCCGCAGCGGATTGGGCAACCCGGACAAGCCGATCGGCAATTTCCTGTTCGCCGGTCCCACCGGCGTCGGCAAGACCGAGGTAACGAAGCAACTCGCGTTGCAGCTCGGGATCGAGCTGGTCCGCTTCGACATGTCCGAGTACATGGAACCGCATTCGGTGAGCCGCCTGATCGGCGCGCCCCCGGGCTACGTCGGTTTCGACCAGGGCGGCCTGCTGACCGAGAAGATCGTCAAGACCCCGCATTGCGTACTGTTGCTCGACGAAGTCGAGAAAGCGCACCCGGACATCTTCAACATCCTGCTCCAGGTCATGGACCGTGGCGTGCTCACGGACACCAACGGGCGCGAGGCGAACTTCCGCAACGTGATCCTGGTGATGACCACGAACGCCGGTGCAGCACAGGCCGCGCGGCGCAGCATCGGTTTCACCAGGCAGGACCACAGCACCGATGCGATGGAAGTGATCCGCCGCGGCTTCAGCCCGGAATTCCGCAATCGCCTCGATGCGGTCGTGCAGTTCCAGCCGCTAGGCTTCGACCACATCCTCCGCGTGGTCGACAAGTTCCTGATCGAGCTCGAGGCCCAGTTGCACGAGAAGGCGGTCACGCTGTCGGCGACGCCGGCCGCGCGCGACTGGCTTGCGCAGAACGGTTTCGACCCGCTGATGGGCGCACGACCGATGGCGCGGCTGATCCAGGACCGGATCAAGCGCCCTCTGGCCGACGAACTCCTGTTCGGCAAGCTCGCGAACGGCGGACGCGTGAACATCGACGCCCGCGGTGGCGAGCTGGTGGTCGAGGCGCAGCCCGAGCCGGAGATGCTGCTGCCGGCCGTGGTCGAGTGACACGGCCCTGGTGAACGATCAAGGCGGCCAATGGCCGCCTTGATCTTGCCGACGGCTATCCCGGTTCGCGTTGTTTAGGATATCGACGGGGGACGCAACAGCGAAGGAAGCGATCTTGTCGAAGCGAACCGCGCGTTGGTTGTGGGTTTTAGCATGGGCTTGCATCGGCGTCACCGGACGCCTCGCCGTGGCGAGCGAGCCCGCGGGGACGCTTCGCGATGCCGACCGCAGTCGCCTCCAGGGCATGCTCGTCGACGTGGCGCGCGAAATCCGCGCGAACTATTTCGACCCTGCGTTCCAGGGCAAGGATCCGGAGTACATGGCGGCGACCGCCAGGCGGCGCATCGATGCGGCGCACTCCACCGGGGAAGCCATGGCGGCGATCGCGCAGTTCACGCTCGACTTCGACGACTCGCACACCTATTTCATTCCACCATTCCAGAACGTCGACGTGGACTATGGCTGGGATGCCGGGATCGTCGGCGACCAAGCCGTCGTCCTGACGGTTGACGACGGTAGCGACGCGCAAGGTCAGGGCGTGCCCCCGGGGATACGGTCCGGTCGATCAACGGCATGGCGGTGACCCGCGAGTCGCTGTGGAAGATTCGCTACCTTTTCGACGTCCTGCGCCCGCAACCCGGCCTGCACGTGGAGCTTGCGACGCCCGACGGAGTCGCGCGGGAACTGAACCTCGCCGCCAAGGTCAAGGGCCGGGCAAGGATCCTGGCAGTGGACGGAGAGGGAGCCGGAAGTGGCTGGGCGCGGATCGAGGACCGGGCCGAGCAGTATCGTCGCAAGTTCCCGCTCCTGATCGTCGAGGCGGCGCCGGGGGTGCTTCTCGCCAAATTCCACGATTTCGATCTCTACGACAACGATCCGGAAAAGATCCTGTCCGCCGCCAGGAAGTGCGACACCCTCATCCTCGACTTGCGCGGTAACGGAGGCGGTAGCGTCGCGGCACTGGAAAAGCTCGTGGGAGGACTGTTCGCCAAGGATGTCCTCATCGCGACGCAAACGTTGCGGACGAAAAGCGAAGCGATGCGGGCCTCGGGGCGCGGCAAAGGCGCGTTTTCCGGCAACGTGGTGGCGATCGTCGACGCGCAATCGGCATCGGCCTCCGAACTGCTGGCGCGCACACTGCAACTGAGCGGCCGGGGAATCGTCATCGGGGACCGCAGCGCGGGCGCGGTGAACGTCGGGCAGGTCCGCAGCGCCGTGGTGCGACGTGGCGATTACCTGACCGCGGGCGCGGTGAGCGTTACCGTCGGCGACCTGCGGATGTCCGACGGCAGTCGGCTGGAAAAGACGGCGGTCGCGCCCGACATCCGCATCATTCCGAGCGGGGCCGATATCGCGGCCGGGCGCGATCCGGTTCTCGCGAAAGCGCTTGAAGTGGTCGGCCATCCGATCGCGGCCGAGGCCGCGGGGTCGCTGCTCCGTGTCGGTTCCGGGAAGTGAGGTTCGGGACAGGGCGCGCACCGCACCCTCAAACGAAAAGGCGGCCAATGGCCGCCTTTTTCATGCGCCCCGCGGATCAGCGATGGCGATACGTGATTCGACCCTTCGTCAGGTCGTAGGGGGTCATCTCCACCTTGACCTTGTCGCCGGTCAGGATGCGAATGTAGTTCTTGCGCATGCGCCCGGAGATGTGGGCGATGATCTCGTGGCCGTTCTCCAGCTTCACCCGGAACATGGTGTTCGGGAGGGTTTCGGAGATCGTTCCCTCGAATTCGATGACGTCGTCTT
>Ga0209023_10008792_pt1 | contig 10053 bp, 8 predicted proteins | sample LakOneMetagenome_FD_187468 | JGI IMG/M metagenome (GOLD analysis project Ga0209023, IMG submission 187468) | Freshwater and sediment microbial communities from Lake Erie, Canada (SPAdes) (version 2) | ecosystem: Environmental > Aquatic > Freshwater > Lentic | place: Lake Erie, Canada | collected... | reverse complement strand
CGGGGGACTTTATCGTCGGCTTCCCCGGTGAAACCGATGAAGACTTTGCTGCCACGGTCGCGCTGGTGCGGCGTGTTGGCTACGCCCAAGCCTATAGCTTCAAATACAGCCCTCGCCCCGGAACCCCGGCAGCAACAATGGAGAATCAAGTGCCTGAAGCGGTCATGGAAGCCCGGCTTGCCGAATTGCAGGACGCGATTGGCGCGAGCGCTCTGGCGTTCAACCAGGCCAGTGTCGGCAAGCAGGTCGATGTATTGCTCGAACGCAAGGGCCGCCGCGCGGGTCAGCTCATCGGCAAATCGCCCTGGCTGCAATCGGTCCATGTTGCTGCCAGCGGCGCCGCGATTGGTGATATTGTCCGTGTCGAACTCGCCGATGCACAGCCCAACAGCCTTGAAGGCGTCATGCTTTCTGCCGCACGGGCGGCCTGATTATGGCCAAAAAGGGCACTGCGCGTCCGGGTATGTCGCCTGCCGACCGCGTCCGTCTTGAACATGAGTTTGATCGGCCGCACCTGATGGGGCCGCTTTTTGGCCAGTTCGACGAGAATCTCATTATCATTGAACGCGAACTTGGCGTGCACATCAGCGCACGCGGTAACAAGGTGGCCATCGAGGGCGATGCCGAGAGCGTGGCGCGGGCGCGGGACGTGTTGACCGGGCTTTACAATCGGCTGGTTGCGGGCCGGCCGCTTGATGCTGGTGACATCGCCGGCGCTGTGGCGATCGGCGCCGATCCTTCGCTCGACGGGCTGACGCGCAGCGATGCGGGCGGCACCGCAACGCTCGCGACGATCAATACGCGACGCAAGACGATTGTCGCGCGCTCGCCAACCCAGGTTAAATATATCGAGGCTTTGTCGAGCCATGATGTCATTTTCGCACTCGGACCGGCCGGTACTGGCAAGACCTATCTGGCGGTCGCGCAGGCGGTCAGCCAGCTGGTTGCGGGCACCGTTGACCGGCTGGTGCTATCGCGCCCGGCGGTCGAGGCTGGCGAGCGGCTGGGATTCCTGCCTGGCGATATGAAGGACAAGGTCGATCCCTATCTGCGACCGCTTTACGACGCGCTGTATGATATGCTGCCCGCCGAGCAGGTCGAACGGCGACTATCGAGCGGCGAGATCGAGATTGCACCGCTGGCGTTTATGCGTGGGCGGACTTTGGCGAGCGCCTTTATCATCCTCGACGAGGCGCAGAATACGACGCCTTTGCAGATGAAGATGTTCCTGACACGCTTCGGCCAAGGGTCGCGGATGGTGGTCTGCGGCGATCCCAATCAGGTCGATTTGCCCAACCCGGCGATGTCGGGGCTGGCGGATGCGGTGCGCAAGCTGGAGGGTGTCGAAGGCATTGCAACCTTACGCTTTTCTTCGAGCGAAGTGGTGCGCCATCCGATCGTCGGGCGCATTGTCGAAGCCTATGAGGGGCCGCCGCGCGATGCCTGAGATGGGCTTATGCTGACCGTTGAGTCGGCGGTTGTGTCGGGCGACTGGAGCCCCGACAGCGATTGGCAGGTGCTCGCCCAAGCGGCCTGTCTGGCGGCGTTGGAACAGACACCACACGCCGGGCTGGCGGCGCTTGAAGCCGATGTCGAAGTGGCGGTGCGATACAGCGATGATGCCGAAGTCCAGGCGCTCAACCGCGATTATCGCGGCAAGGACAAACCGACAAATGTCCTTTCTTTTCCGATGGTTCAGGTTGATTTGCTCGACAGTTTGGCGAACAGCGACGACGGCGAAGTGCTGCTAGGCGACATTGTGCTTGCCGCCGAAACGGTGACGCGCGAGGCGGGTGAAAAGCGCATCCGTGTCGCCGACCATGTTGCACATCTGATTGTGCATGGGCTGTTGCACCTGCTAGGCTATGACCATGAAGACGAGGGGCAGGCAGAGCATATGGAGATGCTCGAACGCAGCGCGCTTGCCGCGCTGGGGGTGGCTGATCCTTATGCCGAACAGGGCTGAGGACGGCTGAGATGGCGGACCCCCAAAGTAGCAGCGAATCGAGCGATTTCGGCACGAGATTATGGCGTAGTTTGCGTGACTTGCTCAATTTGGCCGGTGCCGAGCCAAGTTTGCGCGCCAGCCTTGAGGAAGCCATCGACGAGCATGTCGGCGAACCCGACAACCGCGACGATCTGTCGGCGGTCGAGCGCACGATGCTCAAGAATCTGCTGCATTTCGGCGAGCATGATGTTGACGATGTCGCGGTGCCGCGCGCCGATATCATCGCGTTCGATATCGATGACAGCTTTGGTGACCTCGTCGCACTTTTCCGTGAGGCGGGGCATAGCCGTATGCCGGTGTTCCGCGATAGCCTCGATCAAGTAATCGGGATGGTGCATGTCAAGGATGTCTATGCGGTGATTGCCGAGACGTTTGATGACAATGTTTCGAGCGCGCCATTTGCCGATCTGACAGTCGAGAAGCTGTTAAGGCCAGTATTATACGTGCCGTCGTCGATGCGTGTGCTTGATCTGTTGGCGCGGATGCGCGCCGGGCGGACGCATATGGCGATTGTTGTTGACGAATTCGGTGGCACCGACGGGTTGGTGACGATCGAAGACCTTGTCGAGGAGATCGTCGGCGATATCGAGGACGAGCATGACGATACGCATGCGCAGTTGCTCCAGGAGATTGGCGGCGGGGTTTACGAGGCCGATGCGCGGCTCGATCTGGCTGAACTCGCCGAGACGGTGGGGCATGATTTCGCCGATGAGGAGATTGGCGAGGACGTCGATACGCTGGGCGGGATGGTGTTCATGCTCGCCGGGCGGGTGCTGGCGGTCGGCGAAACGATCGCGCATCCCGATGGCTGGCGCTTTGAGGTTATCGACGGTGATCCGCGCATGGTGCGGCGGGTGCGACTGTATCCGCCGGACCCATCGTAGCCGGTAAGCGGCGGGCAAGATTGGCCGATTCGAACGCTGGGCCATGGGACAGTTATTGGCCTTCAGCCGTGGCAAGACCCGCGATTGATTTCCTACAACCCGGAATCTGTACCACGACACCGGCTTCAGGGGAGTTGGCGCTGGAGATAGGCCATGATCAGCGCGGCGCGCTGCGCGTCTTCGATGCGGTCGGCGCCCGCCGCATGGCCGCCTTCGAGTGCCTCGCTGTAGAAAAAGGCATCGCCGTATTCGGCGAGTTTGGCGGCGAATTTGCGCGCATGGCCGGGGTGGACGCGGTCGTCCTTGGTCGAGGTGTAGATGAACGGCACGGGATATTTGACGCCGGGTTTGAGGTTTTGATACGGCGAATAGGCACTGATGAAGGCCCAGTCGGCGGCGACATCGGGGTCGCCATATTCACCCATCCATGACGCGCCCGCCAGCAGGTGCGAATAGCGCTGCATGTCGGTCAACGGCGAGCCCATGACGACCGCGCCGTAAAGGTCGGGGCGCTGTTCCATCGCGACCCCGACGAGCAAGCCGCCGTTCGAGCGGCCCGAAATGGCGATGCGTTGTTTTTCGGTGACGCCGGTGGTGATCAAGTCTTCGGCCACCGCATGGAGGTCATCGAAGACGTTCTGGCGCTTTTCGCGCAGGCCCGCAGCGTGCCAGGCGGGGCCGTATTCGCCGCCGCCGCGAATGTTGGCCAGCACATAGGCGTTGCCGGCTTCGACCCAGAACAGCGCGACGGGGCCGGCGCGATAGGGTTGTTCGACCAGGTAAGTCGGCGTCTGGGCGTTGCGGAAGCCACCGTAAGCGTGGATCAGCGCCGGAACGGGGCCGGTGCTGCCGCGTTTGCGGACGAGGAAATAGGGGATTTTGGTGCCGTCTTTCGAGGTGGCGAAACGCTGTTCGACGTGCATCGTGCTGGCATCGAAGCGCGCGGGGAGTTGCTGGACGGTTTGCGGCGCGGTGTCGGGGGTGACGGCGTAGAGCGTGGGGGGCAGCAGCAAGCCTTCGACCGTGGCGAACGCCAGCGGGTTCGGACCGGCGACGGCATCGAGGTGGACGGTAGCGTTGGGCGCGAGCGGGGTGGCGGTTTGCGACCATTGGCCACTTGCATTGCGGGTGAGCGCGAGCAGTTTGCCCGACACGTCATCGAGCAGCTTGACCCAGACGGTCGAAGCGGCGGCCTTGACCTGTTCGACCGACTGGCTGGCAGACGGCACGAACAACGGCGTAATCGGCGCGGGCTTGCCGGCGAGTAGCGCGGCGATGTCGTAATCGACGAGCGCGCCGGCGGGGATGCTGCCGAGCGGGGTGAACAGCTTGGCGATCAGGCGGCCATCGACGACATCCTCGACTTCGGCATCGGTCGGCAGCGGACTGCGAATCAGTTTGCCGTTCGGCGCAATATGGCTGATTTCGCTGGTGTAGAAATCGAGCCCGCGGATCAGCAGCGGCCATTGCCGGGTGCCGTCGGTGATGACCTGCGCGGCGACCCGAACGTCGGTGGGGGTGCCTTGCGCGATGATTTTGGCCGAAGCGAGTGCGGTGCCGCGTTTCCAGAGCTTGACGATGCGCGGGTAGCCCGAGGTGGTCAGGCTGTCCTTGCCGTAATCGGTCGCGACATAGAGCGCGTCGGCGCTGGCCCAGGCGACGCTCGATTTGGCGGCGGGGAGGCTGAAGCCGCCGGCCACAAAGCGGGCGGTGGGGAGGTCGAATTCGCGCCAGACCGAGGCGTCGGTGCCGCCGTCGCTGACCGCAACCATGCAGCGCGTATAGGCAGGCGCGAGGCAAGTGGCGCCCTTCCATACCCAGCTTTTGGCTTCGGCTTTGCCGAGTGCATCGACATCGATCAGCGTGCGCCATTGCGGCTGGCCGGCGCGGAAGCTGGCGAGCGACGCGGAGCGCCACAGGCCGCGCGGGTTGGCGGCGTCGCGCCACAGGTTGAAGACTTGGCCGTTCAGCACCTCATCGGGGGTGGCGATGGCCTGCTTGTCCTCGAGCAGCGTGCGTGCGCGGTCGCGGTTGGTGGCAAAGCGCGGGTCGGCGGTGAGGATTTCGAGCGTTTCGGCATTCCAGGCTTTGACTTGCGCGATGGCTTTTGGGCCTTCGACCTGCTCGAGATAGGCGTTGGGATCGGGCGCGGCAGCAGCGAGTAGCGGCAGCGCGGCGAGGACGAGCAGGTGGCGCATGGGAACTCCCGGGGCGAAAGGTTACGGGCGAGCCTATCGGCTTTGTGGATGAGCCTATCGGCTTTGTGAAGCGCTTGCCAGTGGTGCGGCGAATGTGGTTGAAGCGCCAGGACAATAGCGGGGATCATTGACATGCATAAACTGATAACGATGACGGCGGTTGGCGCTTTGGTGCTGGTGGCAGGGTGCAAGGAACCTGTCGCGGCGCCGGGGGCGACCGAGGCGAATTTGCAGCAGCAATTGCTCGATGCCAAGCCGGGTGACGTTATCACGATTCCCGCCGGCACGTTTCATTTCGACCGCAGCCTCAGCCTTGATGTTGACGGGGTGACGATCAAGGGCGCGGGGATGGACAAGACGATCCTGAGCTTCAAGGGGCAGAAGGCGGGCGCCGAGGGGCTGCTGGTCAATGCGTCGGATTTCACGATTGAAGACCTGGCGATCGAGGACAGCAAGGGCGACGCGCTCAAGATCAACGAGGGCGAGAATATCATCATTCGCCGCGTCCGCACCGAATGGACCGGCGGGCCCAAGACTTCGAACGGCGCGTACGGGCTGTATCCGGTGCAGATCAGGAATGTGCTGATCGAGGACAGTGTGGCGATTGCCGCCGCCGACGCCGGGATTTACGTCGGCCAGTCGGAGAATATCGTCGTGCGGCGCAACCGTGCATCGAAGAATGTCGCGGGGATCGAGATCGAAAACAGCCAGAACGCCGATGTTTATGACAATGTGGCGGAGGGCAATACCGGCGGCGTGCTGGTTTTCAATATGCCGCAACTGACCAAGGTCGGCGGCAAGACGCGGGTGTTCAAGAACAAGATCATCAACAACAACGAACCCAATTTCGGCGCCAAGGGCAGCGCGGTCGGCAATGTGCCGGCGGGGTCGGGCGTGGTGATCAACGCCAATGACGATGTCGAGATTTTCGACAATGATATTACCGGCAACCAGACCTCGGCGGTGATCGTTTCGAGCGGGTTTTCATCGGGGTTCAACGACAAATATCCGCACGCCGCGACTTTTGATCCCTATCCCGAAGGCATTTATGTCCATGGCAACCGGATCAGCGGCAATGGCGGCTCGCCCGATGGCATCGAGCTCAAGGCGGTGCGGCTGGCGCTTGTCGGGCTAAGCGGCGCGCTGCCGCCCATTTTGTGGGACGGCTATCGCAACCCCAAGGCGACGGTGCCGGTGCTGTGCACCGATGGCGTCGAGGTGCTCAACGGCGATATGCCCAACAAATCGAAAAACCCGCGGATCGAGACCAAGCAATTTGTTTGCACGTTGCCCAATTTGCCGGCGGTGGTGCTGACCGGTGCGCTGGCGGACACGCCCAAACCGTGAGATCGCTTTTGCTTGCGGGGCTGCTGCTGCTTGCCGCGTGCGGCAGCCGCGACGGGGTGACATTTTATCCCGACGACAATCCGCAAAAGCTCAGCGACTGGGGGATGCTCGTGCAAGCGGGCGGGCGGGTGCGGCCGGCGGCGGGCAGCTTTGCCTATACGCTGAAAACGCCGCTGTTCAGCGATTATGCCGGCAAGCTGCGGACGGTGTGGGTGCCCAAGGGTGAAACCGCCAAATACACCGCAGCCGGGCCGCTCGATTTTCCGGTCGGGACGATCATCAGCAAGACGTTTTTCTACCGCAAATCGGGGAAATCGCTCGGGCGCGGCGACACTTATTTCACGCCGTCATCGGCCGCCGAACTTGACCTTTCGGGGGTCCGGATGATCGAGACACGGCTGCTCGTGCGGCGCAAATCGGGCTGGGTCGGGCTGCCGTATGTGTGGAACGCCGAGCAGACCGAGGCGACCTTGCAGCGCACCGGCGCGATCGAGGAGATTACGCTCGACGATATCGCGCCCGAACCGGTGGCGGTGACCTATCAGGTGCCCAACGCCAACCAGTGCGCGCAGTGCCACGAAACCAACCATACGACCAAGGTCATGCAGCCAATCGGGCCGACCGCGGCGCATCTCAACCATATCGGCTTTGGCGGCGCGCCGGCGCAGTTGCAGCGCATGGTCGGACTGCGAATGCTCGACCGCGCGCCCGCCGATGCGCCGGTCAGCGTCGATTGGCGCGATGCTTCGGCGCCGATTGATGCCCGCGCGCGGTCGTATCTCGATATCAATTGCGCGCATTGTCACAACAGCAAGGGCGCCGCCGACACCTCGGGGCTGTCGCTGGCGTTTGCCGAAACCGATCCGCCGCGCTGGGGGGTGTGCAAAACGCCGGTGGCGGCAGGCCAGGGCAGCGGCGACCGGATTTATGACATTGTGCCGGGCAAGCCCGATGCGTCGATCTTGCTATACCGGATGGAATCGACCGATCCGGCGAAGATGATGCCCGAGCTGGGGCGATCGGTGGCGCACCGCGAGGGGGTGGCGCTGGTGCGGCAGTGGATTGCCGCGATGCCGGGGGCTTGTGCGGGGTAAGCATTAGCGGTCGCCCGGTACGCAATTCCACGCCCGTTCCCTCAGCGAAAGCCGGGGCGACGGGGTGAAATGCGTGGGCAGACGAAGTTTTTTGCGGATAGGGCGCACCCACCCCCGCCCCCTCCCCGGGAGGGAGGGGGGAAGGTTGGTGCGCTACGGCGTCAGTTGCGCCAGACGACGGCGGGGGTGATGTCGTCGGGGGCGGCGTTTTCGTAGCGCCGGACTTCGTTGCGGCCGACGACCATGTGATGGACTTCATCGGGGCCGTCGGCAAAGCGCAGGTGGCGGACATCGGTGTACATCGATGACAGCGGTGACCATTGCGAAATGCCGGTGGCGCCGTGGATCTGCATCGCCTGATCGATGATTTCGCAGACGCGTTCGGGGACCATCGCCTTGACCATGCTGACCCAGATGCGCGCTTCGCGGTTGCCGAGCACGTCCATCGCCTTGGCGGCTTTCAACACCATCAGCCGCATCGCTTCGATATCGATGCGCGCGCGCGATACGATTTCGAGATTGCCGCCGAGATAGGCGATTTTCTTGCCGAACGCCTTGCGCGCCACACCGCGCTTGAGCATCAGATCGAGCGCGGCTTCGGCCTTGCCGATCGTGCGCATGCAGTGGTGGATGCGGCCTGGCCCGAGGCGGACCTGGCTGATTTCGAAGCCGCGGCCTTCGCCGAGCAACATATTGCCCTTGGGGACGCGGACGTTTTCGAACTTGATATGCATATGGCCGCGCGGCGCATGGTCCTGCCCGAAGACCTGCATCGGCCCCAGAATGGTCACACCCGGCGTGTCGATGGGCACGAGGATCTGCGATTGCTGTTTGTCGGCGGCGGCATCGGGGCTGGTGCGGACCATGGTGATCATGATCTTGCAGCGCGGATCGCCGGCGCCCGAGATGTAGTATTTTTCGCCGTTGATCACCCATTCATCGCCTTCGAGCACCGCGCTGGTCGCGATATTCTTGGCATCCGATGACGCGACATCGGGTTCGGTCATTGCATAGGCCGAGCGGATTTCGCCGTTCATCAGCGGTTCGAGCCATTGCTTTTTCTGTTCGGGGGTGCCGACGCGTTCGAGGACTTCCATATTGCCGGTGTCGGGCGCCGAGCAGTTCATCACTTCGGACGCCATCGGCGCCTTGCCGAGCTCGGCGGCGATATAGGCATAGTCGAGGTTCTTGAGGCCGACGCCGTCAGCATCGGGCAGGAAGAAGTTCCACAGGCCTTCGGCCTTGGCTTTGTTCTTGGCGACTTCGAGGACCTCCAATTGCCCCGGCGCGAACTGCCAGCGGTCGGTATGGCCTTCGCCGAGCTTCGCCCATTCCTTCTGCATCGGCACGACGGTTTCGGCGATGAAGCGGATGACATGGTCATACAGCGGCGTTGCGGCGGCGCTCATCCGCAGATCGTTCAAATCATCGTGCGGGTTGAAGCCGAATTCGGAAACCATCGTCATGCGTCATTCCTCCAAGGATTGTTGGGCGCTCTTTAGTGAGTCGTCTAATTTGAGCCGTTGCCTAGCATGGCACGGACGAACCCCGCCAGCCCGAGTTGCCGGAATCGCCGCAAGCGTTCGGCGGCGAGGATGGCGCGGATTTCGGCCAGGCACTGGCCGGCATCATCGTTGACCAGGATGTAATCATATTCGCCCCAATGGCTGATTTCGGTCGCGGCGCGCGCCATGCGGCCGGCGACGATTTCTTCGCTGTCGGTGGCGCGCGACCGCAGCCGGCGTTCGAGTTCGGCCATGTTGGGCGGCAGGATGAAGACGCGAACGAGATCACCGCCGGCTTCGGTTTGCTGCAATTGCTGCGTGCCCTGCCAATCGATATCGAACAACACGTCATGGCCGGCGTGGAGCGTCGCTTCGACAGCACCGCGCGGTGTGCCGTAACGGTTGCCGAAAACATGCGCCCATTCGAGCAATTCGCCGTTCGCCACCATCGCATCGAAGCGCGCATTATCGACGAAATGATAGTCGCGGCCATCGACTTCGCCGTCGCGCGGCGGGCGCGTCGTGGCCGAGACCGACAGCGTGATATGGGCATCATCGATCAGCAATTTGCGCGACAAGGTGGTTTTGCCGGCGCCCGATGGCGATGACAGCACGAACATCAGCCCGCGCCGTTGCGGTTGTGTAAGGCCGGGGTGGATGATTTCGGTCATGGCTTGGTGTGGCACTTCGGGCGGGTGGGTTCAAGCGCGCGCGCTAGCGATCGTTGAAGCGCCACATGTCGTTGCCCGAAGCGCTGGTGCGTTGCATGCGGCCGGCGAGCGGTGCGTCGAACCAGACGCGTTCGACGGCGAGTTCGGGATCGGTGAAGCGCCAACTGCCATCGGCGGATTGGGTGAGTTCGCCGGTGCCTTCGACGTGGAGGGTTTCGCCGCGCGTGACGATTGAAACGCCGCCGATCCACGAATCGCTGCTGTAATAGACGCCGGCGCGTGCCGCGAGGTGCGCGGAGACCGGTGGCGTAGCGAGCGGCGTGTCGCGGCCATAGAGCGTGCCGCC
>Ga0209023_10008791_pt1 | contig 10054 bp, 13 predicted proteins | sample LakOneMetagenome_FD_187468 | JGI IMG/M metagenome (GOLD analysis project Ga0209023, IMG submission 187468) | Freshwater and sediment microbial communities from Lake Erie, Canada (SPAdes) (version 2) | ecosystem: Environmental > Aquatic > Freshwater > Lentic | place: Lake Erie, Canada... | reverse complement strand
GGCGAGGAGACCGACCGGATCGTCGGATTGGAGCTGGGAGCCGACGACTACTTGGTGAAGCCCTTCAGTCCGAAGGAGCTGGTTGCGCGGGTCCGCGCGGTGCTCCGACGCACGAGCGGCGCCACCGCCGGCGCCGAGGTCCTGCGCGCGGCCGACGTCGAGGTCGACCTGCCGAAGATGCGAGCGCGCGTGGCCGACCGCGTGGTGGAGCTCACCCCAACGGAGTTCCAACTGCTGACGACGTTCGTCCGCGAGCCAGGTCGAGTGTTCACAAGGGGCCAGCTGCTGGACGCGCTGCACGGCGTGACGATCGACTCGTACGAACGGGCGATCGACGCCCACGTGAAGAACCTCCGTCGCAAGATCGAGCCCGAGGTCGGCCGGCCGCGCTACGTGCTCACCGTGCACGGTGTCGGCTATCGGTTCGCAGATGAATGAGCATCACGGCCCTCAGTGGCGCCGCGGCCCCACCTGGGGCGGCCCGCGCGGGTTCGGCCCGGGCTCCGGACGGCGGTTCCGACGGGGGGCGCTACTCGGGCTGCTATTCGTGGTGCTGCTGGTCGCCGCGCTGGCGACCGTCGTGGCGTCCGTGGTCGCCGGCAACGCGCCGGCCCCCGGGATCACGGTGGTTGTGTCGGCCGTGGTGGTGGTCGGGCTGATGCTGAGCGCCCGGTGGCTATGGCGAAGCGCCCGCACGGTCGGCGCGCTGATGGACGCCGCCGACCGCGTGGCCGGCGGCGATCACACGCCACGCGTGGACGACCCCGGCACGCGGCAGCTCGGTCGGCTCACCGATGCCTTCAACCAGATGACCGAGCGCCTACAGACGAACGAGGATCGGCGACGGGAGCTGTTGGCCGACGTCGCCCATGAGCTCCGCTCGCCGCTCCAAGTGATCCGTGGCACGGTCGAGGGCATGCTTGACGGCTTATACCCGGCCGAGCCCGAACGCCTACGTCCGCTACTCACCGAAACGATCGTTATGGCGCGGCTCCTGGACGACCTGCGCACGCTGTCGATGGCCGAGGCGGGCGTGCTACCGCTCCATCGCGAGACCGTGGACCCCCGCGGCGTCGCCGACGACGCCGTCCAGGCGTTCCGGTCGATGGCCGAAGAGGCCGGCGTGACGCTCGAGGCCCAGCACAACGCCGACGCACCAGCCCAACTCGACGCCGACCCGGTGCGCCTGGCCGAGATCCTGGCGAACCTGATGACCAACGCCATCCGCCACACACCGCGCGGAGGCCGCGTAACGGTACGGGTCTCGCGCGCAGCCGGCGGTGCGGCGTTCGAGGTGCAGGACACCGGCCCAGGCATCCCCGCCGACCAGTTGCCGTTCGTCTTCGACCGGTTCGTCACCGCCGCCGACACAGGCGGGACCGGACTGGGCCTCGCTATCGCCAAGCGTCTCGTCCAGGTACACGGAGGCACGATCGAGGCAAGTGCACCGTCGGGCGGCGGCACCCTGGTGAGCTTCGCCATACCCTCAGGGTCCTAGGATGTCGTCCGCCGAGTCGCCAGCTGATCCCCAGGCACACGGCGGCGCCCAGGAACCTGCCGGTCCGCCTCGAGAGGACTGAGAGGCTCCCTTCTCCGCACTCGATGCGCTGGGAGCCGAACGCTCCTAGAACGACGCCGTGCCGACGCAAACCTCACCGGTGGCCGGGTTTACGGCCCGTGCCCGAAAGAGGTCGGGGCCGGCCGTGTCCGACGTCACCTTGCGGATCTCGAAGGAACCGCTCGGCTGTCCGGTCACGCGGGACCCCGAGAAGATCCCTGCACCGTTCTTCTTGATCTTCACCTGCCATGTCTGCCCGTTCACGTTCGAGTCGACCTCGTACTCGACCTCGATCCTGTTGTCTTGAGGTGACAGCTTCAGCTTCCAGTCGGTGGATCCGCTGCACGAGCCGCGTTGGATCACGTCGTTGGGGTTCGCCATCGCCGATGTGGAGCCGGCCACGGCGAGCGCCACGGCGAGCGCAGTTCCCAATGCCATCTGCACGATCTTGCCGCTCATCTGACATCCCTCCTCGATCTCGTCGGGTTTCGTCAGATCGCCTGCCATCAGGTTCGTTCGAACGAGGTCGCGTCTACAACGGGACTAGTGTCCCGGGACCGTGGGTCAGAACCGCACGGACCCGCCGCACGTAGCGCCTGAGTCCATGTTCACTGCGGTGGCGGAGATGCGATCGAGCCCCGAGCGATCCCGGATCAGCTCGCGGACCCGGACCTCGTCGTCCTTGGCCACTTCGGTCGCGGAGAAGACGCCGACCCCGTTGTCAGACACGAAGAGCTGCCAGAACCCTCCGGATTCAACTTCCTTCAGCTCGAACCGGACTCGCAGGGACTTCGGTCCTTCGCGCTGGACCACGAGCCGCCACTCGCCAGGGCCACCGACGCAATCGCCGCGCCGCTCCACGGGGCCGGCCGAGGCCGCAGCGGACAGGAGCATCGCGAAGCCGAACGAAAGGGCGACCACTCGGATCGATCGAATCATGCACCAATCATCGGCGCGGTTGGCTCCAGCTGCAACGCGACATCGGTCCCGGGACCCTATTCGCGGAGGACGCCGGTGCGCTCCGCCCAGAGCGCCGCTTGGGTGCGATCCACTACGCCGATCCGCTGGAAGAGGTTAGTCAGATGACCCTTCACGGTCTTCTCGCTGATCCCTAAACGGCGCGCGATCTGCTTGTTGGCCAGACCGTCAACGACCAGGCGCAGGACCTCAAGCTCCCGGGCCGTGAGCTCCACGGTGGGAGAGCGGCTCTTCCGATCTGCCAGTAGCTCGGCGGCGGCTCGCGGAGCGATCGGCGACTCTCCGCGCGCGGCAGCCCGGATGGCTGCGAGGATCTCCTCGGGCTCGGCGTCCTTCAGGAGGTAGCCGATCGCCCCGGCATCTAGGGCGCGGACGATGCGCTCGCGATCGGAGAACGAGGTGAACACGACAACGCGCGTCCGAGGCGCCGTATCTCGGAGCTGGTCGGTGACCTCGATGCCGTCCACGTCCGGCATCGAGAGATCCAGCAGGAGCACGTCGGGGTCGAGCGCCATGCAGAGCGCGATCGCCTCCTCGCCGCCCTCGGCGAAGCCGACCGCTTGGATGTCGTCGAACGTCGACAGCAGCTGCTCCAGGCCGACCCGGACGACCCGGTGATCGTCGGCGATCACGACCCGGATCACCTGATCACCGACTCGACGCGCACGACGGTTCCCACGCCATCGTTGGGCCCCACCGTCAGGACCCCTCCACCGTCGCGGACGATGTCAAAGAGGATAGACAGGCCCATATGACCATCGGCAAGAGCCTCCTCGGCATCTTGGGTTGCGATGCCGCGCCCGTCGTCGGTCACCTCCATCACCGCGCGATCGTCCTCCCGTCGCACCGTCAAGCGCACGTGTGCAGCGCCGGCGTGCGCCTCCACGTTGCGGAGCGCCTCCTGGGCGGCCCGATACAGTAGCTCGTCCGTGTCGGCCCCGAAGTCGGCGCCGGGGTCGACCTCCAGCGTAGCCTCGATCCCCTGCGGATCCATTCGGGATATCAGGTCGGACAACGCTGCGGCCAGCCCAGCCTGCCGCAGGTTCGGCGGGTAGATCCCGACGATCGCCGAGCGAAGCGTCCGGACACTCCCCCGGACCGACGAGGCGGACTCGCGGAGCGTCGCGCTCGATGCGGGATCGTCCACCTTCTCGCCCGCCGCCGACAGGCGCATGGACAGGCCGACCAGCTCCTGCACCGGCCCATCGTGCAGATCGCCGGCGATCCTGCGCCGCTCACGGTCGGAGGATTCGATCGCCCGGCGCATGAGTCGCTCACGCTCGCGGGACGCAGCGCGGACACGACGAACGAAGACCCACGCCAGCAGCACCACGAGCAGGGCGAATGTCGCGAGCAGGGCGATCAACACGGGCACGAACGCCGCTGCGAGCTCCCGCCGGCGATCTGCGATCTTCGATGCGCGTTGATACGTCTCGAACAGCAGCGGCGTGCCGTCGGGGGTCTCGATCCGCGTGTAGACCTCCATCAACTCACCGAAATCCACCTCGAACCTGTTCTCGGGGTTGCCAAGTTCCGAGAGCTCCGCAACGACCTTGTCTCTCGACCCCAGAGCCTCCAGTTCCGCGGTATCGAGCGCGTACCGGGAGCCGATCAGCTCGCTCTTGTCCGAGTAGACGATCCGACCGTCCTGTGTCCAGATCTTGACCCGCACCACCGGCTCGCGCAGTACGGCGAAGGAGACCACGAGCGCCACGGCAGCAAGGCTCTCCGCGTCCCCGGTCAGCAGGCCTTCGGTGACCCTCCGCTGCACGAAGTGGGAAGTGACATCGGCGAGCTGGCGTGCCTCGGCCAGCGCCTGGTCGGTCGCGACCCGGCGGATCACGACCACGCCGGCGACGGCGACGAAGGTTAGCGCCATCACGCCAAGGAGCACGAACACAGTCAGCGTCCGCACCATCGAATCGGGACGTCGCTCCACTACCGGATGTTACGTCGTACGTCCGCATAGGCAGCTCTACCGGGGGGACCCGAAGAAGACCCCGCCCGGTGGGACGAGGATCGAGTACGGGCCGGGTCCAGGGCGGCACGGACCAACGAGGTCACGTTCTTCGAGCGAAAGGTAGCCTCGGAGCATGTCCGCCCATCCGGCCGGCGACAGCGCCGAACGCGCCCGGCTGCAACGGCGCGCACTCCGGCTGGAATACGCCACGATCGCATGGAACCTGGGCGAGGCTGTATTCACGATCGGGCTCGGTGTGGTGGCCGGCTCGCTTGCGCTCATCGGATTCGGCATCGACTCGATCATCGAAGTGTTCGCGTCATCCGTGGTGGTGTGGCACCTACGACCCGGACACGCCGTGGATAACCCTGCCCGCACGAGGCTCGCCTTGCGCCTCGTCGCCTTCGCCTACATGGGCCTCGCTGTGGTCCTGGCCACGGCCTCGATACGCGACCTGGTCACCGGGCGGAGAGCGGGCGAGTCCGTGATCGGCATCGTCTACCTGGCAGTGACGGCCGTCGTGATGTTCTCGCTCGCCGGTGCCAAGCGGCGCACCGCTGCCTCTCTTGGGTCGGCGCCGCTGCGTTCGGAAGCGACGTTGACCTTCCTCGACGGCATCCTCTCCACCCTCACCCTCACGGGGCTAGCGCTGAATGTGATCTTCGGATGGACGTGGGCGGACCCGGCCGCGGCCTTGATCGTGGCAACCGCGGCCGCGAACGAAGCGCGTACGAACCTGAAGGAAGCGGCCGAGCTCAACTGATCCGACGCCCACCCGAGGGTGGCGGATGTGCGCACACGGACGTCCCCTCGTCGCGCGTCGTCAGGGCGCCGGGTCTATGCTCGCGACACCAGAAGAAGGAAGGAGCCAACGCCATGTACGGAACGGTAGCCAGAACACGGGTGAAGCCCGAGAACCGCGAGAAGCTCAGCGAAGTCTTCGCTCGACAGACCGTCGCGGCGGTCCCGGGATACGTGGCCGCGTACATGCTCTTCGAGAACGACGGCGACACGGCGTGGCTGTTCGCGGTCTTCGAGGATCGCGCATCCTACGACCGCAACGCCGATGACCCTGCCCAGAACGAGCGCTACTTGGAGTACCGCGCACTCATGGAAGCCGATCCGGAGTGGCACGACGGGGAGATCAAGACGGGCTGAGTCGCGGCCGACTCATGCGACCCGGGCGCGCGCGGGTCTGGCTCACGACCATCGTCATCCTCGCCTCGGCGTGCTCGAGTCCGAGCCCGTCCCCAGCGACCACCGCGCCTCCGACCACGCCTTCCAGCTCGCCGCCCACCACCGCGGCACCGGCGCCGCCTACGTGGCGGGCGTTGCCGGAAGCGCCGATCGTCGGACGGATCAGCGCCGGCGTCGTGTGGACGGGCGACGAGGTCATCGTGTGGGGTGGCGGATCCCGTGGAGGGAACATCGAGGCGGTCGGAGACGGGCCCGCCTACGACCCAACCCATGACTCATGGCGCGCCATAGCCCCGGCGCCGTCCGGTGTGTTGGGCGGGGGCGGAGAGGCCACGGCCTGGACCGGAGAGGCCGCGGTGTTCTGGGCCGCCAACTCACCCGACCGTCCGGTTAGCGGCGGCGTGTACGATCCGGCGGGCGACTCCCGGGAGCGCCTGCTGCAGATCTACGACCCCGGTTCGGACTCGTGGGAGGTCATCGTGGCAGGCATATCACTCTTCAACTCACGGGAGGGCAGCGCCATCGCCTGGACCGGCGCCGACCTGGTCGTGGGAGCGGGATCGTCGCACGTACCGGGAACCCCACCCCGAACAGCGGCAGCACGATCACGCTAGCTCCCGCTTGATCACTTTGGCGCGGGCCTTGACGACCGTACGAAGGAGAAGCAGCGCCGCGATCGCGACGAGCTGTCCGCCCAATATCGCGCGGTTCACGTCGATAGCTGGTCGCCACACGACGTCGCCGTCCTTGATCAGGAAGACGCCGAACGGCCTCGCACTCATCCCGAAGCCGGTGCCCATCCCGCCTTCGCCGTTCGGGCCCTCGCCGCCACCGCCACCGCCCTGCACGCGAGCCGCCGGGATAACCGCCATGCCGTCCTTCTCGTACGGCTCACCGAACACGCGCCGGACGGTCATCGACTCCTCGATCCGCCCGATCTTGTCGATCAGATCCACCTGCTTGGTGTCCATCGTTCCCGCCTCCTTCAACGGTTATGGAAGCAGACGCGACTCGGCGAGTTCAGGGCACCCTGGCCTGGTTCCTTCGGGACGAGGCGTCCTCCGGGCCCTCGGTCAGATCGCTCGCATCCGGTTGTTGCGGGCGTTGTGTTCCAGCTCGGCCAAGCCGAGTGCCTCCATCAGCGGCGGAACGTACATACCGAACCGACCTCGGAGGCCCTTCTTCACGCCGTACCAACCGCCCACGGGGTTGTCGGCCGAGCGGCCCCATGCTTCCACCGTTCCGTCGGCGGCCGGCTTCTGCTCGTCGGCACTGCCGAGGAGCATCCAGTCTCCGTGCTCCTTGAGCATGGCGTGCAGATCGTCGACGCACCGCCACTGATAGCCGAGCGTGGTCTTTCCCACCTGACACACCAGCGTGGGCGGATCTGCGTCCTCGTCCCTCCACATCTCGAACTCCGAGCTTCCAGGTGGCGTCTTCAACACCCAGGGGTCCTCACGCTTTCCCGATCCCTTCACCGCAGCCATCGTCACTCCTTCCGCCTGTGCAGGACATCCTCCCGAATCATCTCCTTGACGCATAGCCGATAGGGACGATGTGGGTTGGAGCGAGCACTATCTGTGGAGTGCTACGCACCCTCAGCCTGGACTATCCGCATCCGCTCGCCGCCGCCCAGCTCATGCGGTTCCTGTCCGAACGGGCGATCCCCGGCGTCGAGGTGTTCGACGGCGTGACGTTCAGTCGTTCGATCCGCACCGGCAGCGACCGGGCGGTGGCGATCGAACTCACGCCCGATCCGGCGAGCGGGAGCGTTGTGTTCGAGGCAGAGATCGACGATCCCATGGAGCTGGCCGACGTGGTCCGAGTGTCGCGGCGTCTGCTGGACCTGGACGCGGATCCCGTGTCGATCGACGGCGCTTTGTCCGCCGACCCCTTGTTGAGACCGCGGGTGCGGGCAACGCCGGGCCTGCGGCTCCCCGGAGCCATCGATGGGTTCGAGCTCGCCGTGCGCGCGATCTTGGGACAACAGATCTCGGTCCGTGCCGCGCGAACGCTGGCAGGGCGGATAGTGACGCGGGCCGGGACCGCGTTGGACCGGGACAAGACGGTCGGGGGCGTGTCGCACCTGTTCCCTACGCCGGAGCAGTTGGCCGCGGCGCCACTCGAAGACCTGGGTATCACACGAAGGCGCTTGGAGACGATCCGCCGTCTGTCAGAGCTGGTGGCTTCCGGTGATCTCATGCTCACTGAAAGCGCAGATCGCGAGGCGGTCCGCGAGGCGTTGCTCGCGATCCCCGGCATCGGCCCCTGGACCGTCGCCTACATCTCGATGCGCGCGCTTCGCGATCCCGATGCGTTCCCCGCGAGTGACCTCGGGGTCCGCGAAGGCTTCCGGGCGCTCGGTCTGCCCACAGCGGTGTCGGCGATCACGGAGCACGCCGAGCGATGGCGACCCTGGCGGGCCTACGCCGTGATGCACCTGTGGAACGGCTAGGCGCTCTCCGAGAGCGCAGCCTCCCGCCTCCCTGCGCGGCGTTAGAGTTGCGCGCGGGAGACGAGAAGGGCTGAGTTTGGACACCCGCATCCTGGGCTCGGGCGGTCCTTCGGTCGGCGCGGTCGGACTGGGCTGCATGCCCATGCATTGGGCCTACGGCGGGCAGACGCAAGAAGACGAGGCGTTCCGAGCGATCCGCCGGGCCATCGATCTCGGCGTCACCTTGCTCGACACCGCCGATGTGTACGGCCCGTTCACCAACGAGGACCTGGTGGGGCGCGCTATCGAGGGACGCCGAGGCGAGGTCGTCCTGGCGACCAAGGTTGGCTTGGCGGTCGGGCCTAACGGCGGCTATCCCCTGGCCAACGACGGGCGGCCCGAGCACATCCGGTCGGCGGTCGACGCATCGCTTCAGCGTTTGCGCACCGACTTCGTGGACCTCTACCAGCTGCATCGGATCGATCCGGCCGTGCCACTCGAGGATTCCTGGGGGGCGATGGCCGAGCTGGTCCAGGCCGGAAAGGTGCGCGCCCTGGGGCTATCCGAGGCGAGCGTCGAAGAGCTCACGCGCGCTCGGGCGATCCACCCGGTCGCGAGCGTGCAGTCGGAGCTGTCGCTTTGGACCCGAGATCACCTGACCGAGGTCGTCCCCTGGTGCGCCGCCAACGGCGTTGCCTTCATCCCGTTCTCGCCGCTCGGTCGGGGGTTCCTCACCGGCTCGATCACGGCCGCGTCGTTCGACGACGACGATTTCCGCGCGAAGAACCCGCGGTTCACCCAGGAATCGATCCAGGCGAACCTGGCGATCGTGGCGCAGATCCGCGCCGTGGCCGAGCGCCAGGGCTCCACGCCCGCGCAGATCGCGATCGCCTGGACCCTGGCAAAGGGTCCGCACGTGATCCCCATCCCGGGAACCCGGCGGATGCGCCACGTGGAAGAGAACGCCGCGGCGGCGGACATCCGGCTCACCGAGCACGATCTGGCGGAGCTCGATGCGCTCCCCGAGGCCGCCGGGAGCCGGTACTGAGCCGGGAGCGTAGGCCCGGCATACTGGAGCGCGTGACCTCCGACGACGCTCGCCACCAGGTGCTCGAGATCCGGGATGCGACGGTCAGGATCGGGCGGACCGCCATCCTGGGCCCGATCACACTCACCGTCGGAGCCGGCGAGTCCTGGGTGATCCTGGGCCCGAACGGAGCCGGCAAGACGACGCTGCTCGACCTGGCCTGCGCCATGCGTCACCCCACGTCGGGAACGGTCGAGGTCCTCGGCTCCCGGTTGGGGACCGCGGACGTTCGGGCACTTCGCTCACGGATCGGGTTCGTTGGGCATCACGTGGCGGACGCCATCCCGGCGCACTTACCGGTTGTCGACATCGTGCTCACCGGCAAACTATCCACCCTGGTCCCGTGGATGCAGTCGTTCAGCGAGAACGACCGGCGCACGGCGGCGGAGTTGCTCGAGCGCGTGGGTTGCACGCCCATGAGCGCGAGGCCACTCGCGTCGTGTAGCCAAGGAGAGCGCCAGCGGGTGATGCTCGCGCGGGCGCTCTTCGGCCGGGCCGAGCTGCTCCTGCTGGACGAGCCCATGGCGGGGCTGGATCTGCCCGGACGCGAGCTGTTGTTGGACGCGCTCTCATCCACAGCCGACTCGGCCCCGCCCACGATCCTGGTGACCCACCACCTGGAGGAGATCCCGCGCACCGTTACACACGCAGCGCTCATGCGTGCGGGGATCGCCGTGGCCGCCGGGCCGATCGAAGCGGTGCTCACCGATGAACATGTCTCCGCGTGCTTCGGGATCGCGGTCTCGGTCTCCTCGTTCCAGGGCCGCTGGCGTGGACACGCGGACCTGACTCCGGCCAACGGTTAGCATCGCGATCGACATCGATCGGGACGACGACGAG
>Ga0209023_10008789_pt1 | contig 10057 bp, 12 predicted proteins | sample LakOneMetagenome_FD_187468 | JGI IMG/M metagenome (GOLD analysis project Ga0209023, IMG submission 187468) | Freshwater and sediment microbial communities from Lake Erie, Canada (SPAdes) (version 2) | ecosystem: Environmental > Aquatic > Freshwater > Lentic | place: Lake Erie, Canada... | reverse complement strand
GGCATCGTCGATGAAGGCGACACGATCCTCGTCGGCGGCGAGGGCAGCGGCAGCGTCTATCGATTCAATGCCGGCACCGGCGCGCTCGTCGGCACGCTCGCCAGCGGCTTCAGCCGTCCGACCGGAATGACGCTCGCCGCGAACGGCGAACTGCTGGTGCTCGCCGGCAACCGTGTGCGACGCATCGACCGCGGCAGCGGCGCGGAACTCGGCGTACTCGCCAACGGCGCGGACGGCGGCATTTCCGGCGGAACCTTCATCGCGCTCGTATCGGCGCAGGAGACGGGGTCCGGCAACATGCCGATCGGCAGCGGCTTCACCGGCACCTGGGTGGACGCCGGTGTAACCGGGCAGCTGGGACTCGGCCTGGAGGTGCTTGACGGCGGAAACCTCGTCGCCGAGGTCTATACATTCGCACCGGCGGGAGGGCAGGCCTGGGTCGGCGGGGTCGGGCCGATCATCGACGGCGACCACGCGACCATCACCGTCTCCACCATCAACGGCCCCGGTGGCCGCTTCGCGCCGAACTTCGATCCGGCTCAGGTCACGAACATGACCTGGGGCACGCTGTCCCTGCGCTTCAGCGACTGCAACCACGGCACGCTGGATTGGGCCTCCGCCGTTCCCGGCTACGGCAGCGGATCGTTGCCGATCATCCGCGTGACGCTGCCGGCGGGACTCAGCTGCCCGTGAGCCGCGCCCGGCGGATCCGCCGTGCAGGAACGGGCGTAGCGGATCCGCACACGATGCCGTGCACCGTGCTCACAGTCCGCTGTCGAGCCGGGTGCCGTCCGAAAAAACCACGCTCCTGGGCTTCCACGACACCGTGAAGCGACCGGAATCATCGTCCATGAACGCACGCTCCTCTTTGCTCACGTGTCGCGCCTGATTGCCGCAGCGGATCTCGACCCGACTGGCGGGTTCGATCTGCTCGCGTTCGCCGACGTCGACCCAGCACAGTTGCAGCGGCAGGTAGGCGTCGGGTTCGCGTGCTTCCAGCGCACCCTTCACGCCGACGATCGTCCTGCTGGTGAGGTTGTGCAACGACACTGTCACCACGAACACGGTCGCGTCATCCGAAGGCAACGCCTGCTTCACCGCGGCATCGCGATCGGGAGGCTCGCTCAACTGGCGCGGAGAAAGCACCTGGGTGCGGACGACGCTCGCCTCGACCGCTTCGCGCAGCGGCGCCATTGCCGCGTCGCGCTCGGCTTCGCGAGCGGCCGCCGCGACCTCCTGCTCGCCGCGCTTCACGTCCCAGGCTTTTTCCAGTGCAATCGCTTCCGCAAACGTGCGTGCGGTGAACGGCTGGTCCGGATCCGCGAACTGCGGCGGCAGCACGTCTCCATTGCTGCGCTTCACGTAGGCCTCGACCAGGGCGCGGTCCGCAGGATCCAACCTGGCCAGCGCCGGTTCGACCGACGACAGGTCGGTCGTGCCGAATGGCAATTGCGTGCGCAAGGGGTCGCGCGTCTTCTGGATCGCCAGGCCGAACACGGCGGCGGCCACCAGGATGGCAAGGATGCGTCCGATGCTCATGGTGTCGCTCGAGTCGTTGGCGGTCGGGTAAAAATACGCGATTCGTGCGAGTGTGCAAATCGACTCCCGCTTGTCGCGCCGCCCAGGTTCCCTTGCCGCTGACACCCACATGCGTGGCCCGGCATCGAAGCATCAAGTGCGATACGCTCCGGCAACACACGACCACCGGATTGTGCAGAATGCCTACCGCCATCGCGCCGTCATTGGCAACCGTGCCGGATTTCCTCGCCTACTTCGCCCTGGCGATCGGTTTCGCCGTGGTCTTCATCGTCGTGTACCTGTGGGCGACGCCGCATCGCGAACTCGCGCTGATCCGCGACAACAAGCCCGCCGCCGCGATCTCGTTCGGCGGCGCGTTCCTCGGCTTCGTGCTGCCACTCGCATCCGCGATCGCGCAGTCGGTCAGCCTGCTCGATTGCGCGACATGGGCCGCCATCGCGCTGGTCGTGCAGTTGCTGGTGTTCTTCGCGGCGCGGCTGCTGCTGCCGGACCTGCCGCAGCGCATCGCGCGCGACGAGCGCGCGGCGGCGACGCTGGTCGCCGCACTGTCCATCGGCGTCGGCATCCTCGATGCCGCCTGCATGACCTGGTGATGCCGCCATGAAACGTTCCCGCCAGCTGGCGTTGATCGCGATGACCCAGGTTCCGCTGCTCCTCGCCGGCTGCGGCGAAGAGGAGAAGTTGCGGCAGGGCTTCTACACCAGTGTCGAAGCGTGCAAGAGCGACGGCAACAGCGACGAGGTCTGCAGCAAGGCGATGCAGGCCGCAGCGGAAGCGCACGCGAAGGAATCACCGCGCTTCGGCAGTCGCGACGAGTGCATCCGCAATTACGGCGACAACTGCACCGAAAACCCGCAGCAGCACGGCGTCTGGATGCCCTTGCTGACCGGATTCATGCTGTCGCAGTTGCTGCATAGCGGTCGCGCGCCGATGTACACGGGCGCCAACCCGGTCTATCGCACGCCGGATGGACGCTACAACGAGTGGTATCGCAATCCGGGCGGCTCGCCTGCTGCTGCCGGATTCAGGCAGATGCGTGCCGTCGAGGTCGCGCCGAACCGCGCGGTGACGCTGTCGCGTTCCGGTTTCGGTTCGAGCGCGTACGGACATTCCGGCCGCGGCGGCTGACGCGATGCGCAGGATCGCGATGCGCGAACGCTCCGACTGGCGCGCGACCGCCGAACGATACGGTTTCCGCTTCCACACCATCGACGGCAAGCCATATTGGGACGAGACCGCGTGCTACGCGTTCACCCTGGCGCAGATCGAGGACGACATCGAAACGCCGACGGCCGAATTGCATGCAATGGCGCTCGACCTGGTCGGCGACGTCGTCGCCAGTGAAGGCCTGATGCGAAGACTTGCGATACCCGAACCCTTCCGCGACTGGGTCGCCGATTCCTGGCGCGCGCGCGAGCCGCACCTCTACGGACGCATGGACTTTTCCTACGACGGCAACGGTCCGGCGAAATTGCTCGAATTCAACTACGACACGCCGACCGCGCTGTACGAGGCGGCGTTCTTCCAGTGGGTTTGGCTGGAGGAGCAGATCGCGCGCGGCTCGCTCGCGCAGGGCGTAGACCAGTACAACCTGATCCAGGAGAACCTGATCGATGCGTTCGCGACGATTGCGCGCGCGCTTCCCGAACCGCTTTACCTGTCCGCCGCCAGCGATTCGGACGAGGACCAGGGAACCATTGCCTACCTCGACGACTGTGCACGCCAGGCCGGCCTCGCCACGCGCCGCATCGCGATCGAGGACATCGGCCTTGCCGCGGACGGGCGCTTCACCGACCTCGACGACCATCCGATCGAAGCGCTGTTCAAGCTCTATCCGCTCGAGTTCATGTTCGGCGAAGCATTCGGCAAGGCACTGCCGGGATCACGCTGCCAGCTGATCGAGCCACCTTGGAAGGCAATCCTCAGCAACAAGGGCATCCTGCCGCTGCTGTGGGAAAAGTATCCCGATCATCCGAACCTGCTGCCGTCGTTTTTCCACGACGGCGGATCATTGCCGAAGGGGTGGGTGCGCAAGCCGCTGCTCTCGCGCGAGGGAGCGAACATCGAGCTGCACAGTGAATCGGGCGATTGGCTGCGCACGGACGGACCCTACGTCGATGGTCCCTTCGTGCGCCAGAAATTCCACCCGCTGCCGCAATTCGACGGCCGCCATGCACTGGTCGGCAGCTGGGTCGTGCGCGACCGCGCGAGCGGCATCGGCATGCGCGATGACGCCACGCCGATCACGCGCGACAGCTCGCATTTCGTGCCGCACATCATCGAATAGCACTCTGCAGGCCGGGCTTTTTCGGCTGTCGGGGCGCCCGCCTTCTTCCGTTCCTGTCGTATTGGAAGATGGAAAGACTGTTTGGGGAGCCTGCCGCCATGACCAAGTCACCGTCACGCCGTTTCCGGGCCGCTTTTGCGCGCGGCCTGTTCGCAATCGCCGCGATGTCGATGGGCGCACCCGCCTTCGCGCATGACTGGTGCGTGAGTACAGCCGCGGACCTGCGTGCGAAACTGCTGCTTGCACAGGCGAACGGCGAGGACGACACGATCAAGCTCGTGCACGGCACCTACCTGGCCGACAACGCGCCGTTCACGTTCGATTCGACCGAGACGTTCGGCCTCACCATCCATGGCGGGTTCGACTCCGCCTGCACGCAGACCGTGCAGGATCCGCGCTTCACCATTCTCGACGGCGCCCATAGCCACGCGGTGTTCCGCAGCCAGAGCACCGGCAGCCTCGTGTTGCGATACATGACGATTCAGAACGGCACCAACAACGGATCCGCCGGCGGCGGGATCCAGATCTACGGTACCGGTGCGAACAGTTCAGTGGTGCTTGCGGTCAACATCCTGCGCAACAACACGTCCGACTTCGCGGCCTGCGTCGGCTTCATCGACGTCGAAGGCGTGGTGCACCTCAACGGCAACCTGGTCATCGACAACAGCACGCCGGCCGCGGGCGGATTGTCGATCGACGCCGGCCCCAACGCGCTCATCTACGTGACCAACAACACGATTGCGAACAACACGACGGGCAACGCGAGCGCCGGCTTCCTGTATATCCCGGGCAGCAACAACGCAGTGCCGAACGCGTACTTCAGCAACAACATCATGTGGAACAACGCGGCCGGTTCCGACGTGCAGTTCTTCGGTACCGGCATGCAGTTCAACAACAACGACATCGAGGTCGTCGACGGATTCCAGACCGCCGGCAGCAGCGCGAACTTGAGCCAGAACCCCGTCTTCGCCTCGGCGACGGACTTCCACCTCTCGCCCAGCTCGCCGCTGCTCGGAATCGGCCTGCTCGCACCGACTGGTGGTATCCCCGGCGTCGACCTCGAGGGCCACCCACGCACGTACAACGGACACGTGGACCTCGGCGCCTACGAACGCGGCGACGAGATTTTCACGAATGGTTACGACTGAGTTGGTGGCGTGCGAAAGCATCGCGGCTGAAGCCACCGAGCGCTCCTGCGACAGGATGCGACCATGCACCGGTCGCGGCTGCGCCGCTCCTGCAAGGCTTGGATGAGGGAGCGGTGGAAGCCGCGATGCTCGCACGGGGCCGCGCAACGCGTTCCGCCAAGCCCTCGGCGCTTGCCGCCACGCCTCACTTGCCGGCGGCCTTCGCCCGCGCCGTTCCGGCCAATGCACCGCGTCTCCCGGGCGCCGCCGTCAACGCGCTCCTGAACTCGCCCAGTGCATCGTTCGCGCGACCGGCTTCGAGCAGCATCTCGCCGAGCTGTTCGCGCGCGGGGACGATCGGGCCCGGCGTCACCGGCAGTTTTTCGGCGGCATCCTCCGCGTCGGCCGCCGCACGCAGATGCTGGATTGCCGGTTCGGTATCGCCGTTCGCGAACATCTGCCAGCCGCGCGCGGAGTCCGCAAGCACGCGCGTCTGCGCTGCCCAGTACGTGTTGCCGTCGGCGTCGAGCCTGGCAATGCTGGCCTCGATGTTCGCGATGTCGGCGTCGGCGTTCTTCGGATGTCCGCTTCGCGCAGCGCCGACCGCGCGCGCCCAGTAGACGATCGCGGCGACATGCGCTTGGGAATCGGGCAGCGGTTGCAACGTGCTTGCGTTCGCCCATTGCCGCCGCTCGATCGCGTAGCGGACCGGCATCACGTTGGCGGCATAGCCGATCTTGAAATCGCCGGCGCGAAGGTTGCGCATCACAGCCAGATCGTCGACGACCCGTTTCGCGTCGGCGTCGCGGCCGAGTTGCAGATAAGCATAGGTGAGGTAGTCCATCGCATGCAGCTCCTCGCCGACGCCGCCGGCGGCATGCGCGGCCTTGCGCGCGGCGAGGTTCGAGGCGACCGAGTCTTCCCAGTAGCCGAGCCGCGTGAAGATATGCGAAGGCATGTGCAGCGCGTGCGGTGCCGAGGGTGCGATCTTCGCGTACGCGCGTGCGGCCGCGAGGCCGCGCGGGGCGAGATCGCTGCTGTCGTAGGCGTGGATGAGGTAGTGCGCCAATCCGGGATGTTGCGGATAGCGACGATACAGCGGTTCGAGGATGTCGCCCGCGCGCTTCTGGTTTGCATGCGTGCGATCGGTGGGCGGCGCGGTCGCGAGCAGCGCGAGCGCATGGAAGATCTGCGCTTCCACGTCATCCGGGAAGCGCGTGGCGACGTCCCCCATCGCCTGTTCGTACGCCTTCGCGCGCGCCGCAGGTGGCGAGCGGTCGTAGTCCTTGAAGTAGGTCATTGCCGCGTCGATGAATGCGCGCTCGCGCGGCGAGCCGGTGCCCGACTGGTGTGCCTGTTCGAGTTCGGCGAATCCGGTGGCGAGGTCCGCCACAGGGGGTGCCTCCCACAGCGGATGGTAGAGCGACATCGCCGCGCCCCAATGCGCGATCGCGCAGCCGGGGTCGGCGGCCGCTACCTCGCCAAAGCCCTTCCTGGCCTCGTCGTACGCGAACGAGTGGAGCAGCGCGAGCGCGCGCTCGAAGCGCGGCTGCACGCGCGCGGCGCAGGTCGTCGCGAACGTGACCGAGCCGAGCACTTCGGGTGCGGGATGCGAGGCGTGTTCGTCGTGCGCGCATGCGCTCGCAGCGAATGCGCAAGCCAGCAGCAACGACGTCGGATGGTTGCGGGTCATGCGTGTCCTCCGATTGAACGCGGGCCTGCCGCTCCCGAGCGGTTCGCACTCTACGCCCGTCGCGTTGCGCGTGGAATCGGGATGGCGGGTTCGGGCAGCCCCGCAAGCGCGCGGAAAATCCGGGATCAGGCGGTGCCGCCGTCGATGCGGGCACTGCGTCCTGGCCAGCCGAAGTAGGTCCGCCATGCGTAGCCCCACGGCACCACCAGCGCCAGCAGTGGCAGTGCGAGGAACGATGCGGCGAGTTCGCCGGTCGGCGTGCCCCACAGCGTGCCGGATTGCCACAGCGGACGGGCAACGAACGCGAGCCAGATCGCCTTGTAGCCGATCGTGAAGAACATCAGCGGCAACCAGCGCAGCGGGCGGAACAGGCCGAAGAATGCTAGCGCGGGATAGGTCGCCCATACGGCGAATGCGACCGCACGCAAGGGCTCCCATGGCCCTGCATGCCAGAGCAACGCCTGCCACGCGGTCGGAGCTGCCAGCAGCAGCATGAGCAGGTAGAACACGCGCAATCCCCACAGTTGCACGGGGCGTACGCCGTCGTGGCGTGGATCGGGCGAGAGGAATCGAACGAGGGCATTGGCACGCATGGCACTACTCCGCGGCAGGCAGGCTGGAGTCGAAGGCGAGCAGGTCGCCGGGCTGGCATTCGAGCGCGGCGCAGATCGCCTCGAGGGTGGAGAAGCGGATTGCCTTCGCCTTGCCGGTCTTCAGGATCGACAGATTGGCGAGCGTGATGTCGACACGCGCGGCGAGTTCGGTGAGCGTCATGCGGCGCGCGTGCAGGAGTTCGTCGAGGCGGACGGCGATTGCCATGTCACACCGTGCCTTCGAGGTCGGCGCGCATGCGCGCGCCGTGCGCGAACACGCCGGACAGCACGAACAGCAACAGCACGGCAAGCCACGGCGCGAACGAGAAGCCGCCCAGGCGCCCGGGTTCCCACACGGCCGAAGCGATGGCGGTGACGACCAGGCGCAGCACTTCGAGCGCGAGCACGCTCCACGCGATCGTCGTGAGGCGCTGCGCGTTCTCGCGGATGAACGGATCGCCGTCGCGTACCGTGTCGACCATCGCAAGCAGGCGCCGCAGGACCGCGTGCACGATCAAGGCGCCGACGATGCCGATGACGACGATCGCGCGCAGCCCGTTGCCGATCTGCGGGTGCGTCGAAGCGAAGGGTCCGAGTGGCCGGTCCGGCCAACCCTGGATGAAGAAGCTCCAGACCAGCAGCGCGGCGAGTCCGAGGGCATAGATCAGATTGAGGATGGTCAAGCCCCGTATGACCGGACGGGCGACGACGAGGGCATGGCTGGACGTGCGGTTCATTGGGCGCTTCCCGGATTGAATTATCGCAAAACGATAATAAACGTATCGTTTAACAATAAACATGGGCCGAAAGACCTCCCTCGCTTCCGAATTGACGGCACGGCTCGGGTGCTGGGTCGAAACCGCTGCAGAAATTGCGCGATTCGCGCTTGCGCGTGGCGGCACGCCACGCCGGCTGACATAGTCGCAAGCTCCCACCCGGCGAGTTTCGATCATGTCCCTTCGACTGCGAGTTGCGCTCGGATTGTTCGCCATGATCGGCATTGCGGGTCCCCTTGCACCGTGTGTCGCTTCGCAGGACGTGCCCGCGGCCGCCGCCGCCGCCGACATGAGCGGGTTGCACGACTTCGACTTCCTGGTCGGCGAATGGCGCGTACACAGTCGGCGCCTGAAAGAAGCGCTGGCCGACAGCCACGAGTGGTACGAGTTCGACGGCACGATCCGTTCGCAGCCGCTGATGGACGGGCGTGCCAACGTCGACGACACGGTGTTCAACCTGCCCACCGGCATTTACCGCGGCGTGGCGCCGCGCGCCTACGATCCGCAGACCGGGCAATGGGCGATCTGGTGGATCGACGGCCGCAATCCGTTCGGCAATCTCGATCCGCCGGTGAAAAGGCCGCTTCGTCGGCGGAGTCGGCACGTTCTACGCGAACGACACGCTGCGCGGAAAACCGATCAGGGTACGCTTCACCTGGTCGAGGATCACGAAAACGACAGCGGAGTGGGAGCAGGCGTTCTCGCCCGACGACGGCAAAACCTGGGAAACGAACTGGCAGCAGAAGCTGGTGCGGACGCGCTGAGGTTGCTTGAGGCGGAGCCGACGCCGTGACACGATTTGGCGATGACCGGCAAGTCCTCCCAGGCGTTGCTGTTGCGCGATCTCGCGCGGCTTCGCCGCGTGCGTGATCGTATCGACCGCGACCACGCACAGCCGCTCGATGTCGAGGCGCTCGCGCACGGCGTGCACATGTCGGCCGGGCATCTCAGTCGCCAGTTCAAGCTTGCCTATGGGGAGGCGCCGTATTCGTACCTGATGACCCGCCGCATCGAGCGCGCGATGGCGCTGCTGCGTCGCGGTGACCTCGGCGTCACAGAGGTCTGCTTCCTCGTCGGTTGCTCCTCGCTTGGCACGTTCAGCACGCGTTTCACCGAACTGGTCGGCATGTCTCCCAGCGCATACCGCCGGGAAGCGGGCCAGGCAGCCATGGGCATGCCCGCGTGCGTGGCGCGGCAGGTGCTGCGACCCGTCAGGAATCGAGAAGCGAAGACCGGGGAGACCGAGCCAGAATGATCGCCGTGGACATCGCCACCAACCCGGAGAACGCCATGGACATCACGATTCATTCGAGTTTCCTCCCGCACAACGATCCGGACGCATCGCTCGCGTTCTACCGCGACACCCTCGGTTTCGAAGTGCGCAACGACGTCGGCCATGGCGGCAGGCGCTGGATCACGATTGGTCCGCGGGGCCAGCCCGCCACGTCGATCGTGCTGTATCCGCCCGACGCCAGCCCGGGCATCACCGACGACGAGCGCCGCACGATCGCCGCGATGATGGCAAAGGGCACGTTCGGCATCATCCTGTTCGCGACTAGGGACCTTGCCCGCAGCTTCGAACGGCTGCAGGCGAGCGACGCCGAGATCGTGCAGGAGCCGACCGACCAGCCGTACGGCGTGCGCGACTGCGCGGTTCGCGATCCGGCCGGCAACATGATCCGCATCCAGCAACTCGCCTGAATTCCTGCGCTCGGCGCGGTCAGAATTTCTCGCCGCCGCCGAGCGCGCGCCATTCGCCGAGCGGCAACTTCGCCAGCGCGATGCGACCTATGCGCAGCCGGCGCACGCCGATCGTGCGCAGCGATGCCTGCAGGCACAGATGCTGCAACTCGCCGGGTTGCGGATCCTTGATCGCGAAACGCAGGCGCGTCTCGCTCTGCCAGCTCACCTTGAACGGTGCGCGCGTCTTGCCGAGGTAAGGAGGGGCGCGCTGGATCTGGCCGGGGACATAGGCGGTGTGCGGGCCGTCGACTTCGACCACGAATTCCTGTTCGAGCGCATCTTCGACGAGATGGCGCTTA
>Ga0209023_10008788_pt1 | contig 10057 bp, 6 predicted proteins | sample LakOneMetagenome_FD_187468 | JGI IMG/M metagenome (GOLD analysis project Ga0209023, IMG submission 187468) | Freshwater and sediment microbial communities from Lake Erie, Canada (SPAdes) (version 2) | ecosystem: Environmental > Aquatic > Freshwater > Lentic | place: Lake Erie, Canada | collected... | reverse complement strand
TAAACCCGGACCAAAATCGTGTAAGGGAAAGGCCCGCCGGATTCGGCGGGCCTTTTTCGTTTCGAGACCATGGCCGACACCGAAACCCTCGACGATCTCGTCCGCCGCGTCGATCCCGACCGCTGGCTGGCCAGCCGCTTCATCGCCGACCCCGCGGCGCGGGCCGACGTGATCGCGCTCTACGCCTTCAACTATGAGCTGGCCCGGGTGGCCGGCGGGGTCTCCAACGCCCTGATGGGCGAGATCCGCCTGACCTGGTGGCGCGAGGCCATGGAAGAGATCGCGGCCGGCAAGCCGCCGCGCAAGCATCCCAATGTCGAGGCCATCGCCGCGTCGGGGATCGACCCCCTGGCCCTGGCCGCGATGGCCGAGGCGCGCTTCGCGGATCTGGACGACGCGCCGCCGGCCGACGAGGGCAGGGCGCTGGCCTATGTCGACGCCACCGCCGGCGCCCTGGCCGTGCTGGCCGCCCGACGTCTTGATCCGTCCGCTGATCCGCACGCCGTCAAGGGCGCGGCCCGGGCCTATGGCCTGGCGGGCCTTTGGCGGCTGAAACTGTCTGGCCGTTCGCGCCTGCCGGACGACTGGACCGAGGCCGACCTCGTGCGCCGCGTCGCCGACCAGCTGAAGGCCGCGCGCCGCGAGCTCAAGGGCCTGCCCGTCGCGGCGTTCCCGGCCATCGCGACGGCTGCCCTGGCCGGCGCCTATGCCAGGGGGCGCGACCCCGGCGAGCTCGAGAAAAAGGCCCGCCTCACCTGGTCGGTGGCGACGGGCCTGATCTAGGCCGGCCTACTTCTTCTCGGCCGTCCAGGTGTTCAGCCAGTCCAGCACTTCCTTGTGCCACTGCACCGAGTTCTGGGCCTTCAGCACCCAGTGGTTCTCATTGGGGAAGGTCAGCAGCTTGCTGGGCACGCCCTTGCGCTGCAGGGCCGTGAAGGTGGCGATGCCCTGTTCCATGGGCACGCGGTAGTCGAGCTGGCTGTGCACGACCAGGGTCGGCTTTGTCCAGTTGGCCACGTGATCGGCGGGATTGAACTTGGCGTAGGTGGTGTTGGGCTCCCACGGCGTGCCGCCGTTCTCCCACTCGCTGAACCACAGCTCCTCGGTCGAATAGCCCATGAAGCGGCTGTCGAAGATGCCGTCGTGATTGACCAGGCACTTCCACGACTGGTTCCAGTTGCCGGCGATCCAGTTGACCATGAAGCCGCCGTACGAGGCCCCCAGCGCGCAGGCCCGGTCGCCGTCGAGGAAGCCATAGGTCTTCAGGGCGTGATCCCAGCCCTTCTGCAGGTCTTCCAGCGGGCGGTCGCCCCAGTGCTGGCTGATCGCGTCGGTAAAGCCCTGGCCGTAGCCGGTGGAACCATGGAAATCGATCATCACCACGGCGTAGCCGGCATTGGTGTAGGTCTGCGGGTTCCAGCGATAGCTCCAGCTGTTGCCGAACGAGCCCTGCGGTCCGCCATGGATCAGGAAGGCGACCGGATAGCGCTTGGCCGGATCGAAATTGGCCGGCTTGACCACGAAGCCGTGCACCGTCTCGTCGTTCCAGCCCTTGAAGCTGAACTGCTCGGGCTCGCCCCAGGCGACGGTCTTCAGGCGCTCGGCATTAAGATCAGTCAGCTTGATCGGCGCGCCCTTGCCGGCCGTCGCATACAGCTGGGCGGGGCCCTTCAGGGTGTCCATCGCATAGACCAGACCGCCCGGGCCCACGTCGAAGGCGCTGACATGGCCGTCGCCGGTGACCGGCGTGATCTTGCCGCTCTTGACGGCGATGTCGAAGATCCTCGTCTGACCCACGTCCTGGGCCAGGGCGTAGATCGACTTGCCGTCGGCGCTCCAGGCGATGGCGTCGGCCGAGCGGTCCCAGGTGGGGACCAGCTCTTGTTCTTTGCCGGTGGCTTCCTCGTGCAGGATGATCGCGTAGCGGTCGGCCTCGAAGCCGGGACGCTTCATGGCGCGATAGGCCGCCCACTTGCCGTCCGGCGAATAGACCGGGGCCGTATCCCAGGCCTTGTTGGCGGGCGTCAGGTTTCTGGGCTTGGCCGAGCCGTCCAGCGGGGCGGCCCAGATGTCGAAATTGGTGGTCCAGGACTCGTCCTTGCCCGCCACCTTGGCCGAGAAGGTCACGAACCGGCTGTCGGGCGAGATCGTGAAGTCCTCGTCGCCGCCGAACGGCTTGGTCGGCGCATCGCCGTCGAAGCCGGGCATCAGGGCGACGGGCTTGCCCGAGGCCACGCCCTTGTCATCCAGCGCCAGGGCATAGAGGTGGTTGCGGGTCCCGTCGGCCCACGCATCCCAATGGCGGATGAACAGCTTGTCGTACACCACGCCGGTCGCCTTGACGGACTTGCGGGCGTCCAGGCGGGCCTGGGTGCAGTCCAGGGTGTCGCAATCGGGGAACACGGCCTGGCTGATCACGAGGGTCTTGCCGTCCGGCGAGACCTTGAAGGCCCCGACATCGAACGGCGCGGAAGTCACCTGTACGGCGGTCTCACCCGCGGCGTCGGCGCGGAACACCTGATCGGTTCCGCCGGCGCGGCTTGAGATGAAATAGATCGACTTGCCGTCGGGCGACCAGCGGGCGCTGGAGGCGCCGCCATCCGAGATCGCCAACCGGCGCGGCGCCATCCGGGTCTTCAGGTCGGCGACCCAAAGCGACATCGAGGCCTTGTTGGCCTCGAAGTTCATGGTCCGCACGCCGTAGATCACCAGGCGACCATCCGGCGAGACGCGCGGATCGCTCACCCGATCCAGGCTGGCCATGTCCTTGGCGGTGAACGGACGGGTCTGGGCCAGCGCCACGCCCCCCAGTGCGGCGGACAGCGCCAGGGCCGAGGCGGCGAGACGCAAACTCTTGATCATCAAACGCAAAATCCTGGCCCTGTTCTTCCTTGAAGAGGCGGGAGCCTAACCGTCGCGTGCGCGCTAGGCCAGCGGCTAGGGCGGCGGATCGCGAACGCCGGTCGTCCGACGCCGGTCGTTTTTGTGTGGCGGTTTCGTGTCAAAAAAGCGACACGATTACAAAGGCTTGAGTGGTAACAATCCGAAACAGGACTTGCTTTGTCGCAGCGCGGCATAGTCCCTAAATGGTACAGAGGGCGTAGAGCGGTCCAAGGATCGCTTCTGAGTAAAACGATAAGGGTCTTTCGTGTCGGCTTCGGCGTATTTTCAGCACACGGTCGCGGGACCGGTGATCTTCGCGGGGATTGGCCTGCACACGGGCGAGCATGTCCGTGTGGCGGTGCGTCCCGCGCAGATCGACGCCGGGATCGTCTTCGTGCGCACCGATGTCCATGACCTCGACAACCGCGTGCCCGTAAAGCCCGACGCCGTCTGCCAGACCCAGCTGGGCACCGTCATCAACAACGCCGACGACGTGCGGGTCTCGACCATCGAGCACCTGATGGCGGCCCTGGCCGCCCTGTCGATCGACAACTGCATCATCGAGGTCGACGGCCCCGAGGTTCCGATCATGGACGGCTCGGCCGAGCCCTTCGTCCAGATCCTGGATCGCGCCGGCCGTCGCCGGCAGGAAGCCGCCCGCAAATATATCGAGATCCTGGAGCCGGTCCTGGTCGAGGAGGGCGATAAGGTCGCCAGCCTGACCCCGTCGGATCGCTTCGAGGTCGCCTTCGAGATCGCTTTCGGCAGCAAGGCCATCGGCCGCCAGCGTGTCGACCTGACCGTGGACGAGGAATCGTTCCGGGCCGAGCTCTCCAACTGCCGCACCTTCGGCTTCGTCCGCGATGTCGAGGCCCTGCGGGCCATCGGCCTGGCGCGGGGCGGCTCGATGGAAAACGCCGTCGTCATCGATGGCGACCGGGTGCTGAACCCCGAAGGCCTGCGTCGTCCCGACGAGTTCGTGCGCCACAAGGCGCTGGACGCGGTGGGCGACCTCTATGTTCTGGGCGCGCCGATCATCGGCCGCTTCGAAGGCGTGCTGGCCGGTCATGGCCTCAATAACGCCGTGGTTCGGGCGTTGCTGGCCCAGCCGCGCGCCTGGCGCCTGCGCACCCATGCGCTGGAACTGGCCGAGGCTGTCTAGATAAGCGCGACCCAGCGTCGTCGAGCCTTCGCATTTGCGCCCCAAGCGGCGTGGTGTAGAAGCCTTGCACGGCGCCGAGGCGCGCGTTTGCTTCGAGGGTGATAGTCCGTGCTTCTTAAATTCCCGGGTCGTTCGGCAGTCGTTCTCGCCGCCGTTCTCCTTGCTGTCACGGTTGCGGGCTGCGCCGGCAAGTCCAAGAAGCCGACCCTGGCCTATGAAGAGCGCCCGGTGGAGCTGCTCTACGCCACGGGCGCCGATCGGCTGGACCGCGGCAACTGGAACGAGGCTGTCGACTATTTCCGCGAAGTCGAACGCCAGCACCCCTATTCGGAGTGGTCGCGCCGCTCGATCCTGATGACCGGCTTCGCCCACTATCAGGGCAACCAGTACAATGACGCCATCGGTGACGCCGACCGCTTCATCTCGCTGTATCCCGGCAATCCGTCGGCCTCCTACGCCTACTACCTGAAGGCCGTCTGCTATTTCGAACAGATCGTCGACGTGAACCGCGACCAGGCCGCCACCGAGCAGGCCTTGGGCGCGCTGCGCGATGTGGTTCAGCGCTATCCGTCCAGCGAATACGCCCAGGACGCCCGCCTGAAGATCGACATGGTCAATGACCAGCTGGCCGGCAAGGAAATGGCCATCGGTCGCTACTACCTGCGTCAGGGCCAGACCCTGGCCGCCATCGGCCGCTTCAAGACCGTGATCGACCGTCACCAGACCACGTCGCACACACCCGAAGCCCTGTTCCGTCTGGTCGAGTCCTACCTGACCCTGGGCCTGGCCGAAGAGGCCAAGCGCAACGGCGCGGTGCTGGGCTACAACTTCCCGGGCGATCGCTGGTATTCGGACGCCTACAAGCTGCTCAACGACGCCGGCCTCAAGCCCGCCGTCGAGCCGCTGACCCCCGGCGCCAAGAAGAACCTGCTGGACCGTCTGGTGCGCGACAAGAACGCCACCCTCGCTCCTCCCGGCGAAAAGGCGGCCAAGAAGGCCGGCATGCGGGGGCTTCTGGGGCTCTAGAGCAAAGGTCGCCATGATTGCATCATGTCGTTTGCTCTAGATTATTGTTTTGACGCGTTATTTCGGCGGCGAACCGGTATCCACTTCGCCGAATAACGCTCTAGCCCCGGCCCTCCGCGGCCTCGCGGAACACAAGCTGAACATCGAAGCGTCTGAGCGCTTTGAAAAACGCTGATTCTGGGCGAATCTCCGCGACATGCTGATTGGTCTCTCCATTCGCGACGTCGTGCTCATCGAGAGCCTGGACCTGGCCATCGGGCCGGGCCTGACCGCCCTGACCGGTGAAACCGGCGCGGGCAAGTCGATCATCCTCGACGCCCTGGGCCTGGCCACTGGCGCGCGGGCCGACGCCGGCCTCGTCCGGCGCGGCGCGGCGGGTCAGGCCTCGGCCACCGCCATCTTCGCTCTACCGGCCGATCACCCCGCCTTCGCCTATCTGGACGACAAGGGCCTGGACTATGGCCGCGACGAGGACTTGGTCCTGCGCCGCCAGCTGTCGCCCGACGGCCGCTCCAGAGCCTTCGTCAACGACCAGGCCACCAGCGTCGGCGTGCTCAAGGACCTGGGCGCCCTCCTGCTGGAAGTGCACGGCCAGCACGAGACCGTCGGCCTGCTGGACCCCCGCACCCACCGCACCCTGCTGGACGCCTTCGGCGCGGTCTCCGTCGCGGCCGTCGCCTCGGCCTGGAGCGGCTGGCGCGCCGCGCGCGAAAAGGCCGAGGCCCTGCGCGCCCTGGCCAACCAGGCCGCCGCCGAGACCGAGGAACTGACCCTGCGCCTGTCGGAGCTGGACCGGCTGGACCCCCGCGAGGGCGAGGAAACGGCTCTGGCCGAGGAGCGGGCCCTGCTGGGCTCGGCCGAGAAGGCCCTGGCCGATATCGCCTCGGCCCAGGACGCCCTGGGCGGCGACGCCCTGTCGGGCAAGCTGGCCCAGGCCTTCCGCGCCCTGGAGCGAGCCCGCGAGCGGGCCCTGCACGCCGGGGCGCCCGCCGACGGCGCGGCCATGACCCGGCTGACCGCCGCCTGCGACGCCGTCGACCGCGCTCTGGTCGAGGCCCAGGAAGCCAGCGCTGCCATCGACGCGGTGGCCGAAACCTTCGAGTTTGAACCCGACCGTCTGGAAAAGACCGAGGAGCGCCTGTTTGCTTTGCGCGGCATGGCTCGCAAGCTGAACGTCGCCACCGAGAACCTGCCGTCCCTGCGCGCCGAGTTCGCAGCCAAGCTGCAGGCCATCGAGACCTCCGGCGAGGCCCTCAAGGCCGCCGAGGAAGAGGCGGCTTCCGCCCGCGACGGCTATGTCTTCGCCGCCGAGGCCCTGTCGGCCGAACGCCGCGCCGCCGGCGATCGTCTGGCCCTGGCCGTCGAGGCCGAGCTGGCGCCGCTGAAGCTGGAAAAGGCCAAGTTCCGGGTCGCCGTCGAGCCCTTGCCCGAGGACCGCGTCGGCCCCACCGGCATGGACCGCGTCGCCTTCGAGATCTCGACCAATCCCGGCGCGCCGTTCGGGCCGATGGAGACCATCGCCTCGGGCGGCGAACTGGCCCGCTTCGCCCTGGCGCTGAAGGCGGCCCTCGCGGGCAAGGGCGGCGGACCCCAACCGCTGATGATCTTCGACGAGGTCGACCAGGGCGTCGGCGGCGCGGTAGCCGACGCGGTGGGCCTGCGCCTCAAGCGTCTGGCCGAGAACGCCCAGGTCCTGGTGGTCACCCACTCGGCCCAGGTCGCGGCGCGCGGCGACGCCCACTGGCGCATCGCCAAGTCCGGCGACGACCAGGCCATCCGCACCCGGGTCGAGCCCCTGTCACCGGCCCAGCGCGAGGAAGAGATCGCCCGGATGCTGTCGGGGGCCGAGGTCACCGAGGCGGCGAGGGCGGCGGCGCGGGCCCTGATCAACTAGGCTGCGTCGGGTTCAGGGCGTCGACAGCGAGCGTTGCTATCGTCCGCCGATAGCCCTCAGACCGCCCGACGCTTGGCCCACATGGCCGGGTTGGCGCGGAACATCGATCGCAGGGCGCTCATCTCGACGCGCGGCTTGACCCAGGCCTGCAGCGGACCATCGACGAAGCGCTCGAACAGGGCGGCGAAGGCCACGGCGGCCGGGAAGGCCAGAGCCCAGGTCAGCCACAGGGCGGTGTCGTTCAGGCCCAGCTTGCCGGCCGCCACGTGCTGGGCGCCAAACCAGGTCACGCCGACGAACTGGTTGGTCAGGTAGAGGGCGAAGGCCACGCGCCCCGCCGTTTTCGCCCAGCCCCAGTCCTTGCGGGCCGAGGCGCCGGCGGCGAAGATCAGCACGGCCAGCAGAGTGAGGCTGGCATAGTCGAACGCGCCGATCAGGTTCAGGCTCACGACCCCGGCGATGGCCGCCGCGCCCAGAGCGTCTGCGACGCGGGGGCTGACCACGACTTCGCGGCCCAGGCGGGCGATCAGCACGCCGATCAGGAACAGGGGCAGGGCGCGGATGACGCCGTACTTCAGCGCCAGGCGATACGAGCTCTGACCCAGCCAGGAGCGGCAGGCCAGATCCACGGCGACGAAGATCGCCACGCCCACGGCCAGGGCGATCCAGGGCGAGCGAATGGCGGCAAAGCCGCGCCACAGCACCGGGAAGGCGGCATAGCAGAAGATCAGGGCCGACAGGGTCCAGGTCGGGGTGTTCCAGCCCGACGGGCCGTCAAAGCCCCAGGCCTGCACCAGCAGGGCCTGGGCCGGCAGCTGCGACCACTGGAACCACTGCGGGTTCTGCGGGGCGACGCCGATCAGGGTGGTCGCGAGGATCAGGGCCACGAAGCCGGCCAGCATCACCAGATGCGAGGGCCAGACGCGGGCGAAGCGCTTGAGCAGGAATTCGCGGTCGCCGACCTGGCGCTTGGCCACCCGGTCGCCATAGGCGCGGCCCAGCACATAGCCCGACAGCATCAGGAAGAAATCGGTGGCCAGATAGCCGCGCCCCAGGGCCGGGTGCAGCGAGAACAGGCTGACGGGCGCCTGCTCGGCATAGTGATAGATCACCATGAAGAAGGCCGCGAAGAACCGCAGGGCGTCCAGCGGGCCGCCGCGCGACAGGTCTCTCGCCATGGGAAGATCGCGCGCCCCAATGCGGGACGGTTTGGCGGCGTTCGACATGCGGATCTCCGTTTCTGACGAAGCCGCAGCAAGGCGCGCGCCAACAGGAGCGTTTTACCGGGGCATCGGTTAAAACCGGGTCGACACACCTTCCAGCCGGATTCGCCCGTGACCCTGACGCCCGTCGCCGACCTCTCCGAAGCCCAGGCCGCCGAGGAACTGGAAGCACTGGCCGACCAGCTGGCGGCCCATGACCTGCGCTATCACCAGCAGGACGCGCCCACGATCAGCGACGCCGAGTACGACGCCCTGAAGCGGCGCAACCTCGACATCGAGACCCGGTTTCCGCACCTGATCCGCGAGAATTCGCCGTCGCTGCGGGTGGGGGCGGCGCGGGCCGACCAGTTCTCGCCGGTCGAACACGGCGTGCCAATGCTGAGCCTCGACAACGCCTTTTCCAATGACGAGGCAATCGAGTTCGACGCCCGCGTCCGGCGCTTCCTGAAACTGTCGCCCAGCGAGACGGTCGCCTATACCGCCGAGCCCAAGATCGACGGGCTGTCGGCCTCCCTGCGCTATGAAAAGGGCGTGCTGGTCCAGGGCGCGACGCGGGGCGACGGCCGGGTGGGCGAGGACGTCACCGCCAATCTGCGGACCATCGCCGACATCCCCCATCGTCTGAAGGGCTCCGGTTGGCCCGACGTGATCGAGGTGCGCGGTGAGGTCTATGTCGAGCTGGCGGCCTTCGCGGCCTTCAACGCGGCGGCCGAGGCGGCCGGCCAGCGCACCTATGCCAACCCCCGCAATTTCGCCGCCGGGTCGCTGCGGCAGATCGATCCCAAGATCAGCGCCCAGCGGCCGCTGCGGTTCTTCGGCTATGCCTGGGGCCAGGTCAGCGACAGCTTCGCCGAGGGCCAGTGGGAGGCGCTGGCCAGGCTCGAAGACTGGGGTTTCGTCACCACGGCCCCGCCGGCCAAACGGGTGGAGAACGCCCAGGGCCTGCTCGACATCTATGCCGCCTTCGAGACCCTGCGGCCGACCCTGGATTTCGACATCGACGGCGTCGTCTACAAGGTCGACGACCTGAATCTGCAAAAGCGCCTGGGCTTCGTCTCGCGATCGCCGCGCTGGGCCATCGCCCGCAAGTTCCCGGCCCAGAAGGCCCGCACGATCCTTGAGGCCATCGACCTTCAGGTCGGCCGCACCGGCGCGATCACGCCCGTGGCGCGGCTGAAGCCGGTGACCGTCGGCGGCGTCTCGGTGACCAACGCCACCCTGCACAACGGCGACGAGATCGCCCGGCTGGACGTGCGGGTGGGCGACACCGTGGTCATCCAGCGGGCCGGCGACGTGATCCCGCAGATCGTCGAGGTGGCTCTGGAGGCCCGGCCCGATCCCGCGCCGCCCCCCTATGAATTCCCGCACGTCTGCCCGTGTCCGCTGAAGACGCCGCTGGCGCGCGAGACCAACGCCTCGGGGACCGAGTCCGTCGTGCGCCGCTGCACCGGCGAGTTCGCCTGTCCGTTCCAGCGGGTGGAGCACCTGCGCCACTTCGTGTCGCGCCGGGCCTTCGACATCGAGGGCCTGGGCGAAAAGCAGCTGCAGGCCTTCTTTGACGAGGGTTGGATCCGCGAGCCCGCCGACATCTTCCGCCTGGCCCGCGACGCGGAAAAGCTGGACGCCCTGCGCACCCGCGACGGCTATGGCGAGACCTCGGTCGCCAATCTGGTCAAGGGCATCGAGGCCCGGCGCACCATCGGCCTGGACAGGGTGATCTACGGTCTGGGCATGCGCGATATCGGCGAGACCACCTCGACCGTCCTGGCCCGCCACTTCGACACCTTTGCTGACCTGCAGGCCGCCGCTGAAGCCGCCGCCACGGGCCTGCCGACCGCGACCTATCTGGAGCTTTCCACCGCGCAGATC
>Ga0209023_10008787_pt1 | contig 10057 bp, 8 predicted proteins | sample LakOneMetagenome_FD_187468 | JGI IMG/M metagenome (GOLD analysis project Ga0209023, IMG submission 187468) | Freshwater and sediment microbial communities from Lake Erie, Canada (SPAdes) (version 2) | ecosystem: Environmental > Aquatic > Freshwater > Lentic | place: Lake Erie, Canada | collected... | reverse complement strand
AATTAAATCATTGGCTTGTACAATAGCCGCGAGAGGATTTCTAATTTCATGGGCAATACTTGCAGACAGCTGTCCCAAAGCTGCGAGCTTTAATTGTTGAACCTTTTGATTAATTTTTTGAGCATCTTCCAAAACCAAAAGCGTCAATGCTTGATGCGGAACGATTAACTTTTGTACACGAATATCAACAGTATAAGCAGATTTATACGATTCGAATTGAAAACGCTCACTGTCTTTGATCACTGTGTTTTCTAATATGTCATATAAATCAGGTTGAAAATGCGAAAGTAGATATTGCTCATGTGCATAGAGCGGAGGAATACCTAAAAGTAAGCATGCAGCAGGATTACTGACAATAATTTTGTATTGTTCATCAAGCACTAAATAGCCGACTTCAATTTGTTCTAAAATATAGCGATTGATATTTTGTAATTTAAAAAGCTCAATAGATTGATAAGTATTCAACGACTCAAGCAATTGAAAGCGGTTAATTGCAATTTGTCCAATACCGTAAACCATAAAAAATAAGAAAGCCAATAAAGCGCTATTGCCAATATTATTTAAATTTGAAAAATCAAAAAAACTGCCAAAAAATTGTTGATAAACAATGGCAATAACAGCAATTAACGTAATGAATAATGCTTTTCGTTTTGAGAGCAAGAAATTTGCTACAAATACAGTAATAACAAATAAAATACTGATGGCGAGATTTGGGCCATCCAAGGCAAAGGTGAGTAAGCTGAGGAAAGGAATATCGATGAGGAAAAAGCCAATAAATTGCCGATTGACCCCATGCGGATAGAACCTGAGCAATACCATTTGCAATGCTGCAATCACGGTAAATGCAGCTACAGAATAAAAATATAAACTTGGGTAGGTGTAATGAGGCTCTTGATTTTCTAAGGTAATCAAAAAGATTACGATGAGACAGAATGCAATAACCAGTCGATAAATTGAATACAGTGCGCCTAGACGGTAAATCGTTTGATAGATAGGAACAGATACCGTAGGCTGCATAATGTACTCAAATTAAACTTTATATTTTTAATTGATTTAAGGTTTGATCAAACCATAACGAATAGCAAGATGAGTGAGTTTAACATCACTATCTAGGCCTAGTTTTTCAAAAATACGATAACGGTAAGTATTGACGGTTTTAACGCTAACAAAAAGTTTGTCTGAAATTTCTTGGGCACTCACACAATTGACTACCATCATGGCAACTTGCATTTCACGTTCAGAAAGCGCATCAAATGGTGAAGTCTGTGTATCTGATAAATATGAACTCGCCAATTGTTCTGCAATATCAGCGCTAAAATATTTACCGCCTTGCATCACTTTTTTAATTGCTCGAACCATTTCCGTGATTGGTGCCCCTTTGGTGATGTAACCTCTTGCTCCAGCTTTAAGTAGTAATGATGGATAAGGTTCTTCTGCAAGCCCACTGACTGCCAAAACTTTAGTATCTGGTGCTGTTTGCAATAAACGACGTGTTGTTTCAACGCCACCGATACCAGGCATATTGACATCTAATAAAACCACATTGGGATGCTGTTGTCTGACAATTGTAATGGCTTCTTCACCTGATTCGGCTTGACCAATGACTTGAATATCAGTCTGATCTTCCAGCATTCTGCAGATGCCTGTTCTTACTAATTCATGGTCATCTACCACTAAGACAGTAATCACTTACACCTCCTCACAATTCTTAATATCAATATTTTTGTTACATAACGCAAAAAATACTTGCAATGTCATCACAAAATTAGCAATCCTATTCCTAATAACCGTAAAATATTTATGCACAATGCTGTGATTAAAATATTTGTTTTAATATAGTCACGTTTGAGTGTAAATGTAAGTCATATTTGAGGCAATTAGCAAGTTTGTGAAAACCTCCCTGAGATGAGTAAATTATCGTGAAAAATCCCAAAAAAACGTTAATGCATGTACTGAGTTTATCAGTACTACTCAGTTTGAGTTCAACTGGTTTTGCTGACATCGTTATGAATTCACCGGGGACGGCAGGACAAGCAACTGTCAGTTGGTCTTCTTCAGATGCTAGCCAATTGTTGAATGATGACTCTGTTGAAGATGATGATGAGCCTTCACCGCAAGGGTCTACCACTTTAACGACAACCATTCGTGCCTCAAATGCAGCACCTACAGGCTTGACCAATAGATCTGTACAAATTGTTGATACCAACAGTTATAACAGCCAACCTTCAGTTAACGCACGTGCTGCTTTGGTTATGGATGCAAAAACAGGTGAGGTATTGTTTAGTAAAAACACCAATACTGCGATGCCCATTGCATCAATTACCAAGTTAATGACCGCTGTAGTGACCGCAGATGCTCGTTTGGATATGTCTGAAGATATCACGTTGCAACAAATTGATTTTGCTGGTGCAGGCGGTAAGAACTCAAGCTCAACATTAAAAGCAGGCGATACCATGAATCGCGCTGAGATGTTACTTGTTGCGTTGATGAAATCTGAAAACCCAGCAGCAGCGGCGTTAGCACGTACTTATCCAGGTGGTCGTCAGGCTTTCTTTGCCGCAATGAATGCCAAAGCACGCCAATTGGGTATGAATTCTACACATTATGTTGAATCAACAGGTTTAGACCCACACAACATCTCTTCTGCACGTGATTTAGGTATTTTGGTGAGTGCGGCTTCTCAATATGGTTTGATTCGTCAATTCTCAACCACAGCGCATTATGATTTCAATTTAGGCTATCGAATTCTTAAATCAAACAATACCAATGCATTGGTTCGTAATGGTGGCTGGAATATCAATATTTCAAAAACTGGCTATATCAATGAAGCAGGGCGTTGTGTAGTGATGCATACTACCGTAAACAATCGTCCAGCCGTGGTGGTATTACTTGGTGCAAGTTCATCACAAGCACGTACCAATGATGCAACCAATTTATTGAATTGGGTGAGCAACTTACCAAAACGTATTTAAAGTTCACGGTTATAAAAAAACTCTTCCATTGTGAAGAGTTTTTTTATGCCTAATATCATGGAGCTATGATTGAATTTAATGCATCCCTTAACGATTTTACTTTGATTGAGATACTTATATTTGAAGCACTAAAAAATCATTTTAAGACAAAACACAGTGCAAATAAAAAAGCCAGTTGCGAACAACTGGCTTTTTTATTTTAGGATGAAACAGGTTTATTCTTACATATTAGAAAGAATAGAATCTCTCACTTGATTCATTGTTGCATCGATAGATAACATCACTGCATCTTCACATTGTTTAATCGCAGTATCAGGATCTTTTAGACCATTACCTGTTACCGTACAAACAATCATAGAACCTTCAGGAATCTTACCTGCTTTGATATCACGGATCGCACCGCCAATAGACGCAGCAGAAGCAGGTTCAACAAATACACCTTCATACATTGAAAGTAGACGTTGTGCTTCTAAGATTTCAGCATCTGTTAATTCATCAAACCAACCATTTGAATCACGAACAACGGCTTTAGCATGATTAAAGCTTTGTGGATTACCAATACGGATTGCTGTTGCAACAGTTTCAGGGTTTTCAACAGGGCCACCACGTAAGAATGGCGCAGCACCAGCTGCTTGATAACCGACCATGATTGGGCGACCTTCAGGGTTTGGACCTGTGAATTTATCTGTTGCAGGGTCATAAACCACTTGCTCAAATTCTTCAATCGGTTGGTTCGCAACAGCTTCTGTATAACCCATCCAGTGCGCAGTGATATTTCCTGCATTACCAACGGGTAAGCAGTGATAATCAGGCGCACGACCTAATGCTTCAACGATTTCGTAAGCAATGGTTTTTTGACCTTGCAAACGGTAAGGGTTGATTGAGTTTACAATTGTTACAGGCGCTTGATCAGCAACTTCTTTTACTAGACGCATACCGTCATCGAAGTTACCACGAATTTGCATAGTGATTGCGCCGTACATCATGGCTTGAGCCATTTTGCCCATTGCAATTTTGCCTTCTGGAATCAATACAAATGCTTTGATACCAGCACGAGCAGCATAAGCCGCAGCCGCCGCTGAAGTATTGCCTGTAGATGCACAGATAATCGCTTTAGAGCCTTCTTCAACCGCTTTCGTTACAGCCATGGTCATACCACGGTCTTTAAATGAACCAGTCGGGTTTAGGCCTTCATACTTCACATAAATTTCAACATTCTTACCAATAATGCCTGGAATATTGTCTAATTTAATGAGCGGTGTATTACCTTCATTTAAAGAAATAGCACGTGTAGTTTTAGATACTGGTAAGCGGTCACGATAGCGATCAACAAGTCCTGTATAGCGATTGGCATTAGACATGATGGTGTTCCAATTGTATGTAGAGCAAATAAAGATATTCTTTTAACCCCTAAAACGCTTTTAATAAAACAGTTCTAGGGGAGCTTAAAACCCGATTAGTTCTCGAGCAATTCTAAACGAATTCTGACGATTTCGCCATGAATGGCAGGTAAAGCTTGAATTTGAGAAAGCGCAGTATTCATCACTGATTCTTGAATCGGATCCGTTAAAATCACGATAGGAATCAAATCTTTTAAGCGAGGCTGTTGCATAATGGCATCAATACCAATACCTGCACGGCTTAAAATTGTTGTTACATCTGCAAGTACGCCAGTTTGATCTTCAGCATTTAAGCGGATGTAGTATCCAGTTGTCATTTCATCACTACTTAAAATAGGTAGATCAGATAAAGCTTCAAATGCCAGTTGTGGAATCGTTCCTGCACCATCTTCGGTATAGATGATGTCACGGACGATATCTACGACATCTGCTACCACAGCAGAAGCTGTAGGGCCAGCGCCCGCACCAGCGCCGTAATACAATGTTGGACCCACAGCATTGGCTTGAACCAATACCGCGTTCTTCACACCATTTACATTCGCAATCAATTCTTCTTCTGGAATCAACGTTGGATGAACGCGTAACTCGATGCCTTTTGCTGAACGACGTGCAATACCTAAATGCTTGATTTTATAACCAAGTTCTTCTGCATATTTCACATCTTGTGCAGTGATTTTGGTAATGCCTTCGGTATAAACTTTGTCAAACTGTAAAGGAATACCAAATGCACATGAAGCAAGGATTGTCAGCTTATGTGCAGCATCAATACCTTCAACGTCAAACGTTGGATCTGCTTCGGCATAACCCAATTCTTGTGCTTCTTTGAGTACATCAGCAAAAGCACGACCTTTTTCACTCATTTCAGTGAGGATAAAGTTACCTGTGCCGTTGATGATCCCTGCAAGCCATTCAATTTTATTGGCAGCCAAACCTTCACGAATGACTTTAATAATCGGAATACCACCTGCAACAGCAGCTTCAAATGCAATTTGGACATGATGATCATCAGCAGCTTTAAACAATTCATTACCATGTTCTGCTAAAAGTGCTTTGTTTGCAGTAATGACTTGTTTGCCATGTTTAATGGCTTCCATAATGACTTCATAAGCAGGGTGAATACCACCCATGACTTCAACCACAACATCGACATCAGGTTGACGGACGATATCGAGTAAATCCGCACTTTGTTTAATACTTGCAGGTAAATCTAAATCTGGACGTGGGCGACGCGTACCCACATGAGTAATTTCAATTTCACGACCGGTGCGACGTCGAATTTCAGCAGCGTTTTCTTGTAGTAGTTTAAGGGCTCCACCGCCTACGGTACCTAGACCGAGTATTGCCAGACGAACTGGTTTCACGTCACACTCCAATTATGCATATAAATTATATTAAGCTTAGATCATAGCTAAAAAATGCGCCAGACTCTAGGGTCTGGCGCACTTTATATTGATGTATAAATAATAGTAAATTTATTGATAAAAACTATTTATTTAAACGGCTTTCAATTTCATCTGCAGTCATGTAACCGCCTAGGTATTCACCCTCTGCGTTGTAAATCGCTGGTGTACCATTTACACCCATTTTAAGACCTAAAGCGTATTGATCACGCACTGGGTTTTTGCATGTTGCAGGTGGAAGTGCAACACCTGCAATTGCTTGGTCAAATGCAGTTTGGCGGTTTGGACTACACCATACACTTTCCATTGCAGGAATGAATTGTTCACCACGTGGCCATGCGATATAACGAACTTCGATGCCTTTTGCAGTGATCTCACTCATATGTTCATGTAGTTTGTGACAATACGGACAACTTGCATCAGTAAAGACATAAATCACATGTTTAGCTTTACCTTGCGCAGGATAAACCAAGAGGTCTTCAACTTTCAGACTTGCGAAGTGTTTTTTGTTTTCAGTGGCTTGGATTTTTTCACCAATGCTGCTGAGTTTTTTATCGCCTAAACGAATGACATCCCCTTGAATGAGGAATTTACCATCTGCTGTTGCATAGACTGAGCTCATGCCTTCCATGCTCACCCAATAGATGTTTGGCATTTCAGTCGGCTTAACATCTAAAATTTTTGCATTGATGTCTGCTTTTTTGAAATTTGCTTGTAATGTTTGAATTAAACGTTGCTGTTTGTTTCGTTCAGTTAAATTCGATGCTTCACCTGTAGCTGGTGAAGTTGCTGTTAGGGTGTCATCTTTTTTTGAGTCTTGGTTTTTTGAACAAGCACTCAATGTCATTGCACTTGCGACTACACAAGCAAGCATCAATTTTGAACGATTTAATTGCATAGATAACTCTTTATGATTCTTCAGTATGATTGATTTGAGCGAATTCGATTTAGGCGAATTAGCATAGCAAAATTTTCAACAAGATTCGTTAAAACTTGATTAAGGGATATAAATTGGCGACATATAACACAATATTATCTTTATTTTCTTAAGCTTAATAACAATCCACTTAATCTAAAAATGAATGATTTTAAGCCCGAGGATGATATTTCTCATGTAATTGTTGCATTCGCACTTGTGCAACATGGGTATAAATTTGGGTGGTTGATAAATCGCTATGTCCTAACAGCATTTGTACCACACGTAAATCTGCACCATGATTCAATAGATGCGTTGCAAATGCATGTCTGAGTGTATGTGGCGATAATTCAGATTGAATATTGGCTTGTAGGGCATAGCGTTTAATGGCATACCAAAAGTTTTGGCGACTCATAATGCCACCATGTTGCGTGAGAAATAAATAATCCGTAGATGATTTATACAGTTGTGGACGTGCGCTGATTAAATATTTCTCAACCCATTCACAAGCCACTTCTCCTAAAGGTACTAAACGTTCTTTATTGCCTTTGCCTGTAATGCGTAGATAGCCTTGTTTTAAATTAATCAATTCGAGTCTTAGATTTAACAGTTCAGTCACACGTAAACCACAAGCGTAAAGTACTTCAAACATGGCTCGATCACGTAACCCAAGTGCTGTTTCGGTATTGGGTGCTTGAATCAAAGCATCCACATCTTGTTCAGATAAATCTTTGGGTAAAGCTCGACCTAGTTTCGGAGTTTTATGTGTTGCTACAGGATTATCAAGACGAATTTTTTGTTCACGCAGAAATTTAAAAAAAGATCGTAATGCGGATAGTGTACGGGCGATTGAACGGGGGCTTTTACCTTGTTTGGTCAGGTTGATCAGTACATCTGAAATATCATCAGCGCTCCAATCTGGTAAATACCCAGTTGCATTTTCACTGCATTGAATTAAATCTGATAAATAGGCATTACGTGTGTGTGGACTAACCGTTTGTGCAATTAAATAGTCACGAAAACCGTTTAGAAAACTTAAATTTTCTGGAATTGTTACGGCTGTTGGTATTCGTGGTTTTTTATTTAGCATAGTTTTAAAGCATAAGAAAATCGGTTTATTGTTGAAATGTAGACTAAAAAAACAAGGAAGTCGAATCCTTAAGAGAATGAGAATTGGAATCAAACCTTATTTGGTAATTATTCTCATTTGTATGTATAATAAATCACATATCGAATTAATTTTAGGATTAGTTGCAGTGCGTTTGTCAGACTTGAAAGTAAAGCAAACTGCCATTATCAGCAAGGTCAATCGCACCGCTGAAGATAATGACAATCAACCCGATTTAGTGGCGAGCCGTTTGGAAACATTAGGTTTTGTACCTGGCACACGTGTACAAGTCATCACTAAAGGTGTTTTTGGTGGTGATCCTATATTGATTCAGGTTGGTTTTACTCGTTTTGCGTTACGTAAAATTGAAGCAGCCAAAATTGAAATTGAAAAAGTATTGGAAGGAGCTCCTGCATGAGCGAAACATTACGAGTCGCTTTAGTCGGAAATCCTAACTGCGGTAAAACTTCACTTTTCAATCACTTAACAGGAACTCGCCAAAAAGTTGCCAACTATGCAGGGGTAACTGTTGAACGTAAGGTCGGTACATTTAATTTACCTTCTGGTCGTGGCGTGCGAGTGTTGGATTTACCTGGAACTTATAGTCTAAATGCAACCAGCCCTGACGAAGCGATTACTCGTGATGTGGTCATGGGGAAAATTGCTGAAGAACAAACGCAAGATGCATTTTTATGTATTGTTGATGCGACAAACTTAAAACTTCATCTGGGCTTGGTTTTAGAAGTGATCGAGCAGGGTAAACCGATTTTACTTGTTTTAAACATGATGGATGAAGCGCGTCGCCGTGGCATGCAGATCAATACTCAGAAGTTGTCACAGCGTTTAGGTGTACCTATCGTAGAAACTGTGGCTGTGCGTAATGCAGGTATTGAGAACTTGATGGCTGCTTTGGATAGTGAAAAATTCAAAACGCCTGACACAGAACTGAGTGATGTTAAATTATCAGGCTCGAATCATGAAAAAATTGACCAGATCTTAAAGGATGTGGTGATTTTTGTTGATCATGAGGATAAGCGTACAGATTTTCTAGATAAAATTTTTCTGCATCCTATTTTAGGTTTACTCAGCTTAGCTTTGATGATGTTCGTGGTGTTCCAAGCCGTATTTGCTTGGGCTGCGCCATTTATGGATGGTATTGAAGCATTCTTTGGTTGGTTTGGTGAATGGATTGGTCCATTCATCTCACAACCTTTACTGAAAAGTTTAGTCGTAGATGGTGTTGTTGCAGGGGCAGGCAGTGTTGTGGTGTTCTTGCCACAAATTTTAATCTTATTCTTCTTTATTCTAGTCTTGGAAGAATCTGGTTATTTACCTCGTGCAGCTTTCTTACTAGATAAGTTGATGTTTAAAGCAGGTTTAAGTGGACGAGCTTTTATTCCGCTACTTTCAAGCTTTGCTTGTGCTGTACCTGGCATTATGGCGACACGAAGTATCAGTGATCCGCGAGATCGTTTGGTCACGATACTTGTTGCGCCATTGATGACTTGTTCGGCACGGTTACCTGTTTATGCTTTATTAATCGCTGCATTTATTCCAGAAAAAATGGTTTGGGGTTTCCTGAATCTACAAGGTTTGGTGTTATTCGGTTTGTACATGGCAGGGATCGTCAGTGCATTGATTGTTGCAACGGTGCTGAAATTCTTCCAAAAAGATAAATCACAACATGCGTTGTTGATGGAATTGCCAAGTTATCGTATTCCAGATATTAAAAGTGTTTGGATTGGTTTATTAGACCGTGCCAAGATTTTCTTAAAGCGTGTCGGTGGTATTATTTTCGCTTTATCGATCTTGCTTTGGTTCTTATGTACCTTCCCACAGGCGCCTGAAGGTGCAACTTTACCTGCGATTGACTATTCATTTGCAGGGATGTTAGGTCATGTTATGCAGCCGATTTTTGAGCCTATTGGCTTTAATTGGCAAATCTGTATTGCGTTGATTCCTGCTATGGCAGCTCGCGAAGTTGTGGTTGCAGCACTTGGTACAGTGTATGCCTTGTCTGCTGCAGATGAAGATGCTGTATCTCAGGGTTTATCGCAACTGATTAGCCAAGGTGATTTGAGTTGGTCGTTGGCTACAGGTCTGTCACTGTTGGTTTGGTTCATTTATGCACCACATTGTTTGGCAACGTTGGCAACAGTTCGCCGTGAAACAGGTTCATGGAAAACTGTGGCAGGGATGACGGTATATTTGTTCGGTTTGGCTTATTTGATGGCGTTCTTAACTTATCAAATTGCATCGCG
>Ga0209023_10008785_pt1 | contig 10058 bp, 8 predicted proteins | sample LakOneMetagenome_FD_187468 | JGI IMG/M metagenome (GOLD analysis project Ga0209023, IMG submission 187468) | Freshwater and sediment microbial communities from Lake Erie, Canada (SPAdes) (version 2) | ecosystem: Environmental > Aquatic > Freshwater > Lentic | place: Lake Erie, Canada | collected... | reverse complement strand
CGGGGATGGGCTGTGTTACGCCGATCGGCATTGGCCGCGAGGCGTTTTGGCATGGATTGCAAACCGGTGTCAGCGGCGTGCGCCGGATCGAGAGCTTTGACGTGTCTGATTCACCGGTAAAGATCGCGGCCGAGATTCAAGATTTCGACGTTTCGGCTTTTTTGACGGCAAAAGATATTAAACATGTTCCGCGAACCGTCCCGCTTGTTCTTGCGGCCGCTCGCGAGGCTTTGGCTGACGCAATAATAGACACCGAGGCTCTAACGCTCGATGAGCAACGGCGGATCGGCGTCGAGATCGGAACCGGCGGCGGCGGACTGGCATTTGCCGAGAAACATTATGAATACTGGTTCGTCGGTCCGCGTACTCATGCGAGTGTCTATATTATTCCTGCTTCGACGCACGGCGGGCTTTCGTCCGAGGTCTCGATGGCGTTTGGATTAAAAGGGCTCTCGCATGTTGTTTCGACCGGCTGTACGAGTTCGACGGACGCGATATTTTACGCGGCTCAGCATATTGCTCTCGGGCGGCAGGACATTATGATCGCCGGCGGGGTTGATGCTCCGCTTGCACCGGGAATATTGGCGGGGTTTAATCTGATGACGGTATTGACCCGGGATTGGAATGATGAGCCGCATCGGGCATCCAGGCCATTTGCAACAGGCCGTTCGGGGATCGTGGTCGGTGAAGGTTCGTATATTTACGTACTCGAAGATCTCGAAATCGCATTAAGCCGTGGAGCGGAGATCTATGCCGAGATCACGGGCTACGGAGCGACGTGTGATGCCTATCATCGCGTCCGGCTTGACGACTCGGGCATCGAACCCGCACGGGCGATGAATATGGCACTAGACGATGCCGGGATCGAACGTGACCAGATCGACTACGTGAATTTGCATGGAACATCGACAGTGTTGAACGACAAGATCGAGACCGTCGCCGTTAAGATCGCTCTCGGTGACCACGCTTACAAAACTCCAATGTCGGCGACCAAATCCCAGCTTGGTCACCCGCAAGGAGCTAGCGGTGCGGCCGGAATTGGAGCAGCTTTGTGTGCCATGACGACCTCTGTAATACCACCTACTATAAATCTGGACGAATCCGATCCTGCATGCGATCTAGATTACGTACCGAATGTGGCAAGAAAGGCTGACGTAACCACGGCTCTTTGCAATTGCATTGGATTTGGTTCAAAGAATAGTGCTTTGGTCCTGCAAAAATTCGTCGATTAATATGTTCGAACGTTTCCAACATCGAAGCCGCGAACTCGAACGTCTCGACATTGGCGATTACACGCCCGCAGAATACTCTCGTTGGCAGCGTGAGATGAAGTACATTCACGCGTTATTTGGCGAGCAGCGAGCTTTAAAAAATACCTTGTTTCGGGATATTGAATCGGGCGGTGCGAAACGATTTTCGGTTTTGGACGTTGGTGCCGGTTCGGGCGGGCTGTTGCGGGAACTGGGTAAATGGGTCTCTGGACGCAATTCTTTTCTGGTCGGTGCGGAACTTGATGAAGTTGCAGCGAGATCCATCAACGATGGGGAGATCGCCGGAGTTCAGTGCGATGCGTTGCAATTGCCATTTGCTGATGGCAGTTTCGATTATGTTTTCTGCTCGTTGTTCCTGCATCATCTGGATGACGGGTCGGCGGCGGATCTGCTACGCGAAATGTCCCGGGTGGCAGCAAAACGGATTTACGTCATCGATCTGAACCGGCACCCAACGGCGTACTATGCCTATAAAATCTTTGGATGGTTTGTTTTTCAGCGGTTTACACTTGAGGATGGGGCCTTGTCGATCTTGCGAAGCCGAACTCCCGACGAATTACGTCAAATCGCCAAAACTGCCGGATTGAATGATGTGAAGGTAGAAAAGTCCCGGGCGAACCGCCTTATCCTTTCAGGAAAGTGACAATGACGCTTTGTACTCAAAATCAATACGATGTGATCATTGCCGGTGCGGGGCCTGCGGGGTCGAGTCTTTCGATCCGTCTTGCAAATGCCGGGCTCAGCGTTTTACTGATCGAGCAGAAGAAATTTCCACGCGAAAAGCTCTGTGGTGAGTTTATTTCACCTGAGTGTCTTGTTCATTTTGAAGAATTGGGCATCTCGCCCGCGATCTCTGACGCCCGCGGCACTTCGCTATCGGAAACTGTTTTCTATTCGCGAAGCGGTAAAGGGGTGTCGGTTCGGAGCGAATGGTTTGGCCAGACCGACTCGGTCGCTCTTGGGCTAAGCCGTGCCGAGATGGACAGATTGCTGGTGGAGCAAGCAAAACGGGCTGGTGTAGCGGTTTATGAAGAATCAAGCGTTAACGGTCTGCTGATCGAGAACGCTAGCGTGTGCGGCGTCAAGATCAAAGACAAAAACGGAAATACGAGCGAGATCGCAGCGAATTTAACGGTCGATGCGACGGGCCGAACCCGGAGTTTGGCAAGAAGGCTTGGAAATAAGGCTGGACAAGCCTCCCCGGCCAAACACGTCGCATTTAAGACACACCTTCGAGGAGCATGCGTCGGACGCGGTGCGTGTGAGATCTACGTATACAGCGGCGGTTACGGCGGTTGCAATCGGGTTGAGGGTGGTTTTTACAACCTTTGCTTTATTGCATCAGTTAAAGATACCAAACGATTAGAAAGTGATGCCGAACGTGTTATGCGCGAGGTTGTTTTTACAAACCAACGGGCGAGATCGGCGATGGAAAATGCTGTTGTTGCAAAGCCTTGGCTCGCCGTGCCAATTGAACGGTTTGGCCGCGGTGAACTGGTGCCAGCCGAAGGAATGATCACAGTTGGCGATGCGGCCGCGTTTATCGATCCATTTACCGGAAGCGGTATTTTACTTGCGTTAGAGAGTGCTAAGATCGCCGCGTCGGCAATCATGGAGTCTTTTGATACCGTTTTTGAATTCGGTGCAGTCGCGAATGTTTATAAAGATCGATATTCAGCTACCTTTGATTCGCGGCTGCGGGTTTGTTCCATGCTGCGTCATGCGGCCTTTGTTCCTTTTCTCGCCGAAACAACGATCTCGCTTCTTTCTCTAAACGAGCGGTTGCGGAGAAAAGTCGCCAGAGCGACGCGGTTTAGTGCAGGACCGGCCTCTTGATGAGGCCGCCCTGGACATCGTTGAGCGAATGCGTCGTGACGAAGGCACGAGGATCGATCTGGTTGACGAGCGTTTTGACACTGCCGATCTCGAGTCTTGTAACCACACATAAAAGTATAGGGCGATCGGTATCGACCATCCCGTTGCTACCCACGCCGCCGTGTCCGTTGAAGACCGTCACTCCTCGTTTTAGTTCGTGAACGATGGCGAGTTTGATCTCGTCGCCTTTTAGGGAAATGATCGTGATTGCGGTAAATTGTTCGACGCCGTGGAGCAGAAAATCGATCGTTTTTGAGGCTGCGACATATGTCAGGATCGAATACATTGCCGATTCGACACCGAGAAAAAACGCGGCAGCAAGAAAGATAAACACGTTCAGGATCAATATCACGTCGCCAACGCGAAGCAGATGGCTTTTTCGGCTAACAAGCAAAGCGGCGATCTCGGTCCCGTCCAGCACAGCACCACCGCGAATCGAAAGGCCAATTCCCGCCCCAATAAACAGGCCACCAAAGACAGCGGTTAGAAGCTTGTCCGGCGTCACATCCGGAAATTTCACGAGAAATAGAACAAGCGAAAGCCCTGTGATCGCGAGAGCGCTTTTGACCGCAAATTTTGGCCCGATCTGTCGATAACCAATAGCGACGAAAGGCAAATTTATAACGAGTATCAAAACCGCCAGCGGCCATCCCATAACCGCCGAAAACAACATCGAAACACCTGTGACGCCGCCGTCGATAAAATGGCTCGACAACAAAAAACCTTTGAGGCCAAATGCTGCTGAGAAGATACCAAGAATGATCAGGAGGGAGTTTTTGACTTCTGCGGCAAGGGATTTCATAAGTTGATTCGTTATTTTACCATAATGTATGGAACTCGCTTCCCAACAAAAAAGGCGATCAAATAGATCGCCTCAATAAAATCCAATAACGGACGAGCTATTTATCATCCAAAGCCGCAACTCCTGGTAACACATCACCTGCGAGAAATTCCAAAGTCGCACCGCCGCCGGTGGAGATGTGGCTGATTTCATCGTTAAGGCCAGCCTGGTTGACGGCTGAGACCGAATCGCCGCCACCGACGATCGAGGTGGCTCCGGCTTCGGTGGCCTTGGCAACGGCTTTGGCAATTGCAACGGTGCCTTCGTCGAAAGGTTTTTCTTCGAACATGCCCATCGGGCCGTTCCAGACGATGGTTTTAGCGCCGTCGAGTGCGTGTTCGAAAATGGCGATGGTCTCAATGCCGATATCGAGTCCGACGAGTCCCGCGTTTGTGAACGCAACGGGAATTGTCTTTGCCGAATGCAATGGATCGTAGCTATCGACGACCTGATGATCGGTCGGAAGGATCAACTCGACACCGGCGTCTTTTGCCATTTGCTCGATCTCGAGGGCTTTTGGCATCATCTCGTCCTCGCACAGAGATTTGCCAATCGTGAAGCCTTGGGCCTTAAAGAACGTGTACGCCATCGCACCGCCGATCAGGAGTTTATCGACCTTGCGGTTGATCAGCGATTCGATTACCGGGATCTTGTCCGACACCTTAGCACCGCCTAGAATTGCGACAAACGGGCGTTCGGGATCGTGTAGGGCTTTGCCGAGGAAATTGAGTTCTTTTTCCATCAGCAGGCCTGCGACGCAATCGTCAACGAAATGGGTGATGCCTTCGGTCGATGCGTGCGCACGATGCGCAGTGCCGAATGCGTCGTTTACATACACATCGCAAAGCGAGGCAAGTTGTCCGGCAAAGCCTTCGTCGTTCTTTTCTTCCTCGGCGTGCAGACGGAGGTTTTCGAGAAGCAGGACGTCGCCGTTAGTCAAAGCCGCCGCTTTCGCCGAAACGTCATCGCCAACGCAATCATCGGCGAAAGCCACATTTAGCCCGTCAATCTTGGCTAGATATTCATAAACGGTTTTCAGGCTATACTTCGCAACATCGTATGGTAACCCTTTTTCTTCGGCCTTTTTCTTGTCTTTTAGCGGTCTTCCGAGATGCGAGGCAAGAATGACTTTCGCACCATGTTCTACCGCATAACGGATCGTCGGCAAGGCGCCGAGAATACGGGTATCGTCGGCGATTACGCCGTTTTTGACCGGCACATTAAAATCCACGCGGATGAAGACCCGTTTGCCCGCGATATCTATGTCTTTGATCGATTTTTTATTCATTTTGTCAGTCGGTGCGGAATAAACGCCTGCTCCGCACACATTATTGAGATGTGGGACACGCCCGGAGATCTTAAATCGCGCGAGTTCCGTAGAAACTAAATTAAATCAAATTACAGAGGGAAACTTAAAATGAAAGTGAAATTATTTGCATTTGCGATCTGCTCGGTCATCGGTTTGGGAAGCATCGCGACAGCCCAGCAAGATACGATGATGAAAAACGATTCGATGAAGCAGGAAACGATGATGAAGACCGACACGATGATGAAAAAATCAAAGCGTCATCACAAAATCAAACGTCACCATCGTCGCCATAAAATGAAACGGATGATGGGTTCGTAAGCTTGTGAAAACTAGAGACGGGCAGCTATATCTCTATGGCCGCCCGTTTATCTATTTATCCAAGCCAACCTGGGCACGCGTCATCACTTTATCGGCACGAAATGAAAGAATGATCGACTTATAATTGTCACCTTCCCATTTATTGACCGTAAACTTAATGCCGCCGCCGCTGGTATTGCTGATCTCCGTTCCCTTTCCACCTAAGATCCGCTCGACATCCGCACGAGGCGTCCCGACGCTGATCTGTTCATATTTGGCCATCGTTACATCATATTCGCCCTTTTTGACAGTCGGAGAAGAGCTGGTCGAGGGCGTGGAAAACGGTGCGGGCGTAGGGGTCTGGTTATCTTTCGACAGTTCCTTTAGCTTCTGAGGGCACGAGCAGCCGAGAACTATCAAGAGAAGGATCGCTATGCACAGATTTATTGAGTTTTTCATAATTATTAGCGGAATAGTGTCACATATCGTTTTTCCATACCTTGAGGTACGATGCTGCTTTCTTTAGTTTTAGATCATGCTTTCCTTCGCCAAACTCCTCGCATTTTTGCTCAGGTGATTCGTCACTACAAACCATTGCCCGAAAGCCTTTCTTTACGCTAATTGAAGACGCGGTATCGTTCGGTATTTTGCCAAATTGCTTTTGGCTCGCAAGATAAGTTCCGGTATCGAAGCCCTGCATCTTCCCGGCCTGACCGCTATCTTCGAACAGTATGACTGGTAACGTATCGTCGGCCGGGCTCTTATCGCTCAGATCGATCACCTGAATGAATGAAATACTGTCAGCAAATCGCAGGTTGTAGCGGCCGTCCTCATATTCTTCGCAATCACCGGCACCGCGTCCCCACTTCCCTTCGTCAACGCAGAATCGAATCCGATAGCCCTTAGAAACGATCGCAGACATCGCATGGTCATTACTCACTTTACCGAATTCATTTCGGTCGGCCCGATACATTCCGGTTGTGAACGCCTGGGTACGACCGGACCAATTTGCGCCTTCGAAAACGAGAACCGGCGGTGCTGCGGCGACTGTGGTTTCTACCCAAACCTTAATGAAGGTAAAATTTACCGATTTCAGATCATGCGTGCCGGCACCGAACTCTTCGCAGACGCCGTTAGGCTTTGTGGCCTGTCCGTCGTCATCGCAGAATCTCACCCGAACGCCGTTTCCGACCCGCACGGAAAAGACTGCGTCCTTTACGCCGGTTGCCAATTGCTTACCGCTTACACGATATGTCCCCGCAGGGATGTCCTGACCGGCACCACCGCCATTTGGCAATTGGAACAGGGTTATCGTCGGGTTTACCGCCTGAGCGCTTATCGTCTGGCCCGCAATAAAGATACTTACGGCTATAAATAGCGATCGAAAGTTAAAGCACATCATACTCTCATTAAACCGCAACATAGCATGGTGTGCGGCTATTGTAGCGGCTTATCAAAACAATTGTCCTTTCGGAGGAATGTCGCCGGATCGATCGGCTGATTGATAATCAGCGAATTGATCTGTAGAGCTCCAGCTCTTCCCATATCTACGTGAAACGGCAACAGCAGATTGGACACCTTACGGTAATCTCCGAAAACTATTGTGTAAGGCCTTTGGGCATAGCTTACAAGCAGACCACTTTCAACGTCAAAGGCCAACCCCACAGTTTCGCCCGACTTTAGCTTTGCTTCAATGACATGACATTTGCGGCCGTCGCGGTCAAATATTCCCTGATAACTTAATTTAACAATGGCATCAGCCTCCATCAACGCACGGATCGGGGCAAAGATGTCCACCCGTGATCCGGACCCGCCGAGATCAAAAGATTCCTCCGTCCCGAAATCGGTCTGCATGATCGTCTTTTTCGGAGTGTAGATCTGGCGAATCTCGCCGACGACGGGGGAGGACAGCACGTACGAATAGCTATCAGGTTCCTGACGGTAGGCCCTGAAATCCCAATCGCCTTTCGCTCCTCTGATCTCAGCCGAAGTCCGCCCTGCTGCGGCGTAGGTCTTTAGATCTTTCCACTGAGTCTCTCCGCCGATCTTATTGATGAACTGAGCAATCACCTGGAGCGATTTTGCGTCCTTTGGTGCAACTATCTCCTTTGTAAAAATAGACGGCGGGGCCATCTTTACAAAGACGTCCGACTTGGCCGGAATGCCCTGAATGGTCTTTACGGATTTGCCGTCTGAATCCCCTCTAGTGCCGTCTCCGATACCGATATTGCTATCGCCCTGGATAGTTTTGGGGACCGGTTTTGGGGTTGGTGCCGGAACCGCGATCTGCGGCGGCCTTGGGCCACTTATGGCAACGGGCGGCGGGTCTAATCGCTCGGACGGCGTCGGGAATGCTTTGTTTTCGGCAATAAGGGAAAGTGCCTTTTCGAGCTGAGAATCAGTTCCGTTGAGAAGTGCCTTGCGGTCGAGAGCTACAACATAATCAGGCTTTACGCCGGAACCCTCTAGAAAATTGCCCTTTTTTGTTTTGAAATTAGCGATCGGATAAGAAAAAACAGCACCGGTTGGCAATTGCATTGAGATAGACGGCAAAGCCTCGCCCGCCGTTGTTTCGCCAACAACGAGGGCACGGTTATTCTCCTGTATTCCTGCCGAGAATATTTCAGCAGCAGAAATGGTCTGATTATCGACCAAAAACACGATCCGGCCTTTGAAATTTTTGATCTTTGACCTTGCGATCAGCTTTTCGCTGCCAACCTTATAGATCGAGGTCCCCATGTCGAGGGACCCGTCCGTCAGCATTCCAGATAGTGCATAAATGGTGCCGATGATACCGCCAGAATTACCGCGAAGGTCGATCACGATCGCCTTTTTGTCTTTGAATTCGGAAATAGCCGCACAATATCTTTCGATGATCGGGAGAGCAAAAAGATTAAACCGAAGATAGCCGACATCCTCGCTGAGCGATCTAGACTCGAACTTTAAGAACTGCTCGGGATAATTTGCTCCGATCGAGATCCGCTGCCCCAGCAGCTTTTCGCGTCGGATCTTGAATTCAACCGGCTTGTCATCGGCATCGAGGCAGGAGATCGTGACATATGAGTCCTTTTCGCCATTGAGAAACCATTCGACGATCTGCTGCGGTATGTATCGCTCGATATTTCGGATATACGAATAATAGATCAGCGTCCGCCCGACCATATCGGACAACGATACACCATTGATCTGATCTAGCACGTACCCGGCACGGACACCTGCATATTCGGCAGCGGAATTTGTATCGACCCTGGAAATAACAAATTGGCCTTTGATCAAGCGAAGCTCTATCCCGGTTCCAAACTTAAATTTTGACTCATCGATCAGGGATCCTTCCTCAGGAATCGAGTCAGGGTCCTCGCCTTCTGCGATCCTGCCTTCACGGCGGACTTTCTCTCTTTCTTTAGCCAAGGCCCGTGCCCGCTCGATCTCGCGATAGACCTCGGGCGGGACGATCGCAAAGTGCGAACGGTTAAGCAGATTGATCATCTCCTGCATCGTTCGATGAAACTCGGCATCGGTCTTGACGGCTATGACTTTCGTTCTGTACTCGGAGCGGACCTTATTCCAGTCCAGTCCATTAAACGTTTGATCGAAGTAGTTGTTATCGACGGTTTCCCATACCTTGACGAACGAATCCCAACGCAGTTTCTGCTCAGGCGTCATGTCGCGCGGGGTGTCACCGCCGTAAGTGGTTACGCTAATATCTCCACGTATAGTGACCGGCGGAGTTCCGGACGTTACCGTCTTTTGGGCCGATACAGCAGCGAAAAAGGCGAAGAGGAAGATAAAAACGAGGGAGACGCATTGGACGCGGTGACGTTTCATAGGGATTAGGATCGGGGGCGGCACGCGGTTGAAGCGTACCGCCGATAGCCTTATTACATACCTTTGCCGGCGATGAATTTGACCAGGTCGCGGACGCGGCACGAATAACCCCATTCGTTGTCGTACCACGACAAGATCTTAATGCACGTGCCGTCAATGACCTTGGTATTTTCCGAATCAACGATGGACGAATTCGAATTGCCTTTGAAATCGATCGATACAAGCGGCTCGTCACTGACGGCAAGAATCCCCTTCATCGGACCGGCCGCGGCATCGCGAAGCATTTGATTGACCTCGTCGGCCGATGTCGAGCGCTCGACGTTCATGACGACATCAACGAGCGATACATTCGGCGTCGGAACGCGAACAGAGATGCCGTCGAATTTGCCCTTTAATTCAGGAATAACAAGTGCAACAGCCTTGGCAGCACCGGTTGAGGTCGGGATCATTGAAAGGCCGGCCGCACGGGCACGTCGAAGGTCTTTGTGCGGTAGATCGAGCAATTGCTGGTCATTCGTGTAGCTGTGGATCGTGTTCATCAAGGCGTTTTTGATGCCGAATTTCTCGTGAATGACCTTTGCGACGGGAGCTAGGCAGTTGGTCGTACATGACGCGTTAGAAACGATATGGTGATTGGCCG
>Ga0209023_10008784_pt1 | contig 10058 bp, 10 predicted proteins | sample LakOneMetagenome_FD_187468 | JGI IMG/M metagenome (GOLD analysis project Ga0209023, IMG submission 187468) | Freshwater and sediment microbial communities from Lake Erie, Canada (SPAdes) (version 2) | ecosystem: Environmental > Aquatic > Freshwater > Lentic | place: Lake Erie, Canada... | reverse complement strand
GTCGCCAAAGAAGGCATGATAGAGATCGATAAATATGGCGATAAGTTTCTGGTGATGAGTCAGGGACGCCGTTACGATGGTTTGCCTACAGCGCCTGATTTTCAAATGATGCAGTTCGAAAAATATGGCGTCCTTGTTTCCAGTCAGAACGGCACTATTGTCGGTGATCAGTCTGCGAAATCGATGCCGCTGACTATCTTGCTTGACAAGCCGGATGCGAATAAAAAAGCAGAATTTTTATGGCGGATTTCATTGCCGCTGATGTGTATGGCCTTGATGTTATTAGCGATTCCTCTGGGGTATGTGAATCCTCGCGTGGGGCGCTCAGCAAATTTAATTGTTGCCTTGTTGGTGGTGATTATTTATCTGAACGTCGTCAATATTTTTCAGGCGATGGTGTCGCAGGGGCGTATTGAGTTTTCTATTGCTTGGTGGCCCGTGCATCTGATTGCGATCATGATGACATTTGTGTTGTTCTTTTGGCGTATCGAAGTCAATCACCGCTGGCATCCTTTGGTGTTGTGGTCCAGAGGTAAAGCTTGTTTACGTAGCAAAGAGAAAGAAAGCGTCGCATGAGAATCCTGCAAAAATATTTCTCGGTAGAGATCGTGCGTGCCGTGCTGTTTGTGATGGTTGCTTTGCTTGCCTTGTTTTCCTTTTTTGATCTGATGAGCGAATTGCCATCAGTGAATAAAGGTGGATATCGTTTGCAACACGCACTTTTGTATGTGACTCTTGGTATGCCCGGGTACATCTATGAATTTATGCCGATTGCAGTTTTGATCGGAACGATTTATGTACTGGCGCAGTTTGCATCGAATTCTGAATTCACCATCATGCGGGCAGCGAGTATGTCAACGGTGATGGCAGGAACGATATTAATCAAAATTGGCCTGGTATTCGTCGCGCTGACCTTTCTGTTCGGCGAGGTGATCGCACCTTATTCGACCAAACTGGCTGAGCGCATCAAACTGACGGCCATCGGTGCTTCAGAAACGCAGCAATTCAGAACTGGCCTGTGGACCAAGGATCTGATTCGTGAAAATGGTCTGAGCGGTGAAGTGATCGGCTCGCGCTTTCTGAATGTCAGAGAAATTCTGCCTAATCGCCAATTGAAAGACGTGAAGATGTTTGAGTTCGATAAAAACTTTCATCTTGCCCGCGAAGTTACTGCTAAAAGTGCGGAGTATCAGGGCAAGAACGTCTGGCGCTTGTCTGACGTGATCGAGACTTCATTTCCCAGAACTTTATCTGCCGAAGATATTGCCAACGTTAAGAGTCAGGCATTAAGTAGTCGCGACGTTGTTTCTGAGGTGACACCTGACATACTTTCTGTCTTGTTTGCCGATCCTGATCGTATGTCGGCGGTCGATCTGGCTGCATATACGCAGCACTTGAACGACAATAAGCAAGATAGTGAACGCTACGAAATTGCGTTCTGGAAGAAAGTGACCTATCCGTTTGCAACGCTGGTGATGATGGCCTTGGCGCTGCCATTTGCGTATCTGCATGTGCGCAGCGGTGGTATCAGCCTGAAGATTTTCAGTGGCATCATGATAGGCATGGTGTTTTACCTGATCAACAGCTTATTTTCACATATCGGTTTATTGAATACCTGGCCTGCGGCCGTGACTGCGCTGGTGCCGAGTATTTTATTTCTAGGGTTGGCGCTGGCAGGCTTGCGCTATGTTGAAAGAAACTGATGAATAAAACGTCGGCATTGATACTATTCGCGCATGGCGCCCGCGATCCACGCTGGGCTGGTCCGTTTCAGCGCTTACAAAAAATGACCCAGGAAGCCTCTCCGGATATTAGTGTGGAGCTGGCTTTTTTAGAATTCATGTCACCAGCTTTACCTGAACTTGTGCGCCGCCTCACTGAAGAAGGTATACGGAATATCACCGTCACACCGATTTTTCTGGGGCAGGGCGGCCACGTCTTACGCGACTTGCCTGTATTGCTGGATCAGTTACGCGGCGAATATTCTGCACTTGAATTGAGGTTGGCAACAGCAGTCGGCGAGGATGAAACCGTGCTGAATGCGATCCGCGATTATTGCCTCAGGCAACTATAAGCAACACCGCTGGCGTTGCCGGCATATCGCGGTTCGCGAATTTATTGCTGAGGTTTGCGGGGACGCATGGCTTCTCCCATCATGACCAGCACAGGGCCACTGCAGGTCGGCAATCCAAGGGCTAACTCACCAAGGCTCAGTGACAGTTGACGCTCATTTTCCCGGCTGCAGTTTTCAACGATGACGACGGGTAAACTGGCTGGGAAATTTGCATCCAGCATACGTTGTGCAGTCAGCATCGCCTCGCGGCCACCCATATACTGAACCAAGGTGTCGCATTCAGGAATGCGGGTATCTGCCGTTTCTCCCGGAGCAGTACTTGAGGTGAATAAGGCGACACTGCGTGCAACTCCACGTTTGGTCAGCGGTTGCCGGACGCTGGCTGCAGCGGCTAACGCTGTTGTTATGCCCTGAACAATGTCGTATGAAATCCCCGCTGTTTCTAAGGCAGTCAGCTCTTCATCCGCACGTCCAAACAGCATAGGATCACCGCCTTTCAGACGTACAACCAGCGCGTATTTACTGGCATACTCAACCAGTTGTTGATTGATATGTTCCTGTGCAGCTGAACGCTGACCACTGCGTTTGCCAACGGGGATTTTGACTGCTTGCTGGCATAGTTCCAGCATTTCACTGGTGACTAAAGCGTCATATAGGACGACATCTGCGCTCGCCAGCAGGCGTGCACCGCGAACCGTGATCAGGTCTGCGGCACCCGGTCCCGCACCAATCAGATAAACCTTACCGTATGGCGCAGTCATAGCGTTAAGCTTCCAGACGTATCATGCCAGCGGCGACCGTCTGGTGCGTTACTTCATCAATCAGAATGAATGCGCCAGTCGAACGCAAATCATCATAGGCATCGGCAGCCAACGCTTGCTGAACATTGATGGAGACCGTCGCAATATCGTTCAGTTTCAGACTGTCAGCCTGGTGGCGTTGCTGTGTATTGATGTCGAGCAGCGTATCGACTGCAGTCACTCTGGCAGAAACTTGCCGGGTTGTATGTTTGAGCCAGTATTTGCGACGAACATCCAGTGCATCTTCTGACAGCCAGCATAAATCTGCTTTAACTGTTTTTAACAGCGTTGCCGGACGATCCGCACCGGCCAGCATGTCGCCGCGGGAAATATCCAGATATTCATTCAACAGTATCGTCACCGACTGGCCCACAACTGCGGTATCCAGTGAGCCATCCAGCGTCAGTATGTCTTTGACTGTGCCAGTCTGGCCGCCAGGCTGAACGATCAGTTTATCGCCTTTGCTGACTTTACCTGCTTCTATGCGACCCATATAACCGCGGAAGTCGTTTGCTTCATGGCCGTTGTGACGTGCTACCAGTTGCACTGGAAAACGGAACGGTTCATCGTGGCTGGCATCGTAGACGCTGAGTGATTCCAGCAGGTCAATCAGTGTTGGCCCCTGATACCAGGGCATTTTATCGGTCGCTGTGACTACGTTATCACCTGCCAGTGCGGACAAAGGCACTGCATGAATATCGGTCAGCCCTAACTGTGTTGCGAATTTCTTGTATTCGGCGACGATGCGGTCATAGACGCTCTGATCATAGTTGACCAGATCCATTTTATTGACCGCAACGATCACATGTTCAATCTTGAGTAAATGCGCGATCGTTGAATGGCGTTTGGTTTGCACCAGCAGATCAACGCTGCCATCCGCATTCAGCTTCACTTTCGAGACATCGACCAGAATAATGACGGCATCTGCAGTCGATGCACCTGTCACCATGTTGCGTGTGTATTGCTCGTGACCCGGTGTGTCCGCGATGATGAATTTACGTTTAGGGGTTGCGAAATAACGGTAGGCGACATCAATTGTAATGCCTTGTTCGCGTTCCGCTTCCAGACCATCGGTCAGTAAAGAAAGGTCTATCGTGTCCCCGACAGTGCGCTTATGTTTGGCGCGGGAAATTGCATCGAGTTGATCCGCAAAGATACCTTTGCTGTCGAAGAGCAGACGACCGATTAAAGTGCTCTTGCCATCATCAACTGAACCTGCCGTGATGAAACGTAACAAGCCGCGTTCTTTATTGACATTGGCGTTTATTTGTTCAACGGCACTCATTAGAAATATCCTTCTTTTTTACGTTTTTCCATCGATGCTTCTGATGTCTGGTCATCCATGCGGGTTGCGCCGCGTTCGGTAATTTGTGTGATCGCTGTTTCCGCAATAATCGCTTCGACTGTCGCGGCATCGGACGAGACCGGGCAGGTGCAGGAAATATCGCCGACGGTACGGAAACGCACGATCTGTGTTTCTACAGTTTCGCCTTCACGCGGCGGCGTCAGATCGGTCAGCGGCACCAGCAAGCCATTGCGCGGGATGACCTGGCGTTCGTGGGCGAAATATATTTGCGGCAGTTCGAGTTTTTCACGTGCGATGTATTGCCAGACGTCGAGCTCGGTCCAGTTTGAAATCGGGAAGACGCGCATGTTTTCACCCGGATGTACGCGGGTGTTATACAAATCCCATAATTCAGGGCGCTGCGCTTTCGGGTTCCATTGACCGAACTCATCACGGAAAGAAAAAATGCGTTCTTTCGCACGCGCTTTTTCTTCATCGCGGCGGGCGCCACCAATGCAGGCGTCGAATTTGTGCTCAGCGATCGTTTCCAGCAGTGTTACTGCCTGGGCCGCGTTGCGTGAATCAGTTGCCGGATTGCGCAAGCGCACGGTGCCACGCTTGATGGATTCTTCGACCGAACCAACGATCAGCCGCTCGCCGAGTTCAGCGACGCGTTTGTCGCGAAAGGCGATTACTTCAGGGAAGTTATGGCCAGTATCGATATGCACCAGCGGAAACGGAAATTTACCCGGGCGGAATGCTTTTTCCGCCAGACGCAGTAAGACGATGGAGTCTTTGCCACCGGAAAATAAGAGCGCAGGGTTACTGCATTCAGCAGCGACTTCGCGCATGATGTGGATGGCTTCAGATTCCAGCCAGTCCAGATGACGATTACTCGCAGCATCAATAAAATGGTGTTCGACGACAGTATTCATGATCACTTCTCGTTTCTTTGTAAACTCAGGGTCTGCAGTTTTAGCCCGCTTGCTCGTTTGCTTGTTTAGTTTGCCGATTTTATGCGGATCAGTTTGCCATCGACGACATGCAAACCACATTCTTTTGATTCAGGATTTTCCCACCACCAGCGACCCGCGCGGACATCTTCACCCGGCTGTATCGCCCGTGTGCAAGGCTCGCAACCGATCGAAGGATAACCTTTGTCATGCAAAGGATTGTACGGCACCTGATTGCTGCGGATATAGTGCCAGACGTCTTCTTCAGACCAGTCAGCCAGTGGGTTGAATTTTTGCATGCCATGCGCGATGTCATCTTCCTGTACCGCGAGTTCGGTACGGGTGGCTGCCTGTGCACGGCGTTGTCCGGTCACCCAGGCTTTGTTTCCTGCAAGCGCACGATTCAGCGGTTCGACTTTACGAATACGGCAGCATTCTTTACGCATTTCCACGCTGTCATAAAATGCATTCAAGCCGTGTTGCTGGACATAAGCGTCAACGGCTGCGGCCTCCGGCTTGAATAGCGTGATCGCAGTACCATAAGTATTTTTAACCACATCCAGCATCCCCAGTGTTTCTGCGTGCAGGCGACCGGTTTCCAGAGAAAATATACTGATGTTGAGCTTATTGCGCAAAATGAGATCGGTCAGCACCATGTCTTCTGCTGCAAGACTCGACGCGAAAACTGCCGGCGTAAATTCTGCCGCAATTTCTTCCAGTGTTGCTTTGGTTGCGGCCAGACGTGCCTCAAAATCACTCATTTGGCAACTCCGGTACGTTCAGCACGACGGAACAAGGGATTTTTCTCATCCCATGAAGTCTGATATTTTTCAGAGAAATCGGTCAGCCCCTTGATCGCGTCATGGATATTTTTGTCGGCACGTACGGCAAAGGCATTGAAGCCTACGCGCTGCATGTAGAACAACTGGTCACGCAGCACATCGCCGATGGCGCGCAATTCACCGTTAAAGCCAAAGCGTGAACGCAGGTTATAAGCGATGGAATAACCGCGCCCGTCAGAGAATTTAGGGAAATCCACCGCGAGCAGGCTGAAGCGGGCAATGTCGCCCTCTAAATCTTTTGCCTGTTCATCGCTGGAAAACCAAACCCCAATATCTGCGCGCTTTTCGAGCACGTTTCGCTGTAACAGCCAGACTTTGAGCGGTACTATGACTTTGCCTGCAGGTACATCGACTGCATCCGGTGTCTCATTTTCTGCCAGCCGCAATACTGTCCAGTCATCCTGAACGATGGCTTTGTCTTTGATAATTTCTTGCATCATCTACTTTCTTCTATCGCAGTTTAATAAGCCACCGGCGAACCAGCGTCTTCACCATAGTGTTCGGTTGTTTTGATCGGTGTCGCATACACAAAGTCTTTGAATGGCGTGATGCCCAGACGTTGCGCAGTGTCGATAAATCGCTCGTTATCAACGCGGTCACGGATATAGACCTGAATGATGCGATCGATCACTTCTGGCATTTGCCCTGCAGAGAACGAAGGCCCGATGATTTTACCGATCGCCGCATTATTGCCTTGCGCACCGCCTATGGATACCTGATACCACTCGCTACCGTCTTTATCGACGCCGAGGATGCCGATGTTGCCTACATGGTGATGGCCGCAGGCATTGATGCAACCCGACATATTCAATTCAAGGTCACCGATATCATGCAGATAATCCAGATCGTTGAAACGATCCGTGATATCGAGTGCGATAGGAATTGATTTCGCATTTGCCAGCGCGCAGAAATCGCCGCCCGGGCAGCAGATCATATCGGTCAGCAGACCAATATTCGGCGTTGCCAGACCATGCGCTTTTGCCTCTTGCCACAGATCAAACAGCGCTGATTGCTGTACGTCGGCCAGCACCAGATTTTGCTCATGTGTGACGCGCAGTTCGCCAAAGCTGTAACGATCAGCCAGATCTGCCACAAAGTCCATCTGGTCCGCCGTCGCATCGCCAGGCGGAACGCCAGGCTTTTTCAGTGACAGCACAACGCTCGCGTAACCCGCTACTTTATGCGGTTTTACATTACGTTTGACCCAGTTAGCGAAGGCCTTGTTATCTGCTTGATGTTGTTCGTAAGCTGCATCGCTTGCCGGCAGGCTGGCGTAGGCAGGCGCAGTAAAATAAGAGGATACACGGCGGAACTCCGCCTCGGTCAGCGTCGCCGGACCATCTTTAATTTGCGCCCATTCTTCTTCCACTTGCTGCGCAAAGACATCGGCACCTATCGCTTTCACCAGTATCTTGATGCGTGCTTTGTATTTGTTGTCACGGCGACCGTATTGATTGTAAATACGCAGTATCGCTTCCAGATACGTCATCACATGCTGCCATGGCAGGAAATCACGGATCACGGTACCAAGGATAGGCGTACGACCCATGCCACCGCCGACCATGACTTTAAAGCCGATTTCACCGGCATCGTTCTGTACCACTGTCAGGCCGATGTCATGCACCGCAATCGCTGCGCGGTCTTCTTTGGCACCATTAATCGCAATTTTAAATTTACGCGGCAGGTAAGCAAATTCCGGATGGAACGTCGTCCATTGACGCAGAATTTCTGCATACGGACGCGGGTCAATCAGCTCATCCGCAGCCACACCGGAAAACTCGTCGGACGTGATATTGCGCATGCAGTTACCGGAAGTCTGAATCGCGTGCATTTCCACGGTCGCTAATTCTTCCAGAATAGCTGGCGAGTCTTCCAGATTAATCCAGTTGAACTGAATGTTCTGACGTGTCGTGAAGTGGCCATAACCACGATCATATTTACGCGCGATAAACGCAAACTTGCGCAGTTGATCCGAAGACAGCATGCCATACGGTACCGCTATACGCAGCATGTACGCATGGCGCTGATGGTATAGGCCATTTTGTAAACGTAAAGGCAGGAACTCTTCTTCTGTCAATTCGTTGGCGAGACGGCGACGTACCTGATCGCGATATTGCGCAATACGTTCTTTGATGATTTGGTGATCGTGTTGGTCGTAACGATACATCTTTATTATCCTTAAAATACGCTTTGGATCGCGCTGTCTGAATGATTGATTACAGTATGAGTTTGGCGGCAACCAGCGTCAGCGTTGTCGCGAGTATGCCACGTAACAATTTTTCCGGCACTGCCCGTGCAGCGAGCGAGCCTATGGTGATGCCCGGGAGGGAGCCTATCAGCAATGCTCCCAGCAATGCCCAGTCTATCGATCCCAGCCACCAGTGTCCGAACGCAGCAATTGCGGTCAGTGGTACGGCATAGGCGATGTCTGTCCCGGCAATATGTGCTGACGACATTCGCGGATACAGCATAACCAGCAAGGTTGCGCCAATCGCGCCTGCACCGATGGAAGAAATGGTGACCAGCGTGCCGAGTAGCGCACCGGAAAAGATGGTGGCGACATCCAGTTTGTGCCCATGCAATTGTTTTTCCGGATGCGCATTCAGCCACGCCAGCATCTTGCTTTTGAATAGCAAAGCGATCACAGTCAATAATACTGAGCCGGCGATAGAGTAACGGATGACCTGGCCAATTTCTTTGTTCAGTCCGCCAAAATACTTGAGGCCGAAGGTAGCCAGGATCGCTGCAGGCAAGGCACCTAAGCACAGCAGGCGCACAACGCGCCATTCCACGGTGCCGCGCAAGCGGTGGGTAAATGTGCCGGTGGCCTTGGTAATTGAGGCAAATGCCAGGTCGGTGCCCACCGCAACAGTGGGGGACACGCCGAACAACAGGGTTAACAGGGGCGTCATTAACGAGCCGCCACCGACCCCTGTCAGTCCGACGAGTGTGCCAACTGCAAAACCGGAAAATATATAAGTTAAATTCATGTCGCCCCACATTAAGTACATGGGATCGTAATGAAATTCAGCTCTATTCCAAACTACTTAGTATTTATTTGCTTATATGTTGTTTTGATATATCGATATTTGCTGAGCTTTGATGGTGATTTTGCTATGTCTCTTAAATGTAGCGTGAAAACGTCGGGTGAAACAGTGAGAATGCAGGCAGCAAGTATGATTGCCGTCACGGTATGCCTTCAGATTGTCTGAGGCTTTCCAGCGCGCGTTGGAATTCCGGCGATTGCCGCAACACGTCGCGTCCGGCTGCTTGTAGCTGTTCGACGTAATCTGGCGTAATCGTGAATGCTGTCGGTACTTGCAGCAGCGACTGACGCAAATGACGATCTTTAATGTCGCGCAGGCTGACGTTAATCAGATGCAGTTCCGCATCGGCTGAAAAAGGGCTGTCTTTTTTACCTCGATTTTCGATAATTTCCCGCTTCCAGCGGGCAACGTCATCGTTTAACATTCCCAGTGTGATCTTGGTATCACGGGAGCCGACGCCAAATAACAGGGCGTCTGCGACTTGTCCTGTCGTCGGTACTTTATCGCTCTGATCTATCTTTTCACCTAAATCGCGCTCGGAATTAATCGAGATCAGAATCATGCGTCGTATCGAGCCGGGCGGGGCTTTACGAAAACTCTCCTGTACTGACCCGTCCGCGACGATGCGATCCAGCATTGCTCTTACCCCCAGATTATCAGTCAGCCCGCCATCGACCAGATGCAAATACGGACGCGCTGCGGCGTCTTTATAACTGGCTTCGTTGGCTTTCAGTATGCGTGAGCGGTAATTGCCTTCATCCTCGTTTTTTTTCTCAGTGGAAGCGTTGACGGGCTGTGCCGGACAATTATTCGCGTAATTGCGCAAGGTCAGCGGTGTCAGCACTATCGGTACTGCGGATGAGGATGCCACGGCGAAAGAGAGCGGCACACTGTCGAGATCGGAACAAATCAAGGCAAACTGTTCCGGTGTGAATTCAAATCCCGCACCCGTTGTCAGATCCGTCGCGGTGACCAGTAATTCATTGACATGCTGTTTCTTCTGTAAATCGCCAAAAGTCATACCGCGGTACAGGTGATCGAGCTGCTCACCTAAAAT
>Ga0209023_10008783_pt1 | contig 10058 bp, 10 predicted proteins | sample LakOneMetagenome_FD_187468 | JGI IMG/M metagenome (GOLD analysis project Ga0209023, IMG submission 187468) | Freshwater and sediment microbial communities from Lake Erie, Canada (SPAdes) (version 2) | ecosystem: Environmental > Aquatic > Freshwater > Lentic | place: Lake Erie, Canada... | reverse complement strand
CGCCGGCCGCAAGGGCGGGCTTGGCGGTCGCGCCGAGCACCACGGGCAGCGCGACGGCGATCGCCAGGAGGGCGCGGCGGAGCACGGCATGACGGAGGGCGCGGGGCGGCACCTCCTGCACAGTAGGGACGAAACGGGCACATTCCCGCGCGCCCCGGCCGGTCCATCCCCGCTCATACCCGGCGCATCCTGCGGGAACGGCGTAGAGCGGCAATGCGCCATGTAGCGGACGGGAGTACGTTGGATGCAACGGCGGCCACGTTCCGCCACCCACCGCCCCTCAGGAGGCAGCGTCATGTCCCGCATCCTCGTCCTGGTCCGCCGTCACACGATCGCGTTCGCGGCCCTCTTCCTCCTGCTGGGCAGCGGCGCCTACGCCGTGGCCGACCAGGCCACCACCAGCAGCTCCAGCAAGAAGATCTACGCGTGCGTGACCCGCGCGTACGGCACCCTCAACCTGTCGACGGCCTCCCGCACGTGCCCGGACGGCCAGCGCAAGATCTCCTGGGACGCCAACGGCCCGCAGGGCCCGCGCGGGGCGACCGGGGCGACCGGCGCCACGGGCGATACCGGCGCCACGGGCGATACCGGCGCCACCGGCGCGGCGGGGGCCAAGGGCGACACCGGCGCCACGGGGGCGGCCGGCCCCAAGGGCGACAACGGCAACGCCGGGCCCAAGGGCGACCAGGGCGACCCCGGCCCGCAGGGCGTGCAGGGCATTCCCGGCATCCAGGGGACGCCCGGCCCGCGCGGCCCGGTGGCGATCGCCGAGTTCTTCGCCCTGATGCCCGGGGACAACGCCGCCACCGTGGGCGCCGGCGCGCCCGTCCAGTTCCCTCAGAACGGCCCGGCGAGCGGCTCGATCACCCGGATCGACAGCAGCACGTTCAACCTGCCCGAGATCGGCCTCTACCGCGTGACGTTCAACGTGTCCGTCGATGAGCCCGGACAGCTGCAGCTCACGCTCGACAACACACCGCTGGCCTACACGGTCGTGGGCCGGGCGACCGGCACCAGCCAGATCTCCGGCGAGGCGCTGGTGGAGACCACCAGCATCAACGCGACGCTGTCGGTGATCAACCCGGCCGGCAACACCCCCGCCCTCACCATCACGCCCGTGGCCGGAGGGACCCACCCCAACGCCGCCACGCTCATCGTCGAGCAGCTGCGCTGAGCGAGGCGCCCCCACCACGGTGTCCCGCCACCTCGATCGGCAGTGGAGGTCGCTCATGGGCGAGAGGGTACGTCGCTACCCTCACGGCCATGAGCCGATCGAAGCGTTCCTGGAGCGATCTCACCGACGGTCAGCGTGCGGGGGTCGTGGCGGCCACGGTCGTGCAGATCACGCTGCTGGTCGCGGCCCTGGCCGACCTGCGCCGCCGGCCGTCCGAGCAGGTCAACGGCGACAAGCGCTGGTGGGCCGCGGCGTCCCTCATCAACTTCGTGGGGCCGCTGGCCTACTTCGCCTTCGGCCGGCGGCGGTAGCCGCGTCCACCCCACCGGCGCCGCTGGTAGCGTCGCGGCCATGAGACTCCCGCTCGCCGTCATCGCCGTCGCCGTCGCCTCCTGCGTGCTCGCCTCCTCCGCCATCGGCAAGGAGACGACCATGACGCTCAACAGCGTGGGCCCGCTGAAGCTGGGCATGAAGCGCTCCGCCGCGGTCAAGACCGACTGGCTGAGCAACCGCGGCAACGGGTGCGAGCTGGGCGGCAAGCCGTACCCGATCGCCTACCGCACCGGCGGGCCGTCGGCGCCCAAGGGCCTGAAGGCGTTCGTCGAGTTCAACAGCGACCGCCTGACCTCCCTGTCGGCCACGGCCGGCGTGCGCACCCCGGTCGGCGTGCGCATCGGCACGACGGTCACCAACATGCTCACGCGCTACCGCGCCGCCGGCTACGGCGCCACGCAGGCCTACTCGGACGTGTTCGGCGGCACCTTCGTCCGGGTGACCAAGCGCGGCAAACAGGTCCTCGGGGCGTTCGCGCTGAAGCGCAAGGTCACCACGCTGGCCATCCCCTCCGTGCCGGTCTGCGAGTAGCCCCCGGTCCGTCGCGGCGCCCCTACGGCGTCGCGACGGTGAACTTCACGGTGCGGGCCTTGGAGGCCGGCGCGCCGGCGACCAAGGCGGTGACCATCGCGCGGTAGTGCCCGGGCTTGAGGGTCGAGCCGCTGTCGGTGCGCCCGCCGAAGAAGACGGTGTCGGCGCCCGCGCGGCCGGGGATGGTGACCCGGCCGGCCGACAGGCGCCGGGTGCAGCTGCGCTTGGTGCGGTTCTTGCGGGTCTCGGCCACGCACTTGCCCTTCACGGTGCGGCCGCCGACCAGGCGGCTGATGTCGATCCGGACGCTGGCCGCCACGTCGAGGGTGAAGGTGATCGTCGTCCCCACCACCCGGTGGTGGCTGCCCTTCTTCGTCGCCCACGTGCGCGACGACAGGTGCACCGCGCCGAGCACGGCGGCCTTGGGCGTCGGCGGCGGGGGCGGGACCACCACGGTCTTGGCGGTGACGACCGCGGTGGGCCCGGAGTCGGTGCTCTGGGTCCCCGAGGCGTTGCTGGCCGTCTGGCGCACCCGGAAGGTGGCGCCGACGTCGGCCGACGTCAGCACGAGTGTCGCGGCGGTGGCCCCGGGCACGTCGGCGCACGACCCGCCGTTCGCATCGCAGCGCTGCCACTGCAGCGCCGGGTTCGTCGGGCTGCCGCCGAGCGTGGCGGTCAGCGTCCCGCCGGCCTCGGTGGTGCCGGCGACCGTCGGTGCGGCGCAGGTGGTGAAGCTGGCCGCGTCGGTCACGCACCCGTCCTGCGTCACGTCGCCGTAGCCGTCGACGTCGGCGTCGGGCTCCAGCGAGGTCGTCACGTTGAGGCGCAGGCTCGCCGTCCCGGCGTTGATCGCCAGCGTGTCGCCGGTCGCGGGGTTGGTGAGCACGTTGCGCACGAGGTCGCCGGCGCCGCCGGGCCGGCTGCAGGTGAACGACCCCGACAGCGGGTTGAGGCCGAGCACGTCGCCGCCCTTGGTGGGGATGCGGGTGGCGAAGGTGGAGGAGGGCCCGCCCACGGTGCCGGTGGCGCTGACGCCCTGGGCCAGGAAGGTGAGCGCGGACGCTGTCGGCCGGGCGATCACGAGCTTCTCGGTGCCGTTGCCGCCGAGCGGGGCGATGCTCCAGGACGCCACGACCCAATCGCCCGCGGGCACGGTGTAGCTCGGCCCGAACGACCCGCTGGTGACCACGAGGTTCGTCTGCCCGGTTGCGCACGTTCCCCCGGCGGCCGTCCCGAGCTGGCCGATGGTGGTGGCGACCGGGGCTGCGCCCGCGCCGGCCGGCAGGACGGCGACGGTGACAGCGGTCAGCAGCGTGACGACGAGAGTGCGCATGGGCGCACTGTGGCGGCGCCCGAGGGCCCTGTCAGTGCCAGATGTGTCTCAGGCGGCGGTGTCCAGCGCCGATCGCACGGCGTCCAGCAGGACCGGCATCCGCACGGGCTTGGACAGATAGCCGGTGCATCCGGCCTCGGCGCACTGCTCCTGGTAGGCCTGCACGGCGTGGGCGGTCAGGGCGATCACGGGCGTCGGCGGCGTGCCCGCCTCCTGCTCGCCCGCCCGGATGCGGCGCGTGGCCTCCAGCCCGTCCATCTCGGGCATCTCCACGTCCATGAGGATGAGGTCGCAGTCGCCGGAGGCGGCCACCGCCTCGCGGCCGTCGTGGGCGCGCTCGACGGTGTGGCCGGCCTTGCGCAGGTAGCCGCGCAGCACGGCGAAGTTGAAGTCGTTGTCCTCGGCGACGAGCACGCGGGCGCCGGCCGCCGGCGCACCGTCCGCGGCGGACGCCTGGGCGACCGGGGCGCTGGGCTCGCGGACCGCCACCAGCGGCAGGGTGACGCGGAACTCCGATCCGGCCCCCGGCCGGCTCTGCACGGCGACCGTCCCGCCCAGCACCCGCACGAGGGAGCGCACGATGTTGAGGCCGAGGCCGACGCCCCCCTGGCGGCGCGTGGTGGAGCCGTCGCCCTGGACGAAGCGCTCGAAGACGTGTTCCTGGTCCTCGGAGGAGATGCCGATGCCGGAGTCGGCGACGCGCAGCTCCAGCGCCGGCCCTGCCTCCCCCGTGGCCGGCAGGCGGGCGGCGCTGACCCGCACGAAGCCCTGGTCGGTGAACTTCACCGCGTTCTCGGCGAGGTTGGTCACGATCTGCCGCAGCCGCACGGGGTCGCCGGTCATCGCGGCCGGGAGTGTGTCGTCGTAGTCGAAGGCGAAGGCCAGGCCCTTCTCGGCGGCCCGTTCGGCGACCGGCCCCAGCGCGCCCTGCAGGCAGGGGCGGATCTCCACCGGCACCCGCTCGACGTCGATCTGGCCGGCCTCGATCTTGGAGACGTCGAGGATGTCGGTGATGAGGCGCAGCAGGATGTCGGCGCTGGTTTCGACCCGGGAGAGGTGCTCGTGCAGCTCGGGCGGGTGGTCGCCGCCGTCGAGGGCCAGGTCGACGGAGCCGAGGATCGCGTTGAGCGGCGTGCGCATCTCATGGCTGATGGTGGCCAGGAACTGGGTCTTGGCCTCGTTGGCCGACTCGGCCCGCACCATCGCCGACTCCAGGTCGTCCTGGGTGCGGCGCAGCTCGGTGGAGTCGGTCTGCACGGAGATGAAGCGCTCGACGTTGCCGTGGGTGTCGCGGATCGGGGTGATGTGGATGCGCACCCAGTAGGGCTCGCCGTGCCGCGTGTAGTTCAGGAGCTCCGTCTCGACCGAGTTCCCCGCGCCGAGCTGCTCGCCGAGCTGCCGCACGGCCGCGGGATCGGTGTCGGGACCCTGCAGCACGTCGCCCGGCTTGCGCCCCGCGATCTCCTCGATCGTGAAGCCGGTGCGGGCGGTGAAGGCCGGGTTGACCCACTCGGTGCGGCCGTGGGCGTCGGTGATGATGACGAGGTTGTCGGTGGAGCTGGCGACGAGCGAGAGCTTGGCCAGCTCGTCGAGGTGGTGTTTGCGCTGCGTGACGTCGTGCAGCACCCCGACCGCGCCGCCGTCGGCGATGGGGTCGATGGACACCTCCATCCAGGTGGCGCCGCCGTCGTTGCGACGCACCTCGATCATCGGCCGCGTGGCGCCGGCGGGCCAGGCGGGGCCGGACACGAGGTTGCGGCACAGCCCCTTGTCCTGGTCGACGACGAACTCGCACAGGCAGCGGCCCAGGGATTCCGCGGGCTCGTAGCCGGTGGCCTCGCGCCAGGCGTCGTTGAGGAAGACGAACCGGCCGTCGATGTCGGTCTCGAACACGACCTCCGACAGCAGCTGCACGCGGCGGCGCATCTGGCTCTCGGCCTGCACCAGCGCCTCGGTCAGCCGGTAGGTGGCCTCGACGTGCAGATCGGTGGCGAGCGACGGATGCTCGTGGGGGTCGGAGCCCACGGGACGGTCGCTCAGGCCGGGACGGGCTGGAAGCCGGCGGCCAGCTCGGCGCCGGTGGCGACGCTGCCGTAGAGCGGGAACACGTACTCGCAGTAGAAGTCCTGCTCGACGGGTGTGCGGGCCGACGAGCAGTCGGAGAGGACGGTCACGTCGTAGCCGCGCTCGTACGCCGCGCGCCCGGTGGAGTCGATGCACAGCGAGGTGACCATGCCGGCGACGAGCACGTCCTTGATGCCACGCTCGGCCAGCACCTCCTCGAGGTGCGTGTCGGAGAAGGCGTTGAACCCGACCTTGCCGGTGACGTAGGTGATGCGGTCACCGAAGGCGAGCAGCTCGGGGATGGTTTCGGCCCCGCTGGTGCCGGCGGTGAAGGCGCCGGACTCCTTGATCGTGTTGAGGATGCCGACCGGCGCGGCGAGGGCGCGGTAGTCGGCCTCCAGCACGATCGGGGTGGAGATGATCGTCATCTCGGTCGCGGCGGCCGCCGCGACGAAGGCCATCGACGCCTCCAGCACCTTGTCCACGCGGTGGGGCTCCTCCACCACGGGACGCAGGATGCCGTCCGGGGCGAAGTAGTCGTTCTGGAAGCCGACGAGGATCAGGGCGGTGGTCTTGGGGTCCATGGACTCCACGCTAGGCCCGCCCCGTGTGGGGCGGGTCAAGCGAACGTCAAGAAATGGTCAAGCGGTACGTCAGCGCTTGATCTTGAGCGTCAGGGTGCGCGCCTTGGAGGTGTTGCCCGCCGCGTCTTTGGCGGTCACGGTGAGGCGGTACGTGCCGGCCGGGATCGCCTTCTTGGGGAACTTCGCGGGGATGACGAGCTTGAGCTTCCCGGCCGCGGCCGCGGCACTCTTGCTCCCCAGCTTCTTGACGATGGTGCAGCGCTTGCCCTTGCGCAGCCCGGTCTTGCACTTCTTGCCGGACGTGCGGCCCGCGGTGAGCCGGTCGAGCTTCCACGTGACCGTGGAGGCCTCCGAGAGCGTGCCCGTGACGGTGATCGCCTTCTTCGTCTTGGCCTTCCCGGACAGCTTCAGGGCGCCGAGCACCGGCGCGACCTTGTCGCCTCCCGCGCTGCCGCCGGTGACGGTGGTGCTGGCGGTGACGCTGTCGTTGGCGGAGTTCGAATCGGGAGTGGCCGCGGTCGCGTGCGCGGTCGACAGGAGCGGGGTGCCAGTGCCCGCCTGCACGACGACGGTGACGGTGGCGGTGGAGCCGGGGGTGAGCGTGCCCAGATCGCAGTGCACCGCGACGGTGCACGTCCCCGTGGAGGGAGTGGCGACGGTGACCTGGCCGCCCGGCGCGCTGAGGTCGAGGCCGACGCCGGTGGCGGTGTCGGGCCCCGCGTTGGACACGGTGAGAACGTGGGTGACGTCCCCGCCGGCGGCCACGCTCGCCCGGGAGGACTGGACGGTCACCGCCACGTCGGTGGACAGCTCGGCGGCGCCGATGTCGCAGGCCGCGCCCGCCGCCGGCGCCCCGCGCTGGTCGCCGCCGGGCTCGCACGCCCCGGCCGCGTCGATCGCCGGGCTGCCGACCTGGACGGGAGTGGTGTCCGTCTCGCCGCCGAACGCGCCGAGCGCACGCACCAGCGGGTCGACGCTGTTGAGGTGGCCGGCGCCGAACCCGCAGGTGATGCCGGAATCCAGGTTGCGCCCGGCCAGAACGGGCTTGGCGGCACCGGCGAACATGCAACTGGGCGGCGTCCCGGGGGAGTTGTCGCCGGCGATGAGCGAGTCCTCGATGGTGACGGGGTTGTTGTTGCTGTAGATGTTGGCGCCGTACCGGGCGGAGGAGTCCGAGGTGACCGTGTTGCCGGACAGCGTGACGTGCCGCAGCGCGGCCGAGCCGGAGCTCACCTCGATGCCACCGCCGAAGGCGTTGTTCGAGCGCGTGGCACTGGTGCTGCCGCCGATGGCGTTGTCGGCGACGGTGGAGGCCACCGCCGTCAGCTTGCCGCCCTGGACGGAGATGCCGGCGCCGTACGCGTCGGTGGTGTCCTGCAGGATGCGGTTGCCGGTCACCGAGCTGCGCCGCAGCTCGACGTCGGCGCCGACGCCCTGGATGTACAGCCCGGCGCCGGCCCCGTTGGAGAAGCCGGGGCTGTTGTCGCGGACCGCAATCTGGTCAAGGAGCGCCTCGGCGTCCTGCACGATCACGCCGACCCCGCTGTTGGCGACGGCCAGCCCGCGCATCGTCGAGGAACCGCCGGTGAACTTGATGGCCTCCATGTTGCTCGGGCCGTCGACCACGGTCTGGCGCGCACCGGCCCCGGTGATGGTGATCGAGTTGGTGACCGCCAGCCCGCTGGCGAGCACGTAGGTGCCGGCCGGCACCGTCACCGTGTCCGCCCCGCTCACGGCGTTCGCCGTCTGCACGGCGGCACGCAGCGAGCACGTGTTCGCGGCCGTCTTGCAGATGCCGTCGCTGGGGAGCAAGTCGGCGGCATCCGCGGTCGTGTTGACGGCGTAGGTGGCGGCCTGGGCGGACGGGACGGCGATGAGCGTGGCTGCCGCGATCGCGATCAGCAGCGACAGATGACGGAGGAGCATCGCGAAATCGTAGCCCGCCGTTCCTGGCACGTGCGCCGCCTTCTGGCGCCCCCGCGTCCGAGCGGCTACGCGTCGACGGCGTCGGCGATCTCGCAGAGGAGGTCGATCCACCAGGGCGGGCCGACCAGGAACCGGTGCTCCATCGTGCCGCCGTCGGGGTGGCGGTGGAACGGGCACCCGCCGAAGTAGCCCAGGTCGACGTTGGCCTGCTGCTCGGTATAGAGGCGCACCGCGGTGGCGTCGACGATGATGGTGAGGTCGTCCCATGGGCGCATGAGCTGCGCGTGGATGGACGGGGTCAGGAGCTGCGCGGCGAGCGTGGGCGGGTCGGTGACCACCTTGCGGCACTGCGACGGGTCGAAGCCGCGGGGATCCCACGCCGGATCATTGACGTCCTGAAACGACGTGATCGTGCCCTGCAGGCCGTGTGGGTTGACGCACGAGACGGCCAGGTCGCTGGTCCACGTGCGGTAGACCTGCTGCGCCCGCTTGCCGGTGCCGATGCGGTGCCATCCCTCCATCGTCTGCTTGCGGCTCTCGATGTCGACGAGCAGGCCGCGACCGCGCACCGCGCCGGTCACCTGCACCGATTCCTCGCCCCGCACCTGCACCGCCGCCGCGTACTGCGGCGCCAGCGTCTGCCAGACCTCCTCCAGCGGAGGCATGTCGTCCCCGCCCTTCCTGAACCAGCCCATCAGCCCCCCGTTGATCGCATCGCCATCCCTGCAGGCGCAATCCTGCCGATCATCAGCGTCCGGGTCGAGCACGATGCGCGGAAGACCGCCCACCCGCGATCCGGCTCAGTCCGGATCTGCGTGCCGCTCCAGCCAGGTCACGAACGCCGCGGGGGCGAGCACCGGCAACGTGTCGCTCAGCGCCAGCAGGTCCAGGTCGCCCGACACCAGCAGCGCAACCTGATCCTCGGCGAGGGCGAGGAGATAGTCGTCCTGCGGGTCACGTGACCGCGGAGGAGGGTCCCCCACGTCGTCGGCGACCGTGGCGTCACTCGCGATCATTGCGACGACTTCAGAGGATCGCTCGACCGGCAGGCGGCGGACGATCCTCGGATAGCGCAGCGCCCGTTCGAGTTCGGTCAGCAGTCGCGGCGAGACGATCAACTCATAGCGACCGGCGCGCCACGCCCGCAGCGTGTCGGCCGGCGCGCCCGCGGGCGACAGCATCGCGGAGATGAGGACGTTGACGTCGATGACCGCGCGCACGGGTCAGCGCGGGGCTTGGCGGGCGGCGTCCTGCGCCTCGAGCGCGAGCGCCATGGCGTCGTCCTCGGCCATGGGCTCAACGCTCTTCCACAGCGCGTCCAGGACGCCGACGCCCAGGTCACGCCGAAGCGCCTCCTCGATGACCTGGCTGTCACCCTTGCCGGAGCGCGCGGCTCGCAACCTCACGGCACGCAGGACCTCATCGTCGATGGTCAATGTGGTGCGCACCTTCGCCATACCCCCATCGTAGCATCATGATGCTTTGATGCGTTAAGTCAGTCGCCGAACGCGTCGCGGTGGTGACGTGCATCGGCTCGTCGAACATGCACCGAATATCGCCGGTGCGGCGTGACAGCTCCACCCACGCTCCGTGCCGATTGCGCGTCGACCTCGTGACAACTCCGAATCGTGAACACAGACACGCCGCGCCGCATTAGGGTTCCGCCATGGAATTGCAGCGACCACCCGTGGCGCCCACCCCGCACAGCGGCCTGCGCCCCCACTCCCACGCCGCCCTGGCGCGCGAGGACAAGGACGACGCCAAGCGCTGCGCCCCCGCGGGCGACCTGGCGGCCTTCGCGCACGCGCGCGGACTGACGTTCAGCGGCTCGGTGGTGCTCGGCGCGCTGGCCGGCGTGCTGCCCACCTGGCCGGACTACGTCTTCAACTGCAGCCACGGCGACCTGGGCGGCGGCCGCTACGGCCTCGTCCAGCACGAGCTGATGGAGATCTCCGCCGACGAGAACGGCGACGGCGATTCCGGGATCCGGATGAACGGTAGCTTCTACAACGCCAAGCGCGGCAATGCCCCCGGCTGGAAGAAGCGCATGATCCCCGGCGCGCGCTTCATCGGCATGTTCGAGCCCAAGGACGAGCCGTTCGCCGCAGATCGG
>Ga0209023_10008782_pt1 | contig 10059 bp, 9 predicted proteins | sample LakOneMetagenome_FD_187468 | JGI IMG/M metagenome (GOLD analysis project Ga0209023, IMG submission 187468) | Freshwater and sediment microbial communities from Lake Erie, Canada (SPAdes) (version 2) | ecosystem: Environmental > Aquatic > Freshwater > Lentic | place: Lake Erie, Canada | collected... | reverse complement strand
CGTCGACTACGCGAGGCGGTTCGCCGCGGCGCTGCCGCTCGACGCCCCCGGGCGCTACGCCGAACACGTCGGGATCTTCGACCCCGCCGAGCGCGGCCGGATCCTGAGCGGGGACGCCGCAGCCGCGACGGACCCGGCCCGGACGGCGGCGGTCGTCGGCGCCCCGTTCGCCGCGGCCGGGGGGCTCGGCCCCGTCGACCGGTTGCTGGCTGTCGACGTCGCCTCCTACCTGCCGGGCGACCTGCTCACCAAGGTCGACATCGCGACGATGGCCTACTCGCTGGAGGCCCGCTCGCCCCTCCTCGACCCGACGGTCATGGAGTTCGCGGCCAGGTTGCCGTCACGCCTCAAGCTGCACGGGCGCGAGAAGAAGTGGCTGCTCCGCCGGGCGTACCGGTGGACCCTCCCCGAGGAGACCCTCCACGGGCCGAAGAAGGGCTTCGGCGTCCCGCTCGGCGAGTGGTTCCGCGGCCCGCTCGCCGGCCACGTGCGCGACGTGCTGTGCGACCCCGGGGTCGGGGGCGGGCTGCTCGACCCGGCCGCGGTATCGGCGCTGGTCGAAGCCCATCAGGCCGGGGGAGCGGACAACTCGGCGCGCATCTGGTCGCTCCTCTTCCTGGAGCACTGGCGGACGGGCGCCGGCTGAGACGAAGCCCGGAGTGGGACTTGAACCCACGACCCCCTCCTTACCATGGAGGTGCTCTACCGCTGAGCTATCCGGGCGGGTCGGTTGCGGCAGGTTAGCGGGACGGGCCTATTTCTCGCAGTAGGTGAGCACCGTCGCCTTGCCGTCGGCGATGAAGGTCTGACCCCTCATCCCCCATGTCCGCTTGGCGCCGCGATGGAATTCGAAGGGCTCGAAGTCGGTGTTGGAGGTGAACCCGGCGGAGACGGCCTGCTCCTTCTTCTTGCAGGACGACGTCACCGTCGATCCGTCGTCGGTGACCTGACCCGAGTTCTTGCGGGTGACGAGATCGGGCGCCTTGCCCTTCGGCACGCAGTCGGCAAGCGCGATCAGCGTTCCGGAGCCGGTTCGCATCCCGCCCGTGACCCTCCAGGAGCGCTTGCCCTCCTTGACGGAGGCGAGCAGGGAGACGGAGTTGCCCGGGGTGGTCGAGAATGCCCAGCCGCCGGAGATGATCTCCTGGTTGCGCTTGCAGGATGCCGTCAGGTCGGTGAACTCACCGGTGCCGAGGCTGGTCGAGTCGCCGGCCGTGACGAGGTCCTTGCCGAGCTTCGAGCAATAGGCGAAGGCGGTCACGAACCCGTCCTTGTTGGTGTCTCCGAGCTGCTGGATCGAGGCCTGCCAGCCGTCGTCGTTGATGAACGATCCCGTGGACTGAAAGAAGCCGGTCAGCGATGAGAACTGCGGCACCGTGTAGCCGCCGCTGATCGGGGCCTCTCCCTTCGGACAGGTTGCCGTGATGGCGTCGTTCTTGGCCGACGTCGGCTTGCTCCGCCGCGACTCGTGGATCTTCAGCGCCGCGTCCGCGGAGGCGGCTGCGAAGACCGCCAGCGCGATCAGCGCCGCCAGGGCTGAGAATGGTCGGATTACGTTCCTCATGAGCGGGTCGGCCCCCTTCATCTGTGGGATTTCACGCAGTAGATCAGCGTCTTCTCCTTGCCCGATTCGCTGAAGGGTGCGCCGATGTTGGTCCACCTTCGCTTGCCGTCGCGACGCAGCTCGTAGGGCACGATCGCATCCTTCGAGGAGTAGCCGGCGGAAATGGCCTCCTCCCCTTTCTTGCACGAGGCGGAGGCATCCAGCGCCTCCCCTGCGACGACTTCTGCGGTGTGCTTCCGGGTGACGATCTTCGGCGCTTCCTTCTCGGGCAGGCAGTTGGCGAAAACGAGCAGGGTTCCGCTCCCCACTTGCATGCCGCCGTTGATCGTCCAGGAGCGCTTGCCTGCGCGCAGAGACTTGAGCAGAAGGCCGTAGCCGTTGCTCGTCGAGAGCGCCCAGCCGCCGGAGATCGCGACTTCGGAGCGCTTGCAGACGGCGGTCAGATCGGTGAACGTCGACCCCGAGAGGTCGGCCGAATCACTTCGGGTCGTCACGTCCTTGCCGAGGGCGGAGCAGTAGGCGACGCTCGTCAGCAAGTTCTCGCCGATGTCGCCGGCGGCGAGCTTCGCCGAGGCCTGCCAGCCGTCGTTTTCGGTGGGGAACGTGCCCATCGGCAGGTAGTAGTTGTCCTCGAGCAGCGGATTCGGGATCTGGTAGCCGCCACTGAGCGGGGCCTGGCCGCGCGGGCAGGTGGCCGTGACCCCGTCGAACGGCTGGTCGACCTGCTCGGTGCGGCTCGCCTCGGAGATCCTCAGTCCGGCGCTCGCGGGCACCGCGGCGATCAGAAAGAGGGTGAAGACCGCGGCGAGCGCGACGAAATTAACGGCGAACGACCGAAGCCTCGCACGCCCGATGACGATCATCCCCTGACTACCTCCGTTGGCCCCCGATGACCAGTATCCGAAGTCGCACACTACCTTGTCGTCGCCGACATTCTCAAGCCCCATCCGCCTACAATGCCCGTCCCCGAACGGGGGAGCGCCGTAGTTGGAGAGACGGGCTGGACTGTAAATCCAGTGGCTTCGCCTGAGTGGGTTCGATTCCCACCTCCCCCATGAACCTCGGCGTCCGAGGCCCTAGACGTCGCGCAGCGACTGCGCCTGCGGCAGGCGCTTCAGCTTGCGGAGCGAGTTCGTCTCGATCTGGCGGACGCGCTCGCGGGTGATGCCGAGGTCCTGGCCGATCTGCTCGAGCGTCTGCGGCTCCGCATCGGTGAGGCCGTAACGCAACTCGATCACTCTCCGCTCACGGTCGGTCAGCAGGCGGAGCGCCCGGTCGAGGCCCTCGCGCTGCAAGGCGTCGGTGGCCCGCTCGAAGGGGCCCTGCCCGTTCTCGTCGGGAACGATGTCCGCGACGCGTCCGTTGCCGTCCTCGCCGATCGGCGCCTCGAGGGAGACGGGAGCGGCGGCGAGCCCCATCAGCTCCCTGACCTCGGCGAGGTCGAGCCCGACCTCGTTGGCGACCTCCACGGGCTCCGGCTCGCGACCGAGGTCCTGGACGAGGCTGCGCTCGGCGCTCCGGACCTTGGTCAGCTTCTCGTTGATGTGGACGGGGATGCGGATCGTCCGGCTCTTGTCGGCGACGGCGCGCGTCACGGCCTGCCGGATCCACCAGGTCGCGTAGGTCGAGAACTTGTAGCCGCGCCGGTAATCGAACTTCTCGACCGCCCTGATCAATCCGAGCGAACCCTCCTGGATCAGGTCCAGGAAGCTGAGGCCGCGGCCGACGTAACCCTTCGCGATCGAGACGACGAGCCGCAGGTTGGCCTCGACCATCTGCCGCTTCGCGTCGATATCGCCCCGCTCGATCCGCTTCGCCAGCTCGACCTCCTGGTCGGCGGTGAGAAGCTGGACGCGGCCGATGGCGTGGAGGTAGAGCCGCAGGGAATCGACGCCCGGCTCGACCGTCAGGTCGGGTGCCACGATCGGCGGCGCCTGCTCGGGGTCGTCCTCGGCGCCGTCGAGCGTCTCGCTCGAGTCTCCCGACTCGACGACGATCTCGATGCCGGCATCGACGAGCTGGGTGTGCAGCTCCCGCACCCCGTCGGGGCCCAGTTCGACCTCCTCGACTGCAGCGGCGATCTGCTCCCCGGTGACGTGGCCGTTCTCGCGGCCGAGAGCGATCAGCATCGCCCCTGGGTCCTCGTTGCTCTGCCCGGTGGCGGGCAGCTCGCTCACTTGCAGCTCCTCGGCCAAACTCTCATACCTCTCCGCGCCACGCCGAGGCGAGGATGCTTCCCCTCCCGAGGGCGCACAGCGAGTATGTCACGGCCGCAGCCGATCAATTCACCTCAGTAGCCTTCCCGCAACGCGATTCCGATGAACCGTCCGTCCACAATGCTCGGCGAAGGCGCCCGGGGCTCAGCCGGCCCCGACGTGCAGGCACGCCGCCCCGCCACAGAGGTCAGCCTGACCCGCGTCGGCGTGCGCGGAGTCGAGAAGGTCATCCGCATCAACCCCGAAGGCGGGGGGCTCGAGGGCGCCGGCCCGCAGCTCTACTTCGCCGAGTTCGAGTGCTACGTCGACCTCAGCCCACAGCAGGCGGGCGCGCACATGTCCCGCTTCGAAGAGGTCGTCAACGAGGCGATCGACGAGTCCGTGCTCGGCGAGTCGCTGAAGGCCGAGCACCTCGCGGCAAGGATCGCCGAGGCCGTCCGCGACCGCCAGGGCGGGATGCGCGCCGAGGTCTCCCTCGCCGCCCGATACCCCGAGACCGTCCCCGCGCCCGTCAGCGGCAAGCCGACGCAGGAGATCTACACGCTGTTCGGCACGGCCGTGGCCTCGACCGCCGGCACCCGGACGCTGACCGGCGTGCAGGCCCAGGGCATGACCGCGTGCCCCTGCGCACAGGAGCTGATCGCCTCCGGCGCCACCGAGCGCCTGCTCGAGAACGGCTACACCGCCGACCAGGTCGACGAGATCCTCGAGCTGGTCCCCGTCGCCACCCACAACCAGCGCGGCATCGGCACCCTCTACCTCGGCCGTTCGGAGGAGTGCGAGACCGAGATCGACGCCCGCGAGCTGCTCGCCATCGTCGAGTCTTCGATGTCCTCGGAGATCTACGAGCTGATGAAGCGCGAGGACGAGCGCTCGGTCGTCGAGAAGGCTCACGCCAACCCCCGCTTCGTCGAGGACTGCGTCCGCGAGATGGTCCGCCAGCTCGCCACGGCCCACCCCGACCTCAACGGCCGCAACTTCATCCTCGCCCGTCAGGAGAACCTCGAGACCATCCACCGCCACAACGTGGTGGCCGAGCGCTCCGGCGAGCTCTCCGAGGTCGTCGCCGAGCTCACCTCGGGCGAGCACTCCGCCCGTCACATGACGATGCGCGAGTGGCTCGACGCCCCCGCGTCGGCCGGCGCCTGACCCTCAGGCCGGGTCCACCCCCGCGCCGGCGTCTCCGTCGGCCTTGCGCTGTTTCTCGATTCGCCGCCTGACGCCGAAGAAGTAGTCGGCTCCCGAGATCACGGTGACGGCCACGGCCGCGTAGACGAGGATGTCGACGGCGGTCGTCGCCGGGTCGACGGCGATCAGCGCGATGACCGCGGCGATCTGGAGGGCAGTCTTGACCTTGCCGAGCCAGCTCGCCGAGATCACGACGCCCTGCTCGACGGCCACGGCCCGCAACCCGGTGACGGCCAGCTCGCGGGCGATGATGACCATCGCGATCCACGCCTGCAGCCGGTCGAGCGCGACCAGCGAAACGAGGGCGGCGACGATCAGCAGCTTGTCGGCGAGCGGGTCCATCAGCTTGCCGAACGTCGTGACGTCGTCGCGGCGGCGGGCGATGTAGCCGTCGAGGCCGTCCGTCAGGGCCGCGAGCGCGAAGACGATCCCGGCGATCAGGTCGCCGTTCGGGATCTCGGCGAGGAGGGCGACGACGACGACCGGCACCGCGAGGATGCGCAGCATCGTCAACGCGTTCGGGATGTTCAGCGGGACCACGGTCGGCTCAGGCTCCGCCGCCGATACTACGGGCGCCGCCGTCTACCTCCCCGCGGTGAGTTCCTTCGCGCGCCCCAGGACGGCGTCGAGCATCTCCTCGGTCAGCCGGCCCGTGAAGGTGTTCTGCTGGCTCGGGTGATAACTGCCGAGCAACGCGATCTCCCCGATGCGGGCCTCCGCACCGTGACCGAAGCGCGGCTTCGGCCGCGGGATCTCACGCCCGCCGCCGCGAAGCCCGCGCAGCGCCGCGTCCCAGCCGAACGATCCGAGCGCCACCATGACGCGGGCGTTCGGGAGCAACCCGAGCTCACGGTCGAGATAAGGGCGGCACGCATCGCGTTCGTCCGTGGTCGGCTTGTTGTCCGGCGGCGCGCAGCGGACCGCCGCCGTGACGTAGGCGCCGTGGAGCTCGAGCCCGTCGTCGCGATCGACCGACTCGGGCTGATTCGCGAGCCCGGCGCGGTGAAGTGCCGCGTACAGCCAGTCTCCCGACCGGTCCCCGGTGAACATCCGGCCCGTGCGGTTGGCCCCGTTGGCGGCCGGCGCGAGCCCGATGAGGACGATCGGCGCGTCGCGGTCGCCGAAGCCCGGAACCGGCCTGGCCCAGTAATCCTCGCCGCGGAACCGCTTCGGCGGATCGGCCGCGACCGCTTCCCGCCAGGCGACGAGGCGCGGACAGATCCGGCAGTCGCAGATCTCGCGTTCGAGCCGATCGAGGCCCTCGTCCGTGGATCGCGGCGCGGGTGACATCGTTGCGCGGAGGCTAGCCCGCCCAGCGAAATCCCAGGTGTGAGCGGTACCTTTGATCGCCCGACGGGGCCGAATCCCGGCCCTCGACGAGGACCACGATGCCGCCCGACGACCACTCAGATCTGCGCCTGCTGGCAATCGTTCCCGCCTACAACGAGGAGGGGATGATCGACCGCGTCGTCCGCGACATCAACCGGCACGCCCCCGACTTCAACGTCCTCGTCGTCGACGACGGCTCCGTGGACAGGACGGTCTCGCGCGCCGAGGCGGAGGGGGCGATGGTGCTTCGCCACCCGTTCAACCTCGGGATCGGCGGTGCCATGCAGTCCGGTTACAAGTACGCGCTCGCGCACGGCTACGACGTCGCGGTGCAGGTCGACGGCGACGGCCAGCACAAGCCCGAATACCTCCCGGAGATGCTCGCCGCACTGAACATGTCGGGCGCCGAGGCGGACATGGTCTACGGCACCCGCTTCCGCGGGGACCCGGGCTACAAGGTGCCGATCGGCCGCCGGCTCGGCAACCTGATCTTCTCGGTCGTCCTGACGGCCATCACCCGCCAGAAGATCACCGACCCGACATCCGGCTTCAGGATGGTCAACCGCCGCGGCATCGAGCTCTTCGCCCGCGACTACCCGCACGACTACCCAGAGGTCGAGGCGATCCTGATGCTCCACAACAATCGCCTTCGCATCCACGAGGTGCAGGTGCGGATGAACGCTCGCGGGTTCGGGCGCAGCTCGATCGACTACCCACGCGCCGCCTACTACATGATCAAGGTCATGTTGGCGCTCTTCGTCGGCCTCCTGAGGCGACGGCCCGAGGAGCTGGAGGGCTCGCCGCCGCCATCCACCGGTGAGATCGCAGCCGTCGAGGCCAAGCCTGCGCCCGCCGCCGGGGGCGACGCCGGAGGGCCGACGTGATCGCCCCGCTGCTCGCGATCGGGAGCTCCGAGTCCGTCCTCGGCAAGAAGCCGCAGATCCTCGCCGTGATCGCGACCGTGCTCTTCCTCATCTTCGTGATCGAGCTCGTCCGCCGGCGCCGGCTCGTCGAGCGCTACGCGCTGCTCTGGATCGCGGCGTCCATCGTCCTGGTCATCTTCGCCGCCTGGGAGGGCGCGCTCGACGCCGTCGCCAACGCGCTCGGGATCATCTCGCCGCCCAACGCGCTCTTCCTGATGGGGCTCGGCACCGTCTTCGTCCTCGCACTGAACTTCTCCGTGGCGATCTCGCGACTCAGCGAGGAGACGAAGATCCTCGCCCAGGAGGTCGCGCGGCTCGATCGCGAGCAGCGCCGGATCCGCAAGGGCGCGCTGAGCGGCGAGGAGGACGTCGTGATCGGAGCGGTTGAGAGCTCGGTGACGAACGGGTCGGCGGAGGAGAGTTAGTCCGAGGGTCGGCGTGGCCAGCGGTCGGCGTGGCCGGCTTCGCCGAGGGGGTCGCTCGCAGGTGTGGCCGGCTTCGCCGAGGGACTCGCCGATTGGTGACAGTTGGCTTGGGCTGAGAGGGGAAGGCTTCGGGGCGCTCGCCCACCGTTCACCCGCCTGCCGAGGGAGTTTTTGGGGGCGGTGGCACGGATTTTGTAGCTATGGGCTACAGAATCCGTGCCAGCGGATCGAAACTGCTCTTGCGGCCGTATATCGGCCGCAATCGCAGTCTCGGTGTCCGACTGCCCACCCCACCAGCAGCCTGACGCCCTTGCCGAGCGATAACACCGCGCCGACCGAGGGAAGCGGACGGCGAAGCCGGAGCATTCCCTCGGAGTTATCTACGTGCAGCGCTTCGACGTGCAGGAGTGCCCGGCCATCTTGGTCAGGTAGACGCGTAGGCGCTCCCGTTCGGCGGGCGTGAGGGGGGCGAGCATCTCGGCCTCGGCGCTCTCGGCCGCCCGCTGGGCGTCGGCGAGGCGGCGGACGCCGGCGTCGGTCAGCTCGAGGAGGTAGCGGCGGCGGTCCTCGGGGTCGCGGCGGCGGATCAGGGAGCCGTCGGCCTCGAGTTCGTCGATGAGGGCGACGAGGTTGCTGGCGTGAATTCGGAGAGAGCGGCCGAGCGCCTGCTGGGACATGGGCCCGGCCTCGTAGAGCTGGTGGAGGATGGCGTAGGCAGGGGCGCGGAGCCCGACCGTCGAGAGAGCGTCGCCGAGGCCTTCGCCCGATGCCCGGGAGAGGCGGAAGAAGAGCACCCCGCAACTGGGTTTGGAAGCTGACTTGGCGATGCGGGCTGGGGAGGCCATGACGGGATCAATATAGCGCCCGATGGCGCGGATTCATAATCGTTGGCATTCATAACGATTGGTGGTAGGGTTCCAATTCGAACCACGACCACTCAACCGAACCACGAGTCCGAAGGACCTCCAGATGGAAACGAACAGCACCAAGAACACACTTCCCCTGATCCCCCTCGACGACATCGTCGTGTTCCCGGGCATGAACCTCACGCTGGCGATCGACGCCGGCCCCGAGGAGGAGGTCCTGCTCGTCCCCCGCTCCGGTGAGGAGTTCGCCGCGGTCGGGACCGTCGCCCGCATCGAAGAGACCTTGACCCTCCCGGGAGGCACCCGGGCGACCACGCTCGAGGGCCTGCACCGCGGGATCGCCGGCACCGCCCGGACCGATCTCAACGGCACCCTGCGCATCGAGGTCACCCCGCATGAGGACCCGGCCGATCGCGACGACGACGTGCGGGCGCTCGAGCGTGAGTACCGCGCGATCGTCGAGGAGATCCTCGAGCTGCGGCAGGCCGGCGACGGCATCCGCGCGTTCCTGCGCTCGATCTCCGAGCCGGGAGCCCTGGCCGACACCGCCGGTTACTCGCCCGACCTGACCCACGAGCAGAAGGTGCAGCTGCTGGAGACCCTCGACGTTCGTGAGCGCCTCGCGCTCTCGGTCGAGTTCCAGCGCGAGCGCCTGGCCGAGCTCCAGGTCCGCAGCCGGATCCGCGACGACGTCCAGAGCGGCGCCGAGAAGCAGCAGCGCGAGTACTTCCTGCGCAAGCAGCTGGAGTCGATCCAGAAGGAGCTGGGCGAGGACGACGGATCGGTCGTCGACGAGTACCGCACGAAGATCGAGGACTCGGGCATGCCCGACGACGTCCGCGAGCACGCCGAGAAGGAGGTCGCCCGGCTCGAGCGCATGGGCGACGGCTCCGGTGAGTCGTCGATGCTCCGCACCTACCTCGACTGGCTGGTCGCCGTGCCGTGGGACGAGCGCTCCGAGGAGCGGCTCGATCCGGTGCACGCGCGCGAGGTGCTCGACGCCGACCACGCCGGCCTCGACGACGTCAAGGAGCGGATCACCGAGTACATCGCCGTGCGGAAGCTCCGCGCCGAGCGCGGCGTGGAAGCCGACGGAAAGGCCCAACACGGTTCTGGAGCGATCCTGACCCTGATCGGTCCTCCCGGCACCGGCAAGACCTCGATCGGCGAGTCGATCGCCCGTGCCACCGGACGCGAGTTCGTCCGGATGTCGTTGGGCGGCGTCCGCGACGAGGCCGAGATCCGCGGCCACCGCCGCACCTACATCGGCGCGCTTCCGGGCCGCCTGGTGAGGGCGCTGCGGGACGCGGGAACGATGAACCCGGTGATCATGCTCGACGAGGTCGACAAGGTCGGCGCCGATTGGCGCGGCGACCCCAGCTCGGCCCTGCTCGAGGTGCTCGACCCGGCCCAGAACCACTCGTTCCGGGATCACTACCTCGACGTCGAGCTCGACCTCTCCGAGGTCCTGTTCATCGCTACGGCGAACGTCGCAGAGACGATCCCCGGGCCGCTGCTCGACCGGATGGAGGTCGTCGGCTTCGACGG
>Ga0209023_10008781_pt1 | contig 10059 bp, 14 predicted proteins | sample LakOneMetagenome_FD_187468 | JGI IMG/M metagenome (GOLD analysis project Ga0209023, IMG submission 187468) | Freshwater and sediment microbial communities from Lake Erie, Canada (SPAdes) (version 2) | ecosystem: Environmental > Aquatic > Freshwater > Lentic | place: Lake Erie, Canada... | reverse complement strand
CATCCCCAACCACCTGCTTCATTCCAAAGCAGGCAGCGCAACAGACCAACCTGTAGGGGGTCAATTTTGGACGCCGATCCCCCGGCTTAGGGGGTCAATATTGCAGGCCGAATGACAGCCGGGGCGGGCTGTTCGTAGCACGGCACAAAAATGGGCCCGGAGTGCCTAGGAGTCCGGGCCCATAACCTCGACGACGGGGGTAGGATGTCGCCCGGTTACAATGATGATTCTATGATCACTGGATCGATCTCGCTTTGAGTTAGCTCAAACTTCGAATTCTTCAACGATCCAGATATTGAAAAGGTGGCCGGCAACCGGCTGTTAATTCGGCCCGCCTAGGATCGATGCCGCGCGGATCTCGTATCGCTTGCCGCGTCAAAAAATTCTCGAAATGCGCCCGCCGGCTTGCCACCGGCGGGTTTTCTTTGGGCCAAGTTATAAGCGGCGGCCCTTAAAGCCTTCGGAACAGCATTCAAATCGTTGAGAAAGGGCACCGGTCATTTTACCTGGACAGTAAAGTTATCGATGTCGGCCCCTCGATTTGGATGTGTAAGCTCGATTTGAAATGTATCGGTTCCGCGAAACCCCGGCGATGAAGTGTAGTAGACAACAAAACCCGGAATACGCTTGCCAATGCAGTCGGTAGAGTTAGGGCTGAAGCGATTGTATTTCAACGTAATGGTTTCCCGGCTCGGATAAAGCTTACCGTGTTGAGGTTTGGCGAGTACCCTCACCGTGCCAACCTGTGGCGAACAATCCTTCTGCCAGTTGCCATACTTCCACATCACGGTTTGTTTGCCCGAAGTGGCTTCGCGTTGGAGCGTAAGAGCGCGACTGACATCCGGAATGGCGACGATCAAAGCAATCGCGACGACGGGTGAAAGTCTGCCCATCACGTTTATTCCCCTTAAGTAAAACTGTCTTCGTTATAGCGATCAAAGGCCCGCCCGGTCACGCCGGCGGGTTTTCTTTGCTGCGGCAAAGAGTCGGCTGGGAATCTTCGGAATCGGTTGATCGGGCCGACTAGCCCTTCTTGCCGCTCGCCTTGTCCTGCTGGTAAGACGAGCCGGTGCCCTTCGGCTTGTCGGATTTTGGCTTCTTGGTCTGCTTGGACGGTTTGTCTTTGCCCTTGGCCATGATCCGCTCCCTGATTCGACCGTCAGTCGTGGGAGGAGATGCTATCCCTAACCTGCACTGGTTCAAGCCCTTGGCTGGGCTAGCGACTGAGCGGCTCCTCGCCGACGTTTAGGCCGCCTTGGTTGGCAGTGCACTCCGGAAGCTCGTCGAACGGCGGCGAATAGCCGTTCAAGCGATAGGTGTTTGACAAAACCTCAATCTCGATCCCGTCCGGGTATCGAACGACCGCGATCTCTCGGCCATCCATGATTTTCTGGCAGATACCGATCGCCAATGGAACGTCTCAGCGCTCAGAGCCGGTGCCGCGGCCGCCGACCACTTGCAAATCGGCCGGGGTGTTGAGGCGAACCGGGCGGCGTTCGTCTCCCTCGTACCGCACTGCAAGTTTCAGCAGTCGGTTTTTGATCCAGGGGTCAGCCTTGGCCGCCAAACCGCGCACGAGCTCCGCTCGATCACTCCGAAACTGCTTATCCAACATGACACGACTCCACCCAACCCAAGCCCACGAATCTAACCGAGACGGTCAGAAAGAGCGAACAATTATCGTCGACTATCCCCCGATACTGCTGGACTTGGCGTGCAGCGTGGTCCGGTCGCCGGTGAGTTTCTCGGCATAGTCGTCGATAGCGTCGATCAACTCGCGCCCCGGGACCGCAACCCGCCGGCCCAGGATCAGATACCGTCGCAGCGCTTCCAGATGTTTGAGATCCTCTGCCACGTCCAACGTGCGCTGCTCTTCACGCCAGCGCTGGAATTTCTCCTGCTGATAAGCCTTCGCTGCCGCTCGGTTTTCCGCCTTGGTCGTCGCCGCATGATCTCGCCGAATCGGTTCGCCGTGAAGCCGCTAGGGAGGGGGGTGGGCGGGCCCTGGGTATGCCGGGAGTTGGTCAAGGCCCGCCGGTTCAAGCGGGCGGGTTAGCAGTTCTCGGCAACGCCATTGCACGAAAAAAACTCCCCGAGAAATCTCGGGGAGGAACCTATTGATAAACCCGCTCTTAACCCTAGCTTGCGAGGGTTACTTCAGGTGCATTGGCCAAGCTTTCAGGCCGTAGTCGTGCGCGTCGAGCACGGTACCATTCGGCAACTTCCGGTAGCGACGGAAGATCAAGCTGAAGGGTTTCTTCGGTGGCTTGAATTTAGTCATGACTCCAATCCTTTCCCCGACGGGTGTTGCGACGTGCGGGAAAGGCGAGTAGAAATCGGGTTGCGAGGCCGATTTGCCTGACCGTTTCGTCGATCGTTACCCTCGAACCGCGTCGGCAATTCGAAGACGAAAAAGACCGGGTTCGCCGCCGCAGCGAACCCGGTCTTTTCAGTTAATGTTCAGTTTCAGCGTACGAATACGCAGCATTGCACTTTCCTTGCTAACGCCGAACTGGCGCGTGATTTCGTCACTGGAATTGCACCGCCGCACCAAGTGCCGGGGCATCAAGATTGCGGCAGCGAATCGATTTGCCTGCCACTCCGGATCCCGAAACGCGGCGATCCTTCCTGCAGAGATACTGTTCAGCCTATTGAGTGTGCCGATGTGCATCACCGCGTGCCCGGACTCGTGAGCGATGGTGAAGCGATGCCTGGGCATTTGCGCGACGGCGCCGTCGTAAACATCCTCACGGATCAGAAACTGTCGGGTGAGGGGATTAACCGCACCCATCCTGTCCTGCATTTCTGCACTATCCACGACATCGAAGATCAAGCCGTCGACAAGGTGCGGCAAGCCCTTTTCGGCGAACTCGACGATCGGGAAGAACGTTTCGTCCTCGAGACCAAACATCTTGCGGATTGCGTCGGCAAGATCCTCAATATTTTCGCCGGACCGCGGCGGAGCCTCGAAGACGATGTCGCTCATTCAAACGTCCTCTTCAGCAGCATGTGCAGATCGTCGCGCTTCTCCCTCGGCAACTCGCCGAAGCGAGCCAGGAGCGCGGCTGCCTCCCGGTCTCCGTCGGTAAAGTCCGGTCTAACCGAAATTTTGAATTCCCGAAGCGATACCAAGGCGGCTTCCTGCAGTTCCTTCAGTTCATTTGCATGCAGCCCGGACCAGGCTGCGATTTTCTCGACAAACCCGGCTGGGATTGCCTTTCGTCCAGTTTCAACGCCCGACAAAAACGAGGTGGCTACTCCAATTCCCCGCGCCATATCCTTGAGTAGCCAACCCCGATCGATGCGCAGCTTTCGCAGCGCCTTACCGAGTGGGGTCAGCATCGATGATTCTCCGGTTTGCCATGATTAAATTACCCCTCATCGAGGTGCTGTGAGTTCACCTCGAAAGGTGAATATAGAGCACCTTCATGGGGTTTACAAGGAGAAGACGGACCCCCAAACTGCTGTGCCGGCGGGCGTTACCCAGCGCAATTCATGTGGCCCCGGATGTGGCCCCAAGGCCGGGTAGGGCCTCGAAGCAACATCCGCTTAACCATATAACTATATGTTATCATTGAAATTAGTAGTGTTTCTTAAACTTCTTGACGAACCGGTTTGACGCCAGTAGGTTCGCGCCTTACGGCGCCGGCCTGGTCAGCGGCTCGCCGGCCTTGACGACGTAAACCCCGAGCACTTTGAAGGGTTTGTAGCCGGCCTTGGCGTCGTCAACGGCGCCTTCCGGGATCCGGTGGGGTTCGCCGGCCTTGAGCTGGTACGCTTTTCCTAGCGCTTGATTCCCTCGAGGCTTGCCGCGATGCCGCGCTGGAACAGCGACCAGTCGAAACCCAGCGCCAGCGCGACGTAGCCGCGGTCGATCATCCGGTTGGCCTGTTCGGCGGTACGGGCGACGCCGCCGATCGGCACGCCGCTTTTGAGGATGCCGGCTTCGGCGCGGGCCATCAGCGCCTGCACCTCGGGATCGTCGGGCAGGCCGCGCTTGTTGATGGAGGTGGCGAGGTCGCCCGGACCGATCACCGCGAGGTCGATGCCCGGTGTGGCCATGATCTCGTCGATGCGCTCGACCGCCTCGACATGCTCGATGGTGATCATGCAGATCATGTCGTCGTCGGCGGTCGCCATATACTCCGGCATCGATACGCCCCAACGAAATGGCGCGTGAAACGGTCCCCATAGCCGTTCGCCGATCGGCGGATAGCGCACGCTGCGCACCGCTTTCTCGGCATCAGTGCGGCTGCAGATCATCGGAAAATTGATTCCGAGCGCACCGAGGTCCATCGGCGCCTTCGCCAGCCACGGCTCGTTGGCGGCAATCCGCACCAGCGGTACGCAGGGCGTGCCCGAGGTCGCCATGATCATCGCATGCGCGGTGCCGAGATCGATCGGGCCATGTTCGAGATCGACGATGATCCAGTCGATGCCCGAGCGGGCCATGATCTGCACGGTCTGGATCGAGGGGATGGTCGCGATCGCGCCGAAGGTCGGGCGTCCGTCCCGCCATAGCTGTTTGAGACGGTTGAGCGGCGCAGGCTTTGCGGAGGTCAATGCGGAACTCCCTGAACGCATCTTCGGTGAGCCGCATGATAGGGACAAACACGCCGCGTATCGAGCGGGATGTTTTTCCGTCGATGCGCCATCATTCCGTCGCAACAGGCCTGCACCGCATGCGCGGGTCTGGCCATCGAGGATGCTTCTGCAATGATCGACCGACGTACCTTCATGATCGCGGCTTCAAGCCTGGTGCTCTCGCCGGCGCTGGCCGACGACGCCCCGCCTGCGCTGGCGGCGTATGAGCGCGACACCGGCGGTCGGATCGGCGTCCATGCCGAAAATCTGTCGAGCGGTGCGAAGCTCGCCTGGCGCGCCGATGAGCGCTTCGTCATGTGCAGCACGTTCAAGGCCTCGTTGGCGGCGTTCGTGCTGGCGCGGGTCGACAAGGGTGAGGATCGCCTCGCCGACATGGTTTCCTATGGCGCTGCAGATATTCTCGACTACGCGCCGGTCGCAAAACAGAATCTGGCGCAGGGCGCCAAGGAAGGCGCCAAGGAAGGTGCGATGTCGGTCGCGGACATGTGCAAAGCGATCGTCGAGCTCAGCGACAACACCTGCGCCAATGTGCTGCTGGCGCGCCTCGGCGGTCCGGCTGCGTTGACCGAATTCTGGCGCCGGGCCGGCGACACCGTCTCGCGCCTCGACCACAACGAACCCGAGCTCAATCGCTCGCCGCCCGGCGATATCAATGATACCACCACGCCGGCGGCGATGGCGGGAAACCTGCGCCGCTTCCTGCTCGGCGACGTGCTGACGCCTGCGTCGCGCGAGCAACTGGCGCAATGGATGATCGACTGCAAGACCGGCAACAATCGGTTGCGCGCGGGGCTGCCGAAGGACTGGAAGATCGGCGACAAGACCGGCAACAACGGCAAGGATGCGTCCGGCGATATCGCGATCGCCTGGCCGAAGGCGGGCGGCCCGGTGCTGGTCTGCGCCTACACCCAGGGCGGCTCGCCGACCGCGCAGCAACTCGAAGCCGCCTTCAAGGAAATCGGCGCGATGGTCGGAAAGCAGTTGGGTTGAATTCTACGCCGGAACGCGGCCACCGAAGAACGGCATCAGCGCCTGGCTCAGCGTGTGTGGCCGCTTCGACGTGAAGACCATTTCGGCGCCCGCCTGATCGGTCGGACCGCTGGCCGGGCCGAGCAGGTCGGACACGCGCCGCGCAATGGCAGGAGCCGGATCGATCCAGTCGACCGGCCACGGCGCGAGCTGCACCAGCCGGTCCAGCAACAGCGGATAGTGCGTGCAGGCCAGCACCACGGTGTCGGTGCGGGCCGGATCGTTGGCGTCGCTTCCGACGAAACAGGGCGCGAGCTCGGCTGCGATCTCCTCGTCGCTCACCGCGTTGCCGCTGAGCGCGGCTTCGGCGAGCGAGGCGAGCTCGGTCGAGCCGACCAGCGTCACCTCGCAGCCCTGCGAGAAATCCGTGATCAGGCGCTTGGTGTATTCGCGCTTGACCGTGCCCCTGGTGCCGAGCACCGACACCTGCTTGGTCTTGGAAGACGCACAGGCCGGCTTGATCGCCGGCACCGTCCCGACGAACGGCACGGAATAGGCCTCGCGCAGATGCGACATAACCAGCGTGGAGGCGGTATTGCAGGCGATCACCGCCAGGTCGGGCGCATGGCTGTCGATCAGTTCACCCATCAGCGGCACCACGCGGGCGATGATCTGCTCCTCGCTGTGATGGCCATAGGGAAAGAACGCGTCGTCGGCGACGTAAGTGTAATGGGCGTCGGGCCGGGCGCGCACGATCTCACGCAGTACCGTGAGGCCGCCAAGGCCGGAATCGAAGACGAGGATTGTCGGAGGATGGGACACGCGGTTGTTCTAGCCGATCTGCGGTTACCATTCAGTTGTTTTTGTCCGCGTCGGGGCTCCGGGATCCACCGCCCGCGGGTCGCACACGCAGTTTTGAACGATTCAAGTCGCCTTGACGGGAATGCCAGACTATCAGGGCAAGTCATTGCAGATAGGGACAAAACCGCAAGCGATTGGCTGCTGGTTGAGGGGTCGGGAGGCGATACGGGAATGCTACGCAATACGTCGTCGAGCTGGGGCAGGCTGTCGCGTTGGTTTCACTGGGGTCTCGGCCTCGTCATCATCGGCATGCTCGCCTTCGGCTGGTGGATGAACCACTTTCCGGCCCGGCCGGACCGGTTCTTCTACCGCTCGATCCATGCCGATATCGGCTACCTCGTGCTGTTGCTGATGGTGCTGCGCCTGGTCTGGCGCATCATCAATCCGACGCCGGCGTTGCCTGCGGAGATGCCGCGCTGGCAACGCATCGCCGCCAGCAGCAGCCAGTGGGCGCTCTATGTCGTCACCATTGCGGTCGCGATGCTGGGCTGGGCGCATTCCGGCGCGCACACGCCCGATTATTCCAGCTTCTTCGGGCTGTTTCACGTCCCGCAGATCACCTCGCCCGACAAGTCCGCCGCCAACGCCTGGGAAGACCGTCATATCCTGTTCGCCTACGTGCTGCTGGCGCTGATCGTGCTCCATACCGCCGCAGCACTCTGGCATCACTTCATCAAGCGCGATCGGGTGGCGGCACGCATGCTCGACGGCGCGTCAGGATAGCGTTTTCCAGCGAAGTGGGTACCGGTTCGCGTCAAGAAAACGCGTCAAAACAAAAGCCATCCCCGCTCCGATAAATTGGAGCGGGGATGGTCTAGTTTAGAGGCTCTCCAATAAAGAGCGGCCTTTTGTCTCTTCACGGCGTGGCTATCGGCGGCGTATGCCTTCGGCGTCATCTTCAGCCATCATTGAAAGAGCCGACATGTCCCTCTCGCGAATGCTTTCGAAGGCCGTCATTTTCGCAGCCGCCGCCGCGCTGCTGCCGATCGCCGCCACCGGTGCGGCGAAGGCGCAGGCCGCGACCGAAATCCAGCTCAGCTACAAGGACAAGAAGTTCGATCCGGCCGAAATCAGCGCGCCCGCCAACACGCCTGTTGTCATCAAGCTGAAGAACCTCGACGCCAAGGCGATGGAGTTCGAGAGCAAGACCCTGAAGGTCGAGAAGGTGGTGGCCGGCTCCAGCGACGCCACCATCAATGTTCGCGCCCAGAAGCCGGGCCGCTACGAATTCTTCGACGAATATAACGAGAAGGTCGCCCGCGGCGCGCTGGTCGTGAAGTAAGGCCTCAGGTCAAGAAATCGCCGTGCTTGCCGCACTGATCATCGTTTTCCGCGAAGTCTTCGAAGCCGGTCTGATCGTCGGCATCGTGCTCGCGGTCACGCGCACGGTGCCGCATCGCAACGCCTGGATCGGCGGCGGCCTGCTGGCCGGCATTGCCGCCGCCTGCGTCGTCGCCGTCTTTGCCGGCGCGCTGTCGAACTTGTTTGCCGGCATGGGACAGGAACTGTTCAACGCCACGATCCTCAGCGTCGCCGTCGTGATGCTGACCTGGCACAATGTCTGGATGGCGCGCCACGGCAGCGAACTTGCCGGCGAATTGCGTGCGGCCGGGCAGGCGGTGGTGGAAGGATCGAAATCGCTGCTGGCGCTCGCGATCGTTGTCGGCGTCGCCGTGTTGCGCGAGGGCAGCGAGGTCGTGCTGTTTCTCTATGGCGTGCTGGCCGGCGGCGACGACAGCGCGGCGAGCGTCGCGTTCGGCGGCTTTGCAGGCCTCGCGCTCGGCGCCGCGGTTTGCATGCTGACCTATTTCGGCCTAGTGCGGATTCCGATGCGCGCGCTGTTTGCCACCACCACGGTACTGATCGCGCTGCTCGCCGCCGGCATGGCGGCGCAGGCCGCTTCGTTCCTGGAAAAGGCCAACTGGCTGACTGTCATGGACAACGTGGTGTGGGATTCGAGCTGGGTCCTGTCGGACTCCAGCTTTGTCGGCCGCGCACTGCATACGTTGATCGGCTACACCGACCAGCCGACCGCGATGCAGCTCACGGTGTACCTGGCGATCCTGGCGGTCACCTTCGTGTTGATGCGGCTCTATGGGGCGCCGGCGAAGTCCGTGACGCCCGCGCGAGCCTGATCAACTCGCGCCGAACACGCGCTTGAAGATCGTGTCGACGTGCTTGAAGTGATAGCCGAGATCGAATTGTTCCTCGATCTCCGCATCCGTCAGGTGCTTCTTGACGTCCGCATCCTTCTTCAGCAGCGTCATGAAGTCGCCTTCGCCGCGCCATACCGGCATGGCGTTGCGTTGCACGTATTTGTAGGCGTCCTCGCGGCTGGCGCCCTTTTGCGTCAGCGCGATCAGGATCCGCTGCGAATGCACGAGGCCGCCGAGGCGGTCGAGGTTCTTCTGCATGTTGGCGGGATAGATCAGGAGTTTTTCGATCAGTCCGGCCAGCCGCATCAGCGCGAAGTCGAGCGTGACCGTCGCATCGGGTCCGATCATGCGTTCGGCCGAGGAGTGCGAGATGTCGCGCTCGTGCCAGAGCACGACGTTCTCCATCGCCGGCATCGCATAGGCGCGCACCATGCGGGCGAGGCCGGTGAGGTTTTCCGACAGCACCGGGTTGCGCTTGTGCGGCATCGCCGACGAGCCCTTCTGGCCCTCGGAGAAGAACTCTTCGGCTTCCAGCACTTCGGTGCGCTGCAGGTGGCGGATTTCGGTGGCGAGCCGTTCGACGGACGAGGCGATCACGCCGAGCGTCACGAAATACATCGCATGGCGGTCACGCGGGATCACCTGCGTCGACACCGGCTCGGGCACCAGCCCCATTGCCTTGGCGACGTGCGCTTCGACGCGCGGATCGATCTGCGCGAAGGTGCCGACGGCGCCGGAGATCGCGCAGGTCGCGACTTCCTTGCGCGCGGCGATCAGGCGGTCGCGGGCGCGGCTGAATTCGGCATAGGCGTAAGCGAGCTTGAGGCCGAACGTGACCGGCTCGGCATGAATGCCATGGGAGCGGCCGATGGTCGGCGTCATCTTGTGTTCGAAGGCGCGCTTCTTCAGCGCGGCCAGAACCTTGTCGAGGTCGGCGATCAGGATATCGGCGGCGCGGGTGAGCTGGACGTTGAGGCAGGTGTCGAGCACGTCGGAGGAGGTCATGCCCTGGTGCACGAAGCGCGCCTCGGGGCCGACGATCTCGGCCAGATGGGTCAGGAAGGCGATGACGTCGTGCTTGGTCTCGCGCTCGATCTCATCGATGCGGTCGACATTGAAGGTGGCGTTCTTGGCCTTGGCCCAGACCGTTTGGGCGGCCTCTTTCGGGATGACGCCGAGCTCCGCCTGCGCGTCTGCCGCATGGGCCTCGATCTCGAACCAGATCTTGAACCGGGTCTGCGGCTCCCAGATGGAAGCCATTTCCGGGCGGGTATAGCGGGGGATCATCGACGACTCCGGACGAATTGTTTTTTACGCCGCGATTTAACAGAGCGGGCGGGGTGAGACAAACGCTGAGGTGCCGCCATCAAGAGAAACTGCCTCGCGTTGACCGCCGGAGAGAAATTGAGTTTTCCGTCATGCCCGGCATCCACGTCTTTGCTCGGGCGGCAGAAAAGGCGTGGATGGG
>Ga0209023_10008780_pt1 | contig 10060 bp, 21 predicted proteins | sample LakOneMetagenome_FD_187468 | JGI IMG/M metagenome (GOLD analysis project Ga0209023, IMG submission 187468) | Freshwater and sediment microbial communities from Lake Erie, Canada (SPAdes) (version 2) | ecosystem: Environmental > Aquatic > Freshwater > Lentic | place: Lake Erie, Canada... | reverse complement strand
CTCCGACCCGACGTCTATGGACCCGCGCCCATCCGTCCACCGAAGAAGGTCGCCTGACGTGCGCGCCTTCATCCCATTCGCGCCCCGCCTCCCCACGGACGCGCGACTAGCTGCCGGCATGTGCCCCTGCGCATGCTCGGCGGCGCCTATCTCCTCCTCGCCGGTTGCCCCTGCGAGCTTCCCCGCGCCGCTCTTCACTCCGGCGGCGCGTGGGTTTTTCTTCGTTGGTTCGTTCGTTGTCATCCGAAAAATTTTTGCCTGCGCGAAGCAGTTAAGCCTAGTTAAGCTCTGCTATCGACGGTTAATCGAATGGGTGCGCGCATGAAACAGCGCGAGTTCCCATTCCTTTCGATCATGCCGGCGCCAGTGGATGCTACGCGCACCGCGCTAGCTCGCTGCACAAGCGAACGCGACGCTTTCATTGCGTCGATCAAGTTCCGCGCCGGCGGACTAAAGCAGGCGTATCTCGCTGCCGCGCTCGGCGTGTCCGGCGCCTACATCAGTCAGATCAAGAGCGGCGCGCGCGCCATTCCCGATTGGATGGTCACGCCATTCTGCGCGCTGACCGGCACCAACTTGCTGCGCCAGTACCGCGCATTGCAATCCGCGCTGGACGCGCAGACGCGCATTGACTGCGCGAACTTCCGAACGGACCACATCGCCCAACTGCTACGGAGCGCCGCATGAGCGTCCAAGGAATCCGCGGCGAGTCGAAATGCCTTGCAACGCTCGGCCCCGACGCCCGCGTGTCGGTCGTTGAAGTTCTGGCCGGAAAGCCGCAGGGAACCGCATCCGCGCGCATCGCGCAAATCCTCACGCTTGGCCGCGAAGCAACCGCAGACCTTTCCCGCGAGGAATGGGACGCAGCCGGCAAACCCCTGACCATCGTACTGACCGACGACGAGGCAATCGCATGGGGACTCGCGCTCGCTGCGATCCACATGATGCCCAACCGGGAGCGCATATGGATCTGAACCAGGGGGCGTTTGACTTCGCTGAGGGGCGGAGTCTGCGCAGGATCGAAACACCGGCGGCGAGAAGGACTGATCCGGAGTCCTCGCACCTTGCCGCTGATCACATCACCAAGACCAACGCGCGCAGCGACCGGCACCACGCCATTCTGCGCGCCGTCCAAGAGAATCCAGGCCTGACGAGTCGCGAGCTAGCCAAACTGTCCGGCGGCGACCGCCACGAGTTCGCCAAGCGACTCCCCGAGCTGCGCACCGCCGGCGCCGTATTAAACCCGAAGGACGAGAACGGCAAGCGGAAGCTGACCAAATGCTCCGTTGGCGGAATGCTCGCGATGACGTGGTGGCCGGCATGAGCGCTCCCGTATTGGTCCCGAACGTTTCCGCTTTCCTGGACAGCGCTTCCGAACGCGTTGGAAGAATGCTCGCTGAGCGCTGGAACACCGATCTTTATGCCGATCTATGCGACCTGCCGATCAAGTCGCCAATCGAACAGCTGTTCTACATCGCGTGCGCGGCGCTCATTGAGGCGGATCGCGAGAAAGTAAATCCAGACCCCACGCGTGGCGACGATGGTTCTTGCGTTCCTTCGCGCGGCTTCTATGTCATTCCGCAGTTCAAGGTAGGCAAATACGCGCTCGACTTCCATTTGAGCCAGTTCGGGATAAGTTCGCAAGAATTCGCTCCGGTCGCCGTGGAGCTTGATGGCCATGCGTTCCACGATAAGAACGCGCGCCAGAGAGCCTACGAAAAGGCTCGCGATAGGCATCTCGTGAAATCCGGCCTGCGAGTTCTTCACTACACGGGCAGCGAAGTTGCCGCCGACCCATTCAGATGCGCAACCGAGGCGCTACGCCTAGTCGGCCTCTTTGAGTACAGGTGGGAGCCGGACACCTATTGCGCGGAAGATCCGCTGCAGGTTGGTGAGGGGTGAACTACTACGAACACCATATCGGCGACTACGCCGCTGCGACCGCGCACCTGTCGCTGCTTGAGGATGCGGTCTATTCCCGCATGCTGCGCCGCTATTACATGCAGGAAGCGCCGCTGCCATCCGACTGGCGTCAGGTGGCTCGGCTTGTCGGCGCCCGCACTGATGACGAACTAGCGGCCGTGCAAGCCGTCCTGGCCGAGTTCTTCTCCCTTCGCGACGACGGCTATCACCAGCAACGGTGTGATGAAACGTTGCAGGCGTTTCAGGCGGGCGAGCCGGAGCGATTGGCGAAGCGAGCGAACGAGGAAGCGCGGCTCAAGAAACACCGCGACGAACGCGCCCGCCTGTTCTCCGAATTGAATGACCGCGGCATCACGCCGGCGTGGAATACAAATATCAACGAGTTACGCCGATTGCATGCGGGAGAGGATTTAAAACCTGCAACGCAAACTGCAACGGCAACTGCAACGCCTGCAACGGCTACCCAGACACCAGACACCACTACCCATACACCAGAGAAGAAGAAAGAGAAGCGCCAACCGAAGTTGGCGCTGGAATTCATCGTCCCCGATTGGATCGAATCGGATGTATGGGGCGCCTATCTTGAGGTCAGATCCAAGAAAGGCGCTCCGGCGACCGCTAGGGCGTTCGGCATGGTCATCGTCGAGCTGATCAAGCTCCGAGACCGAGGACAAGACCCGAACGACGTTCTGCGCCAAAGCATCCGAGCTGGGTGGACCGACGTCTACCCGATTAAGGGCGCCGCAATGGCGGCATCGCAAGACGTTCGCGCGCCGGCCAGCAAAACCGGGCAAGCGATCACCAAACTTGAGGGCATGAAGAGTGGAAACCAGCGACCTGATTCTGAACCGCATGCAGCGCTTACTTTGCTTGGGCCTGGAATCCCAGCCGGCGAGCGAGCTGATTGAGGGGACGGCGCGCGTCTGGATCGAGCGCCTTTCACGAATCGACGCGGTGAAGCTGAATGCGGCATTCGACGTGATCGAGAAAACGGCAACGCGCTGGCCAGCGCCGGCGACGATCATCGCGGCAATCCCTCCGTATGCGCACGTCTACGAACCGGCGCCGACAACCGCGCGCCGACTTTCCGTCGACCCCGAGATCGCCGCTGCTGAACGTGCAAGGGTGAGCGAACTTCTGGCCGGGTGCGCAGCGAGGCTAGGGATTGGCGAGAGCGAGCCGCCGCTTGTGGATGACGGTTGCGCATCGGAACACCGCATGGAGCAGCGCGCATGACGCATGCACCGCTGCGCGTTCGGATACCTGCGGCGCTTGCGCTCGCGCCAATGACGGTTGACGCAATGGCGCGCTGCCTTTCAGTCGCCCGCGGATCGGTTCGCCGCAACGTCGAATTGCTCCGCGAATCCGGAGTCGTCGAATCGTGCGGTCCAGATCGACGCCGGAAGAATGGCCCTCCGTTTCGACTGTATCGGCTCGCCGCATGAATCATCGCGAGGAAATCGAGCTGCATTTGAAGGACCGCGCGGCGTGGGTTGCGTACGTCGCGCCAGGCATGGCGCGGTCGCTGATGTTGCTTGATGACGACGGAATCAATCGGACGTGGCCGCGCATGGGTCGCGACTATCAGGCGGCGGTGTGGGAATGCCTGACCGCCGACGAACGCAAGCGCGTCGAGAGCGCGCGGAGGAAGGCATGACCTCACGTTTCATTCTTCACGCCGGCGACGACGAACGCCCGCGCATACTCGCGAACTGCGCGGCGTTCCTTGGACAACTTCCGCCGAGCAAGTCATGGCAGATCGAGATTGTTCCGTACGTCAAGAAGCGTTCGCCTAAGCAACGTCGCGCGCTGTTCGGCGCCGCTTATAAGGCGCTGATGGAGTTCGCCGGCCTCGAAGGATCGGAAGAAAAGAACGAACTGCACCGCTTCATGTGCCGTGAATACTTCGGCGAACGACCGGACGCATTGGGCCGCATGGTTCCTGTTCGCACCACGACGAAGAACGAGCGCGGAGAGCACGACGAAATCAGCGTGGACGAGGCGTTGAAGTTCTATGCGTTCCTGCAACGCAAGGGCGCTGACGTTGGGTGCTATGTGCCGGACCCTGATCCATTCTGGCGCGAGAGCATGGAGGCTGCATGAGTCGCGCGAAGGAATCGAAGGCATCTAAGGTCCTGCCGCGCCGCGAACTGCTGGAGCCTGGAGCAACGCAGCCCGTGCGAGAGACGCATCGCGCCGGCGCCATCAAGCGCCACATGGGCAAGGTTGCTGCGCTCGGCTGCGCAGTCTGTCGCGCAATGGGCCTAGGCGCCACGCCTGCGCAGTGCCACCACATCCGCGAAGGGCAGGGCGCATCGCAGCGTGCTCCGGACATGCTCGTAATTCCGCTTTGTCCGGAGCATCACCAGGGCGACTCCGGCATTCACAAGCTCGGCGCTAGCGAGTTCAAGCGCCGGTATCGCCTAACTGAACTGGACATTCTCGCTGACACATTGGAGCTGATCGCATGAAAATGGCTGAGGCAAGGGCGCGGCGCGAGGAAATCATCCGCCGCAGCGAAACGGAGTCTGGGCCGGATATCGCTGCATCATTGGGAATCTCACGGCAGCGCGTGCAACAGATCCTTTCACATAGGAAGTCGGCCCGGATCATCTACACGGCGGAGAGTACGCGCCTGACGCGAAAATCCGTGATGTATTGCCATTCGTGCCTGACCGATGCGCCGCGGCCCGTGTTCCTTCGCATCACCGATCTTGGCTGGTCAATCTGCCTTACGCCCCATTCCGACGCGCGCTCGATCGGCGTGTTTACCTCATCCATTCCGTTCGGCGAGTTCATGGAGCAAGCCGAATTCGTCGCTGCCGAGATGGCGGCGGAACTTTTCACCAGGAGGATCGCAGCATGAACTTTCCAACCCCAGGCGCGGAAGCGCGCGAGTACGGCAAGCGTGGCAATGCGGTGGCGAATGCCGGCGCCGGTTACAGAATCGAGGGTGAGTTTGTCACGATCGCTCAGATCGCGGATCGCGTGAAAAAGACCAAAGCCGCAGTGAGGAAACGCATGCTGGAGCTTCGCGGGGCCAGCGGAGCTGTGACGTGGGCGAGGCTTTCGGCGTGAACGAATACAAGATCAAAACGCTTGCCGACTTCAACCGCATACCGGCGGACCGTCTAGGCGCATGCCTGCGAGATTTTGAATATGCGATCAATTTGCGCGCGCTTGCGCTTGGCGCCGCCGCCGCTGATACGCCGGTCGAGGAAATGACGTGGCGCGATGACGGAAACCATTCGTGCGACCTTACCAGCCTAGATGGGACGCCGCTGCTTAGCCTCGTCGTCGAGGATGCGCAATGACACCAACCCAACGCAGCCTCGCCGAGATGCGCAAGCGCGGATATCGCTGCGCCGTGGTCGAGCGGTGGAATCCGCATGCGCGCATCCGGCAAGACCTGTTCGGCGTGGTCGATCTGCTGGCAATCGGCAACGGCGAGACCATCGCAGTCCAGACGACCAGCGGCAGCAATGTGGCCGCGCGCGTGAAGAAGATCGCCGACAGCGAGTCGGCTCCGGACATGCGCGCGTCGGGCTGGCGGATCATCGTTCATGGATGGCGCAAGGCGGCGAATGGGCGGTGGACATTGCGCGAGGTGGATGTGTCGTGAGCGATCCCGTGCGGCAAAACGATGGCGAAGTTGTCGTGGAAATCATTGAGCTCCCGGAGGCAGCATGACCCGACGCAATCGCGACCTGGAGAACCGCCTGGAGGAATGGGGCAGGGAATACGGCGGCGGCAAGTACGAGGATATCGGCGCGCTCAAATCGTGGCTCGGGTCAATGGTGAAATGGGGAGGGCGAGCCCCAACGGGACTCGGACAGGTTCCGCTCAACACCGCGGCGGACGAGGTGCAGGAAGCAATCGACGCACTGGCAAAGCAGGCGCACGGAAAGCTCCCTGCCCTGGTGATCCGCTGCGAATACCTGACGCCAGGGCAGCCGATCTATTCCAAGCTGCAACGCCTTCGCCGAGTTGGCGAGTCGATCCAGCGCGTCGGGTACTACCAGCACCTGAGAATTGCGCGGGTCCACGTGGCCGCTTGGCTACGGATCTCCTATGACGAGGAAGAAAAAGCGGCTTAGGGCTTGTGTACGTACAGAAAATAGGAATACTCGCGCGTAGTACAAGCCGCCACCGGAGAAATCTGTGGGCGGCTTTTTCGTTTATGGCGTCCCGGCGGCCAACTCTTGCGAGTCCCCCTAACTCCTGCCCGCGCAGGGACGCCGCCCATATCACGAGGCCGGAGAGACGATGAATGCACGTATCGGCCTTGGAACGCCGAGTCGAGCGGCTTCTGGCCGAGGTCGAGAAGCCTCGTCGGCTATCGGAACTGGAGGCATGGGCGCTGGCGCACCAGCAGGAGCTGGTCGCCTGCATTCGGGATTTGCTCCGGTACATCGCTGGGACCCGAACGGCGACTGTGACGCTTACGGTGAAGGCTACGCGGCTGCTCGACGCTGTATCGCCGCTGCTCACGCCTCCACACGGTCGCCCCATCGCCTGGGGGGATGAGCAGGTGCGCGGGATGGCGCTGGATCTGAGGCCGGCAGCGACCGCACTGCGGCAGTATCTGGAAGACGATTTCACGCTGCACAACGACCAGAAGGCATCCTGATGGCGGTCACGCTGGCGCAGCTGGTGGCGATCATGCAGGCGCCGGAGCTGCGCTGCAGGCTCTACCTGCCGCACCTGGTCTGGGGCATGGGCCGGTACGAGATCACGACGCTCGCGCGTCAGGCGTGCTTCCTCGCGACGATCGGGCACGAATCGGGCGGTCTGAAGTACGCGACCGAGGTCTGGGGCCCGACGCCGGCGCAGGAGCGCTATGAAGGCCGCGCGGATCTCGGCAACACCGAGCCGGGCGATGGGGCGAAGTACCGCGGTCGCGGCCTGATCCAGATCACCGGCAGGTCGAACTACCGGCAGGCCGGGCATGCGCTCGGCGTCGATCTCGAGCACGACCCGGCGCAATTGGCCGAGCCGCAGCTGGCCGCCGTCTCGGCGTGCTGGTGGTGGCAGGCGCACGGCTGCAACGCGCTGGCCGACGTCGACGACATGCGCGCGGTCACGCGCCGGGTGAATGGCGGTCTGAACGGCCTCGCCGACCGGATGGCGTACTACGACCGCGCCATGAAGGCTCTGCAACCAGATTTCACCAACGTGCAGGCCGGCAGCGCCACAACCGCGCCGGCGAACTGAGGAAAACCCCATGCGCTTCCTGATCGCATTCTGCTCGCTGATCGTCCTGATCGCCTCGACGGCGCACGCCGGCACGATCAACCTTCCGCCCGGCCCGTACTGCGCGACCACCCAGACCGGCGCGATCTACGACGGCGTGACGGCTGGCGCGTGCGCCGTGACCCCGCCCGGCGATGTTGCACCACCCGGGCGACAGCTGACGGCAACGATCAAGTACCCGAATGCACCGGGATCAGGCATCCGCAACGCAGTGAACGTGACGCAATGGGGGACCGTGTTCGGCCATCGCAATTCGACGGACCCGGAATCGGCATGGCCCGGCGCGGCAGGCGCATCCCCGGCAATCGCTGGTTTCACGGGGAACGGTTACATCGCACTGGAGTTCACCCCGACCGTGCGCGCGCAGGTGACCGTCGGCGTGTCGAGCTACTACGGATGGCTGCTCGATGGTGCGTGGTCCACGCGCCCGGGTGACTTCACGGGCTCGGCTGCATGCGCAGGCGCGCGCGGCGGCGGCGACTCGTTCCAGAAGATGAGCAGCGACCCGGCGCGACCGGGCTGCTACATCCCGAAGGGACAGCGCGCCTACTTCAACATTCGCCTGCACAAACCGCAGGACGCGCCCGTGACGGCGCAGTTCAACCTTTCGACGCTGGTATTCGGTCCCTGACCATGTTCGACATGCTGAAGTGGGGTTGGCTCCAACTGATCGAGCTGTTCCGCCTCAACGAGGTATTGGCGGCCAGCGCGGCGCTGTGGCTCGGTATCGCATTGACCGACACCATCGCGCGCCTGCTGCCGCCGAAGATGGACGCCTACTACGCGCAGCGGCTGACCCGCCTGATTGTGTTCGGGGTGTCCACCACGGCGGCATTTGCACTGAATCCAACGCGCCTCGGCTTCGTGCTGGCAATGATGGTCGGAGCGGCAGCGCCGGGACTTCAAATCCTGCTGATGCGCGCGCTCTACGCCAGGTTTCCAGCGATGAAGCCACAGGCGCTGGTGTGCAACGTGGACGACAGGCCGCCCCCGGCAAGTCTCCAGAAATGATCCAAGCCATCGTCACCCTACTCGGCGGCTGGCGCGCTGCCGGGTTCGCTGCGCTTGCCCTCGTGGCATGGCTCGGCATGGCAACCCAGACCATTCGCCTGCACAGCGCGCAGGGCGCTCTGGTGACGCTCCAGCGCGACTATGCCAAGGGATTGGCCGATGCGCAGGCCGCCGCACGCGATGCCGAGCACAAAGCCATTTTGGCCGGCACCGCGTCGGCTGACCAATACGAACGAGGCAAGACCGATGCGCAGACCGCTGCTGATCGCCTGCTTGTTGACGTACTCAATCGCAACGTCTGGCTGCAACCGCGCTGGGAATGTCCGGCCCGTCGTATGCCCGCAGCTTCCACCACCCCCGCCGAGCCTGATGCAGCCGCCGCAGACCGAGCAGCAAGTGCGAGCCGAATTGTTCGCGCCGCTGCCGCCTGTGACGCACAAGTAAAGGCATTGCAGTCCCTGATCCTATCGGAGCGAAACTGATGGACTTCCACCCTGTTGACCGAATCGGCGCGGGAATCCGCAATTCGTTCCAGAACATCGTCGCGCATCCGTTCCAGACGGCAGCGCGGATGGGCGCTGGTGCCATTGGCGGTCCTGCCGCTGGCGCATTGGCCGCTGCCCTGTTCCGTGGCTACAACAACCGACAGAACACGCAGGGCATGCAGAACGCCATGAGCGGCATGCAGTCGCGTGGCAATGCCGCAGGGCAGCGCGCGATGGACAAGCCGCTCAATGGTGCGCTCGGCAGCGTCCCGGGCGGCCAAGGTCCGAGCGGTGACAACTCCAACCTGATGAACGCCCTGATGGGTAACTACGGCGGCCAGAGCGGCATGAACGGCGGCATGTACAACATGGCTCGCCAGTTCGGCAGCATGAACCCCACGAACAGCTCCCAGCTCATCAACGGCCTGCTGCCCGGCACCAGCCAGAACTACGACAGCAGCGCACGAGCTGGCGGCAACCTCGGCATTGGCCCGGGCCAGAGCGGCGGAGCCAACGCCAGCGGCCCGCAGATGATGAACGGCAACCAGTTCGGCTACAGCCAGGCCGGTGGTGGCTATGGCACAGGCGTATGGAACGGCGGCGGCGGCATGCACAGCTTCGCCGTCAACATGCCAAGCCTGACCGCATCCAACTATCAGGGCATCGACCCCGGGCAGGGCCGCCGTAGGGGCACGAGCCCGCGCGGCTGATCGCCCGTCTTAACAATCTCCTAGCAAAGAAATCATGGCCGCCCCCAAAGGCAACACATTCGGCAGCAAGACCCAGCGCATGTGGCGGGACACGCTGCTGCGCAAATGCCGTCAGAACCCCAACGCGCTGGAGGAAATCGCCCTCAAGGTCATCGAGATGGCCAAGGAGGGCGACATGCGTGCGGTGAAGGAAATAGGCGACCGCCTCGACGGCTTGCCGACACAGGAAGTCGCTGTATCCACCAACACGAACCCCCGCGATCTGTCGGACGCGGAATTGGTTGAAGTGATCCGGCAGCAATCCGCGAAACATGAAACCCACACCCTGAACTGAGGAACAAACCATGGGCCTGCAAATCAATCGTGGATACACCGTCTCGGTGCGAAACGTAAATCTCAACGCCGTGGCCGACATTCCGGTCCACGTCCCCTACTCGAAGTACATCGCCCGTACCGTGACCACGACCAACGCAAGCACGACGCTGGCCGGTTCGCTGGCAACGCTCGGCGTGTACACGGCGGCAGCTGCGGGTGGTACGGCAGTCGTCACCGCTGCAACCGGCTCGCTGACCCCGCTGACGGCTGCATCCAAGTTCAAGGACTGCACCATCGCAGCCTCGGCTGACTCGCTCACGTCGGACACGCTCTACATCCGCACCGGTGTCGTGCATGGCGCCC
>Ga0209023_10008778_pt1 | contig 10061 bp, 10 predicted proteins | sample LakOneMetagenome_FD_187468 | JGI IMG/M metagenome (GOLD analysis project Ga0209023, IMG submission 187468) | Freshwater and sediment microbial communities from Lake Erie, Canada (SPAdes) (version 2) | ecosystem: Environmental > Aquatic > Freshwater > Lentic | place: Lake Erie, Canada... | reverse complement strand
GTGGCGATCAATGTCGACGACGCGCGCATTGCCGACAACGCCGGCGCGCAGCCCATCGACGCCGCCATTGCGCCCGCCGGCCCCGCCGCCTATTTTTCCTCGCTGCCGATCAAGGCGATCGTGCGGGACATGCGCGCGGCCGGCGTGCCCGCCATGGTGTCGCAGACGGCGGGCACCTTCGTCTGCAATCACGTGTTCTACGGGCTGATGCATACGCTGGCGCAGCCCGGCGTAGCGGCCGTGCGCGGCGGCTTCATTCATATTCCCTATCTGCCCGAGCAGGCCGCGCGGCATCCGGGCGCGCCGAGCCTTGCGCTCGATACGCTGATTGCCGGGCTGCGCGTGGCCGTCGCCACCACGCTGACGACACAGGCCGATATTCGCGAGCAGGGCGGGCAGTTGCACTGAGCGGCGCGTACCGCCATGCAGCAGGCACCGCACTAGGCGGGGCCGACGATGGCATGTGCGAGCGCGTCGTAGCGCTGGTGATCCTTGTAATTCGGGGCGCGACAGAATACGCAGACGATGGTGTCGTAGTGCATGCCGTGAGCGGCCAGTTCCCTGAAGACGTCGCCCAGGCACACGTCGGTCAAGCGGGCCGACAGATATTTTCTATTGCGGATTGCCAGAAAATCGCTTTCAGGGACCACGCCCGCTTTGTAGTGGAGGCGGTTCATGCTTGCCACATGGGCGAGCCTGGCCACATCGTCATCCTCGTACTTGGTCAGCGAGTAGTTCTTGACCCACCCGAGTCTGGAACTTCCGGACAGGGGCCGGAAATCTTCCTGTTCGATGACCTCACGTCCGCCCCGGTCGTAGCGTAGCGCGTACGTGCTGGCGATCGACGAGAACAATATCTTTCCAACACCAGTGGCCAGCATCAGCCCGGGATCGCGCAGGACGGTGCCATGCGGGTTTAGAAACTTGACCACCGTCGATGGCGGCACCGCGACGTCTCCCGACCAGCGTCCGTAGCAGCCATGCGCAGTGATCACCAACTGGCGTGCGTGCGAGCCGGGCGTCGACACGATCCTCATGCGGTCGCCAAGCTGGTATTCGACGTAGTGAAATGGTCCGGTATAACCCGTAATCGATCCGGGAATCGCCCGTGGACTGCGGATTGGCTTCATGCGGGATACTCCTTCTGTGACGGCGGTATTTGCGTGCGGCCAGTGATTGGCCGCGACCGGAAATACTCAGCGATGCACGGAAGTACTTGGTTGCGCTTAGCCAAATCCCGGCGTTATCGCATGGTAAGACGCGCCATCGCGAAAGATCGATTCCCGGCAGAACAGGCACAGGATCGAGTCATAGTGCATGCGGTGGGTCCGAAGCGCTTCGAAGACGTCGCGTAGCGTCACAAACGATGGGATGCGTGACGATCAGTTAATCGCCGGATGGTTGCTTCGAATCCTGACGGCGCTGCGTGGCGGCGGCCACTGCGCGGGCGGCGGCGCGGCGCTGGGCGCGCTTTTGCAGACGGCGTCGGACGTTGATCTGCTCGAAACGCCACACCACGTAGAAGAACGCCATGAATGGCCACAGCCAGCCAAGCCATTGCGCGAGGCTGTTGAAATGGATGAAGCGGCCCATGCGCCAGCCCTGTTCGGAAATCCATGCGTAGGGATTGGGCGGCAGCACGTTGGTCAGCACCACCAGCGCAATCAGCGACACGGTTGCCAGGATGGCGCGCAGCCAGCGCGGCAGGCGCAGTAGCAGGACCAGCACCAGAGAACTGGTCAGCAGCGCAAAGCGTCCGCCTTCGGACAGCCAGATGAATGCGTTGTCATCGGGAAACTGCAGTTCGGCCACGGCGGCCTTGATGATCAGTGCGGCCGTCAGCAGGCCCGCGAGGATGCGCAGCATCGGCGCGCTGCGGCGCATCGCGATCGACGCGAACAGGCCCGTGCCGATCCAACTGGTGGCCGTGACCAGGGTTTCCAGCAGCAACTGGCTCTGCATGTCGTCGGGACGCACGCCGATGTTGTCCTGCCATTCGATCAGCGATGGAAAGTACGCCTGCACCCACGCCATCGGCCATGAATCGGGATCGGTCAGCCATTCGCGCACGATGCCGCCCATGCCGAACAGGTGCTCCTGCGGAAACACCTGCGCAAACGGCCACAGCATGATCAGGATGATGGCGAAACTGGCATGCGGCTCGAACCATGCCATGCGCAGGCGCGTCAGCGTGCCACGGTCGATCAGCGCGCTGGTGAACGGCGCGACCATCGCGGCGCCCAGCAACGCGCCCAGCGCATTGGTGATCAGGTCGATATTCGACGAGATGCGCGTGGGCAGCCAGGTTTGCAGCGCTTCCATCACCGCCGACAGCAATGCGCCGGCCACCAGCGCGATCAGCGTCGCGCGCGCGCCCGATATGCGCGGGTGCAATGACAGCACCACCAGCGCGCCAAACGGACAATAGCCGAGCACATTGGTAAGCAGATCGAATTCCGTGATGTAGCGCGGCTTTGGCGCAGTCAGGAATGCGAAGGGTGAAATCCCGTTATTGACCCAGCCGCTGAACGGATACAGGCTGGCATACACCACCAGCAGCGTGAAACAGATCAGTCCCACGCGCGCCAGCGGCGAATGACGCGGCAGCCAGCCTTCCAGTTCGGCCTGGCGCGGCAGCTCTGGCGGCGATGGTGGGGGCGCTTCCATGGCCATGATCGTGTGGATGTGTTGCTACTGCCCGATGCGCGCCATATGCGTCACGGGCGCGGCGGCGTCGGCTTTGGCGTTTGCGCGGTCGGCAGCGGCACCGCATCGCGCGAGGGCGGATTGGCGCGCGGCAACTGGGCCGGACCGCTCGCCGAGGCGACTTCCAGCGGCAGCGTGGCGGCCCAGTCAAGGATCGCGGCGATCACCGCATCGGCGCTTGCCGACAGCGCCTTCACGCCGCCCGCGCCGTCGGCGCTGGGCGCGGGCTGTTCCGCCACGAAGGTCTTCTGACCGAGCAAGCCCTTGTGGAATACCGTCGCGCGCGCCCGCACCACGCCCCGACTGCTGGTGGGCGAATCGAAGACCTGTTCGAAGCCCAGTAGATCGACCTTGATGGCCGGCACGCTGGTGTCGCCGTACCACGTCAGTGCGCCGCGCCCGGACACCGCGTCGCGCAGGCGGTCGTCGAACAGGCGCGTGGGCGCATCGACCCAGCGTTGCGTCGAATACGCCTGCAGCCGTTGCGCCTGCGTGTATTGCAGACGGTAATAGACGCCGCGTCCATCCATCCATGTCGGCCCATCGGTCTCGGCCACGCGCAGCTTGGGCAGGCGGGCCGGCGCCTGCGACGGCGCGGCGGCCAGCGGGCCCAGGTCATAGGTGGTGGTGCTTTGCGATCCCGACGAAAACACGCTGCAGCCGGACAGCGCCGCCAGCAGGGCCAGCGCGGCCAAGCGGGCCATCGGCGCGACGCGGCCGGCGATGCCGGCGGCAGCATCGGCCGCGGCGTGCGGCCGGGCGGTTCGTCGAGTCGACAGTCGGGCGAGGGCGGAAACTTGGGTCATGGCGGATCTCGGCAATCGGATCTTTGGACGTATCAAAAGGCGCTGCGTTCGATACGCGCAGCCGGAATGTTCATGGTTGCGCGCCTGGCGGCCTGGACGTGCTCAAGGCGACTGGAAGCCGGGTTCGCCCGGACCAGGCGCGGGCGACGGCCCGCCAAACAACACACTGCTCGGCTTATCGTTGAACTGGCCCGCAGCACGGTCGATGCTGCGCGCGGTCTGCCGCGCATCGCGCGCCAGGCCGTTGAGCTGCGGCAGCGTTTCCTGCGTGAAGATGCCCGCGGCCTGCTGCACCGAATCGGCAGCGCCCTGCATGTTCTCGCCAACGCGATTGACCGTACGCATCACGGTGCCATTCGGACTGGCGAGGTCGTCCGCCAGCCGGCGCGTGGACTGCAACGTCGCATTGAGGTTTTCCACGGCCGCAGGCAGGCGTGCGGCGGCCGGCTGCAACGACGCGGCGAGCTTCGAGTAGTCGTCGGCGGTCTTGTGCACGGACTGGATCGCCGCCATCAGTTCGTCCCGATTCTCGGTCTTGAACATCTCGTTGAGCGATGTCATCAGCGATTCGGTCTGCGTCAGCAGCGAATCGCCGCGCTTTTCCAGTTCCTCAAAAAACCCGGGCCGCATCACGATGCGCGCGGGCTCGCGCGCCGATGTCGTCAGGCGCGGCGAACTGGCGTCCGATCCCTGCTCGCGCGCGGTATCGTCCAGCTGCACGTAGGCGATGCCGGTGACGCCCTGGAAGCCCAGCGTGGCGTAGGTGGTGCGCGTGATCGGCGTGTCCTGGTTCACGTTGATGCGCACGATGATCTGCCCCGGCACCTGCGGATCGAACTTGATCGACACCACCTTGCCGACGTCGAGCCCGCGATACTTCACGTCGGCCTGCGGTCCCAGCCCGTTCACCGTGGACCGCGTGATCAGGTCGTACGGCACGCGCACGGCGTGGTCACTGCTGAACCAGAACAGCGAGAACAGCACCAGGACTGCCAGACCGATGGTGAACACGCCGGCCAGGAAGGCGTTTGACTTGTTTTCCATCAGACTTCTCCGGTATGCGCCGCCGCACCGCCGTCCGCATGGGGAGCGGGCAGCGCCTGCAGCGCGCGCTGGGCACGTTCGCCCAGAAAATATTCGCGAATGAATGGATGATCGACCTTGATCACCTCGGCGATTGGCGCGGCGGCCAGCACCTTGCGATCGGCCAGCACGGCCACGCGATCGGACAGCGCCACCAGCGTATCGAGGTCGTGCGTGATCATCACCACGGTCAGGCCCAGTTCGCGGCGCAGTTCGCGGATCAGCGAGACATAGTCGTCCGACGCCATCGGGTCCAGGCCCGCGGTGGGTTCGTCCAGGAACACCAGTTCGGGTTCCAGCGCCAGCGCGCGCGCCAGAGCCACGCGCTTGATCATGCCTCCGGAAAGATCCGACGGCATCTTGTCGGCGTCCTTGGCCGACAGGCCCACCAGCTGCAGCTTCAGCAGCGACGCCTGGCAGATCAGGTTGTCCGGCAGCGCCCGCATTTCGCGCAGCGGCAACGCAATGTTGTCGATCACGGACAGCGCGGAAAAAAGCGCCCCGCGCTGGAACTGCAGGCCCCAGCGATTACGCAGCGCCTGCAATTGCGCGGGCGTCAGGCTGGCGGGATTTTCGCCGAACACCTTGATGGTGCCCGACGTGGGCCTGTCCAGCCCGACGATCTGGCGCAGCAGCACGGTCTTGCCGGTGCCGGAGCCGCCCACGATCGACAGCACTTCGCCACGATAGACGTCGAGGTTGAGCCCGTCGTGCACCACGTTGTCGCCGTAGCGCTTGACCAGATCGCGCACCTCGATGATGCGCTCGCGCGGCGTGTCGCGCGCCACCATGGAATCGGCGTTCGCATTGGCGCTCATAAGCCCACGTCCTTGAAGATGATGGCGAAGATCGCGTCCGCCAGGATCACCACCGTGATGGAGGTGACCACCGACGCCGTGGTGCCTTCGCCCAGGCTTTGCGTGTTGGGCTTGATGCGCAGCCCGAAGTGGCAGGCCGTCAGCGCGATCAGCATGCCGAACACGACACCCTTGCCCAGCCCCAGCCACAAATTGGCCACCGGCACGGCGTCGGGCAACTGGCGCAAAAAGAATGCAAAGCTGATGTCGAGCTGCAAGCGCGCGGCGGTCATGCCGCCCAGCAACGCCATCAGGTCGGTCCACGCCACCAGCAGCGGCATGGCGATGGCCAGCGCGATCACGCGCGGCATGATCAGCCGGAACCCGTGCGAGATGCCCATCACACTCATCGCATCGAGTTCCTCGGTCACCCGCATCACGCCGATCTGCGCGGTGATGGCCGAACCAGAACGTCCGGCGATAAGGATTGCCGCGAGCACCGGACCGAGTTCGCGGATCACGGCCATGCCCAGGATGTTGACGATGAACGTGCTGGCGCCAAATATCCGCAGCTGGTTGGCCGACAGGTACGACAGCACGATGCCGATCAGGAAGCCCACCAGCGCGGTGATGCCCAGCGCCTTGTAGCCGATGTTGTAGATGTTGGCCGAAATCTCGCGCCACGGCCCGCGTTGCGGCGCGCGCAGGAAACGCAGCAGGTCGAACGCCAACTGGCCCAGCAGGGTGATGCCGACGCCGAGCTGCGAGACCAGCGACAGCAATCCGGCGCCGAGGAGCGTCACCGGATTGAAGCGGTCGACCATGCGTTTCTTCCAGCCGTCGGTACGCAGGCCGGCAATGCGGTCGAACACGCGCCGCTGTCCGTCGTTGAGCTCCACGCGCTCCGGCATACGGCCGTTCCATGCCTGCCAGATCAGTTGCGCGCCGATGTGGTCGAGCCGCGTAATTCCGGCCAGCGACCAGCTGGCATGATCGGGCGCTTCGGCAAGCTTGCGTAGCTGGGCGCGCAGGCCGCGCGCCTCGTGGCACTCGGCCAATGCAAGTGCGGTCCAGTCCCCTTGCAGTTGTACGCTGCAGGCTCCGTCCTGGCGAGAGATGTCGATGGCGGGCGTTGGCGGGCGGTCCAAATGTCGGGGCGATGTGATGGCTGAGTCCCGATTCTATGCTACCAAGCGAGTCGTTGCGACCGGACATCCTCTGACACGGCCGCGGCTACAATCTCGCCAAGCGCGCGCCGCACCGGCGCGGTCCTCCCGATTCCCACACGCAATGTCTGATTTTTCCGACCGCCCCGTCCCCGCCCGCGCCGCTGACGCCGCCGCCTTGCCGGCCTGGCGCATCGACCAGAACGCCTTGCGTCGCATGCTCGATGCGGGTGCGGCGCGCCACTGGCGGGTCGAGGTGGTGGACGAGACCGGCTCGACCAATGCCGACCTGACACAGGCCTGCCGCGCGGCAACGTGGGACGAGGACGGCGTGCGCGTGCGCGTTGCCTATCGGCAGACGGCGGGGCGCGGCCGGCAGGGCCGTCCGTGGCAGGGGCAGGCAGGGCTGACGTTTTCGGTGGCAATGCCGCTGGCGCTGCCGCCGGCGCGCCTGAGCGGCCTGAGCCTTGCCGTGGGCCTGGCGGTGGCCGAAGCGCTGGAACAATGCGATGCCGCGCTCGGGGCGCGCATCGGCCTGAAGTGGCCCAACGACCTGCAGATCGACGGTCGCAAGCTGGCGGGGATCCTGATCGAATCGGTGCCGGCCGGGCCGCAGCGGCTATGGGCCGTGATCGGCATCGGTCTGAACCTGGTGCGCGATGCGCGCATGGAGGCGGCGCTGGGCCGCGCGCTGGCGGGCGTGGCCGAGGCGATGACGCCGTTCGATGCGCAGCGCGATCCCACGCGCATTCTGGGTGCGGTGCTTGAACGCCTGGCGTGTATGCGGACCCGATTCGTGGCCGACGGTTTCGCGCCGATGGCGCAGGCGTGGTCGGCGCGCGATGCGTATCGCGACGAACCCGTGCGCCTGCTGCACGATGGCGCGGTGCTGGCCGAGGGCGTGGCGCGTGGCGTCGATGCCGAAGGTCATCTGCTGCTGGAAACGGCGGCGGGACTGGAACGGATTGCCAGCGGCGAGGTGTCGCTGCGGGGAGCCGGCGCATGAGCGCGCTGCTGATCGATATCGGCAATACGCGGCTGAAATGGGCCTGGTGCGATGCCAGCGCGCCTGCTGCGCCGACCGGCGCGTTGCCCACGCCGTGGCAGCACGCGGGCGCCGCCACGCATGCGATGCCGACTGAGCGCGCCGCGCTGGTCGGCGCCTGGCGACGACTGGCGGCGGGCAAGGCGCCCGAGGTGTGGGTGGCCAATGTCGCCGGGCCGACGCTGGCCGGCGAGGTCGATGCGCTGCTGGCCGACGCGTTCGGCACGGGCGTCGCGCTGCAATGGGTACGCACGGCTACCATGCATGGCGATCTGGTCAATGGCTACCGCGAGCCGACGCAGCTCGGCGTGGACCGCTGGGCCGGATGCATCGGCGCGCATCGCTGGCTGCCGGGAGAAAACCTGCTGATCGTCACGGCCGGCACGGCCACTACGCTCGATATCGTCACGGCGGGCCCCAATGGCGCCCGCTTCGAGGGCGGATTGATCCTGCCCGGTCTGGCGCTGATGCTGGGCACGCTGGCGCGCAACACCGCGCAACTGCCCGAACTCGATGTGCTGGACACCGGCGCGGGCGCTGCGCGCGCGGTGCGGGCGTTGGGCGCAGACAACACTCGCGACGCGATTGCCGCCGGTTGTCTGGCCGCGCAGGCCGGCGCCATCGAGCGTTCCTGGCGCGCGCTGGGCGAACGCGGGCCGGTGCGTTGCCTGCTGTCAGGCGGCGCGCGGCATGTCGTGGCGAATGCGCTCGCGATGCCGTTCGAGATGCACGATAATCTTGTGCTGCTTGGGTTGCACGCGATGGCGCGGGGCTAAGCCCCACGGCGCGCGCCATCCGCCCCCGTTCCACCTCACCCTTCACACACGCTCCAGCGCATCCATGTCCCGGCGAGGCCTGACCGTTCTGCTGCTGATCCTGCTGATCGCCAATGCGCTGCTGCTGGCGGCGTTGCTGGGCGCGTTCGGTCCGCAACCGCTGGCCGGCATGCTGGAAAGCCCGCGCGAACCGCAGCGCGTCGAACAGCAGGTGCGCGGCGATCGCATGCAATTGCTGGCGCCCACCGATGCCTCGGCGCCGGCGGCGCCCGCCTCGGCTCCCGCGCCGCGCGGCGCAACGCCGGGCAGCGTCACGCTGGCCGCGGCGCCCGCCGATGGCTGCATGGAAATGGGTGGCTTCACGATGCAGACCGCGCAGCGCGCCAGGGAAGACCTGAGCGCCATCGCGGCGGGCGCGCCCATGCCTGTCGATCAGTTCGAGCGCAGCGAACAGGTGCGCTGGTGGGTGCATCTGCCCGCGCAGGCGACGCGCGAAAACGCCGAGCGCAAGCTGGCGGAACTGCGTCGCCGCAAGGTCACGGATGTGTCGGTGGTGTCAGGCGAGGATGCCGCGTCGTTCACGGTGTCGCTGGGGCTGTTCCGCGACCGCGAGCGTGCCGACAGATTCCTGGAGTCGCTGCGTGCGCAGGGCGTGCGGACGGCGCTGATCAGCGATGCGCCGCGCGCGGTGCCGCGCCAGTGGCTCCGCGTGCCGCACGCCAGCGCGGCCGTGCGCATGCGCATGGACGAAGTACGCGCACGCTATGGCGCGGAAGTCCTGCAAGCGTGCAACGGCATGACGCAGGCGCGCGACGGGCGCAGTGCCGCCCGGGCGGGATAGGGCGCGGCTGGCGCCAGGGCAAGCCGCTTCAACGCTGCTGCCGCACTTTGGTCAGAAGCTTGGTGGTCGATCGATCGTGCAGGAACTCGATCGCGTAGGCCTCGCCGCCCCAACTGCGCACGAGGCGGGTTTCTTCTAGCGTGTCGATGTCGTAGTCGCCGCCCTTCACATAGATATCGGGACGCACCAGGCGGATCAGTTCGACGGGCGTCTGCTCGCGGAACATCGCCACCAGATCGACCGACGCCAGCGCCGCCAGCAGTGCCATGCGATCGCCCTCGTGATTGAGCGGCCGGTCGTCGCCCTTGCCGAGCATCTTCACGGAAGTGTCGCTGTTCACGCCCACCACCAGGCTGGCGCCCATGGCGCGCGCCTGCGCCAGATACGTGGCATGGCCGCGATGCAGGATGTCGAACACGCCGTTGGTAAAGACCAGCGGACGCGGCAGCGCGGCGACTGCGGCATGCAGTGCGGCCACGTCATCGGCCGGGACCAGTTTGGATTCGAAGGCGGGTGCGGTCATGGGTGACGGGTCAAAAGGCGGAGCGCCAATGAAAAACCCCATCGTATCCGATGGGGTCTGGACTGCCGCGGCATGCGGGCCGCGGGGCAAGCCGTGCGGGGCAACGCTCAGGCGGGCTGCTGCAGGCTGGCGTTCAGTTCCTTGCGGTAGCGGTTCAGGTCCTGCACCGAATCGAACGTGCGTTCGAACAGCAGCGACATGTTGTGCAGGATCCGTTCGATCACCTTCTTTTCCCACACCTCGTCAAAGCGGATCTGCTCGTCCAGCCAGTGTTCCAGCCAGTCGGGATCGGGCAGGCGCGACTGCACGGTGTCGTTC
>Ga0209023_10008776_pt1 | contig 10062 bp, 11 predicted proteins | sample LakOneMetagenome_FD_187468 | JGI IMG/M metagenome (GOLD analysis project Ga0209023, IMG submission 187468) | Freshwater and sediment microbial communities from Lake Erie, Canada (SPAdes) (version 2) | ecosystem: Environmental > Aquatic > Freshwater > Lentic | place: Lake Erie, Canada... | reverse complement strand
CGCTCGGCCGCGATCTGCCCGGTGGTCCAGCCGTCGTAGTAGGCCCGGCGCAGCAGCTCCCGGTTGTCGGGGGGCAGCTGGGACACCGCGTCGGTGACCCGGGTGCGGGCCCAGTCGTGACGCATCGCGGCCGCGGCCTGACCGCGGTCGAGCATCCACCTGTTGCTGGCGTCGTCGAAATCCATAGACCAGCCTCCCGGAAGTGACACGACGCAGCGGGGCGTTCGGTTCATCAGGGGTGGAGAGTCAGTCCAGTGTGTCGCAGGTGGGCCGGCTATGCCAGGGCCCGAGGCAATGTTTGACCGTGCCGCTAATTCGTGGCGTCCGGGGCGGTGGTGACCAGCGTCAGCTCCCAGGCGGCCAGCCACGGTTTGATCAGCTGCGCGACGGAGTACTGGTGGTCCCCGTCGCACTTGGGTTCGGAGTAGTCGCCGTTGGACACCGCGATGAAGATCCCGACGGCTTCGGCGGTGCCGTCGGGCAGCACCCGGTAGGTGGGCCCGCCCGAATCCCCGCAGATGCCGGTGGTGGTGAAGCGGACCTTGTTCTCCTCGACCGCGACCACCGGCCCGCACATCGCCCCGCCGCTGCGAATCCCGTAATGGCACAGGGTTTCTCCGACGTCGACGTGCTCGGCCAGGCCGATCACCTGATGCCCGTCGACCTCGGATGCCAGCGGAATCTTGCCCGGGTGATCGAGGGTGATCAGCCCGATGTCGAAGTCGTTCCAGTCGGAGCCGTCGTTGACGCTTTCGGTGAAGGTGCCCACGGTCGGGTACTTGTAGAGGCCGCCGTGGTGCACGGCCACCGTCCCGGGACCGCCGCCGGTGTTGCAGTGGCCGGCGGTGAGCAGCCCCGGCCGGCCGTCCTTGGTGCGCACCAGAAAACCCGCGGTGCAGGCGATGTTGTCCGAGCCGTCGGCCGGGGTGACGTTGATGCCGATTCCGGGGCCCAGGGTCTGGGCGGTCGGGGTGGGGATGGGATGGCGCAGCGGATGGGTGTGGTTGACCCAGATCGCGCTGCCCAGGATTGCGGTGAAGACGACGACGACGCTGATTCGGCCCGCCAGGACTTTCAGCGAGGGCTTCGGCGACACGGAACTGACTGTACTGAGCGGGCCCGTGTTGCCGGGCCTGCCGGGGGATTTCGTAGGACAATGGCGCTCAGGGGAAACGCTCTGAGGAGGTTGTGCATCATGGGTACCTCAACTCGATCCGCGCACACCACCCGGCTGTTCGCCCGGGTGATCGGGCCGTTCCTGGCCATCATGATGGCGACGGCCGCGGTGCAGGCGCCGGAGCTGTGGCCGCAGGCCTCTTCGTGGGCGGCGGATTCCTTGCTGACGTGGTCGATCGGGGCGTTCACGTTGATCGCCGGCCTGGTGGTTGTGGCCCTGCACCCGTATTGGCACGGTGTCGCCGCGTTCAGCATTTCCGCGCTCGGCTGGCTGACCGCTTTGAAGGGGGCGTCGTTGGTGGCGTTCCCGACTGCGTTGTTGTCGCTGCCCGCCGACACCATGGGTTCCATCTGGGTGTTCCGGGTTGTCTACGCCGTGTTCGCGGTGCTGGGGCTGTACCTGACGTGGGTCGGGTGGGCGCCGGGGGAGCATGGGCATGCGGCTCCGGAGGGGAAGGCGGACGGGGTGTTGCGTCGGGCGGCGTGAGGGGGACCGACAAGCTAGCCGCTTCGAGGGCCTTCTCGGCGACGGGCTTCGCCAATTCGACGGCAGCGTCGACTGCTTCTCGGACGCCAGGGGTGTCCATGTCTTTCCAGCCGTCCACCTGGTGGTGCCGCGCCCGGGCGAAATTGTCCAGCTCGCCCTGCAATGCGTCGCGGTCGGCGGCGAGCTGACCGACGGCCCAGATCCGTTTGTCAGCTGGGTGCCACCAATGTTCGCGAGGTAGCAACGGCCGCCGGAGACCAAATCAGCCCGCAGCCTTGAACTCGTCGAAGCGTTCCGCGAGTCGATTTTTGGAGGGCTGGTCTGCGCGCCGCCTGGGGAGCGTCAGCCCTCGGCCGTCCATCTCCTTGAGGCCATGCTGGAGCATGGGGCCGTCGACTTCGGCCATGAGCTCGCTGTTGATGCGGACCACGTAGTCGGGGGAGATGCCCAGCAAGTTCGCGTCGTAGGCCGCGTGGTGAATCTTGCACAGGCTCAGTCCGTTGTCGACGGACGGGACGCCGTGGGGTTTGTCGTCGCCGATGATGTGGGCCGCGTCGAGAAGCTTGCCGTGCTTGAGGGTACAGACGGTGCATCGCTGCTCGTAGGCGAGCATGATCCGCCCGCGAAACTCCGGCTGGTGCAATCTTTGTTTCATTGCTCGCTCGGCATACACCCGCTCGATCGGCTTGAGGCGGAGCGGATCTGCAACGGAGAGAAGGCTCTCATCCAAGGCAATCATGAAGCGGCGGTTGGCGATGTCGTCGGCGACGACATAGGCGGGAAAGATGGGGACATAGATCCCAGTTTCGATCTTTCGCAGCAGGATGATCGGAAGGCCCAGTTCGTGGGCTCGTCGCATCTTGCGGTTGTCACCGTCGGTACTGCCCGCGCGGTAGTCATATGCGAACAGGGAATCACTGACGTGTTGGTCGGTGTACGGACCATCAGGGCTGGAGACGATCGACAGCGTCGCGGCCATGTTCTTGGGGTTTCGTATACCGCGGCTTTGGTCGATGAGACGGTGGGTCGCACCGCCGGCCTGCAGAGACTCCAGTTGCGCACGCGTGACGATGCCCTGCTCCGTTGTGAGCTCGGCAAGCCGCTCAAAGATGAGGTGGCGGAGATCAAGCTCGACCGCACTGTCCATATCGGAAGTTTCGCACGCGGAGGTATACCCAACCGATCATTTGGGCGCGAGGGTATGGCCTCCGTCTGGTGTGGCATCCATGCCCACCCGAATCCACCACTGCGGGTGGCTGATATCCAGCCGGGTGCTCTGGTGATACCCCGCCCACGTCGGCACGCCGGGCGCTTGGCCGCGGTAGAGACCCCGGGCGGCGGCGACCACGTGCTCGTACTGAGTCGGCCAGTTGATGTCGCCGGCGATCTGTTCGAGCGATGCGCGGTCGCGCCCGAGAACCCGGTCCACGATCTGTAGCGACGGCAACGAATGCCGCTGTCGCCGTTGCACCGTGGGCAGGCCAGCACCAGGTTGGCCAGGCCGTCGATCCCGACCAGTGACCAGGGCAGCACATGGTCGATCGGGTTGTCGGCCCGCAAAGCGGTGTCGCAGTAAAAACATCGGGCGCCGAACAAGTCTTTGAACGGCTCGCGTACCGCGGCCAGCGAGATCCGCTCCCGCCCGAACAGGTGACCGCTCACGTCGGGCACCTCGGCGTCGAGGAACTTGTTCATCCGTCGTACGTCCTCGACCCACATGATCTCCAGCGCTGGCTTGAGCAGTCCGGCCAGCCGCGCCAACCCGTGGGCGACACCGGGCCTGAGTTCGATGGCATCACCGTGGGCACGCAACGTCGACCGAGAGACGTGGTCATGTAGAAACGAGTCGTCGTAGAGGAAGGGGTCGCCGTCGGCACCGCCAGGCAGGTGCTGCAGACGGTAGAGGGGCTGCTGGGCCAGGCACAGTGTCACCTCGTCGAGCGCCATGCGGTAGGCCTGCGGGGCGCGCTCCATCGCCACAGCGAGCGCCGACCCGCTGTATCCGACACCGGCAGCATCACGGAACACGGTGATGGCAGCGATGATCCGGGCTTTGGACTGGGTTGACTGTCGAAGTTCGCGGCCGTCGAAGGGTCGCACTTGGCGCCAGTAGATCTCCAGAACGCGGTGTGCCAGTTCAGGAATCGGTACCGTCAGCGGCGCGTCCGGATCATCGGGAAGGTGTTCGATGCACTGGTCGATCAGTGCAGTGATCGTGGCGAGCTTGTAGGTCGCGGTCCGTAGACCGGTCTCGAGAATCGCGACAACCCGCTGACCCAGCAGCAACGGTTCGATGAGGCCGTCAGGCACGGTAATTCCGACGGCACCAGGACACGAAACGCAGTATGGCAGCAGCCGTCGACGCTTGAGGTCAACATCCAGCGGTAGTGTCACCGACCATGAGCACCACCGACCTGAGTGGCCTCCGCCGGCTGATGTTGGATTCCGTCATTCCGCCCGGCCACATCCTCGACATCGTGCGGGCGGCGACCGCCGGCGATGCCGGTGAACCCTGGCGCACTGCGTTGCGGTGCCGGCGCCGGCCCGGCCGCAGGGTGTGTCCTGGTCGGATGGTGGTCACCCGCACCGCCGCCGACGCGCCGATTCACTGGAATTGTGACGCCTGCGGCGATGCGGGCAGCGTCGTCAACTGGGCCGATTCGCTCTACGACCTGCGCCGCCGTGGTGGACTGCGAGCCGCCGGTGCCAGTCGCGTGATCGCACTGTCGGATGAGACCGTCGCCGCCCTGCGGGATCTGCAACTGCTCGACCCCTACTGCGAACGGTTGGTCTTCGCCATCCGTGCCGGCGACAGCGGTGCGCTGCTGGTGGCGAGCCCCGAGGAGTTGGATGACCTGATCAACGCCGTTGCCGCCGAAGCCAACCACGAGGAAAGCCAGTACCGGCACCGGCGCCTCTCCAAGGCCTTCAACGTGCTGGACCGTGCTGCCGAGAGCTTCTGACCGGTCCTGGAATAGTGGCGGTCGTGGTCGTCAACCGGATGAACCGTGAACAGTTCTTTTCGGCCATGTCCGGGCACGACGACGCACAGCTGCGCAAGGCACTGTGGAACCTGTACTGGCGCGGCACCGCTGAGGTTCGGCGGCGCATCGAAACCGAACTGGCCGGCGACATCCGCCCGGCGATCAAGCCGGAGCCGCCCAACCCGCAGGCGGTGCACGACGAGGTCGCCGAATTCGTGGGGCTCGCCCGGGCCGGGGCGTATCTGGGCCGGGACCGCCGGGTGTCGCCGAAGGAACGGACCCGCTGGCGGTTCACCTTCAAACAGTTGGCCACCACCGCCGTCGAAGCCCTGCACGCCAGCGAGCCGACACCGGCGATCACCGCCGTGACGCAGCTGATCGACCTGATCCTCGACGCCCGCGGTACCTACTATTTCCGCAGCGAGGATCCGGTGTCGGCGGCCGGCTTCGTCGTCTCCGATGCTGCCGGTGCGTTGTGGAACGCGACGTGGCGGCGGCACGGATTCCAGCGGTTCGCTGAAACGGCTGCACCGCAACTGATCCGCTGGGAGTCCGCGCACGGCTGGACCCGCTTCGGTGACGGACCGGTCGCCGCGAAGGAGACCACCCTCGCCGTCGTCCTGGCCGGCATCCTGACGGTCCCGGACGCCTGGGAGGGCTTCGCTGAGCACTACCGAACGGCGCTGGGTAAGCGCCGCGTGGGCAGCGGCGCACTGGTGGACTTCGATCGGCTGATTCGGGAGAAGCTCGCTGAGGGCTGGACCGAGAGCTGATCAGTTCGGCTGGCGGGGCAAACGACCAGGTCTCAGTGGTACGATTTCCGGTACCACCAAAGGAGGTGCGCGTCATGGCGATCACCGCAAGCGAGGCCCGCAAGAACCTGTTTCCGCTGATTGAACAGGTCAACGATGATCGGGCGCCCGTGGAGATCACCTCCAAGCGGGGCCGGGCCGTTCTGATGGCTGCCGAGGAGTGGGAGGCCTGGCAGGAGACGGCGTACCTGTTTCGGTCGCCGGCCAACGCGCGCCGTCTGCTGGATGCCGTCGAGGCGCTGGATGGGGGCCGGGGGATTGCGGCGCAACTCGACAACTCGGAGTGAACATCGTTTTCGCGCCCCAGGCGCGGGAGGACTATGTGCATTGGCAGACCGCTGACCGCACGGTCCTCAAGCGGATCAACCGCCTCATCACCGACACCTGTCGATCGCCCCATGAGGGCATCGGCAAACCCGAACCGTTGAAGTACGGCATCGTCGGCGCCTGGTCGAGACGCATCACCGAGGAACATCGCCTCGTCTACCGGGTGGTCGGCGACGACCTGCACATCATCCAAGCCAGCTACCACTACTGACGCGCGGCCCCCAACTACCGTTAGCCCCGTGGCTGCCACCTCGTTCTACAACCAGACCGGGCCCGACATGTTCGACAGTTCACCGTTGACCGCGGGGCCGTGGAGCCCGTCCGCTCAGCACGCCGGGCCGCCGTCGGCGTTGTTGGCCAGACAGATCGAGCGCCATGAGCCGCGGCCCGGTCACCGGCTGGCGCGGATGACGGTGGACATTCTGCGGCCGGTGCCGGTGGCGCCCTTGCACATCACCGTGGAATCTCTGCATCGGGGCAAGCGGGTGGAGCTGCTTCAGGCCACGGCCCAGGCGGCCGGGAGCGCGGTGCTGATCGGGCGGGCCTGGCGGCTGATCGCGGCGTCGGCGGATTTCCCCGCGCCGCCCCAAGCTCGGGAGCGGCGGGATATCGACGCTGAACTGCCCGACCCGGACGTGGCGCTCCCTGACGGCTGGCACCGGGACGGTTACCTGTCGGCGATCGACTGGCGCTTCGAGCAGGGTGGCTTCGCCGACTTCGGTCGGGCGAAAGCCTGGACGCGGCCGAAGGTCACGCTGGTCGACGGCGAGGACATGACGCCCTGGCAGCGGGTACTGACGGTCGCCGACTCCGGCAGTGGGATCAGCGTGTGTGCGCCGCCGGACCGCTATCCGGCGATCAACTGCGACCTGTCGGTGGCGCTCGACCACGATCCGGTCGGTGAGTGGATCGGCATGGACTCACGCACCACGGTGACCCCCGGGGCGGGGGCGATGACGCAGACGGTCATCTTCGACCGGGCCGGCCCCGCGGGTTTGGCGACGCAGACCCTGGTTGCGTAAGCACGGCCGTTGATCGAGGACGTCATGCGACACCACGTCGTCGAACCGAACTTTCTCCGTCACCGCTGAGCTGCGCCACCAACTCCACCGGATCGGCGCCGGCGGCCAGCAGGGCGGCCAGCGGATCACGCTGCTGCGGCGAGATCGGCTCCAGCGCGTAGAGCTGCAGCCCGGTCCCGTCGGGCGCCATCCGGGCGCAGACCAGTTGCCCACGCCGCAACTGCAGGCTGGTCATGCGCACGCCCACCTCGTGCCGCTCGCCGCTGTGCACATCGCGGACGGTGACACCCCGATCGCCGTGCACCTCCTCGATTTCGAACACCGCTCTTGGTGCCAGCAGCCACTGCTGAGCCAGCGCCCATTCATCGTCGGGAAGCAGCGGACCGCGCACCGTCAGGAACTCCTCGAACCCGCCGCCCTCGAACAACACCGCGTCGATCACCAGCGTATCGGCCAACGCCGCGTTGAACGCGTCTTCGTCGTCGACGATGGTGGACCGACACCATTCCCAGGCGGCCGCATAGCGCAGATCGGTCCAGTCGCCGAACAGCACATGCCGAATGGCCTTGTGATACAGCCAGCCCACCCGGTCGTGCAACGGCAGCCCGTTGAGATGGCACTTCTTGTATTTCCTGCCGGAGCCACACCAGCACAGTGCATTGCGGCCCAGATCCGTCCGCGGCGCGCAGCGATGTTGGCGCAGCAGGTACACCAGCGGATGATCTGCGCTTGCTCGCGCGCGCCGCAGCAGGGCCAGGGCGGCTTCCGCATCGCCGCGGTCGGAGGCGATTTCGGCCAAGTCGAGCAGCGGCAGCGGCCACTGGCCGTCCATTGCCTCAGCCGCCAGCAACTCACGCTCGAACCCGACGACATCGCCTTCGCGTTCGCAAGCCACTGCACGCAGCCACTGGCAGGCCACCCGCGCCGACGGTGGCACTCGCGGCGCCAATGCGTCGGCCAGCTCCCGCAGCCCGCCCGCACTCAACCGGCCGTCGCGCAGCGTCTCCCTCGCCAGCAGTTCGGCGATCTTCGGATCGGCCAGTGCGGCGCCGACGTCGTCCATGATGTCGCCGAACTCGACTGCCGCAGGCTTGACGCCTCCCTCGGCCGGACATGACCCGAGCAGGCGCGGTATCACCATCAGCCGATACAGCCGCAGCAGCGTGATCAGCGTCAGTGCGTCATCCTCGTCGAGTCGATGGCGCCGCGCCAGCTTCTCCCACTCCCGCTCGAAAACCCAACGGCTGAAATTGAATTCCGGCGGCACCAGCCACGCCCCATGCTGAGTCAGGCCCCGTTCGGCGACGATCTCCGACAGTGGGGCGCCCGGCTGGGTGAACAGCGTCGGATCTGCCAGGCATGCGGTCCAGACCAGTGCGTCGACGCGCTGCGGTTGTCCACCGAGTTGCATGGCCAACTGTGCGCCCGCCGCGGAATCGGTTGCCGTGGAGACCCGTTCGAGCACCAGTCCCGAATCGTCCAGGCGCAGGCCGATCAAATCGCCGTCGTCGACACCGAGTTCCTCGAAAGTGCCCACCGCAAGGGCGAGCACACCGCCCCGGTCGACCGCCCAGGCCGGAATCTCCAACCGGTCCGCTAGATGATCGTCGCCGGGCATCACGTAGTGGACCGTGGACCCGTCGGCCAGCCGTTGGTAGGGCGCACTGTCGCAGAGCACGGCGATCGGAGCGAGGTCCGGGGTGATGGTGAGTACGTCGCCGCCCACTTCGGATTCGGTGACCCGCCGGGTGAACACCCGGCCGGCCAGCACGGCGGGCAGCCATAGCCAACGTCCATCAGGCAATTGCTTTGCAGGAATGTCGATTTCGAGGTGCAGCCGCCGCACGACGCGGTCGGGATCGGCCACGCCGGCATCCCGCAGATACTCGGCCATGACGTCTTCGTGCAACGGGCCGTGCGCGGTGAGGATCCTCGACAGTGACCCAATGGGATCGAATGGCTCGGTCATGGCGGTCAGGCTAGGCACGGGGCCGGTGCGCCGCACTTCACCCGATCGGCCGGTGTGGACAAGTCCACCCGACATAACGTTCGTTGTCGCTCATAGGCGGGCAACAATCACATATGTCCAACGCCCGGTTCAGTGCGGGGCGCCTGAATCAGGCCCCTCAGGCGGTGACCACCAGCGACAGCCCGTGCCGGTCCCGTCCCCGGCGGCGCCGGCTGCGCTCCAGCAGTCGGGCCACCGCGGCCTCCACCCCGCGGGCCAGTTCCTCGGCGTCGGGGACGGCGTCGAAATCGGCGAGAATCCCGAAGAACAGCCGATCGGCGTAGTTCAATACTGCTGCGGCGCTGCGCAGCTGGACCGCGATGGGCGGAATCGGCAGGACCCCGATCACATTGCGTCCCATCACCTGCAGCGGCCGGCGCGGCCCCGCCACATTGACGGCCATGGTGGCCACGTTGCGCTGCGGCAACCGGGCCAGCAGATCCAGGGCCCACGCGGTCACCGGGAAGGGCAGCATCCGGGTGGCCGCGGCCACCAAGCCGTCCGCTCCGCTGCCGGAGGCGGCCAGCTGTTCCAGCCGGGCATGCACCAGGCGCAACCGCAGCACCGGATTGGCCTCGTGCACAGGCAGATACGGCAGGTGCACCGCGTCGCGGCCGGGCACCAGGGTGCGCAGCGACTCGGCATTGGGCTTCTCGCCGCGCCGCAACAGCATGTTGCGGTAGACCTCGGTGAGCGCGGCCAGCGCGACGTCGTCGACGGTGACGTTGAAGGTCCGGCAGATCTGGTGGACGTCCTCGAGTGCGACGTGCGCCGCAGTGTAGCGCCGCCGGGAGGTGACCGGCCCGTTCAGCGGCGACGACGGCCGTTGCAGTCCGGACACGAATTCGCTTGCGCTGTTCATGATCTCGCGGGCCGCGGCCAGAGTGTCGGCGGCGACTTGCACGGGAGCCAGCAGCGCCGCCAGCCAGGGGCTCGGGCGCGGGGCCGGGGGTGCCGCACTGATCCGGGCGCTTCCAGCGGGGTGTTTGCTCATGCAGTGCTCAATGTCAGCGCCGGCCATGGCGTCATCGGACAATCCGGTCAGGATGTGCACGGTCGCGGCGCCATCGGCCAGGCACGGGTGCACCTTCATCAGGATCGCCCACCGGTTGTCGGCCAGCTCGCTGATCAGCCAGATCTCCCACAGCGGTCGGTCGTGGTCCAGCTGCCACGACATCACGTCGGCCACCACACTGTAGAGGTCCGCGTCGCTGCCCGAGCCCGGTGCCGCGACGCGCCGCACGTG
>Ga0209023_10008775_pt1 | contig 10064 bp, 2 predicted proteins | sample LakOneMetagenome_FD_187468 | JGI IMG/M metagenome (GOLD analysis project Ga0209023, IMG submission 187468) | Freshwater and sediment microbial communities from Lake Erie, Canada (SPAdes) (version 2) | ecosystem: Environmental > Aquatic > Freshwater > Lentic | place: Lake Erie, Canada | collected... | reverse complement strand
CGGGGTACTGCATACCTGGTTTTTGTTCACGCTCATGGAATCGAGATAAAAAGTACTATCTGTGCCTATGATCGTTTTAATTCGGTATGTAATGATCCCCAGGTCGGCAGCAGTAACATCATCATCGTAAGAAAAATCGTGTAATCCCCATGCAGCATTATTTTGCAAGGTGGTGAGGGTTGTATAATCAGAAGCTCCGGGAAGTTTACGTTCAATAACCTGGCTCATGGTATTGTCTGTTTTTAAGGAAAACCTTAATTGTACAATACAGTTACTGAGGCTTGATTGTTTTGTAAATAATCTTTTCTGTAACATCACAAATGCTTTCTTCGCATCTGGAATTCCGTAGCCAACCCTGTTATCAGGATTGCTGTATTTGGTTGCAGATAATTCCAGCACATCTATGATGCCCATGTTACTAATCTCAGGAAAAGCCTGCCAGAGACAGGTTGTAATACCCGCCATATTGGGGCAGGCGAATGAAGTACCATTAGCATATGAAGGCTGGCCTGTTGATGAATTTGCCACAATGGCTAACCATCCAACTGCAGCAACAGCGGGCTTCACCTGCCCATCACTACTTGGGCCATAACTGCTGAAACCTGCTACCTGCCCGGTTGTATCCACGGCACCAACACTCATCACACTGTCGGCATCTGAAGGGGTGATCAGGTAATGCCAGCTGCTGTTACCTTCATTTCCTGCAGCGATGACAAGTAACATTCCTTTTTTTGCTGCAATATCTGCAGCTCTTGCACTGATCGAAGTATTGCCGTTCAGGTCAGCGTATGTATAGTTAAATTGAGGATTGTCAAATTGATTATATCCAAGTGATATTGAACAAAGGTCAACGCCAAGGCTGTCGGACCTTTCTGCACCTGCAGCCAGGTTCTGTTCTTCGATCGGGTATTCGCTTGCAACATCTTCCGTTCTGAATAAATAAAATGAAGCCTTGGGTGCAGTGCCCACAAATGTTCCGGGCATATTTGCAGCAATGGTGCTCAGGCATTGCATGCCATGTAAATAATCTTCATCCACACTGGCTTCATTTGCAACAAAATCCCATGTGCCCAGTATTTGATTGTTGGTCCTGATACTGTCAAAAGTTGGCAGGGAGAGATAATGATAAAAGCCTGCATCCAGTACCGTTACCTGCATGCCTTCTCCCCTGAAACCATGATTGTGCAAAAAATCACCGTTATGAATTTTAACCTGGCCGTTCGATTTTCCATAACTGTAATAATCACTTGTAACGTTTACAGGCCTGCTGGTAGTGGCTGGAAACGGAATGTTGTTCAACGATGAATCAAATATTTTATTTACGGGTATATCTGCTGTGCCAAACCTGGCACCGATAGGTGCTGCACTAAGTACGAACGGGAATGAATTTATTTTAGCAAGAGCTGCAGCATCGCTGGTACTGATGGCCACCTGGTTCAGCCATTTGGAACTGTTAAGTATAGTAACATTGCCGGCTAAACGCACACTGTCAATATAACGTGGTGTAACAGGAAGGTCGCTGCTATCGATCGCAATGTTATACCTGGCCCTGCGGTCCAATGCACGTTGGGAAAGGTATTGAGAAGGGCTACTTAAAGAAAAAGGGTTGTTTCCTTTATCCGTAAACCTGATAATATAGCGGGTAAACTGGGCACGGCAACAGGTAGAGATAATCAAAAGAAAAGTGAGTAAGGATAAAGTCTTTTTCATACTATATTGTTAGAATATAAATGTAAAGTAAATATTTCAGTCGTTTAATGGGTAACTGGTTGACCGGTTTATCTGTTTAGTTGCTATCTGTAACGATTAAACCGGTAAACTAATAAACCAATCAACCGTTATTTTGTATCATATGCCCACTTTACCAATGTAGCTCCCCAGGTAAATCCTCCCCCAAATGCGGCCAGCACAATATTATCGCCTTTTTTCAACCGGGTTTCCCATTCCCATAAACATAAAGGAATGGTTCCTGCTGTAGTATTGCCGTATTTTTCAATATTGATCATTACTTTTTCCCTTGGCAAATTCATACGGTCGGCTGTTGCATCTATGATCCTCAGGTTTGCCTGGTGCGGAACCAGCCAGGCGATATCATCAGCGGTCAATTGATTGCGTTCTATCAGCTCATGGCTGATATCCGCCATTCCCTTTACTGCAAATTTGAAAACAGCCTGTCCTTCCTGGTAAAGAAAATGTTCCTTTGCCATTACGGTTTCAATGGTTGATGGCTTTACAGAACCACCTGCTTTCATATGTAAATGCTTACGGCCACTGCCATCGGTCCTTAATAAACTATCCATGATGCCATTGCCTTCCTCATTTTTTTCCAGCAAAACCGCACCTGCGCCATCGCCAAAGATCACACAGGTAGTCCTGTCGCTGTAATCGATGATACTGCTCATTTTATCAACTCCAACCACGATCACATTTTTATACCTGCCGCTTTCGATGAGGGAAGCGCCGGTGGTAAGGGCATATAAAAACCCTGAGCAGGCGGCCCCTACATCAAAACTGAATGCTTTTGTTATACCCACTTTATCACAGATAACATTAGCTGTTGCAGGGAAAACCATATCAGGTGTTACCGTTGCACAAATAAGGCATTCGATTTCATCCGGGGCTATGCCCCTTTTTTTACAAAGGTCCTTAACAGCTTCTACCCCCATATCGCTGCTGCCTAATCCTTCGCCTTTTAAGATCCTCCTTTCTTTTATGCCGGTACGGGTTACGATCCACTCATCAGTAGTGTCTATCATGGTTTCCAGTATCTTATTCGTAAGCCGGTATTCCGGTACATATCCTCCAACGCCTGTAATGGCGGCTTGTATTTTTTGCATGGATCAGTATTTTTTTTAAAATAGTGCTTTGTAAAAGGGGGTAAAATTAGTGTAAAAACCATTTCCATTATTTTTAGGGGTGTTGCTAACAAAATATCCTTATTTTTGGTCATCGTCAGATCAGGAAATTATGTACGCATATTTGCAGGGGAAATTTACTTATAAAAGTCCCGCCCAGGTTTATATAGAAGTGAATGGTGTAGGGTATGAAGTAAATATCAGCCTCAATACCTATGCTGCCATACAGCATTTGACTGATGGAAGGTTATTTGTGCACCTGCAGGTAAAAGAAGACAGTCATACTTTTTTTGGCTTCTTTGATAAAGGAGAGAAGGAAATGTTCCTGTTATTAACAAGCGTTTCCGGAATTGGTGCAGCTACCGCAAGAATGATGTTGTCCTACATTAAGCCCGAAGAAATAACTTCGGCGATCGTTCAGGGCAACGTAAGGTTAATAGAAAGCGTCAAAGGGATAGGAAAGAAAACGGCAGAAAGGCTGGTACTCGAATTAAAAGATAAAGTAACCAGGTTGCCTGTTTCTTCCGGGAATAATACGTATGTGGTAGACAATACAATAGAACAGGATGCGTTAACAGCATTGACAGCACTCGGAATATCCAGGAACCAGGCTGAGCAATCGATACAAAAAATAGTTCGTGCCGAGCCTGGGATTACACATTTAGAAGAATTAATTAAAAAAGCACTAAAAGCCATTTGAGAAAACTCTACCTTAACTGATCTACCGAATGTTGCTCATTAGAAAGACTATTTTAAAAATATCGCAGAACTGCTTATTTGTTGTATTCCTTGCTTTGGGTAGCGTGTCTATCGCTCAGGAAAAGGCTACTAAAACTCCTGAACCCAAAAATACAGGTAACCCTGTTGTACCGCCGAATACAAATAATCCGGGCGCCCCAAAAGGCAATAACAATGCTTCCCCTGCCGGAAATAATACGAATGCCCCTAAGGGAAATAATAATGCAGTCCCTCAAAGCGGGAACAATGCACCTGCAGTAAATGCACCAACCCCTTTGCTGCCATCAGATACTGTGGTCAGGGGAAATAATAACCTGCCTTACCCGATCCACGACAGAAGGGGAGATTATTTATTCGGGAACTTCAGCAGTATTTATGACCTGAAAACACCGGCAAATTTTACCGACTCTATCGTTTATGACCCCATAACAAAACGTTATATCATTTATGAAAAGATCGGCACAAAATATTATCGCACACCAACAACATATTCTTTCAATGAATTCTGGGAGTTAAGGAACAAACAGGCAGAGAACGATTATTTCAGGCGAAGGGCCAATACTACCAGCATACTAAACAGGGGAAAATTCCTCAAACCCAAATTATCACTTAGTGATAACCTGTTTAACCGTTTATTCGGAAACGGAAAGATCGAGATAAGCCCGCAGGGGAATGTGGATCTAAGAGTGGGATACCAGGGGCAGAAAATTGATAATCCTACCTTACCCGAAAAGGCACGGAAAAACGGCGGGCTTGATTTTGGTATGAACGCCCAGTTAAACGTTAATGCAAACATCGGCGACAAACTTAAATTCCCGATCAATTATAACACACTTGCCAACTTCGACCTCGATAACCAACTGAAACTGGATTATACCGGTAAAGATGATGAGATATTAAAAAGGTTTGAAGCAGGTAGCATCAGCTTCCCATCAAAAGGAACGCTGATACCGGGCGCCCAGCAATTATTTGGTTTAAAAACACAATTACAGTTTGGTAAATTATACATTACAGGTGTTCTGGCCAACCAAAAATCACAAAGGCAGAGTGTAAACCTGCAGGGTGGCGCAGCATCGCAGCCATTTGAGATCAAGGCTGATGAATACGAAGAAAACAGGCATTTCCTCGTAGGTCAGTATTTTAAAAATAATTACAATGACCTGCTTAAAAACCTGCCTGCCATTACTAGCCCTGTGCAGATACTAAGAATAGAAGTATGGGTAACCAACCGTAATGGTACAACTACAGAAACAAGGGATGTAGTTGGTTTAATGGATCTTGGTGAAACACATCCGTACCTTCAGTCCCCAACGATCAATGTGCTTACTTCTGCCGAAAATCCGGCAAACGCCAACAACGATCTTTATACTAAAATGATCAACCAGCCGGATGCCCGTAATCCGGCATCTGTATTTACAAATCTTGGCGCACTCGGACTTAATCCTGTACAGGATTTTGAAAAAACATTCGCACGTAAACTGGATTCATCCCAATATGTTTATAACCGCGATATCGGTACGCTTTCTCTTAGTCAGCCATTACAGACAGACGAAGTATTGGCTGTTGCGTATCAATATTCTTACAGGGGAAAAATTTTCCAGGTAGGTGAATTTTCACAGGACGTACCGCCAGACAGTTCTTCTGCCACGCAGAAAGTATTGTTTTTGAAATTATTGAAAGCAACCTCTCAGCGTCCCAGTTTGCCAATATGGAAACTGATGCTGAAGAATGTTTATACTATTGGTTACGGAACATTATCGCCACAGGATTTTAAATTGGATGTACTTTACCAGGAACCCGGCCTCGGTGCAAAAAGATATGCGCCTTTTGGTAATAAGAACCAGGGAACTCCTATTATATCTTTGATCAACCTCGACAGGTTGAACAGCCAGAATGACCCGCAGCCTGATGGTGTATTTGATTACGTGGAAAACTTCACTGTGAATTCACAATACAGCAGGGTTATGTTCCCGGTACTTGAGCCGTTTGGGAGAGATCTTGCCACGGGATTATATATTGACACAACAGGACTTCCTATAAAAGACACTTTATATTATGCTTTATATGATTCGATCAAAGCTGTAGCACAGCAATTCCCCAACCTCGACAGGTTCGTTTTAAAAGGGATGGCAAAAACTTCCGGCTCTGCTGATATTAGTATCGGGTATAATATTCCAAAAGGATCTGTTACAGTAAGTGCAGGCGGGCGTACCTTACAGGAAGGCGTAGACTATGATATCAATTACGATCTTGGAACCATCAAAATAACCAACCAGGCTATTTTGAACGCAGGGTTACCTGTGCAGGTGAATTTTGAGAACAACGCTTCTTTCGGGCTTCAGCAAAGAAATTATCTTGGGCTAAGGCTCGATTACCAGGTAAAGAATACTGCCAAAGAACAATTATCTCTTGGTGGTACCATCGTTAGATTGGGCGAAAGGCCATTCTTCACCAAGGTTAATTACAATGAAGATCCAATCAGGAATACTATGTATGGACTGGATGTGAATTACAGAAAGGACCTGCCACGATTAACTAAAATACTGGACAAACTTCCTTTCTATTCAACAACTGCTCCATCTACTATCAATGTGTATGCTGAAGGGGCTTATTTAAAACCCGGCCATGCGCCACAGATTGGCAGGGGGAGTTCGGGTGTAATATATATAGATGATTTTGAAGGTAGCAAATCAGGTATCGATCTTCGTTTCCCGCTTATCAGCTGGGCTCTTGCATCAACGCCCAGGGGAGCACATGATTATCAGGGGAACCCCATTTTCCCTGAAGGAAACCCAACAGTAACGCCAAGCCTGGATTACGGGAAGAGCAGGGCTAAAATTGCCTGGTACCAGATAGAACAGACATTACAACAATATAAAGGTACCAATAACCCTTTCTCAAATAATGCTGCTGAATTAAGTGATCCAAGGGTTAGGCAGATCTACCAGAAAGAAATATTTCCTCAAAGAACAACAGGTTTCGGCGAAAGCCAGCTTGTAACGTTCGACCTTGCGTATTATCCCAAAAGCAGGGGGCCTTATAATTACGACTCAGATCCTGCAAGAGTTAATGCAGACGGTAGTTTTAAAGATCCAGCTACAAGGTTTGGCGGTTTGATGAGGAGCATTGACCAGCCGGATTTTGAAACCAGTAATATTGAATTCATTGAATTCTGGGTACAGGACCCTTTCATCCCAACTCCGGGAAGGGAAGCAATTGCAAACTCCAGTGGTGGCCAGTTATATTTCCAGCTTGGAAATATTTCTGAAGACATACTAAGAGATGGTAAAAGGTTTTATGAAAATGGATTGAGCACGCCCAATGCGCCATCACCCGAAGATGAAACGATCTGGGGAAGGGTGCCAAGAAATCCGCTACAGGTTACAAACGCATTTAGCAATAACCCGGCTGACAGGGCTTACCAGGATGTTGGTTTTGATGGATTATCAGATACAGCTGAAATAAGAAAACGCCAGGATTACCTTAACCAGCTCCAGGCCAATTTTGGTGCATCATCTAAAATTTACCAGGATGCGCTGGCTGACCCATCTTCTGATGATTATGTGCATTACAGGGATGGGAGGTTTGGCGGCCCCAGTGATGGTATCCTGGCCCGGTATAAAAATTTCAACAATCCCGAAGGGAATTCTCCGATAAACAATGGAAGTGATTTTTCAGCTGCCGCAACATTATATCCCGATGCTGAAGATCTTAACAAGGACAATACCATGTGGGAAGGGGAAGAATATTTTCAATACCATGTTCAGATAAGGCCGCCTGCCAGTGACTCCATGCAGATCGGCACAAATTACATCGTAGACAAAAAAGTGGTTTCTGTAAATCTCGTGAACGGTCAAACAAGGCCTGAAACATGGTACCAGTTCAGGATACCTATTTCAGATTATAAATATAAGTACGGTAATATCCCTGATTTTAAATCGATCAGGTTCATGCGTATGTTCATGACAGGTTTTGAAGACAGTGTTGTAATGCGTTTTGGTGTTTTACAACTTACGAGGAACATCTGGCGTAAATTCCAATATAAGGTAGATAGTACCGGAACGTATTCAGCAGCTTCCACATCAACTTTCAATGTAGGGGCTGTTAATATAGAAGAAAACGATAAGCGTACCCCATTGCCTTACCGTACACCAAGGGAAATTCAAAGGGTTCAAACGCTTAGTAATAATGGCGTTAACCTGCTCCAGAATGAGCAGGCCATGAGCCTCCAGTTTTGTAACCTTAAGAAAGGGGATGCAAAGGCCGTATTCCAGACATTTGGCAACAGGGACTTGAGGCAATTCAGAAAACTGCAGATGTACATACACGCTGAAAAAGCGGAGAAACCGCCTGTTACTGTAAATGATAAAGACCTTACAGCAGTAATAAGAATGGGAACCGATTTTGTAAATAACTATTACGAGATCAGGATACCGCTTACCTTAACGCCGCTGGATATAGCCAATACCCTTTCTCCTGATTCGGATGCATACAATGATACATTGTGGAACCCTCACAATTCACTGGATCTTGATATCAATGAACTCACAAAGATCAAACAGGCCCGCAATTCATCCAGCCAGGCATTGGGACAGATATTCCGTGACACTATGCCTAACGGGCATGTGTACTCTGTAATGGGGAATCCCAACCTGGGAGAGATACGAGGCATGTTGCTCGGTGTTGAAAATACCGTTGCAACAGCAGATGCCTGCGGTGAAATATGGGTGAATGAACTAAGGCTTTCTTCGATCGATGAAAGCGGAGGTTATGCCGCATTGGGACGGGTGGATATTAACCTGGCCGACCTGGGTACTGTTTCCCTTTCTGCGAATACCCATACACGTGGTTTCGGAACACTGGAGCAGCGGGTCAATGAACGTTACAAGGATAATTTTTACCAGTTTGATGTGGCGGCAAACCTTGAATTAGGGAAATTACTGCCTAAAAAATGGGGCATGACGATCCCTGTTTATGCAGGGTACACACAGGCGGTAAGCACACCTGAATTTGATCCTTATGACCAGGATATTAAACTGAAGGATAAACTCAATGGTGCTGCAACTAAAGCACAAAAAGACTCTATCAAGAGAGTTGCTGTTGATTACACTTCTACCAAAACACTGAATTTTACCAATGTAAAAAAGAATAAGACAAACGGATCTAAATCCCGGATTTATGATATCTCGAATATCGATGTCAGTTATTCATTCATTCAAACACTTAGCCATAGCCCGTTGATCGAAAGCAACGAGGTTACCCGTCACCGTGGTGCATTGGGCTATAATTATGCACCTCAGCCGAAATACATAGAACCGTTCAAGAAATTGAAGATGTTCAGGAAAGTGAAACATCACTGGTTCGACCTCGTAAAGGATTTCAATTTTAACTTCCTTCCATCGCAGATAAGTTTTCATGCAGACCTGAGCAGGCAGTTTGGCGCCATCAGGCCAAGGAGTGTAGGTGCATCAAAATATGCAATACCGGAAACTTATGATAAATACTTTACGTTCCAGCGGGATTATATCTTAAGGTGGAATTTTACCCGGTCCCTGAACCTTGATTTTACTGCTACGAATAATTCACGTGTAGATGAACCGGCCGGGCGCCTCGACAGTAAGATTAAACGTGACTCGATGTGGAACAATCTCTTTAAAGGCGGAAGGAATACGCTGTATAATCAGACGGCTAATTTTTCCTATACAGTGCCTACAAATAAATTCCCGTTGTTAGACTGGACAACAGTGAATATAAAATACCAGGCTACCTACAAATGGATCGGGGCTTCAAGGCTGGCGGTAGATCTTGGTAACTTCCTGGAAAATGGACAGCAGAAAGAGGGCACTGTGCAGATGGATTTCAATAAACTATACCAGAAATCAAAATGGTTGCGAGCACTCGATCTTCCATCCAACAAAGAAGATAAACTGAAATGGAAGAACAGGATCACTATTGTAAAAGATTCTGTAACAAATAAAAAAGGGAAGAAGGTACTTCAAAAAAGAAGGATCATTGATAAAACTGCCATGCCTTATGTTGGTGGTTTTGCAAAAGGTGTTGGAAAAATCCTTACCAGTATAAAACAGGTTAATTTGTCCATCTCGGAAACGGGTAATACACGCCTGCCAGGTTATACAGACAGTACACAGTTTGTTGGGCAGAATTTCAGGAGTATGGAGCCGGGCTTTGATTTTATTTTAGGAAGGCAGCCCGATACCAACTGGCTCAACCGCAAAGCCGCCGCAGGATTAATTACCAGGGATACCAATTTCAATTCATTGTTCCAGCAGAATTTTGATCAGCGGATCACTTTGTCGGCCCAGCTGGAACCGGTAAGGGACCTCACTATTACGGTTAACCTCAGCAAAACATTCAGTAAGAATTATTCTGAAACTTTCAGGTATATCGATACTACAACTGCAGGTAATAATCCGAAACAATTCCTGCACCTGAACCCTTATGTAGGCGGAG
>Ga0209023_10008774_pt1 | contig 10065 bp, 6 predicted proteins | sample LakOneMetagenome_FD_187468 | JGI IMG/M metagenome (GOLD analysis project Ga0209023, IMG submission 187468) | Freshwater and sediment microbial communities from Lake Erie, Canada (SPAdes) (version 2) | ecosystem: Environmental > Aquatic > Freshwater > Lentic | place: Lake Erie, Canada | collected... | reverse complement strand
GGCGGCAACGCGACGCTCAACGCCGCCGACCGCAGCACGCTCGCCGCCGACGCCAAAAACCTCGCCGAACAGCTCCTCGGCTTCGCCAACCGCACCGACAGCGACGGCACAACACTCTTCGGCGGCGCCCGCCGCAGCGCCCCTGCCTATGCCACCGATCCTCTCACCGGCATCACCGCCTGGCAAGGCGCCGGCGCCGCGCCCGCACTCGCGCTGGACAACAACCTCGTCGCCACCGGCATCGAAGGCCCGACGGTCTTCGCCGGCCTCGCCGGCGCCAGCGGCCCGACCGACGCCTTCGCGCTGCTCGCCGCGCTGCAAGCCGCCCTCCTCGACCCCGATCCCGCACTCCGCGCTGCCGGCCTCGCCGCTACCGCCACCGGGCTCGACTCGGCCATCGGCCGCGTCGCCGACACCCGCGCGCTCGTCGGCGCGCGCGCTGCCCGCCTCGACTCCGAAACCGCGCGCATCAACGCCTCGAATCTTCAGCTCAACAAGGACCTCGAAACCGCCGAAGGCATCGACATGGCCGCCGCCATCGCGCGCCTGCAACGCCTGACCACCGTCCTCGGCGCCACCCAGGCCAGTTTCGTCAAAATGCAGTCGCTCAACCTGTGGGACGCCTTACGCTAACGCCGGTCCCTCTCGCTTTATCACACGCCGCGCGCAAGCTTCACTGCCACGCGCCGTAAACCTCCCCTGACGGCAACACCAGCAGTCGGGCAGCCTTGCCCGGCGGAAAAAGGGGACCGGAATTGATCTCGGTCATCGGGCTGATTGTGCTGCTCGTCATGGTGTTTGGTGGCTTTGCGTTCACCGGCGGCAACCTCGCTGTTGTCCTCGAAGCACTTCCCCATGAAATGCTGATCATAGGCGGGGCTGCCGCCGGTGCTACGATCATCTCCACCGACATCAAGGGCATGAAGGCCATCGGCGGGGCCTTTGGCGCAATCGTCAAAGGCCCCCGCTACAAGCGCGCCGATTATGGCGCGGCGATTTTCCTCACCACACGCCTAATGAAAATGCTCAAATCCGAAGGCGCTGTCGCGGTCGAACCGCACATCGAAGACCCCGGCACCAGCAGCATCTTCGCCGAATACCCGCAATTCCTCAAAGACCCGGTCTTTCTCCACCTCATCACCGACAGCCTGCGCCTGCTCGTCGTCTCGACCGGCGGGCTCAGCGCCAATGCGGTCGAGGAAGTCATTGATACCGCCATCGAAACGCACCACGTCCACGCGCACAAACCCGTCGAGGCGCTGACCACGCTCGCCGATGGCCTCCCCGCACTCGGCATCGTCGCCGCGGTGCTGGGCGTCATCAAGACCATGGGCTCGATCGACAAGCCGCCCTCGGTGCTCGGCGCGATGATCGGCAGCGCGCTCGTCGGCACCTTCCTCGGCGTGCTGCTCAGCTACGGCATCGTCGGCCCGTGCGCGGCGCGCCTCAAGGCCGTCATCGACATGGACTCCGAAATCTACCTCGTCGTCCGCCGCGTCATCATCGCCTCGCTGCGCGGCCAGCCGCAACCGCTCGTCATCGAAGCTGCGCGCACCGCGATCCAGCCCGCCAACCAGCCCAGCTTCACCGAAGTCTTCGACGGGTTGCGCGGCAAGTAGCGCGCGCATGAAACACGAATCGCCCACCCAGTTCGAGCCCGAGGTCATCTACCGCAAGGCCAAGAAAGGCCATGCCGCGCACCACGGCGGCGCGTGGAAAATCGCCTATGCCGATTTCGTCACCGCGATGATGGCATTCTTCCTGCTGATGTGGCTGATCGGCGCGACCAACGAACAGCAACGCAAAGGCATCGCCGACTATTTCACCCCCACGGTGATCCAGATGAAAAACTCGGGCGGCTCGAACGGCGTCTTCGGCGGCCGCTCGCTGCAAACCGAGGAAGGCGTCGCTCCGCACGCCAGCACCAGCGGCCGGCAGCCGGTCGCGGTCTCTGGCGGCGACACCAGCGGCGCACTCGCCGCCAAAACCCCGCAGCCCAAAGACCAGCGTCCGGCACCCGGTAGCCGCCGCACCGCCGATGACACGCGTTTCAAAAAGGTCGAAAATGTCGTCAACGCGCGCCTCGCGGGCGACCCGACGCTCAAGGGCCTCAAGGGCCAGATCCGCTACGTCCGCACCCGCGACGGGATGCGCATCGACATCGTCGAACGCGCCGATTTCGCCATGTTCGCCTCGGGCACCAGCGTCTTTTCGCCCGCCGCGCTCCAGCTTCTGCGCACCGTCGCGCGCGCGCTCGCCGATACCCCCAACGCGCTATCGGTGCGCGGTCATACCGATGCCGCGCCTTATGCCAATGGCGGCGCCAATAACTGGACGCTCTCCACGCTGCGCGCCGATGCCACACGCCGCGCGCTCACCGAAGCCGGCGTCGCCCCCAATCGCTTCCGCCGCATCGAAGGCGTCGCCGATACCGACCCGTTCAACCCCGCCGACCGCCTCGACCCGCGCAATCGCCGCATCAGCATCACGCTGATGAGCCACGAACCGCTCTCGCCGGGCTGATCCCGCTGGCAAGATCCTCCCCACAACGTGGAGAGGGGGCCGCGCGCATCTGCCGCGCTTGCACAATCCCTCCACCCCGTCCACGCTGCGCAAAAATCACGATGGGGACCCGATGCCAGCCAATCCACCCGCCACCGAAACCCCGCAACGCGTCAATTCCGAACGCGTCCTGCTCTGGGTGCTGCTCATCGTCTATATCTTCAACTTCATCGATCGCCAGGTCGTCACCATTCTCGCCGAACCGATCAAGCGTGATCTCGGGCTGTCGGACACGCAACTCGGGCTGCTCACCGGCCTCGCCTTCGCGCTATTCTACGCCATCCTCGGCGTCCCCATCGCGCGCTACGCCGATCGCGCCAACAGCAACCGCGTCGGGCTGATCAGCCTGTCGCTGCTGCTCTGGTCGGCGATGACCGCGCTCAGCGGCCTGGCGGCCAATTTCACCCAATTGCTCGCCGCACGCGTCGGCGTCGGCGTCGGCGAAGCCGGCTGCACGCCCGCCGCGCATTCGCTGATTTCGGATATGGTACCCCGCGAACGCCGCGCCTCGGCGATGGCCTTCTACGGTCTGGGCATCCCCATCGGCGCGCTGCTCGGCATGATCATCGGCGGCCAGCTCAACGATCTGTTCGGCTGGCGCACCGCGTTCTTCGTCGTCGGCGCACCCGGCATCGTGCTGGCGCTGATTGTCTGGCTGGTGCTGCGCGATCCGCGCCTCAGCCATGCCGCAAAGGCGCTGCGCGCGGCCGTGCCGTCGGTCCCGCAAATCAACGCGCGCGCCGCGCTCGCCGAAGTCCTGTCGAGCAAGGCCTTTGTCCAACTCGCGCTCGGCGCCGGCCTCATCGCCTTCCTCGCCTATGGCAAGGGCGTCTGGGTGGCGATCCTGTTCATGCGCAACCACGGGCTGTCAGCAGGGCAAACCGGGCTGTGGCTTGGCCTCACCGGCGGGCTTGCCGGGCTGATCGGCACCTGGGCCGGCGGGCGCCTGGCCGATCGCTATGGCAAGAGCGATCCGCGCCATATGTTCACCGCTCCGGTCGTCGGCATTGTGATCGCCGCGCCGCTGCTGTTTTTCGCCTATCGCGCCGATAACTGGGTCACCGCACTCGCGCTGCTGTTCATTCCGGGCGTCTGCAACTCGCTCTATTGGGGCCCGACCTATTCGGTCGTCCAACGCCTCGTCCGCCCGCACGCGCGCGCGATGGCGACGGCGATCATGGTGTTCGCGCAAAACCTCATCGGCCTCGGCCTCGGCCCGTTGGCGTTCGGCATGCTGTCCGACGCGCTCAAGCCGATCGCGGGCGCCGACAGCGTCCGCTGGGTGCTCTACGGCGCCGCCTGGCTCGGCGTCTTCCCCGCCTGGTTTTTATGGCGCGCCAGCCTCCGCCTCAAAACCGACCTCGATCCGGCGTAGCGCGGCCAGGCCGCCACAATAGTCCTTAACAAAAGCGTCGGAACAGCAAGAGTCTCCGGCAGGCAGGCCGGCGCTTCTGCGCTTCAGGCCCGTTCAAACCTCGCCTCGCTTTGGTAAGGTTGACCACGCTTCACCATCAATCCCCCGCACGTCGCGCGCCGCGCCGCCGTCAAACGCTCCACAATCAAAATGCGGGAGCATCACTTCATGGCGATCATCAATGCCGATACCGGCAATTTCAAAGCCCAACTGGCCAGCCTCAAAGCCGGCGACACGTTGCAGCTCGCGGCGGGCAACTACGGCAGCCTGACGCTCGCCAATCTCGCGTTCGCCAGCAGCGTCACCATCAAAGGCGGCAGCTTCACCAACATTGCCTTGAGCCGCGTCAGCAACCTGACCTTCGATGGCACCACCGTCAATTTCGCGCCGACCGCGACCAGCGACAATAATTCGCAAGCCATCCGCGCCTGGCAGTGCGACCATATCACGATCACCAACGCCACCGTTACTGGCGGCCTCGCGGTCAACGGCGTCGCGCAAAGCGCCACGGTGCTCGATGCCACGGGCAATGTGCTCGGCCTGCCGGCGGGCAAAGGCATCAATTTCGACAGTTCGAGCGATTGCGCGATCACCAACTGCGATATCAGCCTGTTCGCCAAGGGCGTGACTTTTTCCGCAGTGACCAACCTCGATGTCAGCGACAACACCATCCACAACCTGCGCACGACGCCGATCAGCGGCTCGGCGCTTTCGGGGCTCAACATTACCGGCAACCATAGCTGGGACAGCACGCCGTGGAGTTTCGGCGGCAACGGCGATCACGGCGACCGCATCCACATCTGGACCGACAAGGTCGCAATTACCGGCGTCGTCATCGCCAATAATCTGCTCGAACAGGGCAAGGGCGATCCGATGCTCGGCATCTACCTCGATGACAATGGCAAGGGGCTCGGCTTCCCCGACGCCGTCATCACCGGCAACACCGTCATCGATGGCACCGGTCAGGGGATGCTTCTCGAAAATGTCAGCGGCACCGTCACGAATAACACGCTGACCTGGTCGGGCACCGGCAACGCGGTCAACAACACGCCGCGTTTCCAGATCACCGGCGGCTCGCACAATATCATTTTCGATGGCAACAAGGGCGATGTCGCGCTGGTTGCCGGCGTCCACGACCTGCAATTCTGGAAACAGCTCGGCAGTTTCAACTTCGACGCCAAACTCACCGAAGCCGATCAGCTCAGCATCACGCGCGACGCCACCGTCGTCACGCGCGCCGCGCGCTACACGCTCGACGCGGTGACTGACAATCTGACCTTTTCAGGGTCGGGCGATTTCAAGGGCGCCGGCAACAGCCTTGCCAATATCATCACCGGCGGCAAGGGCAATGACTGGCTGATCGGCAACGGCGGTGCCGACACGCTGATCGGCGGGCTGGGCAACGACCGCTATGATGTCGACAATGCGCTCCAGACGATCGTCGACACCGGCGGCGTCGACAGCGTCTATGCGAGCGTCTCATGGACACTGCAATCGGGCCTCGAAAACCTCACTTACACCGGTAGCGGTGACGCCGTGCTCATCGGCAATGGCGGCAACAACATCATCACCGGCGGCAATGGCAACGACATATTGAACGGCGGCATCGGCAGCGACACGCTGATCGGCGGGCTGGGCGATGACACATACTACGTCAACAATCTGACGCAGACGGTCATCGACACCGGCGGCAATGATACCGTGATCGTCGATCGCAGCTATGTCCTCGGCACTGGGCTCGAAAACCTGACGCTATCGGGCGGCAACAACGGCAATCTGACCGGCAACGCCGCCGACAACATCCTGCGCGGCAACGACGGCGCCAACATCCTCGACGGCAAAGCCGGGGCCGACACGATGTTCGGCGGCGGCGGCAACGATGTCTATTGGGTCGATAGCGTCGGCGACCGCTGCATCGAAGTCGAAAACGGCATCGATCTCGGCGGCTATGACACTGTCAAATGCAGCGCCGCGAGCTACACACTTGGTGCCGGCGTCGAGGCGTTGACCTTTGTCGGCAACGGCAATTTCACCGGCACCGGCAATGCGCTCGCCAACGCGCTGACCGGCGGCGCCGGCAACGACCTGCTCAACGGTGGTGCCGGCGCCGATTTCCTCACCGGCGGGCGCGGCAATGACATCTTCGTGCTTACCAGCGGTGAGGCGAACGGCGACACCATCACCGACTTCGCCGGCAATGGCGCAAAAGCCGGCGACATGATCAAGCTGGTCGGCTGGGGCGCGGGCACGACAATGGTCCAAGGCCCCGGCAACAATTGGCTCATCACCGATGGCCTCGACCACCATGTCGAAACCGTCTCGATCGTCGGCGCGGTCCATGTCAGCGATATCTTGTATGGCTAATGCAGATTTGATTAACCGTAACCTGGCTGAAACTGATCGAGCGGCGCGCTGGCGTCGCTCGACAAGGCTCAGCCCAGCGGCACAGCTACAAAGGCGTGTTCGTCGCCGCGCAACACTTCAAGCAGGATATTGCGTCGTCCAGCCCGGCTCGCCGCCGCCACGCCGGCCTTGAGCTGATCGGGCGTATCGACGCGCAAATGATTGGCGGCAATGATCAAATCGCCCACCTCAAGCCCGCGGTCAAACCCGCTGCTCGTTGGATCGACGCGCGTGATCATCACCCCTGTCGCGCGCGCCGGCTGCTCGGCGCGTGCATTCAGCTCGGGGGTGGTACGCGTCACCACCAACCCGAGCAAATCGGTGCTCCCCTGCGTTCTCGCGGGTAACGCCACCGGCGCAGCCGACAGCACTGGCCGTTCGGCCGACATCGCGGCAACCTTGAGCACGACGGGCTTACCGTCGCGCAACACTTCGAGCGGGCGAACCTCGCCGATCGTCGATTCAGCGACCAGTCGCGTCAGGTCGCGCGCGCTGACAACGGGCGCGCCGCCAAAACGCGTGATGATATCACCGATACGGACGCCGCCGCGGGCCGCCGGGCTATCGGGTGTGACGCCTGCAACGAGTGCTCCATGCGCTTCGGGCAGGCCCATTGATTCGGCAATATCATCGGTCACCGGCTGAATTGAAATGCCAATCTGCCCACGAATGACGCGGCCGTTGGTTACCAGCTGATGCACAACCTGCTGCACCATATGCGCGGGAATGGCGAAACCGATGCCGACATTGCCGCCGCTGTCGGTGGGCGAATAGATCGCGGTATTGACGCCGATGACATGGCCAAACCGGTCGAACAGCGGGCCGCCCGAATTGCCCTGGTTGATCGCCGCGTCGATCTGCAGGAAATCATCATACGGCCCCTCGCCGATCTCGCGGCCGCGCCCCGATACGATACCACTGGTGACCGTGCTGCCCAGCCCGAACGGCGATCCGACAGCGAAGATCGTATCGCCCACGCGCACCTTGTCCGAATCACCCCAATTGACCGTGGGCAATTTCACGCCCGAGCCGGCAATGCGCAGCACCGCAAGATCGGTCTTGGTATCGACGCCGACAAGCTCGGCCCCGACCTCTCGGCCGCTTGCCAGCCGCACGCGAATCTTGCTGCCACCTTCGACAACATGCGCGTTGGTCACAACCAACCCCTTGGCATCGACAATGAACCCGGACCCCAGGACTTCGTCGGCGCTTTCGTCGGGCGCTTGCGGAGCGTCGTCATAGAATCGCCGCAGGCTATCGTTGCCGTCGGGCGAAATAACCCCGGGCGCATGGCGGCGCAGTCCGGTGACCTGAACCTGGACAACCGCGGGCACGACCGTTGCGACCATATCGGCAAGATCACCCGATGCAGGGGTTGTCGCCGGGACCAGCGCGGGCACCGCCGGCGCGTTGGCAACCGTGTCGCGGTCGCGTAATTTGAGCGCAGCGGTAATCCCGACGCCGCTGCCCAGCATCGCAAGCAATAAAACGGCGATACCGAAGACGATCGGCCGATCGGAAATCGAGGAACGAAGCGTGGACATCAAGACAATACTCATACTGGTTACACACAGCGCGCGCCACTGGCATGTGCGGGCTTAGCCAGAGATTAATGACAACGCTTGAGCCGACGCGCCGTTCGGTTCATCTAGGGTGCGCGTCCGCTCGCTGCAATGCAAAGGCTATCAAAGTGCCCGCCAATATTGAAAAGTCCAGTGCCGCCGAGCGCAAGGCGTTTTACGCGCGCACCGCCGCCGATCTCGAATCCTGGCTGACACGCCACGGCATCGTCGAAGTCGAATGCATGGTCCCCGACATGAACGGCGTCGTGCGCGGCAAAGTGCTGCCCGCCGCCAAGATGGTCAAATCGGTGCAAGGCGGCGCGCTCAAGATCGCCAGCTCGATCCTCGTGGTCACCGTAACCGGCGATTATCCCGTAGACCCCGCCGTCGCGCCGTTCCAGGACCCCGACATGACGCTCGTCCCCGATCCGTCCACATTGCGGATCGCGCCCTATTTCAAGGTGCCGACCGCCGTTGTCATCGCCGATCCCTATGGCCGTGACCATCAGCCCGTCGAAATCTATCCGCGCAACCTGCTCCGCAAAGTCATCGGCCTCTATGCCGAGCGCGGGTGGCAGGCGCTCGTCGCCCCCGAAGTCGAATTCTTCCTGACCAGCATCAACACCGATCCCGATATCCCGTTGAAGCCGCCCATCGGCCGCAATGGCCGCGCCGAAACCGCCTCCGAACCCTATGGCCTCGACGCGATCAACGAGTTCGAGGAGATTATCGACAAGATCTACGAACACAGCGAAAAGGCCGGGCTCGATCTCGATACGATGATCCACGAAGCCGGCGCCGCACAACTCGAAATCAATTTCAACCACGGCGATCCGCTGCTGCTTGCCGATCAGGTCGTGTTGTTCAAACGGATTGTGCGACAGGTCGCGCTCGAAAACGGTATGTACGCAACCTTCATGGCCAAGCCGATGGACGACCAACCCGGCAGCGCAATGCACCTCCACCAATCGGTCGTCGACATCAATACTGGCCTCAACCTGTTCGCCGACGCCGATGGCAAGGACAGCGCGCTGTTCCGCAGCCATGTCGCCGGGCTGCAAGCGCATCTGCCGCAAATCGCGCTGATGTTTGCCCCCAATGTCAACAGCTTCCGCCGTATGCGCCCGTCGCATGATGCGCCGATCAACGTCCAATGGGGGCTCGACAACCGCAGTTGCGGGCTGCGTGTACCGATCAGCGACCCCGAAAATCGACGCATCGAAAACCGCCTGCCGGGCGCCGATGCCAACCCGTATCTGTCGATGGCGGCGTCGCTCGTTGCGGGCTATATCGGCATGATCGAGGAAAGCGAACCCCGCCCGCAAATCGAAGGCTCGGCGTATCGCCTCGCCCGCACGCTGCCGCGCACATTGAACGAAGCGCTCGACAAATTCACCCATGCCCGCGCCGTCCGCAACCTGCTCGGCGAACCGTTCTTCGATGCCTTTGCAGCGATCAAACTCGCCGAACTCGAAGCCTATCAGGACGTCGTCACCGCCTGGGAACGCGAGCATCTGCTACTCAAAGTCTGAATGACCACCTACCCGCCATCCTATTACGCCGCGACCGCGCACGCCGCCCCGCTGCGGCCCGCACTCGATGGCGACGCCACCTGCGACATCGCGATCATCGGCGGCGGCTATACCGGCTTGTCGTCGGCACTCGCACTCGCGCGCGCCGGCCACAGCGTCCGGCTGATCGAGGCGCACAAGATCGGCTGGGGCGCCTCGGGCCGCAACGGCGGCCAAGCCATCCCGGGCCTGCGCAAGGGCGCCGCCGAACTCCGCGACCAGTTCGGCGCCGATCAAGCGCGCGCGCTCACCGCGATCGGTGACCGCGCCCGCGACCATTTCTGGGCCCTCATCGCGCGCGAAAACATCGCCTGCGACGCGCGCCGCGGCCATCTCCACGCGGCAGCCGCCGGAAATGACATGGCGCACCTGCGCGCCGAAATCGACGCGTATCACGCACTCGGCGGCACCGGCACGCCGTTGATCATCGAAAAGCCCGAAATGCCCGCGCACATCGCGTCGGACGCCTATTACGGCGGGCTGTTCGACCCCGGCGCCGGCCATGTCCATCCGCTCAACCTCGCGCTCGGGCTCGCCGCCGCCGCCGAACGCG
>Ga0209023_10008773_pt1 | contig 10067 bp, 8 predicted proteins | sample LakOneMetagenome_FD_187468 | JGI IMG/M metagenome (GOLD analysis project Ga0209023, IMG submission 187468) | Freshwater and sediment microbial communities from Lake Erie, Canada (SPAdes) (version 2) | ecosystem: Environmental > Aquatic > Freshwater > Lentic | place: Lake Erie, Canada | collected... | reverse complement strand
AAGCTAAAGAACAGAACAGATCAAAGCGACAGCAACTTGCCGCGAAATGACTCGCGGCAGGAGGGGGAATTTCCATGTCCAGCAGCCAGAGCCGGCAGAGCAACTTTGCAGCGGTGACGTTCCGCGATGTTGTTGCAGTGAATGCGGCCGCTGTCCCCTGTAGTCCACCGATCCATCACAGTACGCGCTAGCGCGGCACGCGCTTCCCCCGATCCTGACCGGCTTCTCCACGGCGATTGAACGCCGAACGGCGAAGCATCTGACAACGGCGGGACCGGCGCATGTCCGCGGGCAGCTTCATCCATTTTCACGGCGACCTTGGCGCCGGCCACACGTAACCAGAAGATCAGATCTCAAATGACAATCTCGGCAGAAACCACCTCGTCAAACCTCGAACTCGCAGACGTCGAACGCGACCAGTGGGCGCGCTTCAAGGGCCGGCTGCGGACCACTGTGGGCGAGGACTTCTATACAAGCTGGTTTGCGCGCATGGACCTCGAACGCATCCATGACGACTGCGTGTACATGACGGTGCCGACCAAGTTTCTGAAGAGCTGGATTCAGGCGCACTATGCCGACCGCGTTCTGGGCTGCTGGCAGTCCGAGGATCCCGGCATCAAGCGTATCGAGTTGTCGGTCCGCACTGCGCTGCGCAGCGCCGCACCGGTCAAGGATACGAAGGTTCCGCAGAACGATCTTCGCACTGAGAGCCATTCAAACCGTCCAGTACCTGAGTTGCGCAACACCGCAACCGCGCCGGTCTCGGCCAGTCACGATGCGCTCGGCGGCTCGCCGCTCGATCCGCGCCTGACCTTCGCGACCTTTGTCATGGGCCGCTCGAACACGCTGGCCCATGCCGCCGCCCGTCAGGTGGCCGAAGGCCGCCGCGGCGACAGCGTGATGTTCAACCCGCTCTACATCCATGCCGGTGTGGGCCTCGGCAAAACCCATCTGCTGCAGGCAGTGACCTGGGCCGGGAATTCCAATCCCGAGCGCAAGGTGCTGTATCTCACCGCCGAAAAATTCATGTATGGCTTTGTCGCCGCGCTGAAATCGCAGACCGCGCTGGCCTTCAAGGAAGCCCTTCGCGGCATCGACGTGCTGGTGATCGACGACCTGCAATTCCTGCAGGGCAAGTCGACCCAGTCGGAGTTCTGCCACACGCTCAATGCGCTGATCGATGCCGGCCGTCAGGTCGTGATCGCAGCCGACCGGCCGCCGTCCGATCTGGAAAGCCTCGATGATCGCGTGCGCTCGCGTCTCGCCGGCGGTCTCGTGGTCGAGATGGGTTCGCTCGGCGAGGAACTACGGCTGGAAATTCTGAAGTCCCGCGTGTCTGCTGCGAAGGCGCATCACGCCACCTTCGACGTGCCGATGCCGGTGCTGGAATATCTCGCCAAGACCATCACCCATAACGGCCGCGATCTCGAAGGCGCGATCAACCGCCTGCTTGCTCACTCCAAGCTTAACGCGACTGCCGTGACCCTGGAAATGGCCGAGCGCGAAGTGCGGGATCTGGTCCGCCCGATGGAGCCCAAGCGGGTCAAGATCGAGGACATCCAGCGCGTCGTCGCCCGGCAATACAACGTCAGCCGCTCGGACCTCTTGTCCTCGCGCCGCACCGCCAATGTGGTCCGCCCGCGTCAGGTGGCGATGTATCTCGCCAAGACCCTGACCCTGCGCTCGCTGCCCGAAATCGGACGCCGGTTCGGCGGCCGCGACCACACCACGGTCTTGCATGCCGTCCGCAAGATCGAGTCGCTGGTCTCCAAGGACATGACACTGTCCGACGAGGTCGAACTCTTGAAGCGCCAGCTTCAGGAGTAAGTTTAGAGGCAATTTTTCCCCGGAATCGCCGGAGATAGCGAGGGACAAGGCCATCGGATTGCGGCCTTGCCCTTGAACTTCCAGCGTATTCGCGTCACCTTACGGCCCCCGTGGGGTGCGGCGAAATCGTTCGTTTTTCCGGTCCGCGGGTCCAATCGCCGCGGTGCGCTGTCCGGCCGCCCGGCAATCCAATCAGGCTTACGGACTTGGGATCGGGCGGAATTGTCATGAAGGTTACCGTCGAGCGCGCGCAACTCCTCAAATCGCTGAGCCACGTTCACCGCGTGGTGGAACGGCGCAACACGATCCCGATCCTGGGCAATGTGCTGATCCGTGCCGACAAGTCGCGCCTCAGCCTCAAGGCCACCGACCTCGACCTCGAAGTGACCGAGACGCTCGCGGCGGAAACCGCAACCGGCGGCTCGACCACGGTTCCGGCGCACATGTTCTATGACATCGTGCGCAAGCTGCCCGACGGATCGCAGATCGTGCTGGAAGGCGATGGCGATCGCTCGGTACTGGCCATTCGCGCAGGTCGCTCGCGCTTCACACTACAGACCCTGCCGGAAAGCGACTTCCCGGATCTCGCCGCCGGCGACATGACCCATTCGTTCACGCTCACCGCGGCCGACATGAAGCGGCTGATCGATCGCACGCAATTTGCGATCTCGACCGAAGAGACGCGTTACTATCTCAACGGTATCTATCTGCACGCAGCAGGCGCCGCAAAGACCGCGACACTGCGCGCGGTGGCGACCGACGGTCACCGGCTGGCGCAGGTCGATCTGCCGCTACCGAAAAGTGCCGAGGGCATGCCGGGCGTCATCGTACCGCGCAAGACCGTGGGCGAAGTGCAGCGTCTCATCGAAGACGCCGATGCGGAACTCAAGATCGAACTGTCGCAGGGCAAGATCCGCTTCACCCTCGGCGATGTGGTGCTGACCTCGAAGCTGATCGACGGCACCTTCCCGGATTACGGCCGCGTCATTCCGCAGAACAATGACAAGGAACTGATCGTCGACAAGAAGGATTTTGAAGCCGCGGTGGACCGCGTCTCGACCATTTCGTCCGAGCGTGGCCGCGCGGTGAAGCTCGCGCTCTCCGCCAGCAAGCTGGTCCTCTCGGTGACCAATCCGGACTCCGGCAGCGCGACGGAAGAACTCGAAGTCGACTATGCCGCCGATCCGCTCGATATCGGCTTCAACTCGCGCTACCTGCTCGACATCGCCGCGCAGATCGAGGGCGAAGTCGCGGTGCTCCGCCTCGCCGACCCCGGTTCGCCGACGCTGGTGCAGGACAAGGACAACAAGGGCGCGCTCTACGTCCTGATGCCGATGCGGGTTTGAGGCTCTTTCTGTTCACTCATACGCTGACTAGATTGCGTCATGGCCGGGCATAGCCCGTCGAAGACGGGCGTAAACGCCCTTCTGTCCCGGCCATCCACGTCTTTGGAGATGGTTTGCGAAGACGTGGATGCCCGGCATAAATCCGGGCATGACGATAGAGTAGTGATATGACCGTCTCCCGCATTCTTCGCCTCAGCCTGACGCATTTCCGCAGCTACCGCGCGGCGAGCGTGGAGGCGCGCGGCGATATCGTGGTGCTGGTCGGCCCCAACGGCGCCGGGAAAACCAATTGCCTCGAAGCAATATCGTTTCTCTCGCCCGGCCGCGGCCTGCGCCGCGCCACACTGGACGACGTGGCCGACATTCAAGGCGACGGATCGTGGGCAGTCTCCGCCGAAGTCGAAGGTGCATACGGCCTCGCGACCCTTGGCACCGGCATCGATGCGCCCCGCGCCGACGGCACATCATCATCTCGCCGCGTGCGCATCGACCGCGAACCTGTGACATCCGCGAGCGCCTTCGGCGATCATCTGCGCATGGTGTGGCTGACGCCTGCCATGGACAGCCTGTTCATGGGCGCAGCGTCCGAGCGGCGACGCTTCTTCGATCGCCTTGTGCTGGCCATCGACAGCGAACATTCCAGCCGCGTTTCGGCGCTGGACCGGTCGTTACGCTCACGCAATCGCCTGCTGGAAGACCGCAATTTCGATGCCCACTGGTGCGACGCCATCGAGCGCGAGACCGCGGAACTCGCGGTCGCCGTCGCGGCACAACGCGGACAAACCTTGCAGCGTCTCTCGGCCATGCTGGCCGCACGCGGCAGCGCATCTGCTTTCCCCTCGGCGCAGATCACCCTCGACGGCTGGATGGAAAACGCACTGCTCAGCGAAACCGCCACTGCCGTCGAGGACCGTTATCGCGAGATGCTGCGCGAAAGCCGCTTCAAGGACGCCGCCGCCGGACGCACACTGAACGGACCGCACCTGACCGACCTGCAGGTGGTCTATGCGCCGAAGAACATGCCGGCGCGCGATGCCTCCACCGGCGAGCAGAAGGCGCTGCTGATCGGACTGGTATTGGCCCATGCCAATCTGGTGGCCGAGATGACCGGCATCACGCCGCTTCTCTTGCTCGATGAAGTCGTCGCGCATCTCGATCCCGGCCGCCGCGCCGCCTTGTTTGATGAACTCACAAAGCTCGGCGCGCAGGTCTGGATGACCGGGGCGGACCCTGCGGCCTTTGCCAGCGTCGGGGCGCAGGTCGATGTCTTCAATGTCGAGGGTGGTCAGATCTCGCGCCGGGCGTAAGCCAGAAACAAGGGGCGAAATCGTTCCCAAACGGGGCCGCAAGCAGGGTGCGAATCAGGCTTTTCCACAGCCCCGAAAATGCCGTTTCGAAGCCTTGAAAAACAGCCGAATAACACCATCTAATCAATAGCTTGCAGGGCGCTACTTTGCCCTATGCGCTCAACTGTTTTCATGGCACAAATCGATCATCGAAGGCGCATTTTTCGCAGCCCGATTCGATCACTCTGCCGATCCACCTTTGAAGGCCACTCATGACCGAACCAGCCCGGCAAACCAGCGCCGAACCTGTCTCCAATCCGGGTGCGGAATACGGCGCTGAATCGATCCGCGTGCTGAAAGGTCTCGATGCCGTTCGCAAGCGTCCGGGCATGTACATCGGCGACACCGATGACGGCTCCGGCCTGCATCACATGGTGTATGAAGTCGTCGACAATGCCATCGACGAAGCGCTCGCCGGTCACGCCACACGCGTTGAGGTGATCCTCAATGCCGACAACTCGGTGACCGTGCGCGACGACGGCCGCGGCATCCCGACTGACATTCACAAGGGCGAAGGCATCTCGGCCGCCGAAGTCATCATGACCCAGCTTCATGCCGGCGGAAAATTCGACCAGAATTCCTACAAGGTCTCCGGCGGTCTGCACGGCGTCGGCGTCTCCGTCGTGAACGCCCTGTCGAGCAAGCTCGAATTGCGCATCTGGCGCGGCGGCAAGGAGCACTACATCGCGTTCGCGCACGGCGATTCCGTCGCGCCGCTCAAGGTCGTCGGCGACGCTCCTGACGGCAAGCGCGGCACCGAAGTAACTTTTTTGGCCTCGACCGAAACCTTCACCAATGTCGAATACGATTTCGCGACGCTGGAGCATCGCCTGCGCGAGCTTGCGTTCCTGAACTCAGGCGTCAACATCACGCTGTCCGACATGCGCCACGCAGTCGAGAAGCGCGAGGAACTGTTTTACGAGGGCGGCGTCGAGGAATTCGTGAAGTACCTCGACCGCAACAAGAAGCCCGTGGTGCCCACCCCGATCGTGATGCGCGCGGAGCAGAATGGTATCAGCGTTGAAGTCGCGATGTGGTGGAACGACAGCTACCACGAGAACGTGCTCTGCTTCACCAACAACATTCCCCAGCGCGACGGCGGGACCCATCTGGCCGGCTTCCGCGGCGCGCTGACGCGTCAGGTCACCGGCTATGCCGATGCGATGGCGAAGAAGGAAAAGATCGCTCTGACCGGCGACGACTGCCGTGAAGGCCTGACCGCGGTTCTCTCGGTGAAAGTGCCCGATCCGAAATTCTCGTCGCAGACCAAGGACAAGCTGGTGTCCTCGGAAGTGCGGCCCGTGGTCGAGAATGTCATCAACGCGGCGCTCTCCGCATGGTTCGAGGAACATCCCTCGGAAGCCAAGACCATCGTCGGCAAGGTGATCGAGGCCGCGGCTGCGCGCGAAGCCGCGCGCAAGGCGCGCGACCTGACCCGCCGCAAGGGCGCGCTCGATATCGCATCCCTCCCCGGAAAGCTCGCCGACTGTCAGGAGCGCGATCCGGCGAAGTCCGAACTGTTCATCGTCGAGGGTGACTCGGCCGGCGGCTCCGCCAAGCAGGGCCGCAACCGCGAATTCCAGGCTGTCCTGCCATTGCGCGGCAAGATCCTCAACGTCGAGCGCGCGCGCTTCGACAAGATGCTGTCATCCGAGCAGGTCGGCACGCTGATCACGGCGCTCGGCACCGGTATCGGCCGCGACGATTTCGACATTTCCAAGCTGCGCTACCACAAGATCATCATCATGACGGACGCCGACGTCGACGGCGCCCATATCCGCACGCTCTTGCTGACGTTCTTCTTCCGGCAAATGCCGACACTGATCGAGGGTGGCTACCTCTACATCGCGCAGCCGCCGCTCTTCAAGGTGACGCGCGGCAAGTCCGAGCAGTACCTCAAGGATGAGCGGGCGATGGAGGATTACCTGATCGAGACCGGTCTCGATGACTGCGTCCTGAAGCTGTCGTCGGGCGAGGACCGCAAGGGCCGCGACCTGCAGGCGCTTGTGGATGATGCCCGCGCAATCCGCGGCATCCTGAACAGCCTGCACAGCCGCTACAACCGCGCTGTCGTCGAGCAGGCTGCGATCGCGGGCGTACTCAGCCCGCACGTTGTCGGCAATGTTGAGACCGCCAACGCCGCCGCCGACTATATCGCCAAGCGCCTCGACGCACTGGCCGACGAGGTCGAGCGCGGCTGGACCGGACGTTTCACCGAAGGCGAAGGCTATGTCTTCGAGCGCACCGTGCGCGGCGTGAAGGATGTCGCGATCATCGACGACGCGCTGCTCGGCTCTGCCGAAGCGCGCAAGCTCGACGAATATGCCGGACGGCTGCAGGAAGCCTATCCGCGCAGCAGCGTACTTCGCCGCAAGGACACCGAAACGCCGATCCACGGTCCCGTCAGCCTGTTCGATGCGGTGACCGATGCGGGCCGCAAGGGCGTCACCTACCAGCGCTACAAAGGTCTCGGCGAAATGAACCCGCAACAATTGTGGGAGACGACGCTCGACGTCAACGCCCGCTCGCTGCTGCAGGTGAAGGTCAAGGAAGTCGATGCCGCCGACGACATCTTCACCAAGCTGATGGGCGACGTGGTCGAACCGCGCCGCGAGTTCATTCAGGACAACTCGCTCGACGCCAACGTCGACGTGTAGCCCCATCCTCCTCTGCGTTGCCCCCTGCAACATCGCGCCGGTCATCATTTGGCCGGGCGCTCTGTGCTAGAACAGCGCCATGACAATCTTCGACAAGGTTGAGGACGGCTCGGTGGCTGGCAATGCCGCCAGAAGCGCAACCGCAACCGAATTCATCGAAACGATCAGGCTCGCTCTGCCCATTGCGCTGACGCAACTGGGGCAGATCGCCATGATGACCACCGACCTCGCGCTGATCGGGCGGCTCGGCGATACGGCGGTGGCCGCAGCGTCGCTGGCGCATACGGTGTTCTTCGTTGCTTTCGTGATCGGGATGGGACTTGTCTCTGCAGTCGCGCCGCTTGCCGCGCAGGCGCTGGGCGCGCGCCAGCCGCGCATTGTCCGCCGCGCGCTGCGCGTCGGGCTGTGGGCCGCGCTGCTGCTGTGCATTCCCATGATGATGATGCCGCTGTTCGGCGAACAGATTCTCCTCATGCTCGGCCAGTCGCCCGAGAATGCGCGCCTCGCGCAGCGTTATCTGCTGGGCCTCGCACCCGGCATGGCGCCCGCGCTGTGCTTCATGGCGATCCGCAATTTCATGGGTGCGGTCAATCGTCCCGAACCCGGCCTCTGGATCACACTGGCTGCGATCCCGGCGAACGGCCTGCTCGGCTACGCGCTGATCCACGGCCACTGGGGCCTGCCGAAGCTCGAACTGCTCGGCGCAGGCGTCGCCACCACCACGGTCAACTTCGGCATGTGCGCGGCGGCGCTGTGGGTCACTTATAGCCAGCGGCCCTTCAAGAAGTTTCATGTGCTGGGCCATTTCTGGCGGATCGACTGGCCGCTGATGAAACAGCTTGTGGTGATCGGCGCGCCGATCGCGGTCTCGTTCCTGCTGGAGTACGGGCTGTTCTCCGCGGCTGGCCTGCTGATGGGCCTGATCAGCACGACAGCGCTTGCCGCGCATCAGATCGCGCTACAGATCGCGGCGATCCTGTTCATGGTGCCGTTCGGCATCGGCATGGCTGCGACCGTCCGCGTCGGGCAGGCCTTTGGGCGCGGCGAACTCTCCGCGATCCGGCGCGCCGGTTTCGTCGCTATCATTCTCGGCATCGTCTTTATGAGCGTGATGACGCTTGCCGTCATTGTGGTGCGGTTCGATCTGGCACGGTTCTTCTTTGGCACAGGCCCGCAGGGCCTTGCTGCCGTCGAACTCGCCGCAACCCTGATGCTGGTCGGTGCGACATTCTTTGTCGCCGATGGCATCCAGACCGTGGCGGCCGGTGCGCTGCGCGGCCTCAGCGATACGCGCATTCCGCTGCTGCTTGCAGCTCTCAGCTACTGGGCCATCGGCTTCACCACAGCCTGCGCTTTCGCGTTCTGGCTGAATTTCGGTGCAGTCGGAGTCTGGATTGGCCTGTCGATCGGCACCGGCCTTTATGCCATTCTGCTGGTGCTACGGTTTCGCGGTCTCACCTACCGGCTGAAGGTTGGCACATGACCTCGCACGCGATCAGCATCCCGGACTTCGAACTGGACAGTGGCATGAAAGTCCTGCTGCCCGGCGCACAGTTCGGCGATTGTTTCCGTGTCACCGTCGATGATGCCGCGGATGCGGCGATGGATGCACGTCAGGCTGCGGAGCGCATGTTCCTGCGCCAGCCCGGCTGGATCAGCACCCTGATGAAACTGCGCAACATCATGGTGACGCCCTTCGGCCTCAAACGCCCCACCCATCGAAAAATCCTCGCCGGAGATTCCATCGGCCCGTTTCCCGTGGTCAGCGAAACGCCGCAGCGGCTGGTGGCAGGCTTTGACGACAAGCATCTCGACTTCCGCATCGTTGTCGATGTCACCGGACACGCGCCAAACCGGCAGGTGAGCGCAACAACGCTGGTGAAAACCAACAACCTCCTCGGCCGGGTCTATCTCAACCTCATCATGCCGCTTCACCGGATCATCGTCCCGGCCATGCTGCGGAATATCTGACCTGAATCGAACCGGGCTGCACTTCATCGCGACAAAGGCTTGAGGCCGGGAACCGGACAGGGCATCGTCCTTTTCGATTCACACCACCGCCTTTTCCAGTGCATCGCATTTCGAAGGACCATCCCATGATTTCCCGCCGCTCGTTCGCGACCCTGATCGCCATGACCACCCTTGCATCCGCAGCCGCTCCCGCCGCGCGGGCGCAGACCGGCAAGACAACGCTGTTCAAGGTGGTCACCGCAAAGGACGACATCATCATCGGCCTTTCGGACGCTGAACTGCAGGCGCTCGGCGGCACCGATGCGGGCGCAGTGGCGAAGGCCCTTGCGCAAAAGGGATCGCTCACGGTCTGGCAATACAACGTCAAGCGCGGCCCGAACAACGAGCCTCAGCAAGCCCCATCGGCGAAGATCGGCCTGATGGCCAATGCATCGCTGCGTGTCGAACCCTACACCACGCCCTACGCCATCCTCCCGCACGAGTGAGATAGTGCCGGGACAGATTGTCACGGCTTGATCCGGATCAAGGGCGCGCAACGCCAAAGGCGATATCGGGCTTCTGACATCCGCAAGATGCGGGATGAAGGAGTCCGATCATGTCTTTATTCGTGCGCCTGCTGCTGATCCTAGCGGCTCCGGTCACTGCCCTGTTTGTCGCCCGTGACAGCCAGCACTTCGACATCATCCAGACCCTGGTCGCGACCGTCATCGCCACCGTCGTGGTCGCCGTCTTTGCGCTCTGGCCCTATATCCGCAAGTCCAAGACCTGATCCCGGACATTCGTGAATGGCTGCCCGCCCCGATCGCATCTGGCGCTTTGCTGCCGCGCCCCATAAGCTGCGCGCGCAAAGCAACAAGACGATCCGGGACGGACGAATTATCCATGGCGAATGAAACCGCAACGCTGGCCGCTTATGTCGC
>Ga0209023_10008771_pt1 | contig 10072 bp, 9 predicted proteins | sample LakOneMetagenome_FD_187468 | JGI IMG/M metagenome (GOLD analysis project Ga0209023, IMG submission 187468) | Freshwater and sediment microbial communities from Lake Erie, Canada (SPAdes) (version 2) | ecosystem: Environmental > Aquatic > Freshwater > Lentic | place: Lake Erie, Canada | collected... | reverse complement strand
GATCTCCCGTGCTTGCGGCTGCGCTCGCGCGGAGTGGCCTGAACAGCTCCGGTTTCCGCTTCACACCGGCGGCCGTCAGCAATCACAACCGGGCCGTCACGGTCGCGGTGCGGGCAAGGGTCGGCAATGGCTCGAACGAGGCTGACCGAGTCGCGGCCGGAACCTCGGCGACCTTGGGCATCGCACCTGTCGCTTACAGCCTTGGCGTCGGCGTCGGCTGGAAGCGCTTTGCCCTGTCGGGCGACGTGACGCGAATCGACAGCGGCGTCCTGCCGGGTGGACGCGAGGCCGCCGATGTGGCGGTAAGTTACAATACGCGGAAATGGAGCACGCGGCTCCAGCTTGCGGCAGACCGCCCGACGGGGAATGCGCCGCGCACGATTTCAGGCAATGAAAGCGTCTCGCTCGATGTTGGTGGCGCTTATCGCCTAACCCGCAATCTCGATGTGACGGCGGGTGTCCGCTACCGGTCGGAACGGAACCGGCTTGAGCCCCTGACCGACACTCGCCGCGATAGCCAGGCCGTCTATGTCGGAACGGCGTTTCGTTTCTAATTCGTCAAGCTGCTGATCGCGGCCCAGCCAAAAATCCCGAAAGCTGACAGAGACTGCGCCCTTTTGCGCGTCATCCCGCCAAGAGCGACGACCGGAACCTTGCTTCCCTGGATCAAAAGCCCGAACCGGACACGGCCAAGCGCGCGCGCGCCAGGGTGCGAGGCCGTCGGAAAAACGGGAGAAACGAATATCAGGCGCGCCCCTCTCCGTTCAGCCGCGATCCTTTCGCACACTGAATGCACCGGCGCCGTTAGTGCGCCGAAGTGCCGTCCATGCTCTCCACACCGGCCGCCGGACAGGAGAGTTAGCCGACGCGCGCGCGCGATACGTTGAACTCGCCCGAAGAGCACCAGCCGGTCGGCGGGAGGCAGGCCGTAGTGACGGAAAATCACCCCCGCCCCCCTTGGCAGCCGCCCGATCGCGGAAATCAAGGCATCGCCCATCCGTTCGTCCGTCATCAACCAGAGACGAGGCAGTTGGCAAGAGTGGCGCTTGAGCATTCGCCTTCCTATAGCGGGGGGATGAACGAAGACGCAAAGGCCCGATTGGCCAGGGTAAAGGCGAATATCGCACACGCGGCCAAGCTTGCGGGCCGGGTTGCCGATGCAGTGCAGCTCGTCGCCATTTCCAAGACGCACGACACGACCGCGATCCGCCCGCTGCTTGCAGCTGGGCAAAGACGCTTCGGCGAGAACCGGGTGCAGGAAGCCCAGGCCAAATGGCCCGCCTTGCGCGCCGAATTTCCCGATATCGAGCTCCATCTTGTCGGTCAGCTCCAGTCGAACAAGGCCGAAGACGCGATCGCGCTTTTCGACGTTATCCACTCGGTAGACCGCCCATCGCTGGTGGCTGCGCTCGTCCGGGCGCAGGAAAAGACAGGCAGGCGCCCACGCTGCTTCATCCAGGTCAATATCGGCAATGAGCCGCAGAAGGGAGGATGCAGTATCGATACCCTTCCCACGCTCATCTCCGAAACCCGGGCGGCCGATCTCGACCTGATCGGCTTGATGGCTGTGCCGCCTGCCGATGTGGAAGCGGCTCCCTATTTCGCGCTTCTCGCCAAGCTGGCGCGCGATCACGGGATCGCCGGACTCAGCATGGGGATGACGGGCGACTACGAAACGGCCGTGATGCTGGGCGCCACGCATGTCCGCATCGGCAGCGCGCTGTTCGGCGCGCGCGGATAGGACGGGCTATAGCTGGTGGCCGGTCCGGTCTCGCTTGGTCGCGAGGTAGCGTTCATTATGCGGATTGGGCGGGAGTTGATGCGGAACACGCTCGACAACCTTGATGCCCGACGCTTCGAGGCCGGCCACTTTTTCGGGATTGTTGGTCAGCAGGCGCACCCGATCCTGGCCCAATAGCTGGAGCATCCGCGCCGCAACGCCGAAATCGCGTGAGTCGACCGCGAACCCCAGCCGGAGATTGGCGTCCACAGTATCGAACCCCTGATCCTGCAACTGATAGGCCCGTAGCTTGTTGATGAGGCCGATCCCCCGCCCCTCCTGCCGCAGATAGAGCAATATGCCCCAGCCGTTCGCGACGATCAGGCGGAGCGCGGCATCGAGCTGCGGCCCGCAATCGCATTTGAGGCTGCCAAGGACATCGCCGGTCAGGCATTCGCTGTGAAGCCGGACCAGAGGCGGCTCGCCATTGGGTTGCCCCATGATCAGCGCCACATGCTCGCCCGCCATCTCGGGGCTCCGAAAGGCAACGAGTTCGGCCTTTTCGGCAGCCGCCACGGGAAGCCGCGCGCGCGCCGCGATGGCCAGGCGTTCGGGCGCGTCCCAGGCATGAATGGCAGCGCTCGAAACATTTTCGGCCGGCGCCCGAACCCCCTCGAGGATGAAGAAGGCCGGAAGCAGCCCGGCATGCCGCGCCAGCTCGAGAGCCGCGGCACAGGCCTTTACATGCGTTACGTCGCGCGCGCCGAATGGGCCCATCAACGGATTGGCAAGATCGGTCGCCGGATCGGCCAGCGCCGTTGCCGCTGCCAGATCGAGCCACGATGTCCGGGCCACGATCACCGGCTCGCCCAGGGTCGCGGCGGCGCGCTGATTGGCGAGTTTGAGCGTCACGGCGCGCGTCGATGAAATCAGCACGTCCGCCAAGGCCTCTGGGTCAAAGGCGGCGAGCCGCACCTCATCCGCGCTCTCGATGGCCAGCACCGTCACGACCCCGTCGACCGCGATCGGCCAGCCGCGCCGCAAGGCATCGATCGCCCGGGCCGTGGCGCGCGGATCGTTCAAAAGGCGAACTCAGTCACGATGGGAACATGATCGGACGGTTTGCCCCAATCGCGGCAGGCCTCATGCACTTCATGGCCGATCGCCTTGTCCGCAAGCGATGGCGAGGCCCACATATGATCGAGCCGCCGCCCGCGGTCCGACGCGGCCCAATCCTTCGCCCTGTAGCTCCACCAGGTGAACAGCCGTTCGGGCGCCGGAACAAAATGCCGGCCCAGATCCACCCAACCATGGCTCGCCTGCAGCCGGCCAAGCGTTTCCACTTCTATAGGCGTATGGCTGACCACATCCAGAAGCTGCTTGTGATTCCAGACATCCGATTCGAGCGGCGCGATGTTGAAATCTCCGGTCAGGATCGTCGGCTCGGCAAGCGCCGACGACCATTCGATCATCCGCCCGAGAAAATCGAGCTTCTGGCCGAATTTGGGGTTCTGTGCCCGATCCGGAATATCGCCGCCGGCAGGGACATAGACATTTTCGAGCAAGACGCCGTTGGGCAGGCGCACGCCGATATGGCGCGCCTCGCCATTGTCCTGCCAGTCGTGGCTGCGGTCTTCGACAAGCGGCACCTTGCTGAGGATCGCCACGCCATGATGCATCTTCTGGCCGTTGATGACGATATGGGGATAGCCAAAGCCCTTCAGCGCCGCGAGCGGGAACATCGCATTCTCGGCCTTGGTTTCCTGCAGGCAGAGAATATCGGGCGCCATTTCCCCGAGGAAGCGCTCGACGATGTCGAGCCGGAAGCGGACCGAGTTGATGTTCCAGGAAGCGATCTTCATGCCCCCGCTCTAGCCCCAGCGGCCAAAGGCCCGCAAGCGCGAAGGCGCGATCCCCACAAACGGAAAGACCCTCACTCCGGGGGCATGGAGCGAGGGTCAACCGAGCGTTCGTCACGCTGGCGAGTTCCGGGTATCAACTGGGTTTCGAGCAACAGGGGGGAATCCCGAAACCGATCTCCGTAACTGCCTGAGCGATTATAGGATCGTTTCCTGTCGCCAATATGAATGACGCGTTCAGCGTCCTTTTATATTCGGGCGTGGGTCGCGCCATCTGAACGCTTCGTCGGACACGGGGGCGTTAAACGCCTGATTGGAAAGACGGATCGAGGTGCGGTTGCCCTGGCTGTCGAGCGTCACCCAACCCTGGAGCATGAGCCCGGCCGGCGCAGAGGGCTCGCGGGAAAAGGCCAGTGTGATCACACCGAATTCGGGCCGTTTGGGATCGCGCGCTTCAACCACGACAAGGCGCGGGTCCGCCGTTTCGACGACTTTGGCAAAGCGCGTCATGTCGCGATTCGGATCGAGCAGGACGCCCAACGGCGAATTCCCGATCGGCCAGCGCTGAACCTGCTTCACCGAATAGTCGATGAAGGTCAGCGCCTTGCCATCGCCCACGATCAGGATCGGCACGCCCTTTTGATACTGGAAGCGGATTCGGCCCGGACGCTTGAGTGTAAGCGTGCCGTTCACTGTCTTGCCCGCGCGATCGGTCTGGGCGAAGGCAGCAGTCATGGTCGCAACTGCCTTCAGATGCGCCGACACCGAAGCGAGATCATTCGATTGAGCCGAAGCAGGGGCCACGATTGCGACCGCCGTGGAAACGGCCAGGATGCGGAAAGACATTCGATACTCCACCAAGGGGCGGCACAAATGCATCCCGCCAGTTGAACCGCAACTGAATCTAGATGGCATGCCCTTCGGCATCGATCAGCACTTCGCGCCGGCCGACATGATCCGGTCGACTGACCAGCCCTTCGCTCTCCATCCGTTCGATCAGCCGCGCGGCGCTGTTATAGCCAACACGCAGCTGGCGCTGGACATAGGAGGTCGACGCCTTTTGGCTTTCGGCAACGACCTGAACCGCGCGGCGGAAAAGCTGGTCTTCGGGGCTGTCTTCGCCAGAAGGCGCGCCATCGATCGCCCAGCCGCCATCCTCGGGCTCTTCGGTGACGGCCATGATATAGTCGGGCGAGCCCTGTGTCCGCCAATGATCGGCGACGGCGCGGACCTCATCGTCCGAGACGAACGGCCCGTGGACGCGCGCGATCTGCTTTCCGCCGGGCATGTAGAGCATGTCGCCCTTGCCGAGCAGCTGTTCGGCGCCCTGCTCGCCCAGGATTGTCCGCGAATCGATCTTCGAGGTCACGGCAAAGCTGATCCGTGTCGGCAGGTTCGCCTTGATGACACCGGTGATGACATCGACCGAAGGTCGCTGCGTGGCCATGATCAGGTGGATGCCCGCCGCCCGTGCCTTTTGCGCCAGCCGCTGGATCAGGAATTCGACTTCCTTGCCCGCCGTCATCATCAGGTCGGCCAGTTCGTCGACGATGATCACGATCTGGGGCAGCGGCTCATATTCGAGCTTTTCTTCCTCATAGATCGGCTGGCCGGTTTCAGCATCATAGCCCGTCTGGACCTTGCGGCCGAGTTGCTGGCCCTTGATCCGCGCCGCGCGCACCTTGTCATTGAAGCTCGAAAGCCCGCGCACGCCCAAGGAGGCCATCATCCGGTAACGGTCCTCCATCTGCTCGACTGCCCATTTGAGCGCGCGGATCGCCTTGGCAGGCTCGGTCACCACGGGCGAGAGCAGATGCGGGATATTGTCATAGATGCTGAGTTCGAGCATCTTCGGGTCGATCATGATCAGCCGGCACTGGTCGGGCGTCAGCCGATAGAGCAGCGACAGGATCATCGCGTTGAGGCCGACCGACTTGCCCGAACCGGTCGTGCCCGCAACGAGCAAATGCGGCATCGGCGCGAGATCGGCGATCACCGGATCGCCCGCAATATTCTTGCCGAGGATAATGGGCAGCTGTGCCGTCTGATCCTCGAACGCCTGGCTCGAGGCGAGTTCGTGGAACACCACCGACTCCCGCCGGGCATTGGGCAGTTCGATGCCGATCACGCTGCGACCCGGTATCGTCGCGACGCGCGCCGACATGGCGGACATGTTGCGGGCGATATCATCGGCCAGCTGGACAACGCGGCTTGCCTTGATCCCCGCGGCGGGCTCGAGTTCGTACATCGTCACCACCGGCCCGGGGCGGACTTCGACGATGGCTCCCTTCACATGGAAATCATCGAGCACCGATTCGAGCAGCCGGGCATTGCGCTCGAGCCCGGCTTTGTCGATCTGCGGCCCAGTCGAGGGCGGCGCCTTTTTCAGCAAGTCGAGCGACGGCAGGACATAGCGATCCTTCAAGTCGAAGGCCGACTGCGCCGGCTTCTTTGGCGGCAGGGCCGGCGCCGGCTTTGCGGTCCCGAGATTGATGATCGGCTTGCGATCGTCGCTCCGCGGCGGCGGGGCCGGGCGCGGCTCGGACAGCTTGATGGAGGGCGGCGGGGCAACATAATCATCGGCCGCCCCGGCTTCGCGCGCGCGCCTACGGAACAGCCAGCTCCGCTCGTCAGCGTCGAGCCCGAGACTGATCGACCACACGACAATGCCCGCAATAGCCAGCAGCGCGGCGATACCGAGCCCCACAAATCGTGCGATCGCGGGATCGGCGATAAACCCCGTGGCCCAGGAAATAACCCCCGCGCCGAGATATCCAGCCGCGCCGCCAAGCCCGCCGGGCAATCCGGCAATGGCTTCGCCTTTGAAGAGCGACAGGGCGATATCGATCAACAGGATGCCCCCCAGCGCGCGAAAGGCACGCTGCCCCCAGCCCGTCACCGGCACACCGCGCCAGAGCCTTGTCGCGGCAACGATGACGAGCGGCACGAACAAGGCCGCGACCGGCCCGATCAGCGACAAAAGACCATCGGAAATCCAGGCGCCCGGCACGCCGATCAGGTTGCGCACGGGCCCGCCCGCAGCCGTGTTCAGCGACGGATCGCTGGGATGGTAGCTGGCAAGGAGCAGGGTCAGCATCAGCGCAGCCAGGCCCAGCATAATCGCACCGAAGACAGCCCCGCTGCGGACCACGCCGCGCTTTACCGAATCCTGCCATGTTTGCGCCCGACTGGCCATTTGCGCCTCCCGTTTCCGTGCGCTTTCTGTTCCCTGCCCCGCTTAATGCGCCGGGCGGTGACTCGCCGTCAAGAGTCTGGCTGAAATGCTTGAGTCGCGCGCCATTTCGCCTAGAGGTACATGATGGACTCAAGCGACGTTATCATCCTTGGCGGGGGCCTCGTTGGGCTGACGCTTGCCATTGCGCTCGAAAAGCACGGCCTGACCGCGGCGGTCATCGATCCGCTCGATCCCGAAAAGGCGCTGGCCGCCGGTTTCGATGGACGCGCCAGCGCGATCGCCAGCGCAAGCTGGCGGATGCTCGATGCACTGGGTGTTGCCGAAAGCCTCAAGCCGCAGGGATGCGCGATCCACCGGATCGAAGTGCGCGATGGCCTCCAAAAGGACGCGCTCGACTTCACGACGGCGGAGGATGACGAACCGCTCGGCTTCATGCTCGAAAACCGCGCCTTGCGGCAGGCGCTCCGCGAAGCCGCGCTTCCGGCCAAGGGGATCGCGCTTCACATGCCCGACCGTGCCACCAAGGTCGAACGCGATGAGGCCGGGGTGCGCGTTACGCTTGCCAGCGGCAAGCGCCTCAAGGGCCAGCTCCTGCTGGCCTGCGAAGGGCGCAAATCGCCGACACGCGAGGCGGCAGGCATTCGTGTCGCCAAATGGGGCTATGATCATACCGCGATCATCTCGGCGTTCGATCATGAGAAGAATCACCACAATATCGCGCATGAAATCTTCTATCCGGCGGGGCCCTTCGCGCTCCTCCCGCTCAATCCGGGGACGCGTTCGGCGCTGGTCTGGACCGTGAGCCCGAAGGACGCCGTTGGCGTGCTGGCGCTTTCGGAAAGGGCCTTTCTCGCCGAAGTGTCGAAGCGGGCCGGCGGACTTCTGGGGAAAATTTCGCTCGCGGCGCCGCGCTCAGGCTATCCGCTCGATTTTCACCATGCCACGCGGATCACGGCGCAGCGGCTGGCACTGGTCGGAGACGCCGCACACGGCTCGCACCCGATTGCGGGCCAGGGCCTCAATCTGGGTTTTCGCGATGTGGCGGCGCTGGTCGAAGTACTGGTCGATGGCGCCCGGCTCGGGCTCGATCTCGGCGATGCGCAGTTGCTCGCGCGCTATGAGCGCTGGCGCAGTGTCGACACGCTCGCTGTCTCGCTCGCCACCGACACGCTAACGCGGCTGTTCGGCATTCCCGGCAAGCCCGCCTCCGCGATCCGTCGTTTCGGGCTCGGCGCGGTGCAGAAATTGCCGCCCTTGAAGGCGCTGTTCATGGCCGAAGCACGCGGCACCAGCGGGGATCTGCCCAAATTGCTTCAGGGAGCGATGGTCTGAGGCGCAAGAACCCGCGCTTCCTCGACCAGCATGACCGGCGTTCCGTTGCGGACCGGATAGGCCAGACCGGCTGCTTCTGAAATCAACTCCTGTGCCGCCTCGTCATAGACAAGCTTCGTCCGCGTGACCGGACAAACCAGGATATCCAGCAGGTCGTGATCGAGGCTCATTGCCCGAACATCATTGGAGCGTGACGCGTTCCTCGCCATCGTGGCGACCGAAGAACTGGAGCATCTGGACGATCAGTTCGGTCCGCTCCGAAAGGCTGTTCGCCTCGAGCAGTGCCTGTTTCGAAGCCGCGTCGAACGGCGCGATCTGGGCGATGCCATTGACCAGTGCCTCATCGTCGAGCCGCGACACCGATTCCCAATCGACCGCATAACCCTGCGCGTTGGCGAACTTGCGCGATTCGGCCTCGAGCCCGGCGCGTTCGGCGATCGCGAGCGACTCATCGCCTTGATCGGGCAGCAACTCAGCCTCGATCTGGCGGAACGGTGTCGTCACCTCAAGCTCGCGCACCATCCTGAAGCGCGACCGGCCCTCAAGCACGATATTGTAGCGGCCATCGTCAAGCGCTTCGACCTGCGCCACATGCCCGACGCACCCCATCGTGTAGAGCGGGGGCTTGTCCCCAATGCCGCGCGGCTGAATCATGGCGATCATCCGGTCACGCGCCATCGCGTCCGAAACCAGCGCACGGTAGCGCGGCTCGAAAATATGCAGCGGCAAATGCATGCGCGGAAACAGCAGCGCACCCGCAAGCGGAAAGATCGAGAGCCGGGTGAGCGTCTGCGTCGTCATGTGAAGAGCACTGCGGAGAGCTTGCGGCGCTGCGCCGAAACCCAGGGATCCTCGATCCCGACCACATCGAACAGCTTGAGCAATTGCGCCCGCGCCGCGCCATCGTTCCACTCGCGATCGGCCGCGATGATTGCGAGCAATTCATCCGCCGCGCCGTCACGGTCGCCTGCCGCCATCAGCCCGCCCGACAGCTCGAAGCGCAACTGGTGATTGTCCGGATCGGCGGCAACCTGCGCCTTCAACCCGGCAAGATCGCCAACCGGTTTGGCATCGCGCGCAAGCGCCAGCGCCGAAACCGCACGCGCAATGGCCGCATCCTTGGCCAGTTCGGGCGAAAGCCGCGCAATCTGCGCCTCGGCCGCATCGAGTTCGCCGGCCGTAACGTGCGCGCGAATGAGGCCGGACAGCGCCGCCGGATGTTCGGGCGCCATGTCCAGAATCTGCGAAAAGATCGAAGCCGCGCGCGACGCATCGCCGCCCGCCAGCACCTCTTCGCCCATTGCCACCAGCGGCTCGATCTCGGCTTCGCGCGATTGCGCCTCACCGGTGATCGGCAGCTGTTTCAAAAGCTGGTCGAGCATGCGGCCGAGCTGGGCTTCGGTCCGCGCAGGCGTCAAGTCAGCGACCGGCTGGCCCTGGAACATCGCATAGACCGTCGGGATCGACTGGACGCGGAATTGCGCCGCGATGAACTTGTTTTCATCGACATTGATCTTGACGAGCCTGACGCCCTTGTTCGCATAATCGGCGGCGACCTTTTCGAGCACCGGCGTGAGCTGCTTGCACGGCCCGCACCATTCGGCCCAGAAATCGACGATGACGAGGCTGGTCATCGAAGGCTCGACCACATCGCGGCGGAAAGCCTCCACCACTTCGCGTTCGCTTGCGCTCAATCCCAATGTCGCCACGTCATGCTCCTTGTCTGGCGCCCTATGTGGTATCTTGTGCCTTGATTGCCAACCCCCGATTCAACGCTTGCCCAACCCAAAACCCGATGCTAACAGCCGCGCCTCACCCGCCCCGGCTTCTTCCGGGGCAGTCGCCAGAGCGGGCGTAGCTCAGGGGTAGAGCACAACCTTGCCAAGGTTGGGGTCGAGGGTTCGAATCCCTTCGCCCGCTCCAGTTTTCCCCAAGAAAACTAATTAGTTGCACCTCGCGTAGCTC
>Ga0209023_10008770_pt1 | contig 10072 bp, 8 predicted proteins | sample LakOneMetagenome_FD_187468 | JGI IMG/M metagenome (GOLD analysis project Ga0209023, IMG submission 187468) | Freshwater and sediment microbial communities from Lake Erie, Canada (SPAdes) (version 2) | ecosystem: Environmental > Aquatic > Freshwater > Lentic | place: Lake Erie, Canada | collected... | reverse complement strand
TATAATTTGCAAGTTAATCAAATTGCAGATTTGAATAATTTAAAAAGTAATTCAGGCTTATTTGTCGGTCAGAAATTGAAATTAACAGGTACTGTTGAACCTACAATCAAAGACAGATCAAATAGCAAGAATGATGAGCGATCAGAAGTATCAAGCAAAGATACGCATATCGTGAAGTCTGGTGAAACTATGGCGAGTATTGCGAAAAAGTATAAATTGCAATTGTCATTCTTAAGCGAATTGAATGGATTGAGTCGTAATGAAGCATTGCAAGTTGGACAGCGCTTAAAAATTGATGGGGAATTACCCAGTAAATCCTCGTTATCTAAAGAAAAAGACAAGGATGAGTTAAAAACTTCGGCAAAATCATCTTCAAAAGCTTCAACGAAGAATACTGAAAGTTACACAGTCAAATCTGGTGAATCATTGAATGCGATTGCTAGTCGTGTTGGTATGTCCGTTCAGGAATTGGCTGAGTTAAACGATTTGAGTGCTCGAGCAGGTTTACAACGTGGGCAGGCTATTCGTATTCCTAAAACAGTGACTGAATATAAAGTCAAAAGCGGTGATTCTTTAATTCGTTTGGCTAGTAAATATGGTATCGATACCAATGAACTTGCTGAAATGAATGATATGAAGTCAAATGCTTCTTTGCGTATTGGTACCGTAATTAAAGTCCCAAACCTTTAATTTAAAATCAGTTTTAGATTAGTTGAGATTAAAGGAAATCAGCTCATGCGTTTGAGCATTGCTGTAGGTTTAATTTTGCCTACATTGGGGTTTTGTGTGATTGGTTTTAATGTACAGGCAGCTGTTCAGACGACTGCCTACATTGCCATACATAATACTGCCCAATATGCCAATGCTCAGGCGATGCCTTATGCAAATATCAATGCACCGAAAGGTGGCTCTATCAGCATGGCGAGCAATGGGACTTTTGATAATCTCAATAGTCTGAATGGTAAGGGCAGTGCGACAGATGGGGTTAATTATTTATTTGATACCCTCATGGACAGCTCGCTAGATGAGCCGGGGGTGTTGTATCCATTGTTGGCTGAAAAAGTCAGCTATGATCCACAAAAAACTAAATTTGTGATTTTTCATTTGAATCCTAAAGCTCATTTTAGTGATGGCTCACCTGTTACAGCAGAAGATGTTAAATTTTCTTTTGATACGATTCAAAGCAAAGCAAATTTAGGCTTTCAAATGTATTTGTCTGATTTGGCAAAGACTGAAGTTTTATCAAAATATAAAGTGAAAATGTCTTTTAAATCTAATCATAATGCAGATATGCCGCTGATTTTAGCGAGAATCGCAATCTATTCTAAAGCAGATTGGAAAAATAAAGACTATAGCAAAGTTACATTACAGCCGATTTTAGGTTCAGGGCCTTATCTGATCGATCATATCGATGCAGGGCGTAGCATTGTTTATAAACGCAATCCAAATTATTGGGGTAAAGACTTAGCTGTCAATCGTGGGCGTTATAATTTTAATCAAATGAAGTATGTCTATTACCGAAATCCTGATATTGCTTTTGAAGGATTTAAGTCAGGACAATATACTTTGCATCAAGAAAAGAAAGCTCGAAATTGGGTCACGGCTTATACTTTTCCTGCTGTGAAAACAGGTATGGTCAAACAATATATTTCTAAAGTCCATACACCTGCACTGACTCAAAGTTTAGTTTTTAATACTCGAAAAGCACCATTTAATGATATTCATTTCCGTCAAGCATTAACCTATGCTTATGATTTTGAATGGATCAATAAAGCGTTGCTGTATGGTCAAAATATTCGCTTGGAAAGTTATTTTCAAAACAGTGAATTGGCTGCAACGGGTAAACCAAACCTGCAAGAACTTGAAATTCTAAAACCTTATTTAAATCAACTTAACTCGCTACAACGTCAAGGTGTTTTGATAGATTGGAAATATCCAGTATCTGATGCCAGCGGTTTTAATCGACAAAATTTATTGACCGCTCGAACAATCTTGTTAAAAGCAGGCTATGGTTTTAAAAATGCCAAATTGGTTGATCGACAAGGAAAACCGATTCATATTGAATTCTTAATCCATCAAGAAGGTGATTTAAGAACCTTATTGCCTTATGTTCGTAATCTCAAAAAGCTTGGAATAGACACCAATATTCGCCAAGTTGATTATCCGCAATATACTGAGCGTATGCGCCGTTCAGATTTTCAAATGACACCTATGGAAATGCCACAGTCTTTGACGCCAAGTGTTGAACAACTACAAATGTGGGGCAGTAAAGCCGCTGGCGAAGTAGGTAATTACAATTATTCAGGTATTCAAAACCCTGTGGTTGACCAATTGATTCAACAAATGATTCAATCACCTAATCGGAAGCAACTGGTGATTCGTACTAAAGCTTTGGATCGAGTGTTGAGAGCCGGTTATTACCAAATTTTGACCTATGGTAATGATAAAAATTGGTATGCTTATTGGAATATGTATCGACAACCTACGGTAAAACCTAAATTATCTTTAGGTTTAGAATATTGGTGGTCTGATCCTGGTCAGGCGAATAAAGTAGAGCGTTATCTCAAAAATAGATAAATTGACGATGAGTGATCTCATTCAAAAGCACATTCATAATCACCATAATCATGCTGTATCTCTATTATATTTATCGCTATTTCGTAGTTAGATTTTTGCATGTGGTCACAAGGAACTTCGTTTTCAATGGGCATATATATACTCAAAAGACTCTTGCTGATTATTCCAACATTGTTTTTTATTCTCTTGATTAACTTTGCGGTGATTCAAATCGCACCGGGTGGCCCAGTCGAACAAGCCATTCAACAAGTGGAAAACTTTCAAGGGGTGAATCGTGGCATTGCTGGCTCATCGACATCAATTAATGAAAGTCAGTATCAAGGTGCACGTGGTTTAAGCGAGGAAATGGTCAATAAAATCAAAGTTCAATATGGCTTTGATTTGCCTATTTATAAACGTTTTTATTTAATGATTAAAAACTATATGGCTTTGGATTTTGGCGTTAGTTTTTTTAAGGATAAACCTGTCACGCAACTGTTGTGGGAAAAGATGCCTGTGACTATTTCATTAGGGTTATGGAGTACCTTACTGATTTATTTGATTTCGATTCCTTTAGGCATCAAAAAAGCCAAACAACATGGCATGTTTTTCGATAAATCGACATCACTATTATTGGCTGTAGGTTATGCAGTTCCAGCCTTCGTTTTTGCAATCGTGCTGATTGTATTTTTTGCAGGTGGTTCTTATTTGCAATGGTTTCCGCTCCAAGGTTTAGTTTCAGATCATTTTCAAAGTTTAAGCTTTTTTGAGCAGATTAAAGATTATTTGTGGCATATGACTTTGCCTTTAGTTGCGATCGTTTTAGGTAGCTTTGCACGTTTAACGTATCTGACTAAATTTTCTTTTATGGAAGAGTTGAGTAAACAATATGTATTGGCTGCTCGTGCTAAAGGTATTACTGAAAATAGAATCTTATACAAACATGTTTTTCGTAATGCAATTTTAGTAATTGTCGCAGGTTTGCCAGAAGCATTGGTCAGTACTTTTTTTATCGGCAATCTCTTTATTGAAATTATTTTTAATTTAGATGGCATCGCATTACTCGGTTTTGAAGCGATACAACAGCGTGATTATCCTGTGATTTTCGGGACATTATTCATGCTTACTTTATTTGGATTAGTCTTGAGATTGATTGGAGATCTGCTTTATCAAATCATTGATCCACGGATTAATTTTGATTCGAGAGGTGTCGAATAATGTCACCGATGATGCAAGCTCGTATTCAAAAATTTAAACAGAATCGTTTAGGCTACTTTTGTTTTATTCTATTTATTCTCGTTTTTATACTATCTTTAGCTGCTGAATTGATTGCCAATGATAAGCCTTTATTGGTGAAATATGATCAACATTATTATGTACCTGTGATTCAAACCTATCCAGAAACAACCTTTGGTGGTGTATTTGAAACAGAAGCGGATTATCGTGATCCTGTTGTTCAACAACTGATTAATGAAAAGGGATGGGCTGTTTGGCCAGTTTTGCGTTATTCCTATCAAACCCCAAATTTAGATTTAGCTGTACCTGTTCCATCGCCACCTACAGCTCAAAATTGGTTAGGCACAGATGATCAAGGGCGTGATGTATTGGCTCGTCTTTTATATGGTTTGCGCATCTCTTTGGTTTTTGGCTTAGCTTTGACTATATTTGCTTCATTGATTGGGATCGTTGTCGGGGCGATTCAAGGCTATTATGGTGGGTGGGTTGATTTGATCGGACAGCGTATTTTAGAGGTTTGGGGTGGCTTACCGACTTTATTTATAGTGATGATTTTAGTCAGTATGTTTACACCGAATGTTTATTGGTTATTCCTGATTATGCTGCTTTTTGGCTGGACATCTTTGGTGGGTTTGGTTCGTGCCGAGTTCCTCAGAGCGCGACATTTAGATTATGTTAGGGCTGCCCGAGGCTTAGGTGTCAATGATTTGAAAATCATGTTCCGTCATATTCTTCCTAATGTGATCAGTTCAAGTTTGTCACAATTTCCTTTTCTTTTGACTGCAAATATTACCGCTTTAACAGCATTGGATTTTTTAGGTTATGGCTTAGCTCCAGATACAGCATCACTTGGTGAATTATTACTGCAAGGTAAAAATAATTTAAATGCGCCGTGGCTGGCTTTATCAGGATTTTTTAGTTTATCTTTGGTTTTATCTTTATTGATTTATATCGGGGAGGCGACACGAGATGCATTCGATCCAAGACGCCAAAAATAGTCCAGAGCACCCAGAACTATTGTTGTCGGTAAAGAATTTACAGATTCGAAATGCACAACAACAATTGGTTCAAAGTCTTGATTTTGATTTACATGCTGGTGAAACCGTTGCCATTGTCGGTGAAAGTGGTTCAGGGAAATCACTGAGTGGTTTAGCAATCATGGGCTTATTAGCTGAAAATTTAAAAGCTTCGGGTCATGCTTTTTATCATGGTCAAGATTTATTGGGCATGCCTGAACCTGAATTACAAAAAATTCGTGGTCGAAAAATTGCAATGATTTTTCAAGAGCCAACATCTGCATTGAATCCTTTGCATACCGTAGTCAAAATTATTGGTGAACCCTTGCTGATCCAAGGCATGCCGAAAGAAAAAGTCCGAAAACGTGTCTATGACTTGTTATGTGATGTTGGTATTTCTGAACCACAAGAACTTTTAAATCGTTATCCACATGAGCTTTCAGGTGGACAAAAACAGCGTGTTTTAATTGCTGCTGTCTTGGCTTTGGAACCTGAAGTGATTATTGCTGATGAACCTACCACTGCATTGGATGTGACTTTGCAATCGCAGGTTTTAAATCTTCTGCAACTTTTGATATTGAATCATAAAATGGCCATGATTCTGATCAGCCATGATTTAAATTTAGTGAAAAAATATTCCAATCAAGTGATTGTGATGAATAATGGTTGTATTGAGGAAAAGGGTACAGTCCAAGAAATTTTTAACAATCCTCAAGCTGAATATACCAAGTTTCTATTAGATCACGATTTTGGAGAAGCCAATCCACTACCCACGCAAAGCAGCTTGGTTTTGTCTTTACATCGAATTGCGGTCAAGTTTCCAATCAAACAAGGATTGTTCAATCGAGTGAAGGACTATTTTGTTGCTCTTGCTCCTTTAGATTTAAGATTGAATCGAGCAGAATCGATTGGCATTGTTGGGGAGAGTGGTTCAGGTAAAACCTCTCTGGCTTTAGCAATTTCGAGACTGATAAACAGTTCAGGTAATATTTTTTTATTAAATCAAAATTTAAGTCGTTTGAATGAACGGAAATTACGCCCACTGAGACAGAATTTCCAAATGGTTTTCCAAGATCCGATGAGTAGCTTAGATGCACGTATGACCGTGGAGCAAATCATTGGTGAAGGTTTAGCATTGCAAAAATTAAAACCTGCTGAGATTGATATTCGCATAAATGAAGCACTGCAAAAAGTTGAACTCTCTTTTCAATATCGACGAAGCTATCCGCATGAATTATCAGGAGGGCAACGACAAAGAGTTGCCTTGGCTCGTGCCATTGTTTTACGTCCAAAATTATTAATTTTAGATGAGCCAACTTCGGCATTGGATCGAACGACTCAGCAGGCGATGATCAAATTACTGCGCCAGTTACAAATAGACTATGAAATGAGTTATTTATTCATTAGTCATGACTTGCAAGTCGTCAAAGCACTTTGCCAACAAGTGATGGTTCTGAAAGATGCTAAATTGATTGAATTTCAAGACACACAAGCCTTATTTGATAAGCCTCAGCACGATTATACAAAAAAATTAATTGCAGCCAGTCAGTATTAATTTGCGACATTTATAAATTTGACAAAATGCATTGTCAAATTTAAACTGGATCTATTATACAATTTATTTAGAGTAAATGCTCTAATTAATAAGCTAAGCCAATAAGAGACTTAATCATGAGCCATCTTGCACAATCGATTCAAATTAAAAATACAACATTTAAGAACCGCATTATCAAAGGAGCAATGAGTGAAGCTTTGGCGAATCGTGAAGCTCAACCGAACAATTTACATCTAGGCTTATATGAAGCTTGGGCAAAAGGTGGTTTAGGTTGTGCAATTACAGGCAATGTCATGGTCAATATCGAGGCGAAAAATGAGCCAGGTGTTGTTGCCATTGAAACTGAACATGATTTAGAAAAATTAAAAGAGTGGGCAGATGTAGGTAAGAAATACGGCATGGTGCAATTGATTCAATTGTCGCATCCTGGTCGTCAATGCCCTAGGGGTTTAAATAAAGAAACTGTTGCGCCTTCAGCTGTGCCATTTAGCCCAATGTTAGCAAGTACATTTGGTACGCCTCGTGCACTGCGTGAAGATGAGATTTTAGATATTATTCAACGTTTTGCCGAAGCAGCACGTATTTGTGAAAAAGCAGGTTTTGAAGGTGTGCAATTACATGGTGCGCATGGTTATTTGATTAGCCAATTCCTTTCACCATTGACCAATAAGCGTCAAGATCAATGGGGTGGTTCTATTGAAAATAGAATGCGCTTCTTATTAGAAATTTATAAAGCTGTTCGTGCTAAAACCTCTGAGAACTTCATTGTATCAGTCAAACTGAATTCAGCAGATTTCCAACGTGGTGGAATCACTGAAGAAGAAGTAGTAAAAGTATTTAAAGCTATAGATGCTGCAGGCATTGATTTAATTGAAATTTCAGGTGGAACATATGAAGCACCTGCAATGGCGGGTGTAAAAGCCGATAAGCGTAAAGAAAGCACCATTGCACGTGAAGCGTATTTCTTAGATTTTGCTGAAAATATTCGCAAAGAAGTGAAATGTCATTTGATGGTGACTGGTGGTTTCCGTACCGTACAAGGCATGAATGCTGCATTGGATAGTGGCGCATGTGAGTTTATTGGTTTAGCTCGTCCTTTGGCGGTCGAACCAGATGTAAGCAATAGTTTGATTGAAGGGCGTGATGTGCGTTATGCCGTTGAAGCGATTAAAACGGGTATTCCTTTTATCGATAAAATGGCGATTATGGAAGTCCTTTGGTACGCAGCACAATTTAAAATGATTGCTCAAGGGAAACAACCAAATCCGAAACTTTCACCGTTGAAAGTATTCTTAAACTATGCAAAAAATAATGTCAAAGCTGTACTTCAAGGGCGTGTGAATTCACGCAAATCGGCATAAAGCTTTGGTCAAATGCATCAATACGCATTTGACCAATATTTTTGAAATACTTGAGCAGACCATTGTCCTTTCTTTAAAGCAGTTTGAAAGGCAGGTCTGCTTTGTATTTGTAATAGATAGCGTTGAACTTCAGAATATTGTTGAAATTCTGCATCAAGTTCAAAACAGGCTTGTAAAGGGAACCACAGCTGAATATCGGCGATCGTGAAATTTTCACCTGCAATCCATCTATGGTTCGCTAGTTGCTGTTCAATCAATTGCATTTGCTGATGGAGCGTCTTGTTTAAAAATCCCTGATCAAAAGCATATTTAAAAAATTGAGCAATATAATGCACAGGAAAAGGCGTCCGTTGCACAATTCGGCTAAAAATTTGTTTCAGTGCCAAGTTGGGCATGAAATTGGTTTCAGAAAAATTTTTCCAAAAATAAAAATCAATGACTTCCTGAGCTGATAAATGTTGTATTCCCAATTGTTGAGTGAGATAACTTAAATAATCAGTGATTGCTGATGTTTCAGTTAATACGGTGGAAGAAGCTTGTTCATTCTCAGAGATGAGTAAGGTAGGAAATTGAGCTAATCTATTCAGTTGTTTTAATTCATCGTGTTGATTTTCATCAAGGTGCGCGTGATAAATTTTTATATCATAGTTTAAGTTTAATTCTTCTAGTAGCCATAGAATGCGTTGTGATCGTGATTGCACTAAATGATATAAAGTTAAATGCATAATTCATTGAAGAAACGAAGAATAGGTGACTTAGAAATAGCAGAATGATGGCTTGATGTAAATTTTCCATTCTCTGCGAATAAGCGGATTTTCATTATGATTTTTCTAAATTATATGTTCCACTACGCTTATCAGATCAGAAGTTAGTGATAACTGTTTATTTTAGACATGGAGCTGTGGTGATGCAAAATCTCAATGATTATTACTATTTTGTCCAAGTTGTGAAATATCAGGGTTTTACTCATGCAAGTGAGACATTAGGGATTACTAAATCTAAGCTGTCACGCCGTATTTCTGAGCTAGAAGCACGATTAAGTGTACGTTTGATTCAGCGAAATACCCGTAAATTTGTGGTGACTGAAATTGGTCAGCAATTTTATGAACATTGCTTAAAAATATTAGAAGATGTTGATCAAGCAGAAAATTTTATTAACAGTGCAGTTTCAAATGAACCTTCTGGGCAAATCCGAATTTCTTGTCCTGTGCCTTTGGTGAATATGCCCGTTGGTACAATCATTGCTGATTTTATGCAACAGTATCCAAATGTTCAGGTTAATTTATTGGCAACCAATCGCCGTGTAGATTTGATTGAAGAAGGCATCGACTTAGCATTATGTGCCCGCAGTGTACCTGTCGAGGATAGTGAGCTTATTGTTCGGGCGCTTGATGCTTGGGAGCTTGTTTTAGTGGCATCACCTCAATTATTTGAACAGTATCCTATTCCGCAAAAATTAGAAGATCTTTCAACATTACCGAGTATTGGTTTTGATAGTCCAAAATCAATTTGGATGATGCAAAAGAGTAATGAAAAGGCTATTTTTCACGATATTGAATATTTTCCTAAATTAAGAACAGATAATTTCTTTGCAATTAAAGCTGCGGTATTAAAAAAGGTAGGCATAGCTGCATTGCCCAAAGTATACGTAAAAGAAGAATTGAATTTAGGGACGCTTGTTGAAGTGATGCCAGATTGGCACTTACCCAAAGGGGTAATTTATGTGATTTATACTTCAAGATTAGGGATGTTGCCTGCAGTCAGGACGCTATTAGAGTATCTCATCGAGCAGTTTAAAAAATTTGATATTCATCAAGCTAAATAGATATGAAAGCGCTAAGAATGCCTTAAAATAAGGTATTCGATTCTAAAAGCTTAATGTGCGCAGAATGCCATATTAAAATATTCAAATAAATCAGGCGTATTCATCCAAAGCATAATAGCAAGGCTGAAAATGATAACCAAGCCAATCCACAAGACTGCTTTTAACCATGAGAATGATGGTAATGAATTAATCATCTACAATAGCCTCCTCATTGACAAACAAATGCACGATTACCCCTAACAGGCTTAATACAATTGAACAGATCCACATTGCATTATAATTTCCAGTTAAATCATGGTTTAAACCGCCCAGCCAGCCACCAAAAAATGATCCAACTTGATGGGTAAAAAATACGATACCTGTTAGTGTGGTGAGGTATTTAACCCCAAACATATTGGCAACAATACCATTGGTTAAAGGCACAGTAGATAACCATAATAAACCCATGATGATACCAAAAGCATAAATTGTCCATACACTCAAAGGCAGTGCAAGAAAGGCAATAATAGCGATACCACGTAAG
>Ga0209023_10008769_pt1 | contig 10074 bp, 4 predicted proteins | sample LakOneMetagenome_FD_187468 | JGI IMG/M metagenome (GOLD analysis project Ga0209023, IMG submission 187468) | Freshwater and sediment microbial communities from Lake Erie, Canada (SPAdes) (version 2) | ecosystem: Environmental > Aquatic > Freshwater > Lentic | place: Lake Erie, Canada | collected... | reverse complement strand
CGCCGCTGCGCGGACGGAATGAACTCGCACCGACAGGCTGCCGTCAAGCAGTGCCGACGCTTGGTCGAGAGCCGAGGTCACTTCACGCCGTTCTTGACATCGGCCAAGGTCTTCTCGACATCACGGCAGGCGTCCATCGGTTCGCCGTGCTCCAGCTTGAAGTGCACGGAGTTGGCCTTCCTCAGCGCCCATTTCCGGTGAGTGGCCTTGTCGAGCCACGCATCAATCTTTGACGGATCATCGATCGCGAGGGCAAGTCGATCCCTGGTCTTCGGGTTTTGCTCCCAAGTGGCCTCGACCTCTTCGTGTGAGGCGCCCCCGGACAGTTCTCGTGCGAAGAACTTTTCGCGTGCTTGGGCTTCCAAGGCCATTCGCAGGAGCCCGGGCAGCACGCGACGACGTGTTTCGTCTGGCAGATCTGCGTCTTTCGCGAGACCGAACGCGTCGCGCAGGTAGCGATCTGCTGGGCTGTGGGAAACGACTGTCGTGACCTTGGAGTTGGCCTCGCGCACCACCTCCAGCACCTTGGTCGGGACGTCCTTCGGAGCGCGGCGTACGGCGCTGGCAAACCGGTCGTCGTGCGAGAAGACGACCACCTGCCGGGTCCTCGCGATCTCGAGGAGCACCTTCACCAGCCCATCGACCTTCGCTGGGTCCATCGCCTGTACCGGGTCATCGAGCACGACAAATCGGAATGGGCTTGCAGGCATCGTGGCACGTGGAAGGAAGAGTGCCAGCGCGAGAGAGTGCAGCTCACCCTGGCTCATCACTGCCAGCGCGCCAGCGTCTTCACCGTCGACCTCGGCGGCAATCACGACGTGCCTGCGAGTGTTGGAGCTCTCCAGGGTGAGACCGGCGATCTCCACGTTGCTCTCTTGGCGAAGGCCGGACCAGATCCGCCTGGCCTCGTCCGCGATTGGCTTGACTCGCTCGTTCTTCAGGACGATCTCGTTGTCCTTCAGCCACTTGTGAGCGGACGTTGCCGAAGCGGCGGACCCCTTCTGTCCCTCCCATTCCTCGACGGCGTCGGCGTACGTGGCCAGGCGGGCCGCGACTTTACTCCAAGCCTCGTCCAGACCCGTGACGTACTCCTCGGCTGCCGTCCTGAGTGCCGCCAGTGCCTTGCGCGCCGGTTCGCCTTTGCCTGAGATATGAGCTGCGAGCGCAAGCGGGTCGGTCGGCGCGGCGGACCACTCCGACCAAACCGTTTGAAGCGTCAATACGAGGTCAGCGACCGGCTCGGGCGCTTCTGCGCGGAGAACCGAGGGAACAGCGCTCACAAGCGTGCGTGCCGTGGCGATAGCGGTGGCGTTCCGCCCGCGAGCTGTCTGCAACTCCGAGAGTTGGTGCTTGTCCTTCTCCAACTCGACGCGGAGAGCGGCAACCCGGGTGGCATCGAGCGATCCGCCGGCGCACACCGGGCACGGCTGATCCCCATCATGCTCGTGAACTGAAATCGCCGCACTGATCAACTGGCTGCGCCGCTGGAGAGATTCCCCAAGACGGTCTCCCACTTCGGCCAGGTTGCCAATAGCTGCAGTGAGTTCGTCGGCGGCCTTCACGCATTCGGTGTCCGGCGGAAGGGTCAGACCGATGAGGGCGCGGAGCCGTGCGACCACCCCGTCGTCCTGATTGGTGCCGGTCGCCAAGTGGCGGAGCTGCGTGACGTCCAGACTCTTCGCAGCAAGGAGAGACGAGGCCTCGGTCGCGCGCTCGTCGGTGAGCTGGTCCAGCGACTGAGCGAGGGCCTTCTTGTCGCTCCGCAACGCTAGCTCGGGTGCCACCAACGTCTTCCGGTGTTCGTCCAGCGCCTTGACTGCCGCGGTGAGGTGCTCCAGCCCGAGCACAGTCGAGATGGCGTCGTACAGAACCTTCGGCTCAGCGGCGAGAAGCGCGCCCAGCTCCTCGTAGGTGAGCATCGGGCGGTACATCTCCAAGGGTCCTGACCAGCCGAGACTTGATGCGCCGGTCTGCTTCTTCTCGCCCTGGCGTTGGAGTGTGGTCGCCATCCCGTCGAGGTCTGAGTCGCGCGCCCACTCGACCGTCAGCCTGGTAGGCCCGACTCCTTCCTCGGCGAGCGTGACGTCGATCCGGACGGGATCGCCGGCGTGAATGTTCCGCCAATGCTCCTTCCATTGGCTCGCTCTGGCGTGCCAGCGATACGTCGTCCCCGTAAGTGCCACTTCGAGCGCCTCGGCGAAACTTGACTTGCCCGAGCCGTTGCGGCCCGAGATGACGGTCAACGACGGGAACGGATCGAGGTCGAGCTGTGACTCAGGTCCGATCCCGCGAAAGCCGCGAACCTTGATCTGCTTGAGGAACGCGCCCGCGGGTTCCGCCGCTTCGCGGGTCGCGGGGTCCGGCGCCGGAGGCGTGAACCCCGCCATGTCAGCGAGTGCGGTCCTACCTTCAAGCGCGGCGAGGATTAGCAACTTCGTGTCGTCCGGCAGTTTCTCGTCGTCGTCGAGTCGCGCGCTTACCCATGACGTCAGGTCGGTGCTCAAGTTGTTTCCCCTCAGGCGTTTCGTGCTCAGCACCACGCTAGTGGGGAGGTCCGACACTGTCGCAGCAACGGCCAACTCGGGCAGTGGTGAGGCCGCTGGTTGGTGGATCGGCGGACTCCTGTCGTATCTGCCACGTTCCGTCGGACCACACCGGTAACGTTCCTATGGTCAGGTCGGCGTGGGTGCCGGCGTGCTTTCCTCCTACTGAGAACGGCGAGCAAATGAGTAACGGGTCGAGCCTGGTGGCACTGCGCAAGGTCTGCGTGCCGCGCGACGACGTCATCGAGGGCGGGCTTGCTGACAACCACTTCGCTGCGCAGCTGGACAAGGTCGTTCGGGACCCGGCGCACTATCCGGTCTACGGCGACCCGGATGCGTTCTTTGCCCAGACCTATCCAACGGGCGGTCTCAAGACGCTGCTGACCAAGACCTTCGGTCGCGTTGCAGGTGCAAAGGGCGTCGCGGGGGAAAACGGCGTCCTTCGCCCCACCACCTCCTTTGGTGGCGGAAAGACTCACTCGCTGACAGCCGTCTACCACCTTGCCAAGGGCGCCCGCCCGTCGAACATCGCAGACTTCCTTGATGAGACCCTCCTGCCGGATGGTCCGGTTCAGATCGCAGCGCTCGTAGGCGACGCGCTCGACCCTACGGCTGGCGTCGAGACAAACGGACATCGCACGTACACCATGTGGGGTGAGCTCGCGGCTCAGCTCGGCGAAGACGCCTACGCCGCAATGAGTGCGAACGACTCCGAGCGAACTGCCCCGGGGACCGGAACGATCAAGGCCGCCATCGGCGGCAAGCCGACGATCGTGATCGTCGATGAGATCGCGAAGTACCTACGGGCGGTCACGTCATCGGGGAGTGCTGACGTTCGACGGATGGCCGACGCGATTCCCGTGTTCCTGGGGAATCTCTTCGAAGTGGCATCTGACCCAACCAACCACGTCTCGGTCATCATCACGCTCGCTGCGACGACAAACGCATTCGGCGCAGAGACAACTGAGATCACCGATCTCATGGGCGATGAGAAGGAGAAGGCCTCTGCAGCTGGTGCGGCGGCGGTGGCGACGGCTGGTGAAACTGCAGACTTGCTCACAAGGGCGGTCCAGCCGTCGGCTGTGATCAAACCGGCGGACGACAACGAGATCGGTGAGATTCTCAAGAAGCGTTTGTTCGCGACCGTGGACGCGTCAGCCGCGAAGGCAGCAGGTGAGGTCTACCGAGACTTCTACGAGGCCCTCGCGAAGACTGAGCAGTTGGCTGGGGGGCCGGAGCACCCGTCGACCTACGGTGAGCTCGTCGAGAAGTCGTATCCCTTCCACCCCGAGTTGGTTCGGGTGCTCGACAAGCGACTCGGGAACATCACTCAGTTCCAGCGGGCTCGCGGCGCTCTCAAGCTGCTGGCCGAGGTGGTAGCCAACATCTACAAATCAGAAGACGACACAGCTGTTATCAATGTCGGCGACATCGACTATGCCTTCGAGCCGATCCTCAATCACCTGACTGATGGCCTTGGACGGGGGGAGTACTCGTCGGTCGCACAAGGCGACTTCGCTGGCGCGAGTTCCCACGCCGCGGCAGTAGACGAGGACATCTTCCCAGGTAAACCCGCCTACGCGACGAGGGTCGCCCGCACCGTATTCACGCACTCGCTGGAGATGGTTTCTACCGCGGGCGCGGGCCGGAACGACTGGCTTGTCGGCACCCTCCGCCCCGGCGAGGACGCGACCATATTCGAGAAGGCTCTGACGGAGTCCGAGAGGGTGTTCTGGCACCTCTCGTACGACGGCAGCCGTTGGCGGTTCAACATCGAGCCAAACGTCAACGCGATCATCGAGACTGAGAAGCGGAACGTCGCCAACACCGCGGCCGCGGCGATGGTCGACAACCTGATTACCGGGGCGTTCACGAACGATGGTGGGGCCACAGCTATCCACTTCCCGTCCGGACCTGTGGACGTGCCCGACGCCAACGCCTTGCGGGTCGTCGTGCTCGACTATCGAGTGCTAACTGTCGATGCCAAGGGTGCCAGCGCACCGCCGAGTTTGATTGTCGACATGCTGGACAAGGTGGGAGCCGTCGGGTCTCCGCGCAAGTACCGCAACAGCGTGACGTTCGTTGTCCCGGACACGGAGCAGGTCGACAGCCTGAAGGACCGAGCACGAGCGCTCATCGCCGCCGATAACCTCGCGGCTGACACCGCTCGCCTAACACAGTTTTCGCCGGAGGTCCGCAAGAAGGTAGAGGTTTATCAGAAGCAGGCGCGCCTCGATGCGCGCGTCGCCGTCGACCGTTGCTACAAGCACATCTACTACCCGTCTGCCGACAAGGGCACCAACTACCTGCGTCACCGTGAGCTTCCTACCCAGGCACAAGGGGACACGAAGAACTCGACGGCAGCGGTGGTCACTCTGTTGGGTGACGAAGGCAAGATCCGCACAGACGCGTTCACTGCCGCGTATCTTCGGTCAAAGACCTGGCCCAGCGTTCAATCGTCGACGACGGCAGCCATCGCGGACTTCTTCTGGACGGACCACAGCATTCAGATCGTCCGGAACCCCGCGCTGATCCGTGAGGCCATCATCAACGGCGTCAAGAATGAGAGCTGGGTCTACTACGAAGGCTCAACAGGCAAGTCCTACACGGCGCACACGATGGCGGGCATGAGCGTTGCCTTCGCAGCCGACGCCGAGGTGCTTACCCTCGGCGAGGCCACGAACAGGGGCCTGCTCGTTCGCAAGCCAACTCAGACAGATCTCAAGGCAGTGGTCACCACCGATCACCTCACCGGAAGCGAGATCCGCACTCGGCTCGAAGTCGAATGCGGTGGCGAGCCCAGCAAGAGCGACGTCCTGGAGCTCGTCGCTACGGCCGTTCAAGCCAGTGACTACAAGTGGTTCGTCGTCACCGATGCCGAACCTGCTGCGGGACTTAGGGCTTTATCGCCCTCGGTCATCAAGGGCAAGGGACTCGACACCCTCCACGTGGTCACCCGCGCCGAGGCCGATCGCCTTGGCGTTGAGGTTCCCACTCGAACCGTCTCGACCAAGACCTTCAATGCTTCTGGCCCCGGGGGGGCTGCGTTCCAGCAGCTCATCGACCAGGTCGCCGACTTCACGATCCAGACGATCAGCAAACTCAGCGTGAAGGTGACGGCAGACGAAGCGAAGGGCACGCAGGATCTCGACCTCGCCGTAGCAGCGCTTGGCATGCTCCAGCAATACGACATCACCGTTCGGTCGACCGTGGTTGCGGAGTACAAAGGTCTCATTGGAGGTCTCCAGTTCGCCGGCACCGCCGACCGGGCCGACTTCCAGACCGCGTACAGCCATGCGAAGAAGGCATTGGCGGGTGCTACCAAGGTGGCTGGAGACCTGGTGCTCGAGATGGCCTTCGCCCCGCCCGTCGAAGTTACGGGCGCCGTCGTTGTGCAGCTTCACAATGTGGTGAAGAACATGCAGATGCAATCGACCACCATGACGGCGGAGGTGACCAAGTGAACGCGGCCGCGCGATCGCCGTCGCGGAAGGCGTCTCCGACTCGGCTCGCAAGCGACACGCCCCGCGCCTTCCGCATTAGCGTGGTCCCGGGTCGAGGGGACCGGTTCGGGCTTCGGCTGGAGGAGTCGTACGACGGCGGGGGCCGGACGCTCACGGCTCCCGTCACCTCTGCGAGCGCTACCCAGGCCGGGCGCGTCATTGATGCGATCTTCAGAGCCGTGCGCTCCTCTGGCCATGCTCCGTCCGTGCTCGCCTTCAACCGAAAGACTCCGATTCGGATCGGTGAGCCCGAAGGCGTCCGCCTCGCTCTCGTCCTGCTTGCCACCCAGCCCGTCGCGAAGCACGAGCGAGTGCGTGCGCTGGTTGCCGGGATCAACGCCATGAGTGTCGAAGAAACCTATTACTGGTACTCCAAGTGCATCGGCGGCGACGCGCAGCGTGCCCGCAAAGCACTCCGAGTGCTTCTCGCAGATGACTGAAAGAGCTTTCGTTGAATAACGCAATGCCCAGAGTCCTAATTGAGGACTGGCTCCCCGTCGCCGAACTCGGCATCGAATCTCGGCGGGAGCGCGCCGCCGCAAATGCTGTTCCTCCACTCAACTCGCTGCACGTGTGGTGGGCGCGTCGTCCGATCGTTGCCAGCACCGCGGTCGTGTTGGCAGGTCTTCTTCCAGCGTGGAGCGACGCTCTTCCGCGGCAGTTCCCAGGCATCGCCGACTTCACAGACGAGCGCGCGTACCGGCGGTGGCTGTTTCAACTGGTGGGAATTTGGGGGGACCCTGTCCTGGCTCGCCGGCGGCTCGATGCCGCGAACGCGGCGGGCGTCAAACTCGAGGGCAACGGATATGGGTACAAACAGGCCTATAAGAATCCGATAAGCCGACGTGATCTCGATCTACTACACCGGGTTCTGATTGCGACATGGGGAACTCTTCCAGTCGTCGCTGATCCGACGGCGGGTGGGGGATCAATCCCGTGGGCGGCGGCGCGGCTCGGTCTGCCGTGCATAGCGAACGATCTGAACCCGATAGCAGCGAGCGTCCTCAAAGCCGGGGTTGAGGTCTCCGCCAGGCGAGGACAGTCGATCGTCCCAGCCCTGAAGGTCTGGGGCGCCCTGATCGCGGAACGAGTAAGGGAGCGACTCGAAGGCTTCTATCCAACGACGCCCGACGAGAGTGTGGTCGCCTACATCTGGACGAATGCGGTGTCTTGTCCTCGGACAGGGCGACTCGTTCCGCTGATGCCAGATAAATGGCTGCGCAAGGCCCCGGGAAAGGAAGTCGCTGTTCGCTTGGTGACGCAGCTGGATGGGGTTGCTCTCAGGGAACCCCGCTTCGAAATCGTCACCGGCCCTCAGGTTGATAGAGGCGATGCGGGGACAGGCTTCGTCAGTGGGGGGCGCGGCGTCTCGCCTTACGACAACCTCGTCATCGACAGCGACTACATCAAAGACGAAGCCCAATGTGGGCGGATGGTTCAGATTCCATACGCGGTTTCTGTACGACGTTCGACCGGCGAGCGCTCCTTTCGCGCTCCGACTGACGATGATCTGTCCGCCCTGTCGCTCGCCGTTAAGGAACTGGAGTCAGTTCGCGAAAGGTGGCTCAAGGCTGGATTCCTTCCCGATGCTGACATTCCGGAGGGCCTGAAAACGGTTGAGCCAATTCGTTTTGGCATGTCCAAGTGGAGTGATCTCTTTACAGCCCGTCAAGCTTTGGCGCACGGCACGTTTGCTGAGGTGTTCTCGGGCGTCATTTCCGAGGTTCGTGATGAGCTTGGCGATGATGCAGAGGATGTGCTCTTGGAGCTGGCGATGATGCACGGTAAAGCGCTGAACTGGAACTCGCGCCTGGCTTCTTGGGACGTCGGAAAGCAAAAGGTCCGTAGTACATTCGATACGCACAATCTTGCGTTCAAGTGGACGTTTGCAGAGTTCGACGCCGCGCGAGCTCTCTATCCATGGTGCGTCTACCAGCTTGTCTACGCATACGGTGGTATCGCCACCTTAATGGACGAAACTGGTAGCGCAGACATTGATCACGAATTCGCTATCGAGCGTTCGGTGGAGATACTGCACGGAAGCGCTGCGACGATGGCAATCGAATCCGGGTCAGTCGCCCATATCTGTATGGATCCGCCTTACTACGACAATGTGATGTACGGCGAACTCGCGGATTTCTTCTATTCGTGGGAACAGGGGACGTTAGGACGTCTGCTCCCGGCATATTTTTTGGACGAATTGAGTGACAAAGAAAACGAAGCGGTTGCGAATCCGGCTCGGTTTGCCGCCATGGGCCGCCGGAAGAAGGAACTGGCTGATCTCGACTACCAGACAAAAATGACTGCTATTTTCGCGGAGGCGCGACGAGTGCTTCGCGACGACGGCGTGCTCTCGGTGATGTTCACGCACAAACGTGCGGAGGCCTGGGACACCCTCGGCATGGGTCTGCTGCAGGCTGGGTTCACGATTGAGACGTCCTGGCCCGTGAACACTGAGGTGGAGGTTTCCCTGCATCAGGCGAACATGAATTCGGCTGCCTCGACCATCATGCTTGTTTGCCGCAAGCGCGACGAGCGCGACCGCGACTCCCGCGTGTATCTCGATGACATCGAGCAGGAAATCCGGCTCGCGGCCCGAGAGGCCGCAACGCGGTTCCAGCACGATGGCATCGATGGCGTCGACCTCCTGTTGTCCACCTATGGTCCGACACTGTCGGTTATCTCGCAGAGTTGGCCTGTCTACTCGTCGACCCCGGATGAGGACGGGCGAGAGAAGTTGCTTCGTCCGGAGGACTCGCTCGACCTCGCTCGACAGGAGGTCGTCGGACTGCGTCGTTCTCGATTGGTGGGTAAGGCTCCACGCGTGGACGAAGTCACCGACTTCGTTCTTTTGGCTTGGGACATCTTTCAGGCGCGCGAGTTTCCCTTCGATACTGCCCGGTTACTGGCTCTGGCGGTTGGCGGCTTGGAAATCGACTTCTTGGCTCGCGCGAAAGTAATCTCCAAAGCCTCAGGGAAGGTCAGGTTGCTGGCACCCGAGGGTCGCCTCCGCCGGGATACTGACAGCGATCTCCCAGGCGTTCGTCCGGAGGCGGCCTCGTTTGAGTACGCCATCGACGCGGTCGACACTGCGCTCTATATTGCCCAGGTTGATGGCACGCAGGCCGCCAAGAGGTTCCTCGATCGTCACGGATTTCTCAGCGCAGCCGGGTTCGTCTCTACGGTGCAGGGGCTCGTTAACGCGATCCCGCGTACGAAGGTCAAGGGGGCATGGGTGATCCCCGAGGCGGGGCTGCTAGACACTCTCGTCACTCTCTACTTCCCGGATGTCTCGCTTCCCGCGGCCGAAGAACTTTCGACACTCGGGGACGAGCCGCCTGCTGCCTTGTTTGAGATCGAGTGACGCGTTGACGGAGTCTGAAGAGGGGGGGCTGCTACCCGGACCGTCGGGGAAGACCGCCGGCATCCAGGACGGTCTGTTCGCCCATGACCCCAATACGGCGGATGACTCGTTTCAGGGAGTCAACATCATCGGCGCGTACTCGCCCGACGATCACCCGTTTGAGACCTTCTACGAGCCGCTGCTGTCGAGAGCGATCAGTTATGACCGAGCGGTTGGATACTGGTCCGCCGCAGAGTTGCAGTTCGCGGCGCAGGGAACGGCCCACTTCCTTGCCAATGGCGGCCGTATGCGGCTCATCGTCGGCGCCCAGCTCATCGCGAAGGATGTCGACGCGGTCCTGTCGGGCGCGCCACTAGACGAAGTGGTGGCGCAGCGGCTTCTTGCAGACCCTAACCTCGAAGGTAAGAGGATCGTCGAGCGTGAACATCTCGCGGTGTTGGCGTGGATGGTCGCGACGGATCGTCTGGAGATCCGAGTTGGCGTTCCGCAAGACAAGTCGGGCCGCCTCCTCACGCAGGCCGAGTCCGGTAGGTACTTCCACACCAAGTACGGCATCTTCAAGGACCGCTACGGCAACAAGGTCGCTTTCAACGGCTCAAACAACGCCTCGGTAACGGCATGGGTGAAGAACCACGAGACGTTCGACGCTTACCCATCGTGGAAT
>Ga0209023_10008768_pt1 | contig 10075 bp, 9 predicted proteins | sample LakOneMetagenome_FD_187468 | JGI IMG/M metagenome (GOLD analysis project Ga0209023, IMG submission 187468) | Freshwater and sediment microbial communities from Lake Erie, Canada (SPAdes) (version 2) | ecosystem: Environmental > Aquatic > Freshwater > Lentic | place: Lake Erie, Canada | collected... | reverse complement strand
GCCATCGACAGCCGCGCCGCTTCCGGCGAGGCGCTGGGCTATTAGATGTTGGGGATTTCAGAACGCCGCCGACGGCTCTGCGTTTCTCGCCGATCACGGCCTATCTGACGGTCAACAGCTGATTGGACGTCAGCCAGAAAGGCGGGAAACACAGCGGGACCGACGACAACGGCAGGATGCTTTCCTTGAGGTCCAGGCCGATCGCGTCGCGGATGAAGGTTCGGCGCATTTGCATACGCCGGAATGCATCGGGGTGGCGTTGCCGCAGATCCTCACGCAGCGCCGCGTCGGCGAAAGCCACGCTATCTATGCAGGCAAGGGCCCATCCGTCCGGGAGTGGCGCCGGACTGATATCCACCTGGAACAGCGACCCGGAAGCGATTGCGTCCGTCGAGTCCTGGCGCATCGGCGTATGCATCCATTCGTCATGCCCCGAGATGTGGCCCGGGTTGAGCGCCGACCTGAGGCCGTTGCGCGCCAGGATGGCACTCACGTTCCCGAACACCTGTCCGCCCGAAACGCCGATGTCGGCTACCGAGTACCATTCCAGGATGGCTTCCATGTAGCAGCACGCCGCCGTCAGGAAGGCCTCGTTGGTCGTGTCCACCAGTCCAGCGCGGGCCGAAAGCCCGCCCCAGTAGCTGGTCGCCGCCACGCCGCTGTCGCCTTTGCGGAAAAGCCGGGCCGCGGGGCTCCTCAGTCCGCGAACCGGGAAGCCGGCGCCTGCCGATGACACCATGACATGCGCATTCATCGGCTCGCCGGCATAACCCATGCGCGAGGCCGCGAGCAGTTCGCTGTCGCCTTCGCGCAGGTTGCTGACCACCCGCCACATCGCTGCCGAACCGCGTGCCGCGCCCCATTCGGCCAGCGCGATCTGATCGGCATCCACCGCCGCGCGGATACCGGCCGCGGGATGCATGAGAACCGGGGTGGCGTCCACCAACCGGCCCGACCCGGCTATCAGCCCGCGGATCGCGTCGACGAGAAACGCCGGCGCAAAGAAACCTGGATTGCTATCCGGCCACTCCCTGGGCTCGAAATATTTCCAGCCGATGAGACCGACTTGCAGTGGACCGTGAATGCCGACCGCTCTCAGCAGGTCGGGCAGTGTCGGGCCCGAACGGTCGATGCCCATCAGGCTGAAGGACGGGCAATGTACGATTTCCAGGCCGGGCAGCGTCGCTATGCCGGCATAGTTGAGGCACTCGAGCCCGACAAGCAGGATGCGCTGGTTTCGAGGGCCAAGAAGCAGCAGCGCTTCCTCAAAACGCGGCTCGAAACCACACAGGAACATCATGTTGGCGAAATGTTCCCGGTCTCCATAGACGACGAGCCAGTCGCAGTTCGCCGCCTTGTAGGCCCGTTCGCACCTTGCCTCATGGGTCGATGCAGGCACGGCCGGAGGCTCGTCCGGCAGCCCGAACTCCGGGATTTCTACCGCATGCAGTTCGAAGGACATGGCTCGGCCTCATCGATGCGAGGTTTTTGGCGGTTACAGTCGGCGCGGTGCGAAACGGAAAGGATAGGTCATGGGATCGTCGTCGTGCCGGTCACGATGACCGATGGCGCGGCCACCGCACGTCGCTCTTCGCGCGCGGCGGGGCGACCGAGCTTCTGACGATCAGTTCCACGGGCACCTGGTCCGTCACCGGAATAGGGGCTCCGTTTATGTGGTCGATCAGCAATTTTACCGCACGCTGCCCAAACTCCCTTGCCGACTGCCGGACCGTGGTCAGCGGGGGATCCAGCAGATCGACATTGCGTATGTCGTCGAAACTCACCAACGAGACATCGGCGGGGACGGCCAGGTTGAGCGACCGGCAGCCACGCAGCACCCCCAGGGCAAGCATGTCGGCGGATGCGAAGATGGCCGTCGGAGGCTGGTCCAGGGAGGCGAAGTGATTGGCAGCCTTGGCGCCGGTCTGTTCGGAATACTCGCCGCACACGACCAGGGTCGGATCGACGTCCAGTCCATGGCCCTTCAAGCTGTCCACGAAGCCGCCGAACCGCTCCCTGCTGGTCAGGAGTTCGTGGGGGCCGCCGACGAAACCGATCGCTTTGTGTCCGTTGGCGACAAGGTGATCCGTCGCCAGTCGCGCGCCGAGTCTGTTGTCCGCGAACAGTCTCGGCGCAATGGCGCCAGGCACGTCCTCGTCGAGCAAGACGACATTGCGCGAGGCATTGATTTTCTGAACGAGCGCGCCGTCGTCCGGATGGTTGGTCATCAGCAGGATGCCGTCGACCTGCGCGTCGTCGATCCTGGAGAGGAAGCCGATTTCCTTGGCGGCGATGTTGCGGCTGTTGAACGTCACCAGGCTGTAGCCGAGGCCGCTCGCCTCCTCCTCCGCCGCGCTGGCGATTTCGGAAAACAATGGATAGGCGATGTCGGAAACGATCAGCCCGATCGTCTCGCTCGTGCCCTTGCTCAGGCGGCGCGCGATCGCATGCGGTCGATACTCCAACTGGGCAACGGCGGCCTCGATCCTGAGTGTCGTGTCCTCGGGTAGTTTAATCCGGCCGTTCAGATATCGCGACACAGTCGTGACTGAAACGCCGGCCGCGTCGGCAACCGCTTTGATAGTGGACCCGGAGGATTTTTTCATCGCGCAACAATTACCTGTGATGCCGTCATTTGCCAGACGGCGCTGTTCATCTGCGGGAATTCTCGCAACGCGAAACCAGCGCGCGCGACGCGCTTATAGCCGCCTTCGAAAAACTCAGCCGATCTGATCACAAAAATTTTTCCTTGTAAATCGCTTTACTAAACCGCTTTCACGAGCTAAGAATGAGAAAAATGAGGGCAACCCGAAAACGGGTGCGAATGGGATGGACGCTATGGCGAACGGGCGGCGAGTCTTGATTGCTGGCGAATCGTGGACGGTTCACAGCACGCATCAGAAAGGCTTCGATTCCTTCTCGACCGTGGAATACGCGGAGGGGGTGCGCTGGCTGCAGCAGGCCCTGGAGGCCGGCGGCTGGCAGGTGGATTACCAGCCGTCACACGTCGCGGCACGGAGTTTCCCGTTCGATGCCCAGGCGTTGGCGCAATACGCCTGCATCATGTTGAGCGATATCGGCGCGAACACGCTGTTGCTTCATCCCGACACTTTCGTGCGTTCAGTGGCGTTGCCGAACAGGCTTCACGCGATCCGCGACTATGTCGAGGCCGGCGGCGGGTTTGTCATGATCGGCGGCTATATGACTTTCCAGGGCATCGACGGCAAGGGGCAGTATTCCGGCACGGCCGTCGAGGAGGTGCTTCCCGTTGCCATCTCGCGCAACGATGATCGCGTGGAGTGCCCGCAAGGCGTCGTCGCCAGGGTCGTCGACACCGCGCATCCGATTTCGGCCGGATTGGACGGCGCATGGCCTCATCTGCTCGGCTTCAATCGGGTGACCGCTAAGAACGGAGCCTCCGTCATCGCGACCGTCGGGGACGATCCCCTGATCGTGGCCGGACAATACGGCAAAGGCCGCTCCGTCGCATTCACCTCCGACTGCGCTCCGCATTGGGCGCCCGCCGCGTTCGTCGATTGGCCGGGATATGCCAGGCTTTGGCAGCAGATTGCTGGCTGGGTCTCAAAAACAAAATAAGACTAAGCTCGGTAAAATCGCGATCGTATCGCGCGAATAACAAGTACCGGAACTGAAAGAGCTTTCATAAATTGGGGAAGAGTCTTGCTGTACGTATGGCATTTTGAGCAGATATTGCCATATTGGAACGTTTTCCTGAATGGCGCCCTGAAGACGCTTCAGCTGACCTTCGGGGCTGCAGCCCTGGGAATCGTGTTCGGGCTGCCCGCAGGGTTAGGCCGGGAGTCGCGGATCGCGCCGCTGCGCTGGCTGATGACGGCCTATATCGAGTTCATCCGCGGGACGCCCGCGCTCGTCCAGATCGTCTGGATCTACTACTGCCTGCCCATTCTGACCGGGCTCCAGCTCAGCGCGACCAGCACGATGATCATTGCGCTCGGCATTCACGAGGGCGCCTACATTGCCGAGATCTTCCGGGCCGGCATCGGCGCGGTGGACAGAGGCCAGTTCGCCGCCGCCTATTCGCTCGGCATGTCGCGCCTGCGCGCATTGAGGCGGATCATTCTTCCGCAAGCGATACAGAAGATGATTCCTCCGTTTGTGAACGAATTCGCCAATCTCCTGAAGGTGACGACGCTGGGATCGGTCATCGCCGTCAACGAGCTCCAGCACACCGCGACCGGCCTCATCTCGCTGATCTATCGGCCGCTCGAGGTTTATACCGCGCTGGCTCTGGTTTTCTTCATCATCACCTATCCGCTGATCTTCCTGGCAAGGCAGCTGGAACGCAAGTTGAGCGAGCGAGTCTGACGATGAGCGGCCCGATCCTTCAGCTTGTGGGTGTGACCAAGAGTTTCGGCAAGAACCGTGTGCTCGACGGCGTCGACCTCGACGTGGCGTCCCACGACGTCGTCGCGGTCATCGGGCGCAGCGGCTCCGGCAAGAGCACCTTGCTCAAATGCATCAATTTCCTGGAGCCCTACGACGACGGAAAGATCCTCTTCAACGGGGAACTCGTCGGCTACAGCGAAAGGAACGGAAAGCGCCATCTGGCGAAGGAATCGGCGACGCGGCTTGTGCGCAAGCAGTTCGGGATGGTGTTCCAGAACTTCAACCTGTTTCCGCACAAGAGCGTCATCGACAACGTCATCGAAGGGCCTACCCAGGTCCTGGGCGTGCCAAAGGCCGAAGCCTACGCCCATGCCGAGCAGCTTCTGGCGCGGGTAGGCCTGTCCGACAAGCGCGACGCCCGGCCCTCGACGCTCTCGGGCGGCCAACAGCAGCGAGCGGCGATCGCCCGGGCCTTGGCCATGCGGCCGAAGCTGATGCTCTTCGACGAGCCGACATCGGCCCTCGACCCGGAACTGGTGGGCGAGGTGCTCTCGACGATCCGCGAGCTCGTGGCCGACGGAATGACGATGATGATCGTGACGCACGAGATGGCGTTCGCTCATGACGTGGCGACGCGCGTCATCTTCATGGACCAGGGCCGGATAGCGGAGCAGGGTCCGCCGTCCACCATTTTCACCAACCCAAGCGAACCTCGCACGCGCGAATTCCTGGCGCGCGTGCTTCGCTAAGCAAAGGAGGGGAACTATGACTGGTAATACAGCGAAATTCTTCAAGGCCGGCGTCATGGCGCTCGGCATAGTTGGACTGTTCGGCGGTGTTGCCGAGGCCCGGCCGCTCGATCAGATCATCAGCAGCGGGGAACTCCATATCGGCTACGTGGTGACGCCGCCGAACGCGATCAAGGATCCCGCCAGCGGCAACCTGTCGGGCTACGACGTCGACATGATCAAGGAGATCGCGACGATGATGGGCGTCAAGCCCGTCTTCACCGAGACGGATTGGGGAACCTTCGCCGCCGGCCTGCAGGCCGACCAGTTCGACGTCTCGATCTGCCCGACCTTCGCGACCGTGAAGCGATCGATGGCGGTGCTGTTCACGCGGCCCATCATTTTCGCCGGCAACGGCGCCTTGGTGAAGGCGGACGACAAGCGCTACAAGACGCTTGAGGACATGAACACCGCGGACACCCGCATTGCCGTGCTTCAGGGCGGCCAGGCGGAGGATTTCGTGCGCCGGACGATGCCGAAGGCGCAGCTGATCTCGCTTGCCAGCAGCGATCTGTCGGCGGGCATGGTGGAGGTGCTGGCCGGCCGCGCCGATGTCGGGATCGAGGACGCCTACACCATCAACGAGTTCGTCCACCATCAGCCGAACACCAAGAACCTGTTCGCGGATCACCCGTTCAACCTGACCCCGGTTGCCTGGTCCGTGCAGCGTGGCAACAACGACCTTGTCGCCGTCATCAACACCGGCCTGCAGATCATGATGTACTCAGGACGCTACGACGCGCTCTCGGTGCCGTACTTCGCCAAGGATCCGGTGCCGAACGGCTATGAGGAGGACCCGCACTATGTGGTCTTCCCGCGCGGTCTGGCCGAGGCCAAATAGCGCTCGAAAGCACGCGAGAAGCCTGGCGGCGACAGCGTCGCCAGGCCAATCTTCAGCCCGCATCAAAGGTGAGCCACCATGGCCAATCCGTATCCTTCCTGGAAAGAAGTCTCCAGTTCCGACGCATATGCCGGCAAGCGCTATCCGCGCCTGGCCGACGACATGCCGACCTTCCTCGGCGTCCCCCATGCCGTGTCCAAGGCCGATCTGGTGGGTGCCGATGTCGTCATCATCGGCGCGCCCTATGTCGCCGGCTGGGGCGCCGACTTCGCCGGCGTCGGCAAGGAAGAATGGCTGGCCTCGCCGAAGCGCGTGCGCCAGCAGTCGGCGCGATATTTCAGCTACATCCTGGATTTCGACATGGACGTCTTCGAGACGATGAAGGTGGTCGACTACGGGGACGCCGCCATACCCCCGCGCGCCAACTCCGAGGCCACCGTCGATGTAATCCTGGAGGCCCAGGCGGCAGTGGAGGCGAAGGTCAACGACGCGCTCGACGCCGGCGCGGTGCCGATCGTCATCGGCCAGAACTCGCCATGCGGCTCATATGCGATCGCCAAGCCTGTCTCCGAGCACTTCAAGGGCAACATCGGCATGGTGAGCCTGGATACCCATTGGGATTCCCGGCCCATCGATCCGTCGACCTACGATCCGCGCATCGCCGGGGCGGCGAATTGGAAATCGTCTGTCTATCGGGATCTCAAGAACTTCCACCCGCGCAACCTCGTCGAGATCGGCGAGCGCGGCATGCTCGAATACGCCGATATCCTGCGCTGGTATTACAAGAACGGAGCGAATTTCGTCTCGTCCTGGCGCCTGCGCACGGAGCTTGGCATCGAAGGAACCGTCAAGCTGCTTCCCAAGGCTTTCGAGAAGACCGAGGCGGTCTATGCCCATTGGGACATGGATGTCATGGGCGGGGCCGGACCTGCCTCCGGCGACATCATGGGCGAGTTGGCGGAGCCCATCGGTCTGACGGACTACGAAGTCATTCGCCTGGCTCACGAAACGGGCAAGCTTGGCGCCAATGCCTTGTCGTTCATCTGCATCCCGCCGGGTTCGGCCGTCATGTACCGGGTGGTCGTGTTCTGCATCATGTATTTCATCGCAGGCCTCGCGATGCGCAAGTTGGCGGCGAAGTAAAGGGACTTCCTCCAACCGTCCGAAGGCGTTTTCCGGCTTGAATCGACATGGAGACCTGCCCGGATCTTGATCCTGCGCGCCCCTCGCGCGCTGGATTCAAAATCGGGCCGAGCCGGAACAGCATGCGCTGAAACTTGGAGCGTGCTTGAGTTAAGCGAGTGCCGGAAGCGCGGGAACCCGCCGTTCGCAGGCCGGCATTGCCTGGGCATCGACCATCGCGATCAGACCACCAGCGTTATGGTTGACGCGATCAGCAGCAGAGCCGCGATGCCGACGAACAGCGCGTAGATGCGCGGCCGGTCGAGCAGCAGCGCATTGCCCGAAATCCAGGCCGACGTCGCCCCTCCCAGCGCGAACAGGAAGCCGTTGCGGTGGCCGAAACTGATCGATGCGGCCATCAGGCCGCCGATGACCAGCGCTCCGAACACGATGATGACCGCGACGGCGTATTTCTCGAAATCATTGCCCGCGCCCATCGCCGGGCCCATCGCATTGAGGTTGGGAAGGTCGTCCGGATCGTAGGGGTTGGCCGAGCCGTATTCGTCTTGACCGAGGGATTCGCGCATCATTCATTCTCCGCAGGGCGGCAACAAACCATCAACGCTTGCCAAGCGCAACCGCCAACGCTGTCGCGGCGATGCGTTCGCCGCCCGGCTGGTGCCAACGTGCCACGCTTTCCCGGCAAGACCAAACGAATAGCGCCGCGCTGCGGTTCCACGGGCTTGATCTATCTGGAAAAATCGCTGCGCACGATGCCGTGCCGCTGCAGCTTGTCGTAGAAGGTCTTGCGCGGAATGCCGAGCGCCTCGATCGTGCGCCGGACGTCGCCGTCGTTGCGGCCGAGTGTCTCGCGGATGATTTCGGCCTCGTAGCGCTCCAGCCGCTCCGGCAGCGGCATGGCGGCGTCCGGTTGCGGGCGCGTCGCTGAGGAAGCGGCGTCAGTATCTTCCAGTCCGAGCACGGAACGCTCCGCGAAATGCGCCAGTTCGCGCACGTTGCCCGGCCAGTCATGTTCTCTCAAATACCGCTGCACGGCGCTGGACATGGCCGGCACGGCGCGCCGGAAGCGGGCGGCAGCCCGCTCGGCGAAATAGCCGAACAGCAACGGCACGTCGCCCCGGCGCTCGCGCAGCGGCGGTATCGAGAGCGTGACCACGTTGAGCCGGTAGTAAAGGTCTTCGCGGAAATTGCCGCGCTGGCCGGGGTCGCCGAGATCGACCTTGGCGGCGGCGACGACGCGCAGGTCGACCGGGCGGACCTCGTTGGTGCCGAGCGGCGTGACCTCCCGCATTTCCAGCACGCGCAGCATCTGCACCTGCGTGGCGGGCGGCATGCTTTCGATCTCGTCGAGGAACAGCGTGCCGCCGCTCGAATATTCGATGCGGCCGATGCGCTTCTTCTGCGCGCCGGTGAAGGCGCCCGCCTCATGGCCGAACAGCTCGCTTTCGATCACGGTCTCCGGCAGCGTGCCGCAATTGAGCGCCACGAAATTGCTCTTGGCGCGGCGGCTCCAGCGGTGCAGCAGGTTTGCCACCACTTCCTTTCCGGAACCGGTCTCGCCGGTCACCAGCACGTCGACATCGGTGTCGGCGATCTGCCTGAGCGTCCGGCGCAGCCGCTCCATCGCCGGCGTCTGGCCGATCAGCGGCAGCCCCTCCTGCGCCTGCTCGGCCGCCTCGCGCAAGGCGCGGTTCTCCATCACCAGGCGGCGCTTTTCCGCCGCGCGCCACACGCTTTGCGCCAGCCGGTCGGCGGCGAAGGGCTTGGTGATGAAATCATAGGCGCCGTCCTTGATCGCCTTGACCGCCATCGCGATGTCGCCATGTCCGGTGACGAGGATGACCGGGATATCCGGATCGAGGTCGACCACGCGGTCGAAGAGCTGCAGTCCGTCCATCTCCGGCATGCGGATGTCCGACACTACGACGCCGGCAAAGCTCGCGTCGAGATTGGCGAGCGCCTCGCTTGGCGAGGAAAAGGCGGAGACGGCAAAGCCGGCGAGCTCCAGCGTCTGCCGCGTCGCCCTGAGCAGGTCGCCGTCGTCGTCGATCAGGATGACCGGGTTTTCGTTCGTCATGTCGCGCCAGTTGCTCGCAAAAGATGGATGGTGAAGCGGGTGCCGCTCTCGCCGCTCGCCACCTCGATCCGGCCGCCATAGTCGGCGACGATATCCTTCGAGATGACGAGGCCGAGCCCAAGGCCTTTTTCCTTCGAGGTGTTGAAGGGCGTGAACAGGGATTTCAGGATCGCCGGCGGGATGCCCGGTCCGTTGTCGGAGACGGTCAGCGCCACGTCTTCAGCGGTTTCGGCGGCGGACACTTCGACCCGCGCGTCATCGCGGCCCTCGAGCGCCTCCAGCGCATTCTGGAAGAGATTGATCAGCACCTGTTCCAGCCGCAGCCGGTTGCCCATCACCGTGAGCGTTGGCGGCGGCAGCGTGATCGCCAATGCATCGAGCCGGCCGGCGAAGCGGCTCCTCAGCAGCACGACAGCGCCCTCGATGACACCGCGCAACTCGACCGGCTCGGCCGCGGTGCGGCCCTTGCGGGCGAAGGCCTTGAGTTCCTCGGTTATGGAGCCGATGCGCTCGGTCAGCGCGGCGATCGCGCCGAGATTCTCTTCCGCCGGCGCCGTCTGGCTGCGTTCGAGGAAAACGCGCGCATTGTCGGCATAGGCGCGGATCGTCGCCACCGGCTGGTTGATCTCATGCGCCACGCCGGCAGCGACCTGGCCAAGTGTCGCAAGACGGTTCGCCTGCACCAGTTCCTGCTGCATCACCTGCAGCCTGGCCTCGGTGCTGCGGTGGTCGGCGATCTCGGCCTGCAATCGGTCGCGCGCCAGGCTCAGATCCTGGGTGCGTTCGACGACGCGGCGTTCGAGCTCGGTCCGAGCCGCCTGCTCGGCGGCGATCCGCATCTGGCCGGATTGCCGGCGC
>Ga0209023_10008767_pt1 | contig 10075 bp, 7 predicted proteins | sample LakOneMetagenome_FD_187468 | JGI IMG/M metagenome (GOLD analysis project Ga0209023, IMG submission 187468) | Freshwater and sediment microbial communities from Lake Erie, Canada (SPAdes) (version 2) | ecosystem: Environmental > Aquatic > Freshwater > Lentic | place: Lake Erie, Canada | collected... | reverse complement strand
CACGTTGTCGGGCGGCAAGCCGACCGGCTTCAAGCTGTGCATCGGTCACCCGTGGGAGTGGTTCGCGATCGCGAAGGCGATCCTGCAGACCGGCATTGCGCCGGACTTCATCGTCGTCGACGGCGCCGAAGGCGGCACCGGCGCGGCGCCACTGGAGTTCACCGATCACGTCGGTGCGCCGCTCCAGGAAGGGCTGCTGCTGGTGCACAACACGCTGGTCGCGACCGACCTGCGCCACAAGATCAAGCTCGGCTGCGCCGGCAAGGTCGTCAGCGCGTTCGACATCGCGCGCATGCTCGCGCTCGGCGCCGACTGGTGCAACTCGGCGCGCGGCTTCATGTTCGCGCTCGGCTGCATCCAATCGCAGAGTTGTCACACCGGCCACTGCCCGACCGGCGTGGCGACGCAGGACCCGCAGCGTGCGCGCGCGCTCGTCGTTCCGACCAAGGCCGATCGGGTCTACAACTTCCATGAAAGCACGTTGCACGCGCTGAAGGAGCTGATCCAGGCGGCCGGGCTCATGCACCCGAGCGAGCTGACTGCCGACCACATCGTGCGGCGCAATTCCGAGCAGGCCGTGAAATTGCTCGCGAACCTGCTGCCGTTCGCGAAGCCCGGAGAATTGTTGCGCGGCGAGCCGACCCAGCAGGTCTTTCGCATGTACTGGCCAATGGCCTCTGCGGCGAGCTTCGGGGTCGTTCGCGCCGGCTGAATCGTGTCTTGAACTGTGTCCTGATTTGACACCCCTACGAGGTTGTCAGGCAGGTGCCGACCCGGCTTGCGGGATGCGCGGGCCTCGGCGTGACAGAACAATGCGCGGCGTCGACCCCGTCCGTCGTCGCGATCCTTGTTCCTCCGATGTCCAGCATCCTTCTGATCCAGTCCAACCCGGCATGGGCGCGCGAACTGCACGACGCACTCGGTGCGGATGCGCGCTACAGCCTCCGCGGCAACGTCACCACGCTGGCCGAAGCGCGCCGCAGCATCGGGGAGCGCGCAGCCGACCTGCTGATCTGCGATCTGCGCTTGCCGGACGGCGCGTTCCGCGACCTGATGCGCGAACTGCGCCCCAGCCGCTCGCATGTGCTCGTCACCACGTCGTCGCTGCACGACCCGCACCTGATGCACGCACTGCGCAGCGGCGCGGACGGCTTTTTGCTGGCCGGGCGTTCGCGCGACGAAACGCTGAACACGATCCGGCAAACGCTGGCGGGCGGTGCGTCGATCGCGCCGGAGGTCGCGCGCCAGTTGCTGATGCTGTTCGATCAGTTGAACGCGCGGCCGATCCCGTTCAACGGCCTCGCGGCGGCGGCGCCGGATGCCGCCGATCGACAACTGCTGAGGTGGACCAGCGAGGGCTATCGGCCCGACGAGATTGCGCGCGGACTGGGCATCGCGACGGCTGACGTCGGCCGCCGTGTGCGCGCGTTGTACCGCAAGGTCCAGTTCGAACGACCGGCGGCTCGGGCGTTGCGCCGCGCCGCCTGATCGCGGGCCACCGTCAGGCGGTGGGCGGCACCGTGTCGATGAAACTCTGGCGCGCGTCGAGCTTGTCGGCCAGCTTGCCGAGGTTCTCGTGGGCGTCACGCCAGTCGATCTGCGGGAACCGGAAGGTCAGGTAGCCGAGCGCGCAGCCGACCGCGATGTCGGCCAGCGACATGTGAACGCCGCCGCACCACGGCTTGTCGCCCAGGCCTTTGCTGATCGCGCCGAGCGAGACCTGCACCTTGTGCAGCTGGCGATCGACCCAGGCCTGACTGCGCTGCTCGGCGGTGCGGCCGGCCCAGGTCTGCTCCAGGCGGGCCAGAATCGCGGCGTCGAGCACGCCGTCGGCGAGCGCTTCCCAGGTGCGAACTTCGATGCGCTCGCGGCTCGATTCGGGAATCAACCGGCTCACCGGCGAGCGCGTGTCCAGGTACTCGACGATCACGCGCGAGTCGAAGATCGCTTCGCCGCCGGGCAACACCAGGCACGGCACCTTGCCGAGCGGGTTGGCCTTGAGGATCTTGTCGCTCGCCCACACGTCCTCGAGCTCGTGCTGATAGTCGAGCTTCTTCTCCGCCATCACGATGCGCACCTTGCGCACATAAGGGCTGGTGAGTGAACCGATGAGTTTCATTGTGAGCCGCCGTCCCTGCGCCACGTTTGTGACGATTTGATTCTAGCGGGGCCGCCCGCCGCGCCCGCGTCAGCGGCGTAGCGTCCAGTCCACAGTCGGCGGTCGCCCCGGCAGTGCCAAGCTCGCCGTCGCGGCGGGCGCGCGCGCGATGATCGCGCCGTTGCGCACCACCATGAGGCGCTGGGCGCGCAGGCGTATCGCCTCGACCGGGTCGCGCGCCTGCAACAGCACGAAGTCGGCGCGCTGGCCGACCGCGAGGCCGTAGTCGTCCAGGCCGAGCACACGCGCCGCGTTGATCGTGACCGCGTCGAAGCACGCCCGCATCTGCGCCTGCGAGGTCATCTGCGCGACGTGCAGGCCCATCTGGGCGACCTCGAGCATGTCGGCCGAGCCGAGCGAATACCACGGGTCCATCACGCAGTCATGGCCGAACGCCACGTTGACGCCCGCGGCCATCAGCTCCGGCACGCGGGTCATGCCGCGGCGCTTGGGGTAGGTGTCATGGCGGCCCTGCAACGTGATGTTGATCAGCGGGTTCGCGACCGCATGCACCTGGGCTTCGGCAATCAACGGCAGCAGCTTGCTGACGTAGTAGTTGTCCATCGAGTGCATCGACGTCAGGTGCGAGCCGGTCACCCGGCCGTGCAGCCCGAGACGCTGGGTGTGCAACGCCAGCGTCTCGATGTGGCGCGACATCGGGTCGTCGCTCTCGTCGCAATGCATGTCGACGCGCAAGCCGCGCTCGGCCGCGAGCTCGCAGAGCAGGCGCACCGATTCGGCGCCCTCGGCCATCGTGCGCTCGAAATGCGGGATCCCGCCGACGACATCGACGCCGAGGTCGAGCGCGCGCTTCAGGTTCGCGAGCGCACTCGGCGAGCGCAGCACGCCATCCTGCGGGAACGCCACGAGCTGCAGATCGAGGTAGGGCGCGACGCTGCGCTTGACCTGCAGCAGCGCCTCGACCGCGAGCAACCGGTCGTCGCACACGTCGACGTGCGAACGGATCGCGAGCAGCCCCTTGGCGACGGCCCAGTCGCAGTACTGCAGCGCGCGCTCGACCAGCGCCTGCTGCGTCAGCTCCGGCTTCAATTCGCCCCACAATGCGATGCCTTCGAGCAACGTGCCGCTCCGGTTCACCCGCGGCAAGCCGTAACTCAGTGTGGCATCCATGTGGAAATGCGGATCGACGAATGGCGGGCTCAACAGCCAGCCGTCGGCGTCGACCACCTCGGCCCCGGGCGGAACCGGCAGCTGCGGACCGATCGCGGCGATGCGCCCGTCCACGGCGAGGACATCGACGGCGCTTTGGCCATCGGGCAGCGTCGCATTGTGAACAATCAACATACGCTCAGGATACCGGCAGCCGGGGCGTTGTATCTCGCAACAACTCGGCCTCAGTCGGGTTTGCGTTTTGTGCAGAATGACACGAAGGATCCCGCGCCGTCGCTGACCATCGGGCCCAACCAACAGAGTAGCGCGCGATGCCCCACCTGCTCACCGTCTATGTTCACCTGATCGCCACCTGCATGGCGATCGGCGTGATCGTGATGACCGACATGCGCCTGCTGGCCAAGCTGGCCGGCTACCGCGTGGTGATCCCGCCGCCCGAGCGCTTCGAGACCTTGATGATCGTCGTGGCGATGACGACGCTGGTGCTCTCCGGCCTCGCGCTCGTGATGTTCGGCCTGGCCGACGACCCGAGCTACCTGCGCAATCCGAAGTTGCAGGCGAAGATCCTGCTCGTCGGCCTGCTCGTCGCGAACGCGTTCGCGCTCCACTACATCACGTTCCCTCGGCTCGCGCGGGCGCGTCCGGTCGCGTCGTGGAACACCCGCGATCACCTCAGCGTCGCGTTGCCGGTCGGCCTGTCGAACAGCCTGTGGATGTTCTGCGCCTTCCTCGGCATCGCGCGGCCGTGGAACTTCAAGATGCCGCTGACCGACGTGCTGCTGATCGCGTTCGTGCTGTTCGCGCTCGCCACGATCGTGGTCTGGGCCGGCTTGCGCTTCGCCGCGCGCGACGAGCCGCAAGAGCAGCCCGACTGGATCGATTCGATGAAGGCCCGCCTGAGCGACCGCATGCCGCTCGCCGAACGCCGCCGCTACGAACGGCCACAGTTCCAGGACACGCTGTTCTGAGCTTCTAGAATGACGGGTTGGATCGCACCAGCCCATCGATGAGTCTTTCCGCCCTCTCCGCGTTGTCGCCGCTGGACGGTCGCTACGCCGCCAAGCTCGCGCCGCTGCGCCCGCTGCTCTCCGAATACGGCCTGATGCACCGTCGCGTGCAGGTCGAGGTCGAGTGGTTCATCGCGCTGTCCGACGCCGGCTTCGACGAGTTCAAACCCCTCTCGGAGGCCGCACGCGGGCTGCTGCGCGGGCTCGTGCTGCGCTTTTCGGAGGCCGACGCGCAGGCGATCAAGGACATCGAACGCACGACGAACCACGACGTCAAGGCCGTCGAGTACTGGCTCAAGAGCCGCTTCGACGCCACGCCGGAGCTCAAGGCCGCCGGCGAGTTCGTCCATTTCGCGTGCACCAGCGAGGACATCAACAACACCAGCCACGCGCTGATGCTGCAAGCCGCGCGCGGCGAGGTGCTGCTGCCGGCGCTGGATCAACTGCTCGACAAACTGCGCGGGCTGGCCCACGACCTGGCCGGCGTGCCGATGCTGAGCCGTACCCACGGCCAGACGGCGAGCCCGACGACCGTCGGCAAGGAGATCGCCAACGTCGTCGCGCGCCTGTCGCGCGCCCGCGCGCGCATCGCCGACGTGAAGTTGCCGGCGAAGATGAACGGCGCGGTCGGCAACTACAACGCGCATCTGGCGGCGTACCCCGATTTCGATTGGGAGGCGTTCGCGCGCCGCGTCGTCGAGGAGCAACTCGGGCTGACGTTCAACCCGTACACGATCCAGATCGAGCCGCACGACGGCATGGCCGAGCTGTTCGACGCGATCACGCGCGGCAACACGATCCTGATCGACTGGTCGCGCGATGTCTGGGGCTACATCAGCCTCGGCTACTTCAAGCAGGCCACGCGCGAGGGCGAGATCGGCTCGTCGACGATGCCGCACAAGGTCAACCCGATCGACTTCGAGAACGCGGAGGGCAATTTCGGCCTCGCCAACGCGCTGCTCACCCACCTCGCGCAGAAGTTGCCGATCAGCCGCTGGCAGCGCGATCTCACCGACAGCACCGTGCTGCGCAACATGGGCGTCGCGTTCGGCTACGCGCTGCTCGGCATCGACTCGCTGACGCGCGGCCTGAACAAGCTCGAGGTCAACGCCGATGCGCTCGCCGCCGACCTCGACGCCGCGTGGGAAGTGCTCGCCGAGCCGATCCAGACCGTGATGCGCCGCTACAACCTGCCGAACCCCTACGAGCGCCTGAAGGCGCTGACGCGGGGCAAGACGATCACGCGCGCGGCGATCCAGGAGTTCGTCCGTGGGCTGGAGATACCGCAGCCGGAGCGCGACCGGTTGCTGGCGATGACGCCGGCGAGCTACACCGGGCTGGCCGCGGCGCTCGCCCGACGGATCGAGTAACCCGGGACCGACACGCATGAGCTTTACCGCGCAGCTGGCACGCGCCGAATCTCTCAACGACTCCGTGCTCTGCGTGGGGCTGGACCCGGACCCGGCGAAGTTCCCCGGCTCCTGGAAGGACGATCCGGCGCGCATCTTCGACTTCTGCGCCACCATCGTCGACGCGACCAAGGACCTCGTGATCGCGTTCAAGCCGCAGATCGCCTACTTCGCCGCGCACCGCGCCGAAGAACCGCTCGAGCGGCTGATCGCCCACATCCACAAGGCCGCGCCCGAGGTGCCGGTGATCCTCGACGCCAAGCGCGGGGACATCGGCAGCACCGCCGAACAATACGCGCGCGAGGTGTTCGAGCGCTATCAGGCCGACGCGGTGACGCTTTCGCCGTTCATGGGCTACGACTCGATCGAGCCTTACCTGCGTTACGAGGGCAAGGGCGCGATCCTGCTGTGCCGCACGTCCAACCCGGGCGGCGGCGACCTGCAGGCCCAGGTGCTGGCCGATGGCGACGCGCTGTTCGAGCGCATCGCCCGCCTCGCCCAGGGCGAATGGAACCGCAGCGGCCAGCTCGCGCTGGTCGTCGGTGCGACCTATCCCGAGGAGATCGAACGCGTGCGCCGGCTCGCGCCGACGCTGCCGCTGCTGATTCCGGGCATCGGCGCCCAGGGCGGCGACGCGATGGCGACCGTCCGCGCCGGCTGGCGCCCGGACGCACCGATCATCGTCAGCTCGTCGCGTGCCGTGCTCTACGCTAGCCGGGGCGACAACTTCGCGCAGGCGGCCCGGGCCGCCGCGCAAGCCGCACGTAACGAACTGAATACGGCACGCCGCGCCGTGCACGCGGCGCGGTAGCATTCCCACAGAGATCCTCCGGCCGCTCCCACGAGGCGCCGGCGCCGGATCCATTGGGAAGGACCTGATGCCGACCGCCGCCAGCCGCCCGGCCGATGCAGCATTGCCTGAATCCGCAGCGCGGATGATCGGGCGGCTGTTCTTCGGCACGAGCGGCGCTGCGGCGATCGCCTGCGCGGTGGTCGTCGCGCTGACACCGCTGCCGTTCGCGCACGACGTGCGCGTCTGGCTGATCGCCGCGCTGGTGACGTTCGCGCTGCTGTGTGGCGCGGCACTGCGCGGCAGCCGGGCGCCGGGCTTCCCGATGAACCTGGTGCTGTGCCTCGTCGCCGTGGCCGAGATGGCGCTGTCGGCGCTGGTCAGCCTGGCGGTGAACGAGGGCGTGCGCAGCCCGGCGCTGGGGTTTTGCGCGCTGATCGTCTGCGTCGTCGGCGCGATCACGCGGCCCCGCTGGTGCGCGCTGCTCGGCGCGGTCGCGATGCTGCTGCTGGCGGTGCTGGCCGGGCTCGAGGCGAGCGGCCGGATGCTGCCGAGCTCGGCCGCCTCGGCGCCGGGCGCCGCACCGGACGCGATCCCGCTGGTGCTCGCGTTCCAGTGCCTCGTGATCCTGTGCGCCGCGATCGGCGGCAGCGTGATCGCGCGCGTCCTGCGCCATGTGCTGCACGCCGCCGAGGAACGCGAGCAACGCTTTCGCAGCCTGCTGCGCATCGCCGCGGACTGGTATTGGGAGCAGGACGCGCAGTTTCGCTTCACCCACGTCTCCGCACCCACCGAACAGGGCGTTCCCGGGCCTGCGCTGCGCAAACTCTGGCAGCTCGGCGAGATGGGCCTGACCGACGAGCAGCTCGACGTGCTGCGCGCCGAGCTCGAAGCGCGTCGCCCGTTCAATGGCCTGCTGGCGCAGATCCGCGACGCGAACGGCCAATGGCGCAGCATCAGCCTGTCCGGCGAGCCCAAGTTCGATGCCAACGGCGTGTTCGGCGGCTACTGGGGCGTGGCGCGCGACGTGACCGATGAAGTGAGGGCCCAGCGCGCGGTCGCCGCAAGCGAGATGCGCTACCGCGAGCTCTTCGCGCGCTCGCCGTCGCCGCTGTTCCTGCACCGGCGCGGCGTGGTGTTCGACGCGAACGAGGCGACGGCGCGCCTGTTCGGCTTCCCGAACGCTGCGGCGATGAACGGATTCAACATCCTCCAGCTCTTCCCGGCCGGACAGTCGCGCGATCAGGCCATGGACCGGCTGGTGCGTATGGAGCGCATGGCGGTCGGCGAAGGGCTGCCGATCGGCGACTTCGCGGTGCGCGCGATCGACGGACGCCCGCTGAGCGTGCAGGCCACTGCCGTGCGCGTCGAGACCACGAGCGGGCTGGCCAACCTCTCGATCTTCTTCGACGTGACGGCACGCCAGGCGGTCGAGAGCGCGCTGCGACGCTCCGAGGCGATGTTGTCGCACCTGTTCGCGACCAGCCCCGACTGCATCGCGCTGACCGAGATGGCGAGCGGCCGCTACGCGATGGTGAATCCGGCGTTCTGCCGGCTGACCGGCTTCTCGGCCGAGGAGGTCGTCGGGCGCACCGCGGCCGAGCTCGGCCTGTGGCACGACCAGCGCACCGTCGACCGGTTGCTCACGGTGCTCGAGCGCGACGGCACCGTGGTCGATCTGCCCGCGGTCTTCGTCGCGAAGTCCGGTGAGCTGGTCTCGATGCGCTTGGCCGCCGGCCGCTTCGTGATGGACCAGCGCGACTACCTCGTCGTCAACGCCCACGACGAGACCGAGAGCGAGAGCACGCGGCTCGAACATGCGGCGATCCTGGAGCACGCGTCGATCGGCATCGCGTTCACGCGCCACGACGAGTTCGTCACCGCGAACCCGTACTTCGAACGCATGTTCGGCTGGGAGCGCGGCCGCCTGCGCGGCCTGTCGAGCGCGGTCGTCTGGCGCAACGCCGACGAGCACGCCGAGATCGGCCGCCTCGCCGCGCCGCTGCTGTCTGCAGGCAAGCCGTTCGAGGTCGAACGGCGCATGCGCCGGCCCGACGGCGGCGAGTTCTGGTGCCGGCTGCTGGCGCAGGCCGTGAACTCCGCCGACACGCAGCGCGGCGGCACGATCTGGATCGCCGAGGACGTGACCGAACGGCGCCGCCTCGACGCCGCGCTCGCCTCGGCGCGCGATGCCGCCGAGGCCGCGAGCCAGGCCAAGAGCGCCTTCCTCGCCAACACCAGCCACGAGATCCGGACACCGCTGAACGGCCTGATCGGCCTGGCGAACCTGGCGTTGCGCGAGGACCTGCCCGATCAACGCCGGCACGAATACCTCGGCCAGATCCTGGACAGCGCGCAGAGCCTGGCGGGCATCATGTCCGACATCCTCGACGTCTCGAAGATCGAGGCCGGCCGGCTCGCCCTGGAGAACACGCCGTTCGACCTGCGGGAGACGCTCGGCGCGGTGCATCACTCGTACGCGTCGCTGGCCGAGGTCAAGGGCCTGCGCCTGGACCTCGACATGGGCGCGGACCTGCCGGCCACCGTGCGGGGCGACCCGGTGCGGGTGCGCCAGATCCTGTCGAACTTCATCACCAATGCGCTCAAGTTCACCGAACGCGGCGGCGTGCTGATCGAAGCCGAGCCGACGATCGACGGCTGGATACGCTTCGCGGTGATCGATACCGGCCCGGGGGTGCCGGCCGACATGCGGCATCGGCTGTTCATGCCGTTCACGCAGGGCGACTCGTCGACGACGCGGCGCTACGGCGGCACCGGCCTGGGGCTGTCGATCTGCCGCGAGCTTGCGCAACTGATGGGAGGGCGCGTCGGCTTCGACAGCCTGCCCGGGCACGGCAGCATCTTCTGGGCCGAGCTGCCGCTGCCGAGCACCGACGCTCCGCCGGCCGCCCCCGACACCGAGGCGGCCGAGCTCGAACAACTCTTCCACGCCCACGTGCTGATGGTGGAGGACAACCCGGTCAACATGATGATCGGCGTCGCGATGCTCGAGCACTGGGGCGTGCGCGTCGACCAGGCGTTCGACGGCAGCATGGCGGTGGCGGCGGTGCATGCCGCGGCCCAGTCGGGCGATCCATTCGATGCGGTCGTGATGGACGTGCAGATGCCGGTGATGAGCGGGCACGAAGCGGCCCGCGTGCTGCGGGCGGACTTCCCGTCGGAGGTGCTGCCGATCATCGCGCTGACCGCCGCGGCGCTGGTCTCCGAGCGCGAGGAGGCGCTGGCCAACGGGATGGACGACTTCCTGCTGAAGCCGATCGACGCCGCCAAGCTGCGCACCTCGCTGGCGCGCTGCCTGCAGCGCACGCTGGCGTAAATCGGCTGTCAATCCGGCGCTGGCGCGCCGATACTGGGTATCGACCATCCCGGTGCAGCCGGCCCGCCGCGAGGCGCGGACCGGCGATGCGCCGCCTCGTCAACGCCACGCCTCGCGATCCCGTCACCGGAGGAACGGCCATGGCCATCGACGAAGCCAAGCTCAATGATTTCATGAACAACTTCGTGCGCGACATGGGCGCCGTCGCGCATGCCGCCACGGTCGTCATCGGCTCCTCGGCCA
>Ga0209023_10008766_pt1 | contig 10075 bp, 10 predicted proteins | sample LakOneMetagenome_FD_187468 | JGI IMG/M metagenome (GOLD analysis project Ga0209023, IMG submission 187468) | Freshwater and sediment microbial communities from Lake Erie, Canada (SPAdes) (version 2) | ecosystem: Environmental > Aquatic > Freshwater > Lentic | place: Lake Erie, Canada... | reverse complement strand
CTATATCCCGCCAGCGGAAGCTGAGGCAAACTACTACCGGCAACTCAAAATCGCTGCCGCCGAAACCGTTTTAACTTAAACCAACTAGCCTCCACGATTCCCGGGGCGGTTCAGGTAAGCCATCTTACTTCTCGTCTTCAAGCACCGAGAGCCGTATAAGCGTAGAGTCGTCGAGCTTGATGCGGTGCTCAGCTCGAAGGCGCTCCACTAGCTCAGAAAAGTCGCTCTCTGATGTCATCTTTAATAGGAGTTCGACACCATGTGTCTTGTTGAGGCACTCAGACAAAAGCCACTGGCCGACTGCGTCAGTTACCGCAAGAACGATGTCGCCAGGCTGTACAGCCCAGGTTCGACTACAACTGCCGAAAAAATCCGATTCACCCAGAAACGTGTTGGATGCGGATTTAGTTGAGACAAGTTTAGGCCTGGCCTCAAACTGTTCCGGGCGCGTAAATGGGTAAGTGTCCAGAACTACACCATCTCGGACATGAATTGCCAAGCTATCGCCAACAGCAAGAATATCCAAATCAACGTCGTTCTCTGCCAGAGTCAGACCAAGAAGCGTTGCGTAGCTTCCTCGGTCAAACGCGCGCTGCTGAGCCCAACCGAGGCTATCAAAGTCGACTCGACCCATGTAGCCTTTTACGGCGCGGGCGACCCACTCAGCATTGAATCGTTGGTCCTCGGCATATTGATGCACCAAGAGCCTAGCCCAGGACTTCGAGTCATAGGATTCAGAAGCACCGTCAGACAGAGCTATGCAACTTAAGCAGTCGTCATGAGCCCATGCATCCTCATTCAATGCCGGCGCCGCGGCGTCCTTAGGAACGGACGCCGCGAAAGCTACATGAAACCGCACAGGCTTAGCGGAGCTGGGAAGCGCGAGTACCGATGTCGAAGAAGTCGACAATCTCGCCAGCTTCTGCATTGAAGATGTATCCCCGTGACTCGTGCGATACCTTATGACCTTTATCCTGTACAGCGGTCACCAGGTGAGTGGGAAGTTGGCTCGACATGCGGAAGAGTAGTTTCGCATATTGGTCAGGGAGTGCCCCCTCGCCGGCAGGGAAAGAAATGGGCTGACCAGCGCGCGAGCTGACGTGTAGATTCAATAACAGTACGTTACCGTCGTTGGTCGAGAACTGACGAAGCGCCTCTGCGAGCTGCTCAGGGTCCCCATCAGTCGATTCACCGTCAGTCACGTGAAGTACGGTCGGCGGATAACTATCTGGGTGCGCGTCGCACCACACAGCCAATTCCTCACCTGCTCGACGAATCGCGTCGCACATCGGAGTGCCACCGTCAGCTCGAGGCTCGAACCAGACCGGGAACTTGATGTTCTGCTCAATCAGTCCGCCAGCGCCGTCATCGACGCGGCGCTTACGGTCTTCGATGCGTGAAGGGTTGGCTTCGATGGCAGAAATGGGGTTCAATACCTGCGCGGCCAAGGTGCCAGAAAGGCCGTTTTTACTTCCGGAACCCCCGTAGCCGATAACACCGATGTCAAAGTAGTCACGGACGCCATCCGCCTTCGTGCATCGGGTCACAAGGTCGGTGAAGGTCCGGTTAAGCACGTCGGCGACGAACTGGGCTTTGGTTTTCTCGGAACCGGCCATGCGGTCACCCATCGAACCAGACTGGTCGACAAGAAACAGGAAAGCTGTCGGGGTGCTTCTTTGAATCGGTGCTTGATAGGCCATGTGGTGGACTCCCTAGTTGGACGCATAAACATTGCTATCAAAACATTTTAAGCCACATCAGCGTCCTCTAGACAGACCAGTCACAAGTTTTTGCGCAAATATAATGCTGCCAGTCGACGCCAAGTCTGTGGTAGCCACCGGTCTAAGGTGGTCTCATGGTGTAGTCTTTACAATAGCTACAATAGTGTGGCCGTAAGCGTAGCTTCCCTACGCTCATAGGGTTCGCGCAGTTAACCATAAAGGAGGATAAGATGTCGACAAAGGACGACGATGTTTTCGAAACAGCACTCCAGGGCATGCGTCCGATGCTGCGAGTGGCTTTTGAAGCCGGCCGCGCTACCGGCCGGCAAGAGGGTTTCGCGCAAGGGGTAGCAACGGGCGAAGTGCTGGGTTACATTCAAGCCGTGAACGCTCTCAAACCGGCACTATCAGATGGCCTGCGCTGCGGTTCGTCCGAATGCGGTCGTGCAATGCAAGCCTTAAAGAACCTGGGCCTCGATGACGAAGGCGAATCCGACCTGTAGGCCACTGATGTTCGAATGTAAATACTTGGAGTCGATGGTTTCGGGTGTTATAGAACGGCGCTATGGGATTGCCGTGTAGTGCCTATTCGCGGTTTTCGCCCGTCAACTCACCTTAACGCCATGGCGGTTAAATAACGCCTTAAAAAACTGCTCTACCATAGCCAGCGACTCCGAACCTTGTAGTTCAATGCCACCAAACCGGTACACGTCATAACCTGCGAGTTTCAATTCTCGGTCTCCAGACGCCAGTCGGGCATACCGACGCGTGTCTGCTCGACAGGTGTCGTCGGCATAGTGTTGAACCCCATCAATTTCGATTACGACCCTGGCACCGCCTGGCAGAAGAAGAAGGAAGTCCATACGGTGGTTGAGCAGCGCTTGTGCACCGCGTTGTGCAACTGTCTTAGGGTCCCAGTGCAGCCAGACTTCGGGCAAGAGCGCTGGCAAATCCGGAATCGCCTTACCGAACGCGCTGTAGAACGACGTGAACAGTAAGCGTTGAGGAGGCGAAGACTTTGGCAAGCAGGACAACAGCCTCTGGTACAACGTCTTCTTCGCGACTTGCTGGTCTTTTTCCTCGCATTTCTCGGCCCACCATTGTTGTAGCTCCCTCCAGCGTAAACCTTCTGCACCGACAGGCCTGTCATAAACAAGACAGTCATCCGCGTTTGACACAATTTCAATGTCGTTGTTTACAGCGTCCCGGAAACGAATGTCCGGTTTGATGGAAGAGGCAAAGATGAGGTTTTTCGGCCGGGTACACGCTACATGCAAGACAACCAAGCTGAAGACTGGATAGCCGCCTGTCTCATCCGTGTGACGCATCTCTGCGCCACATACGCTGAGCGGAAGGTTTACAGCGGCCACAATAGCCGCTTGGTTCTCAACGTCGACTTGGACGTCCGCAGATGCTAACCCTTCGAGGAAGACACTAAAGCGCTTGTCCGAAAGGTCAAACGCCTTTAGGTACTCAAACAACCATTCGACATCCGCGTCTTCAGGATTCCGGACAAAGTGGCGGTGAATTTCTCCTAACATACCGTTCGGTGCACCGGACAAAGACGCCCAGCTGAGCGTTTCGTAAATTACGAACACATTCTTGAGCAACTCAGCAAAGTTATCCCAATGATGGAACAGAACAAGCCTCTGCAGAGCACGCGAAATGTCGCGTCGTTGCCGCTTTGGTATGACAGGCGCAGGTGTATCCGCCCAAAGCAAGTCTTGAACATCGTTACGCACTTGAGGATTTAAGCAATGCCGCTCTACTAAGCTCTGCGCGAAACGCGGAAGGTCCTTGTCATCCAAAGCGTCGAAAGCTGCATGCCAACGGTCTCGCTTGCTACCTACATCGTCCGGCACTGGCAGCCCTAACTCAATGCAGTGCTCCTGTATAAATGTGTTCGTACAGTGGTCTTTGAAATTGCCGACGATGGGGCGAAGTAGCCCGCGCAGCGCAGGAATATCCATGTGGTCACGTTGGTCAAAAAGGCCGACTGATTTTATCCTATGGGCTAGGATTTTATTCGATTGCAAGAAGAGGCGTCGGCTAAAGAGAGAACGCATGCTAGGCTTGGACCTGGACGCGTTCTTAGACCTTACTCCTTTACAGCAAGCGACTCACTACGCTCTTTATTACTAGACGTCTGACTATGCCCCTTCTCGACCTCTACAATAGATACCGCAACGTGATTAGCTATTTCTTGGGGAAAGCAAATACTGCGACTAATTTCGATGTAAAAATAAGTGGGCAATTTCCATCGCACGAAATCTTCAACACTGGAAAACGTCCGTTACGCGTTCGTCAAGTAACGAAAATATTCAGACTTTACCGTATTTGCTGCTTTGTCGACGTCAAATTTAGGGAGGCCTGGCCGCAGCAGAGTATCCATATCAGTTCTAAAGCTGTTGAGCTTGAGACGAGCATCTAAGAGTTCCTCGGCTTCAGCACGTCCGAGCTTTGTTCCTTCATTGTGGAGGTACCAATCGAATGCCTCCATGGCCCGCCTGCTGTCAACCTTGTGCTGCGATTGCCCTTGGCAGCTCATTTCCCATGCGTACCACAGGTCAAATAGGTCACGTCCTTGTTCGCGTTGCATTAACGCCCGTGTCTTAGTGCCGAGCATCTCATCGATATCATACGAGATGGCTGTTCCGGAAACTAAGTCTCCATCCGCATTCAAACTGTTGAATGCCACATCCACCAACGGAAACAGTGATTTGTGTTCGTTCAAATTGACGTCCACCTTAATGGTCTCTGGGTGGTTTAAGCCCAGGGGAATAAACTTGAATTTAATGGATAGGATTTTGGAACTCTTGGTGAGATTGCGAAGAGCAAGCCAAGCATCTTGCAGCAGCGATGGCGAAGCCTGCCCCAACACCGGAGTTAGTACTCGGATGAGATGCTTCTCAAGCGCATTGGCATCCATCGGCTTTGTGAGTACCAAATCGATGTCTTCGGAATAACGAGCAGCAGGGGCCAAGTGCCCTTTGTGAAGCACGGTACCGCCACGCATCGCCAAGTGCTCACGAAGCACATCATCGTCAAAGATGGCAACAACCCCTCGGGCGAGACGCAAGTCTTGTTCGATGTGACTACGCTTGGTCCAAGGTGCGTGTTCGCGCCAAGCAGCTAAATGAAATCGGTCCATGTTTTAAGTATTTGCAGGAAGGAAGGAAAGAGGTACCACAACTTTGAATTCACTTATACGTACATCAAGCTGGAATTGCGCCTTGCCGAGTTCGAGCGGGATACGCCTTGTCCGCTTGTCCGTAAGCCAGCTCTTGACTGCTTCTTGTAGGGTAATTTCCCCCATCATGGAAAACAGAGTTCCTAGGCGTTGTGCTGTTGGAACCTCATGTGCAGCATTAAGAGCAACCGTCATATCATGCGGTGTCATTTTGGGTAGCAGGCCCTGCACGACCTCGTACACTCGTGCAATGCCGCCTAATCGCGGGTGCCGTGCCACGATGTCCAGGGCAGTGAGTTCTGGAGTACTTACACGATATCGCCCCTCCGAGGTCTCGTGCCATGTAACCGGCATCTCGTCAACGCGATATTGCTCGAAGAAGTGCAGCTCATGTTGCCCCACGGTGAGCGTACGTCTCGCCTTGGGTACCATCACTTGGGTGACCATAATGGCTTGAGGTGAAACCCCATATGCAGCCGCTGCACTAAGCATTCCCACATAATAGGGAAGATGCAAGGTCTTCCGAATGTAAGCGTCCAGCCATGTTTCGACCGGAGGAGCTCCGTCCATCGCGTCTTGGATAGGGACAATCACCCAATGGTTGGAACCACGGGAAGCGCGTACCAACCTCCCTGCGCGCTTTTGACGCTGCAGAGCCTGGCGAAGCGCTTCCGGACTGACCCCCGGCAAGCTTTGCGCAATCTCTTCCGTCCGAAGATTGAGTTTGCCGCGGCGCTCAGCGGCATCGAGCACGGCACGAAGAGTAGTCTTCACGGTTTATCCAATCCAGTTAGCTTGCGTAGTATAGCGTTAAATACTACATATAGCGAGGCAAGTGGTTTTTGATTGATTGAATGATTGCATGTTGGGATTGGCATAGAGGTAGGTGAGATAGGTCGGCACGGCCATCCCAAGTGCAACTTAAGCGTGCTTTGTAATAAGTTAGCATATTTTCTACCGCCATCTGACTTGCATTATATAGCAAAAAATGTCACATTACGCAAGCGGAGTGGTTTTTTTGGATAGTTAAACTGTTTGAGCTTTCGGGCGCATGAATTGGCTAGCAAGAAGAAATTTGCAAGTCACGCTCGCAGAGGGAATTTGTCGTTGAAGTCTTGGCTGAGGATGGCCGACACGCCTGATGAACTACAGAATACTCAACCAAGGGGCACGACGGCTCGCCCCCCTGCATCCCAAATCAAGAATCGTGACCAATTCTTCGATGGAAGCCGATGCCCTCCTCTGAATCCCTGCAAGGGCTCAGTACCATACTGTCGGGTGCTGCTCGTTGACGGAACAAAATGTCTAGACTGCGACAGCACACAAAAATCTGAAACAAGGTGGAGCGGTTACGAACGCCGCCTCCCTACGTTTCTAACGCGTACCTCATAGCTTGTCCCTAGTTCCATTGCTCATTTAACGTGCTGCGTCAAATATCCTTGAGCTCGACCTGCACATGAGTCCGACCGATGGCCTTCATACATTGCAAAAAGAATGCGAAGCTAAAACTTCCACGTGACATCTTGTTCGTGATGGCACTCGGGGTTTCGTTGACCCCAATCTGGGCAAGCAGCTGGGAGAGCTTCTTGTACCCGATGTCTTTACGGGCAAGCTCCGCCTTGAGGATGGCTTTCGCCTCCAAGTTCCAGTCTGTCATGTAGATTTTTTGCAACAGTTGTTGATTCGCTTTGCATCTTCTCTTACTTAGCAGCGATTTTGCTACCTAACTCTCATATATGCGATTATCATCGCGTCCTTGAAATTTTCAGCCTTGAGGTATAAAAGCGATTCATTCGTTTACCTGCCGACACATGGTGCCGGTCATTGAGGCCAAACGAAAGGAACGAGCATGGCACGTACGACGTGGACAGAGAAGAAAATTACGAAGATGCAGGCAGACGGTGCCGGCGAAGGGACAGGCGCCAAGTACGTCCCCTGGATACAGGTACAAGACATTAGCAGCCAGGGCCGTTCCCGGCGGCTGTGGAGCTCTAAGACGGGGCGGACTCATCATTTACTGTCCGACGTCGAATACCAGCTGTTCGTGGCTCTCGAATGGCAGCAGAACGTTGTAGACATTCGTGAGCAGTTTCCCCTGGACCGCACGCTCACCCAGGATATTGCGCGCAGTCTGGGTATCGCTCATCCCTACTACCCGGGCACACAGGTACCGACGGTCATGACCGTCGACTTCCTGGCTACGGTCAAACATGGTAATGGCGTCCACCTTGTCGCTTACAACGCTAAAGCTGCAGACGAAGCAGAAGACGAGCGCTCACTACAGAAGCTGGAAATCCAACGGGAGTACTTCGAGCAACTGAGCATCGCACATCACATCGTGTTCGACTGCGACATCCCACGTCAGAACGTCGCAAACATCGGCGACATCCGCGAGGCGCCACTCCGTCCAGATGAGCTCGAGCTACGACCAGGGTACTACTCCGACCTTTGCGAACGCATGCTCAACGATATTCCGGCCCGCCCGACCAAGCTGACGCTGGCTGCGTACTGCTCAGACTTCGACGCTCGGTTTGGCTGCTCTCCTGGGGTAGGCATCCGTGTAGCCCGCATTTTGATGTTCGAGCGTGCTCTGATACCAGACCTCAGCTCTTCCGACCTGAACCGCGAACCGTTGGCCAAGTTCGCGATGGCGGACCAGTTAGCCCCACGTCGCGTCGCGGGGGGGCGCTAATGCTATTCAGGAACGACATCTTCCGTTTTGAAGAGCGCCGCTACCGGTTCTTACATCCTGACCTCCAGCAGTCGGTGGCATGGGCGATAGCGTTGGACGATGCACACGCTTGGCCAGTCGCTCTGCCCGGCGATATCCGCCACCGCGCTACCGCAGACGCGTCCGACCCCACTGTACGGATGATTAACCCGAGTGCTGCCATGCTCCTGAAGCGTGACGAAGCTTACGAGCGCATACATCCTCTGGTCGCGGACGGCACCGACATCTATAGTCCGTCTAGCCGCGGCCAGCTCGTCGCATACCGGGCGCAGCAGCTCGGCTGCTCTAAGCGCACGCTGTATAAAGACATTCGCCGTTGGTTCCAAGGTGGTCAAACGCCAGATGCGTTGCTCGGTCAGTATCAGAATAGCGGGCGCACGGAAGTCAGCCGGAAAGCCCGCGCTCCACGGACAGCGCCCACAATATTCGACATAGACAATGCCTGCGATGACGGCGTTCACCCGCATACCATCTATCAGCTGACGGAAGAGGACCTGGGCATCTTTCGAAAGCATATTGAGAAATCGGACGGCTATCTAAAAAACGCTCGCGTAACGATGGTTAGTGCCTTTCGACGCCTTCTCGAGCAGCACTACTCCACTCGTGATGGCAATGGCGATAAGTACATTCGGCTGACTGGAAACCGGCCGACATACAGACAATTTACCCACTTCATCCGCAAACACTACTCGCTCGAAGCGCGGCTGCGCGGCCGTAAAGGTGATAAGGATTTTGAACTAGAGAACGCAGCGAAACTTGGCACTATTGGTGCAGACTGCAGGGGTGTTGGTCACTACTATGAAATCGACGCGACCATCGTGGACGTACATTTGGTCTCCGCCACGAACGTCAAAGACATCATTGGGAAGCCAACGCTGTACCTTATCATTGACCGCAAGTCCCGCCTCATCGTCGGCTTCTATTGTGGGTTGGAGAACCCCAGCTGGATGGGTGCAATGCAGGCGATTCTTAGCATTGCTGCCGACAAGCGCGCACTGTGCAAGCGATACGGCGTCGTATATGACCCTGAAGACTGGCCCGCTGACAAAGTCTTCCCCCGAGAGTTCTTAGCCGACCGCGGGGAGATGCTGCATTCGAACAGTAACAATGTATCGGACGGACTAGCCATCACGGTGACCAACCTTCCCAGCCGAATGGCAAAGTGGAAGCCTGTCGTCGAGTGTGGATTTAAGCTAACCCATGAGGCACTGGCGGATGTGGCGCCGAGCTACAACCCAGTGTTCAATGCGGTCAAACGACAAGGCAAACACTACGATAAAGATGCATGCCTCACGTTGGTCGAGTTCGTTGCAATCATGCTTCGAACGATTATCGCCCACAACCGGAAAGCAATGCCAAGGTACAACCTGAGCCTGGACGAAGTTAGCAGCCGGGTGCAGCCAATTCCCATCCATCTCTGGAACCACGACATCCCAAAATCAGCCGGAAACCTGACACGCTACAACGAAGCTCAGGTGCACCAGGCCCTTCTACCAAAGGAGAAGGCTACGGTAACGGACAGAGGCGTTATGTTCCGCGGCTGCTTCTACACGTGCCCCGAAGCCGAAGCACGTGGCTGGTTTGTACTGGCCCGGAACACATCCCAGTTTTCGCTAACAGTGTCCTTCGACTATCGCCTGGTTGACAAGATTTGGGTTCACAGCCCTCACGACCGGCATGCACTCGTGGAAGCAGTGTTGACCACGCGGTCTGAAAAGTTTAGAGGACTATCGTTTGCTGAAGTCGCCTATCAAATCGCACTCGAAAAGCGAATGGCGCCGTCGAATCAGCAAAACAGACTCCAGACGAGCTCCGAATACCACGAGGATGTCGACCCTATCGTCCAAGGCGCCAAAGCCCGCCTCAAGCGTGCCGGTACAAGTGGCAGCCGGTCATCGAGGAAAGCCGATGTGAAACCATCGCGGACACAAAACCGACAGAAGGAGCGACAGGAACTTGCATCAGCTCCCAGGTGTGCAGAGTCGGCGCTAGGGCATGGTGTCGTCCCCGATGACAACCTCACTTCAGCTACTCCAAAAGCCAATGGGCTGAGGTTGGTCCAGTCGGAAGAAACGCCACATCAGTCGGGCACCTCGTCGCCAGCATCGCGCGCCCAAGAACTTCGTCGGAAAATGATAAATGACTACAAATAATCTGCACCTTCTCAGTCCAAACTGCGTTCCCGCACAGTACACCCAGCAGCGAATTCCTCAGTTCGCTGGCAACAAGCTTATCGAGGCCCTGCCACCCTCGATGTCGGATGATGAGCTTTTCGAAATGCTGTCTTTGGCCCCGCCGTTCGCCCCTGAACAGCGCGCTTGGCCAACGCATGAACGCATGTACATGCTTAAAGAACTCAAAAATTTCATGGTGCCACTATCGAAGCACTTCGAACTTGGGCGAGCCTTAGACACGATGATTCGAAGCGGCTAT
>Ga0209023_10008765_pt1 | contig 10076 bp, 12 predicted proteins | sample LakOneMetagenome_FD_187468 | JGI IMG/M metagenome (GOLD analysis project Ga0209023, IMG submission 187468) | Freshwater and sediment microbial communities from Lake Erie, Canada (SPAdes) (version 2) | ecosystem: Environmental > Aquatic > Freshwater > Lentic | place: Lake Erie, Canada... | reverse complement strand
CAAACAATAATTTGTGCTTCATTTTCGTGAATTCCTTTTTTCTCGTAAGCCCATTTTCTACACAATTTCAAAGCCGTTTCTACCGCTTCGGCACCTGTATTCATGGGTAATACCTTGTCAAAACCAAAATAGTTGGTTACATATTCTTCATACACTCCCAACTTATCGTTATAAAAAGCACGAGAAGTTAAGGTAAGTGTTTGTGCTTGTTCCATCATAGCACCTACAATTTTTGGATGGCAATGCCCTTGGTTTACTGCTGAATACGCTGAAAGAAAATCGTAGTACTTTTTACCTTCAACATCCCAAACATAAACACCTTCTCCTCTACTCAAGACAACAGGTAGCGGATGATAATTGTGAGCTCCGTATTTATCTTCTAAAGCAATGGCTTCGGCGGTCCCGACGCTTCGGGACAATTTTTCTAAAACTGACATAATTTTTCTTTTTTACCCAAACTCGTTATGGGATATTCTAAAATATCAATTCCTTCTTATGGAGAGAAATCATCCATTATTTTTACAAATGTAAAATTTTAGTTTAAAAATAAACGATTTTACTATCTATATTATTAATCTACTACAAATTGAAGGTACAACAATACTACAGCAGCAAGCGTCATAATCAATAGTGCCGCGAAACCCAATATATTTGAAGTTTTGCTATTGGTAAACTGACCCATTACACTCTTATTATTGGAAATATGAAGAATAATTGCAATCAAAACTGGAGCAGTTAATCCGTATAAAATTGCGGTATAAATCAGTGCTTTTACAGGAGAAATTCCAATGTAATTTAACGACAAACCTAATATTAGCGATACTGCCATAACAATATAAAAGGCTTTGGCTTCGTGAAATTTTTTATCCAAACCTTGTTCCCAACCAAAAGTTTCTGTAATGATGTACGACAGCGAACCACTTAAAACGGGTATAGCCAAAAGCCCTGTACCAATTACACCAATTGCAAATAATAAATAGGCAAAATTTCCTGCTAAAGGTTTTAGTGCCGCAGCGGCTTGTTCGACGGTATCAATTTGATGAATACCACTTTTGTACAATACCGTTCCTGTGGTTAAGATGATGAAAAACATGACAACACCTGAAAATGACATTCCAAAATCAACATCTTGTTTCATGTCGTTAATTATTTTTTTATTAACTATCAAATGTTTTTTCTTGTGACTCATTTCTTCTACTTCCATCGAAGCTTGCCAAAAGAATAAGTAAGGCGAGATAGTCGTTCCTAAAATGCCCACCAAGACCCCAATAAATTCTTTGTTGAATTGGATGGTTGGAACTACTGTATTTTTAGCAATATCCAACCAATCTTGTTTATATAAAAAAGGCACGATAAGGTATACCAAAAGCACGATGCACAGGTATTTTAAAGTGGCTGCAATCTTTTGATAGGGCAAATACACAATAAGAAACAATAAAATAATGGTAAAAACTACACTAAAATAAGTCGCTTCAATTTTAGGAAAAAGCAAATTACCCACAGCGCCCATACCTGCAATATCGGCACCAATATTCATAACGATAGCTGGAAAACTAAACAACAACATCAAGTATAAAACCGGTTTGGGATAATGTTTTTTCAACGCACCAGTCAATCCTTGTGAGGTAACTAAACCAATTTTAGCACACATTTGCTGAATAGCCGCCATCAACGGAAAAGCAATGATAGCCGTCCACAACGTAGACAATCCAAAAGCAGCACCTGCCTGAGAATATGTCGCAATTCCCGAAGGATCATCATCACTGGCACCGGTAATCAGTCCAGGACCCAGTATTCTCCAAAAACGCACTAGTTTGTTTGGCTTTTTCACTTCTATATATTTTACACTAATGTACAACTAAATTTCAATCGTTATACAGTTAAAATACGTTTCTTTTCTCTTTATTCTTGCCTCTTTTTTCTCAAAATCACTCAAACATTTCAAGCAACTTATTCACCGTATTCCAATTGCGCATGGTTGCGGTAACGTTCAACTTTTTCTCAATATATTTCTGATCCAAACGAGTTTTGCCTGCCCCAACATCATATTTAATAAAAATTCTGTTGCCATCAATCACCGCTTCATCCGGTTTAAATTGGCTGATTTTTAAATCGTTTATTGCAGTACTTTGTAATTCTTTCGAAATAAAAGCTACATACAATTTCTTCGTATCAACATTTTTATCTTTTAAAAACGGATTGTTTTGCAAACACAGCTCTAAATCACTTTTTGCAATCACAATCACTGGCACTTCATGCCCAAAAGTTTTATAAATTTCTTGTTTAATTTTAAAACCCACACTAAAACCACTTTCGTCCTCGGTTTCCACAAACACATTCCCACTTTGGATATACGTTACCACATTAGTAAACCCAATGGCTTCCAATGAAGTTTTTAACGCTTCCATTTTAATCATGTTGTGTCCAGAGACGTTGATGCCACGGAGAAGTGCTAAGTGTTTCATGGTGTAAATATAATCAAAAGATGTAGAATGGAGTTTAGAGGGTTTTGGAAAGCGGTTGATAGTTTGCATCTAGAGGTTGATAGTTTGTATTTAGCGATTGATTGTTTGCACCGAGCGGATGGAATAATGGTACGAGCGGACGATAGTTTGGTAAGAGCGGACGATAGTTTGGTATGTACAGTTGATTGTTTGCATCGAGCGGTTGGAATAATTGAACGAGCGGACGATAGTTTGGTACGTGCAGTTGATTGTTTGCATCGAGCGGTTGATTGTTTGGTAAGAGCGATTGATTGTTTGATAAGAGCGGTTGATTGTTTGGTAAGAGCGGACGATAGTTTGCATCGAGCGGATGGAATAATGGAACTAGCGGATGATAGTTTGGTACGTGCAGTTGATTGTTTGCATCGAGCGGATGGAATAATTGAACTAGCGGACGATAATTTGGTACGTGTAGTTGATTGTTTGCATCGAGCGGATGGAATAATGGTACGAGAGCACGGCGGAAAGTAAATAGAGATGTGTGGGAGAATTTTAAATATTTAAGGGAGAATTTTAAATATTTAAGGGAAAATTTATCGCAAAATCAGGAGACATTTGCGGAGCAGAGTGCTATGCGGAGCTAGTTGGTTTTGATGTTGATTGTGGGCACGGATTGCAAATCCGCGCTATCGGGGGTGTTTTTTATTTTTTCCTTTTGTACACTAATCCTTTTTCATCAACAATTTCTTTCTTTATCTTATTATACTTCCAAAAAAGGAGTGTGTCTTTTTCAATCTCACAATAAAATCCTTTTAAAATATAGGGATTTATTGAGTCTATTTCCCAGCAAAAGTGACAATCTGAAGGTTTATTTTCATTAACATACTTTATTGTTTTATTAAAATACACAGCAATTTTTCCAGAATTATAATCAAATAAAACTATTTTATTATGATTTTTAGATGTTTTAGCTTCCCAATAATACCCATAATCATAAATAACTTCATTATAAAAAGAACTATCTCTTTTTGATAAAGTGGAATTATCAATTTCTGATTTTGAGTTCACTTTTTCAATATCAACTTGACCTCCTCTAATTTTTATTTGTTTATTTTCATCTTTATAAAAATAAAAGAATATTATTGGTATTAACAAAACAATTGATATTATAATTATTATTTTTTTCATTCTCATTTATTTTAATACTCACTAAAATTACAATTATATGTTTTTTTAATAATTGGAATTATTTTTTTAAATTCCTTATTTCTATTATTTGGATATTGAATGTTTAAAACACCTACCAAAGAAAAAAAAGGCAAATTAAAATCTGCTAATCCTGTTTCTCCATCATGACTATAACCTATGTAATAATAACCCATTATAAATACATTTTTTTTATTAGTTCTACCAATAATTTCAAATGAATTATTATTACTCGTAATATAATCAACCTTAATATCCTTTTTATATTTATCAATAAATTCTTCTTTTGACCCTATAAATTGATCATCTCCAACATCAAAACGATGGGAAATAAAATCTATTCTAGCATCTAATTTCTTAGAAAGAAAAATATTTTCTTCTGTTTTTTTAAATATTCCTTCAGGTGCTTTAAAACTACAACGCCCAAATAATCCTTTAAATTGTTCTAATTTTTGATAGTTAATAATAAATTCATCATTAACTTTATTATCTGTTTTTTCAGATTTATTACATGAATAAATCAATACAACACTGAAAATAATTATAATTTTTTTCATAATTAATTCATTATTAATTTTTAGCTCCTAAAACTGAAACTTCAAAACTTATAGTTCCTTCTGGAGGATAAACTTTTTGGGTAAAATTTATTTTACCATTAGGATTAACAAAATCATAAATAACAAAATTGATCGATACTATTTTGGATTTTGTTTTACTAAAAAAGTCAACCTTTAATTCAATGTCCTTAAATGATGCTAAAGTTGCATTATTAGTTATATTTCCAACTAAGTTATATCCATCAACTTCCCATTTAGAATGTCTAAACATAGTTGGCTTCTGAATTTGAACTTCATTTGGTGTCATATTTAATTCTACAACATTTAAATACTTTAAGGGATTCTCTATTTCTTTATTTAGTAATTTCTGACGCAATTCCTCGGGTGAAAACTCTTTTTTTTCTTTTTTATTTTTTTTATCTACAACAGTAATAGAATCCTCATTTAAACTCTTGCTTTCATTATTATATTCATCTTTTTTTATCGTATTAAACATTGGATATAAAAGAATTGAAAAAACAACAAAAATCAATATTATAATTACAAATAATTTATTTTTACTAAATAAATCAGAAATAAAAGCTGAATAATTTATTGGACTTGTTTCATTTTTATCCAAATTATAAATAGGAGGAATACTTTTTTTTAAAGATTTTAATTCTTCTATTTCCTCTAATGTAGCCCACTCTGTCATCCCTTCATGCCAAATAGGGGTTTGATTCGTTAAATTTAATGTCGCTAATTCAGAAAAACCAAAAGGGCCTTTTTGTTCATTATCAAACATTACAAAATATTTTTTTGATTCCATATTTAAATTTTATTATTTCTTCAAATCTATTTAAAATATTTCATTATTTCAAAAAACTAAAAAAATTTCAATTAAAATAATTTTATAAAACATTTTTTGTCAAATATTTAAAAAAGATAGATGAATGAATTATCTATAACATTATTAGAAACAAAAAAACAATAAATTTTTCCTAAACCCAATCCAAAAAACATTTCAATAGTTTATTTTTGCCTCATGGGAAAAAAGAAAACAGATAAAGTTATTTTTGAAAACGTGACCGTGCTGGATGCTGGTGCCAAAGGCGTTTCAGTAGCTAAAGCGCCAGAAGGACAAGTAATATTTATACCTAACGTAGTGCCAGGTGATGTGGTAGATGTGCAAACTTTAAAAAAGCGCAAATCGTATTATGAAGGAAAAGCCATTACATTCCACTCCTATTCTGATAACAGAGTGACACCAGTTTGCGAACATTTTGGTGCGTGTGGTGGTTGCAAATGGCAAAACATGAAGTACGAACAACAGTTGTTTTATAAAAATAATGAAGTTTTTAACAACCTAAAACGCATTGGCAAAATTGAATTGCCCGAATTTGAGCCCATCTTAGGTTCGGAAAAGCAATTCTTTTACCGCAATAAAATGGAGTTTGGGTTTTCAGATACACGTTGGTTAACCGACACTCAAATCCAATCGGAAGATCAAACTTTAAGCAAAAAACCGGCACTTGGATTCCATATTCCGAGAATGTGGGATAAAATTCTAGACATTGAGAAATGCCATTTGCAAGAAGACCCATCCAACGCTATTCGAAATAGCATCAAAGAATTCGCTACCGAAAAAGGAATGACCTTCTTTAATGCCCGCAATCACGAAGGATTATTAAGAACTTTAATGATTCGTACCGCATCGACTGGCGAAATTATGGTGTTGATTCAGTTTTTTGAAAACGACAAAGCCAATCGCGAATTGTTATTGGATTACATCTTTGATCAATTTCCACAAATAACGTCATTGCAATACGTGATTAACAGCAAAGCCAACGACACCTTATACGATCAAGACATCAAATTATACAAAGGACGCGATTATATTTTGGAAGAAATGGAAGGCTTGCATTTTAGCATCAATGCCAAATCGTTTTACCAAACCAATTCCGATCAAGCGTATGAATTGTACAAAATCACTCGCGAATTTGCTGGATTAACTGGCAATGAAGTGGTGTATGATTTGTATACAGGAACTGGAACAATCGCGCAGTTTATTTCAAAACAAGCCAAAAAAGTAGTTGGTGTAGAAGCCGTTCCAGAAGCTATTGCCGATGCAAAAGAAAACGCCAAACGCAATGAAATTACCAATTGTGAGTTTTATGTTGGAGATATGAAAAACGTGTTCAACGACGAATTCATCAACCAACATGGCAAACCAGATGTTATTATTACCGATCCACCACGCGACGGCATGCACAAAGATGTGGTTGAAATGTTATTAAAAACAGGTGCCCCAAAAATTGTATACGTGAGTTGTAACTCGGCTACACAAGCGCGCGACTTGGCTTTAATGGATGAAAAATACAAAGTAACTCGTGTACGACCTGTAGATATGTTTCCGCAAACGCACCATGTTGAAAATGTTGTACTTTTGGAACTTAGATAAGTAAATAGTGAAAAGTGACAAGTAAATAGTCTTTGCTAATCACTTTTTACTAATCACTAATTACTGAAAAATTATGAAAAAAATAGTTTTGTTATTGGTTGTTCTATTTTCTTTCTCGAGTTGTGAGAAAGATGATATTTGCGATGCCAATACGCCTACTACGCCACGATTGGTTATTGAATGTTACGACAATGCCAATGCAACACTTACCTTGAAAAACCTAACCTTGTTAAAAGCGGTTGCTACTGGAATGGGTACAGAGGCGGTTGCTTTTAATCCTTCGCTACCCATTACCGATCCTTCGCGTTTTTTATATACAGGAAGTAAGTTGTATTTACCGTTGCGTACTGATGCTACAACCACACAATATGCTTTAACCTTAAATTCGGGTGTAGCAGGAAGTGAAAACACCGATATCATTACCATCAATTATGCTCACCATGAAGTCTATGTATCGCGTGCTTGTGGTTTCAAAACCTTATTCGATTTAAATGCTATCAGTCCGATAGTTCAATCAGAGCCAGCCACTCCAGATGGTGCCTGGATACAAAACATTACTGTTGTAAAACCTAATTTAGAATCTGAAAATGAAGTCCATGTACAAATACGCTTTTAGTCTATTATTAGCCTTGAGCTCGTTTATAGGACACGCTCAAACTACCCAACCCAAAGATTCTATTGGCACTTCAGTAGCCACAGCAACTACTGTAAAAAAAGACAGTGTAAAACCAAAAACAGAACGTTACGGATTGCGATTGGGAATTGATGTATTTAAACTGAGTCGTACATTCTCTGAAAAAGACTACCGTGGGTTAGAATTAGTTGGTGATTTCAAACTTACCAGAAAACACTACATAGCAGCCGAACTTGGGAACGAAAACAAAACCGTTCAAGACGACCATCTAAACTTTACTACCAAAGGAACCTATTTAAAAGCAGGTTTTGATTACAACCTTTATGAAAACTGGTTGGGCATGCACAACATGTTGTATGTAGGAATGCGTTATGGTATTAGTTCGTTTAGTCAAACGTTGAACAGTTATACGGTTTACAATACTCATCCATATTTTGGAGAAGCAGCAGTAACACCAGAAGGTACTAAATATGAAGGATTATCGGCCCAATGGATTGAGGTCGTAGCCGGAATCAAAGCCGAAGTTTTCAATAATTTGTATGTTGGATTTAGCTTCCGAATGAACAATTTAATCTCCAATAAAGTTCCCGATAATTTCGACAACCTTTATATTCCTGGATTCGGAAGAACTTATGGCGGAAATGTAGGCGCAGGATTTAATTATACGGTATCGTATTTCTTACCACTTTACAAATCAACAATCAAACCGAAAGAGAAGAAAAAGAATTAGGAATTACAAATTGAGAATTACGAATTATTTTAAAAAATGAAAGAAAATATCATCCAAATTAAGAGTTATGCTTTTGCAGTTAGAATTGTAAAAGTTTATCAGAATTTGTGTGATGAAAAAAAAGAGTATGTTTTAAGCAAACAGTTACTCCGTTCAGGAACATCTATAGGAGCTAATATTGAAGAAGCTATAGGTGGTCAATCTGGAAAAGATTTTTATGCTAAACTTACCATAGCATTTAAAGAAGCCATAGAAACTCATTATTGGATTAGACTTTTAACCGATAATTACTTATCCAAAGAAGAAAACAAAAGTCTTATAAATGATGTAGACGAATTATTAAAAATTATTGGTTCCATTCAAAAAACCTTACGTTCCAAAAATTCATAGTTTATCATTAATAATTATCAATTCGTAATTGTTAATTCTCAATTACTTCACTTCTTTCACGCCTTTTACAAAAAGCCATTTCATAAACAGCTTTTCGCCTTCTCTGGTTTTAACAGCTTGGAATTTTGGTGCTAAAATAGTTCCCACTACAAAAGCGGTCATCGGAATCCAAATACCTTGTAAATTGGTAAAATAAGACACTGCTACTTGAAGTGGTAAAAAGAAAGCAGCAAAACTTAATAAGTTATAAACGAATGATTTTGTTTTAATTGACATAATTAATTGTATTAAAAATAAAACTGTGACTGCGACTGAAAACTACTCTTCTCTATCGACTTGAAATTTAGTACGCTTACTGCCTTCATACATTTCGTATTTCACCAAACGCGCCTCCAAACTTCCGTTAAATAATTTAATTTTTCGAGAAGGTTTTAGTCCCACAAACTTTAGTGCTTCTAAATTGGCGGTAATAAACCAAGCATGAGTTCCAGGATAATTTTGCTTCATGGTATCACCCATTTCTCTGTAAAAACGTTCCAAATCAATATCCAAACGTTCACCATAAGGCGGATTGAATACCATTTGTAAAGGTCCGTCGGTTTCTTTTTTGGTATCGAAGAAATTTTGTTGCGTTATGGTAATGTACTCGTCAACATTGGCATTCTTCACATTGTCTTTGGCTTTACTCACGGCACTTGGCGCTTTATCGTAGCCTGTAATAGTATAATGAAACTCTTTAGTTCGTTTTAATAAAGCATCAATAATTTGATCAAACAAATCATTATCCCAGTCGTTCCATTTTTCGAAAGCAAATTCTTTTCTGTTGATGTTGGCCGGAATGTTACAGGCAATCATAGCTGCTTCAATCAATAAGGTTCCCGAACCACACATTGGATCTAGAAAGTCTGATTTGCCTTCCCAACCAGCAAGCAGCAACATACCTGCAGCCAATACTTCATTAATAGGTGCAATATTGGTTGCTGTACGATAGCCTCTTTGGTGCAACGAAGCACCCGAAGTATCTAGTGCCACCGAAACTTGGTCGCGATCTATATGAATGTTGATTCGTAAATCGGGAAATTCTTTATCAATACTAGGGCGAACACCCGTTTTTTCACGAAATTGATCCACAATCGCATCTTTGGCTTTTTGCGAAACAAATTGCGAATGTTTGAAATTTTCAGAGTGAATGGTAGTATCAATTACAAAAGTTTGATTGGCATTTAAATACGTACTCCAATCGATGCCTTGAATGCCTTTGTACAGTAACGCGTCGGTTTTGGCTCTGAAATAATAAATGGGTTTTAAAATTTTTAAAGCCGTTCGCAACGACAAATTGGCTTTGTACATAAATCCTTTATCGCCTTTAAAACTTACGGCTCTAGTACCAATTTCAACCTCTTGTGCGCCCAATTGTTGAAGTTCTTTGGCTAGTATTTCTTCAAAACCGAAAAAGGTTTTGGCAATCATTTTAAAATTTTCCATTTTTTACTTTCTATCGTAACAATTCCGTCTTGTTACCTTTAAATTATATAAAACCAGCTTACTCATTAGCCCCGATTGAAGCGGCATCTTGTATACCTGACAGGTTTTTGAAACCTGTCAGGTATACAAATAGAGCGGAAAGCGGGAAAAGGCATTACTGATAAAGCCCGAGCCAGTCGCTTCTATTTTT